>Ga0335073_10006536_pt1 | contig 16381 bp, 11 predicted proteins | sample Lox_Sample_22_FD_207093 | JGI IMG/M metagenome (GOLD analysis project Ga0335073, IMG submission 207093) | Soil microbial communities from Loxahatchee National Wildlife Refuge, Florida, United States - Lox_Sample_2.2 | ecosystem: Environmental > Terrestrial > Soil > Wetlands | place: USA... | reverse complement strand
AGCGTCGCGAGCCTGGGCTTGGAGGGCGAGCCCGGCGTGGACCGGGTGATGCCGATCCTCAAGCCCTACAAGCTTGCCTCGGCGCAGATCACCCACGGTGAGCGCACGGTGGTCGAGATCGACGGGCGCAAGATCGGCGATGAGCACTTCGCGCTGATCGCTGGACCTTGCACAGTGGAGTCTCGCGAGCAGACGTTACAGACGGCGCGGATCGTCGCCGAGGGTGGCGCCTCGATGCTGCGCGGCGGCGCGTACAAGCCGCGCACCTCGCCCTACGCCTTCCAGGGGCTGGGCCAGGAGGGCCTGCGCTTGCTCGCCGAGGCCAAGGCCGAGACTGGCCTACCGATCGTCACCGAGCTGATGGACATGCGCGACCTCGACGCGGTGCTCGAGGTCGCGGACGTGATCCAGATCGGCGCGCGCAACATGCAGAACTACCCACTGCTCACTGAGATCGGGCGATCGGGCCGACCTGCGCTACTCAAGCGCGGGCTCTCATCGACGCTGGATGAGTTGCTGATGGCGGCGGAGTACATCCTCAAGGAAGGCAACCCGAACGTGATGCTGTGCGAGCGGGGCATTCGCACGTTCGAGACCGCCTACCGCTTCACGCTCGATCTGATGGCGGTGCCGGTACTCAAGGAGCTGACGCACCTGCCGGTGATCGTCGACCCGAGCCACGCGGCGGGGCGGCGCGATCTAGTCAGGCCGCTGTCGCTGGCCGCGGCAGCGGTTGGCGCGGACGGAATCATCGTCGAGGTGCATCCCGAGCCGGAGGCGGCGATCTGCGACGGCCCACAGGCGCTGCACGCGGAGGATTTCGCGTACTACGCGGCCGACGTGGAGCGAGCGGCGCAGTTGGCCGGTAAGGCGCTTAGCGTCGTCTGATGGGCTCGATCTCGAGGGGTTCGGTGTCGGCTGCGTGAACGTCGCGGTGCTGGGGATCGGGCTGATCGGCGGCTCCATCGGCCTGGCCGTCAGGCAGCGCGCCGGCGCGCGGGTCTGCGGCTATGACCCCGACGAGCACGTGCGCGCGCAGGCGCTGGCGCTGGGTGCGATCGACACGGCGGCGGCAGACGTCGCAAGCGCCGTGCATGATGCCGACGTCGTGTTCGTCGCCACCCCAGTCAGCGCGCTGCCCGAGACGGTGGATCTCGCCTTGCGCGAGGCCCCGGCGCGCGCGGTCGTGACCGACGTGGGCTCGACTAAGCGCGTGGTCGCCTCGGCGCGCTCGGACGGGCGCTTCATCGGTGGACATCCGCTGGCGGGAGCCGAGACCGCGGGAGTCGAGCACGCGCGCGAGGATCTGTTTGCGGGATCGGTCTGGTATCTGACGCCGGCGACGGGCAGCGCGGCAACGGCGGGCGTCCTCTATGAGCGCCTGCACCGCCTGCTGACCGCGCTCGGCGCTCGCCCAACGGCGATTGACGCCGAGACCCACGACCGGCTGCTGGCGACGGTCTCCCACCTGCCGCACGCGCTCGCGAACTTGCTCGTGGCCCAGGCGGCGAGCACGCTCGCGCAGGATGGAGAAGGGCGGGTCCCGGCGGTCGGGCCGAGCTTCCGCGACGCGACCCGGGTGGCGGGCGCAAACAGCGCGATTTGGACCGACATCTACCTCTCCAATCGCGACGCGCTGATCGCGGCTGTCGACGACTTCGCGGCGCGCCTTTCGGGACTGCGCGCTCAGCTGGAGGCGGGTGACGGCGCGGCACTGACCTCCTGGAATGAGGACGCGCGCGCCGATCGCGAGCGGCTGTTCGGCACGGCGGGCGCCGAGCACGGTACGAGCGAGCTGCGGGTCTCGGTGCCAAACCGCCCGGGCGTGATCGCGGAGATCGCGCTCTCTCTCGGCCGCGCGGGCGTCAACATTCTGGACATGGTCCTCTCGCCTTCGCCCGATAACAGCCAGGGGGTCGTGGCGCTATGGATCGCCGACGGCGAGGATGTCGTTCGCGCGCAGGAGCTGATCGCCCAGCTCGAGTTCCCGGTGGCGCGGGCATGAACGTGCGCTTCGAGCCCACGCGCGGACTCAGTGGCGAGCTGCGGGCGCCGCCGGATAAGTCGATCTCCCATCGCGCCGCCCTGCTCGGCGCGATGGCCTCGGAGCCGGTGCGGATCGAGGGCTACCTGGACGCTGCCGACACGAACTCGACGCTCGACGCGGTGCGGGCGCTCGGCGCGCTCGTCGAGCTGCGCGACGGTGATGGCGAGGTTGTCGTGCGCGGTACGGGCCTGCGCGAGGCGCGCGAGCCCGATGGACCGATCGACGTGGGCAATGCGGGCACGCTTCTGCGCCTGCTGCCGGGGTGGCTGGCCGCGCAGCAGGGCCGTTCGTTCACGCTTGACGGCGATGCCTCGATCCGCCGCAGGCCGGTCGATCGCGTGGCCGAGCCGTTGCGCCTGATGGGCGCGGAGCTGACCGCCCGCGAGGGACGCTTCCCGCCACTACTGGTGCAGGGCACCCACCTACGGGCGATTTCTTACGACATGAGTGTGGCGAGCGCACAGGTGAAGTCGTGCGTGCTGCTCGCGGCGCTTGCGGCCGACGGGGCGACGACGATCTCAGAGCCGGCGCGTAGTCGTGACCACACCGAGCGGATGCTGCTGCGGGCGGGCGTGGGGGTGCACCGCAACGGGCGCCACGTTACGGTGGTAAACACCGACGAGCTGTTGCTCGACAGCGTGCGCGTCCCGGGCGACCCCAGCTCGGCGGCGTTCCTGGTCACAGCGGGCGTGCTCGTGCCACAGTCGCGCCTGCTGATCGCGGACGTGGGCACGAACTGGACACGTACGGGGTTCATGCGGATCGTGCGGCGGATGCAGGGCATCGTGCTCGGCGATCTGGAGGACGAGAGCGGTGAGCTGTCCCCGGAGGAGCCGGTGAGCGACCTCGACGTTGCGCACGGCCAGCTCGAGGGAACCGTGGTCGAGCCTGAAGAGGTGCCGCTGGCGATCGACGAGCTGCCGCTAGTCGCGCTGCTGGGCTGCTTCGCGGAGGGAGAAACAATCGTGCGCGGGGCGCAGGAGCTGCGCCTAAAGGAGTCTGATCGGATCGCGGTCGTGGTCGAAGGGCTTCGCGGCTTGGGCGCGGAGATCGAGGCGATGGACGACGGCTTCGCCGTGCGCGGGACGGGCGGTTTGCGCGGGGGCACGATCGACGCGCACGGCGACCACCGCATGGCGATGCTGGGCGCGATCGCGGGCCTGGCCTCGAAGGAGGGCGTCGAAGTGGTGGGTATGGAGGCCGCGGCAGTCTCCTACCCGGGTTTCGTCGAGGACCTCGCGACGCTTTGCTCATAGCGATCGATGGCCCGGCGGGGGCGGGCAAGTCAACGGTCGCGCGGACGCTCGCGCGCGAGCTGGGCTTCACCTACTTGGATAGCGGGGCGATGTATCGCGGCGTGGCGCTCCGGTCGTTGCGGGAGCCCAACGCGCAGCCCGCGGAGCTGGCGCGAGCAGCGCGCATCGAGTTTCGCACTGACCCTGCCGATCGAGCTCGGCTGCGCACGATTCTCGATGGCGAGGATGTCAGCGAGCGCATCCGCGAGAGCGACGTGGCGCAGGTCGCCTCGCGGGTGGCCTCAGACCCGGGCGTTCGCGCGGCGCTTGTAGCCAAGCAGCGCGAGCTAATCGGAGAGGGCGACTGGGTGGCCGAGGGTCGCGACATCGGCACAGTGGTGGCGCCCGAAGCCGAGTTGAAGGTGTTCCTCACGGCGAGCCCGGAGGAGCGGGCGCGGCGGCGCGCGGAGGAGGCTGGCGCCGATCCGGCGCGAGTGCTCTCCGAACAGGCGGCTCGCGACGAGCGCGACAGCACTCGCGCACACAGCCCGCTGCGCCCGGCGCCGGGCTCGGTGACGATCGACACGACCGCGCTAGATCAGAGCGCGGTCGTGACGGAGATCGCGGCGATGGCCCGGAAGGCGATAGCGAAGGTGAAAGCGGACGGCGCTGGGAACTAGTACGGGGCGCGGACGTGGAGAGTTTGTACCCGCGTTTCTTCGTCCTTCACGGCCCTGACCGTGACGCGAGCGCGTCGGTGGCTGGCAAACCAGCGGCGCCAGCGCTTTCCGATCGAGACCGACAGCGTCGCCTCGGCTCCCGGCAGCAAGTAGGTAGGACGGGAGAGGGCGTACAGCTCAGGCCCGACCGCCGCTTCGACGCCAGTGCTCGAGCATCCGAGCGGCGGGAGAGCGGGACAACGGATGCGGACGCGGATGCTCGATCGCCGGAATGAGACGTTGCGTAGGAGCTTCGCGGCGGGGCAGCGGCCGTTAGGTAGCGCGAGGCTGGGTTCGCCAAACGTCCAGCTGGCGAGGAAGCTTTCGGTGCACGGCGTCGCTGCGGCGAGCAGATGCTGCCCGTCGAAGTCAATGCCGCCAAGCGGGAGGCCGTGGACAGCGGTGACCTGTTTGCCGTCGAGCGCCTCGATGATCACTTGGGTGCCCGTGTCGATCGCGAGCCGGCCTTCGCGCAGGATCGGCTCATCCACGGAGAGCGTGTCGCCGCGCTGCTCGGGATCGACCGCGACGGCGCCGATCTCACGAGGCGCTGGCTCGGTCGGTGAGGCGGTCCACAGCGTGCTGTGGTCTCCGGCGGGGAGTAGGTAGGCGACGGTGCCGTCTTCCTGGACCGCCGCGGTCGCGGGATAGCTTCCGGGATTGAGCAGCGAGGGTGCGTTCCTGATGCGCGGAAGCGCGATGCGCAGCGGTTCAGCGCCCGTTAGAAGATTGCGCTCGACGAGCACCGGGGCGGGGCCGTCCGAGGGCAGCCAGAGAGGTGGCGGCCCGAGGCTCTCCCAATTGGGCGCGAGCCCCACGAGCCACGGCCCGGCCATCGCCTGTGGCAGCACGATCTGAGGGAGGAGCTGCTCGCTCGGCGGGTTCGCGCTCTCGTCAATCATCAAGGTTCCAGCTTCGGCGCTTTCTGGCTGCGGTTCAGAGGAGCTCGACAGCTCACCGACGCAGCTCTGCAAGGCGAGCCGGGTCTGCGCGACCAGTACGTCCACCGACAGGCGGCAGGGCGCGCGCTGCCGCGTGCATCCGCTCGCGGCGAGGCTCACGACGCACGAGAACGGGGCGCCTGGGGGGGCGGACACGAACAGGTCGTCGGATTCGAGTTCGTACGACTCGTACTTGCAGCCCGGTTCGCCCGGACATCCGATCCTCACTCGTTGCAGCGCGAGCAGCGAGCTGGACGCGGCGAGCTGAAGCTGTCCATCTGGCCGCGTAGCCACGTGCGTGGGCGGGCTCGCGTCGAGACGCGGATAGATGGTGCGCACCGAGAAGCCGCCGGGAGCTTCGAATGCGCCGAGGGCTTGCGTGCCCGCGAAGGCCGGCCCCCCTTCGATCGTGCCATGCAGGCGCGTGATCCCCGCCAGTGCCGGCGCGGCGACGCCACATGCCACGATAAGCGCGGTCGCCAGGAGCAACGATGTTCGCGGAGCAAGGGAGCGCACGATCACGACCATAGCCAGGGTGCGGAGCCCGCGCGTGGTCATACTGGCTCCATGCTGAAGGTCGCGATCGTCGGCTACCCAAACGTGGGCAAGTCCTCGCTGATCAACCGCCTCGCGGGCACGCGCGAGGCGGTCGTGCACGAGCGCCCGGGCGTCACGCGCGACCGCAATGAGATCGATTGCGAGTGGAACGGACGTCGCTTCAAGCTGATCGACACGGGCGGCGTCGACTTCCGCGATGAGGACCCGCTAGCGGGCTCGATCCGCGAGCAGGCACAAGCGGGCCTGGCGGAGGCGCAGGTCGCGGTGCTCGTGGTCGACGCTCGCGCCGGGATGCGCCCAGGCGATCAAGAGATGGCGAACCTGCTGCGTCGCTCTCCGCTGCCGACGATCGTCGCGGCGAACAAGTGCGACGGGGTCGCCGATATCCCCCTGGCGGCCGAGTTCCACGGCCTGGGGCTGGGCGAGCCGATCGCGGTCTCCGCGGCGCAGGGACTGGGCTCGGGCGACCTGTTGGACCGGATCGTCGAATTGCTCCCGGAGGACGAGGATGAGGATCAAGATGAAGAGATCCGTTTGGCAGTGATCGGCCGTCCGAACGTGGGCAAGTCCTCGCTGGTCAACCGCTTCCTCGGCGAGCAGCGGGTGATCGTCTCCGAGCAGGCAGGCACGACCCGTGACGCGATCGACATGCCGCTGATCGTGGGCGAGCGACGCCTGACGCTCGTGGACACAGCGGGAATGCGTCGCCAGTCGAAGGTCTCTGACTCAGTCGAGTACTACACGGCGCTGCGATCGCAGCGGGCGGCGGAGCGCGCCGACGTGGCACTCGTCGTCTGCGATGCGCAGGATGGGGTGACCGCGCAAGACCTACGCGTAGCGGAGCTGGCGATGAAAGCCGGTTGTGCAACGGCGATCGTGCTGAACAAGTGGGACCTGATGAAAGAGTCCGACACGCCGGTCGAGGAGCGACTGGAGCACGAGCGCGCGCGGGTCGCGGAGAAGCTGCGCCTGCGCCCGCGGGTGCTGACCGCAAGCGCGAAGAGCGGCCGCCACGTGGCGCGGCTCTTGAACGAGGCGATCGCGCTGGGCGATCGCATGTCGGGACGGATCCCGACCGCCGAGCTAAACCGCTTCCTGGCCGAGGCGGTGCAGGCGCGCCAGCCCCCCGTAGGCACACGACGCGGATCGAGCCAGCACCGGCTGAAGCTGATCTATATGACCCAGATCGGCAGGCGACCGCCACGTTTTTCGATCCAGGTCAACTCGCGCACACGGGTCACGCGTGACTACGCCTACTTCCTGGAGAACCGCTTGCGCGCGCGCTACGGCATGGAGGGCGTGCCGCTGATCGTGGACTTCGTCGAACGGGGCCAGCGCGGCCGGCGCGAAAAAGCGTCCGCGATCGCGTAACCATCTAGACTGTCCGGCTCTCGCCCGGCCCCTCGCCGGGTCAATCCGATAGACGACCCTGGAGCGAGCCGCTGCTGCCATGAGCCAGTTTTCCGACAACGAATATCTGTTCACGTCCGAGTCCGTTACCGAGGGTCATCCCGACAAGGTCGCCGACCAGATCTCAGATGGCGTGCTGGACGCCGTGCTGAAGGACGACCCCTACGGTCGCGTGGCCTGCGAGACACTGGTCAACACTGGTCTGGTCGTGGTTTCTGGCGAGATCTCGACCGACACTTACGTCGACATTCAGGAGGTCGCGCGCGAGACGATTCGGAAAATCGGCTACACCGATGCGGACCTCGGTTTCTCGGCGGACTCCGCAGCGGTGCTGAACGCGATCGACAAGCAGTCGCCGGACATCGCCCAGGGTGTGGACAAGGCTTATGAGGCTCGCACGGACGCAAGCGATGACGACGAGCTCGACGTGGCGGGTGCGGGCGATCAGGGAATGATGTTCGGCTACGCCACGAACGAGACCGATTCGCTGATGCCGTTGCCGATTTCGCTGGCGCACCGTCTCGCCGAGCGCCTGTCCTCGGTGCGCAAGGGAGGCACGCTCACCTACCTGCGCCCGGACGGCAAGACCCAGGTGAGCGTTCGTTACGTGGACGGCAAGCCGGCGGAGATCGAAAAGCTCTTGATTTCCACCCAGCACGGCGAGGGGGCCGAGGCGCTGATCGCGGACGACCTGTGGGAGCACGTAGTCGAGCCGATCCTGCCGAAGGATCTCTACGACGCGGCGAAGCTGCGCAAGAACTTCCTCGTCAATCCCACGGGTCGCTTTGTGATCGGCGGTCCGGTGGGGGACGCGGGCCTGACGGGGCGCAAGATCATCGTGGACACCTACGGCGGGATGGCGCGCCACGGCGGCGGGGCTTTCTCGGGCAAGGACCCTTCGAAGGTCGATCGCTCGGCGGCCTACGCGGCACGCTGGGTGGCGAAGAACATCGTCGCCGCGGGCTTGGCTGACCGCGCGGAGGTGCAGGTTGCCTACGCGATCGGCGTCGCGCACCCGGTCTCGGTGATGGTGGAGACGTTCGGCACAGAGAAGGTCGGCCGCGCGCAAATCGCCAAGGCGGTTGACGCGGTGTTTGACTTGCGCCCGGGCGCGTTCCGTGAGGAGCTGAACCTCCACCGCCCGATCTACCAGAAGACGGCGGCCTACGGCCACTTCGGCCGCGACGATCATGACTTCACGTGGGAGCGGACCGACAAGGCCGACGCCCTGAAGTCCGCCGCCGGGGCGTAGTCCGAGCCACGCTCTAGCGTCCTGGGCGATGCCTTCGATCGCCCAGGTCGAGCCGATGACGACTGCCCGCGCGCTGCGCGGGCCGTTTGACTATCGCCTGCCCGAGGAGCTGCGCGGTGGCGCGGTGAGCGTCGGCTCAATGCTCGTCGTGCCCTTTGGACGCCGCGAGGTGCTCGGCGTCGTGGTCGGCCTCGCGGAGTCGAGCGAGGTCGCAAGCGAGAAGCTGCTGGCGCCGCTGCGCGCGCTTGAGCTGGGAGTGCCCGCGGAGATGGTGGACCTGGCCGAGTGGGTCGCGGCCGAGTACTGCTCGACGCCCGCGCGGGCGCTCTCGCTCGTGTTGCCGCCGGGCGCCACGCGTCGCCTCAGCGGGCGCAAACGCCGTGTGGTCAAGCGCACCGAGCATCTGCCGGTGGGAGCGCGCGCGCCGCGTGGACTGACGCTTAACGCGGATCAGCGCGCCGCGCTGACCGAGCTGCGCGCGGGGCTCGATCGACTGGCGACGCACGAGCTGCTGCTGCACGGAGTGACGGGCTCGGGCAAGACAGAGGTCTACCTGCAGGCGGCCGAGATGGCGCTCGAGCAGGGCCGCGGCGTGATCGTGCTCGTGCCCGAGATTGCGCTCACGCCGCAGACGGTGGCGCGCTTTATCGAGCGCTTCGGCGACACCGTAGCGGTGCTGCATTCCCAACTTCGCCCGGGCGAGCGCTACGCGGAGTGGCGGCGGTTGCGCGAGGGGGAGGCCCGCATCTGCGTTGGGCCGCGCTCGGCGGTGTTCGCGCCAATCGAGCGGCTGGGGCTAATCGTGATTGATGAGGAGCACGATTCCTCTTACAAGCACGAAAGCGATCCGCGCTACGACGCGCGCGATGTCGCGGCCGAGCGCGCTCGGCGCAACGGCGCGGTGTTGCTGCTGGGCAGCGCGACACCGCGCGCGGAGAGTGAGCACCGGGTCGCCTCGGCGCTGCTGCCCACGCGAGCGGACGGGCGAGCGCTGCCGACGGTCGAGGTGCTCGACATGCGAGGTGGGGAATCAGAGGTCAGCCGGCAAGGGCTTCATCCGAGCACGATCGACGCGCTCGCGCAGGTGCGCGGGGTCCGCGCGAAGGCGATCGTGCTCTTGAATCGACGCGGCTGGTCGAACTTCCTGTCGTGTCGCTCCTGCGGGCGGGTATGGAGCTGTCCTTCCTGCGACGTCGCGCTTGTCCTGCATCGCGCGGGTCGCTTTCTAGCCTGCCATCACTGCGGGCATCGACAGGGCGCCCCCGAGCGCTGCGACACATGTGGCTCAATGTCGGTGGCGCGCCACGGCGCGGGCACCGAGCGTCTGCAGTATGAGCTCTCGACGATGCTCGATGACGGCGGGTTCCCAGTGTTCAGGCTTGACGCCGATGTCGCGGGCGGCGCAGAGGCTAGAACGGGGACGGCCGGAACCGAGAAGTCCGCGGCGGTGGACGCCGCGAGCCGAGAGCGCAACGTGGCGACGCTGCTGCGTCGCTTCGAGGCCGCGGAGTGCGGCGTGCTGATCGGCACACAGATGGTGGCCAAGGGTCACGACTTCCCCGACGTCGCGCTCGGCGTCGTGCTCGACGCGGACGCCACGTTGCGCTTCCCCGACTTTCGGGCGGAGGAGCGAACGTTCGCCCTGATCGCCCAGCTCGCGGGACGCGTCGGACGCGGGAGCGAGGGACGTGTGCTGGTGCAGACGCTCGCGCCGCAAGCGCGAGCGATCGCCTACGCGGCGCGCCACGACAGCGAAGGGTTCCTTACGGGGGAGCTTGAGCGGCGCTTGGCCCTCGACTACCCGCCCTTCTCGCATCTGATCCGGATCGTCTGCTCGGCCGAGCGCACCGGCCCGGCACGCGAGGCCGCGATCGCGGTGCGCAACGCACTGGCCGGGCATTCTGCCGACGCAGCGCTAAACGTGCTGGGACCGGCTTCGCTATTCCGTCTGCGCGGTCGCGAGCGCGAGGCGCTGGTGATCAAGAGCGCCGTGCGCCGACCGGCGGTACGAGCGATCGACGAGGCCGTGCGGCGCGTGGCCGAGACGCGAGAGCATCAAGGCGTGCACTTCAGCGTCGACGTCGACCCTCAATAGCTCTCGCTCGCACTGTGCACGCGGCGCCCGGCGCAGCAGTTGCAATAGGTCAACTCGCCGGTACGATCTGCATCTTCAACCGAGCGGGGGTGTCATGGAGAGCAAGAGGCTCACCGGCATCGCGGTCCTCTGTGGCCCGATGACGGTCAAGCGGTGTCGCTCGTTCATCGGAGCACTGAGTGTCGTGGGCGCGGTGGTTCTTGCGGCTGCGCTGGCTCCGTCGACGGCGAGTGCCTTGTCCCTGGCTGAAGGGCTGTCTGGTGAACCTGGAGCGGAAAGCGGCGTGCGCGCCGCGTGCGGACCGGTGATGCCGGGTAGCTCGCGCTGCTTCGCTCTGATCGATCTTGGCTCGCGTGCGGGTGGAAATGCGGCAAAGCGCTCGGCGGCGGCCCCGCTCGCGCGTAGCGGCGGCTTGGAGATCGAAGGACCCGCAGGTGGCCTGACGCCGGACGACCTCGCAACCGCCTACGGATACTCCCTGGGGTCCGGTGGCGCCGGGCAGACGGTCGGGATCGTCGATGCGTTTGACGACCCCCAGATCGAAAGCAATCTTGGCGAATTCGACTCGCATTACGGATTGGCGTCGTGCACCGCGGCAAATGGCTGCCTAAAAAAGGTCGGGCAGACTGGTGGCGGTGTGCCGTCGGCCGATACGAAAGGGTGGTCGGTCGAGGAGTCGCTGGACGTGGAGACAGTGCACGCCGCTTGTCCTCAGTGCAAGATCCTGCTCGTCGAGTCCAACACCGAAGAAAACTCGGAAATGGCGGCGGCGGTCAATGAGGCCGTCGCGCTCGGGGCGACGGTCGTGTCGAACTCCTTCGGTGCTCCGGAGGTCGCTTTCGGGGCGTCTGAACGCTCCGCCTTCGACCATCCCGGCGTGCCGATCGTCGCGTCGACCGGCGACTCCGGCTGGGACAACTGGAACCTTTTGTTCCCGGAAGTGAGGATGCCCAACGATCCGGCGTCGCTCCCGACGGTCGTCGCGGTTGGCGGTACGAACCTCCAACTGAATGCGGACGGCACCCGTTTCCAGGAGAAGGTCTGGAACAACAACAACCCGGAAACCGACACTCCAGAACAGCGGGAAGAGGGGCTTTACGTCAAGGGCGCGACGGGGGGAGGTTGCAGTAACCGCTCGTCCGCGCAACCTTGGCAGCGGGACATCGCGGGATTTGCTGCGACCGGTTGCGGGACGGGTCGGCCGGGCGCTGACGTGTCTGCTGTCGGCGCTCCGAAGACTGGCCTGGATATCTACGACACATACAACTGCGGCGAAAAATGCGCAGGCGCGGACGAAGGCTGGGTCAGGATCGGCGGCACCTCGCTTTCGGCTCCGTTCATCGCCTCGCTCTACGCTCTGGCGGGCGGGGGGCACGGGCTGCCATACCCGGCGCTGACGCTTTACGGGCGAGCCGCCGACGCCGCATCGCGCTTTGATGTGACAAAGGGGGGTAACGGCTTCTGCAACGACGAGCCCCCGAGCGACTGTGGGAGCCCTAACTCGTTTGGGCTCGGACGGCTGGACTGCGAAGGTGAAGCGCAATGCGACGCGGTGCCGGGCTTCGACGGACCGTCGGGGGTTGGCGCGCCGGTGGGTCTGGGCCTGTTCCAGCCCCAGGCGCCCACTGTCGTGCTCTCGACCCCTGGCTCGCTAGTAGCCGGCAGCCCAGCCGGCTTCAACGCCGGCTCCTCCGAAAGCGCGTATCCAGGCGGCACGATCGCGTCAGCGAGCTGGCTCTGGGGCGACGGGACGACCAGCACCACCGGCACATCCACAAGCCATGCGTACGCATCGCCGGGTACCTACACCGTGACGCTGTCGGTGGCCGATAGCTACGGGCTCACCAGTGCGCCCGTGACGAAATCCGTGACCGTCGGCTCACCGAGCGATGGCGGGGGCGGTGGCGGCCCGACCGAAAGCGGCGGTAGTGGCGGCGGCGGTGGCGCGACCGAAGGCGGTGGCGGGGGCGGCAACAGCTCCGGCTCCGGCAGCGGCTCGAGCGGGTCAGGCAGTAGCGGCTCGGGTTCGATTTCGGGTTCTACTCCCTCGTCCGGTAGCGGCGGCACGGCGGGCTTCCTCATCGCGCTGCCTACCGCGCACCTGTCGAGCAACTCGGCGAAGGCGACCAAAACGGGCGTCGTGGCGCTGCAGATCGTGTGTGCCTCGGGCGGCGCGGCATGCACCGGCACGGTGACCTTGCGAGGAAGTGTCGGCGAGGGGCACTCCGCGAAGAACATGGCGCTCGTGCTGGGCAGCGCACCGTTCTCGGCGGCGCCCGGCAGGACCGTAACGGTGACGGTTCACTTGTCCGCGAAGGCGCGTGCGGCACTCGCACGAGCACACAGCCTGCGGACGACCGTGGCGATCCTGCTGCGATCGGCTAGCGGCACGGCACATACAGCGACGGCCAGTCTGACGATCCGGGCACCGAAGGGCGGGCACTCGCACTGAGCCCGCCGTCGTAGTCTGTCCCGCAACCGCGTGGCCCCTAAACTGCGGGCGATGTCAGCAGAAGGCGATGTAACCCAAGCTGCCGAGTTAGAGGAGCTGCCCTCGACGGTCCCTGAGCACACCGACGTCGAGGTGGAGCGCGAGCAGGACGCGCCGGAGGAGCTAGACCCCGAGACGCGCGCGCGACGCGACGCCGCGCTGCGTCAGGTGCGCAAGCTCGGCGACCCAGTCCTACGGGCGAAGGCGTTGCCGGTCGAGCGCTTCGACGAGGGGCTAGCCCGCGAGGCTGCGCGCATGGGCGAGCTGATGCACGATGCGCTCGGCATCGGTCTGGCGGCGACGCAGCTCGGGATCCTGCACCGCGTGCTGGTCTACCGCGCATACGCGGAAGACCCGCTGACTGTGCTGGTGAATCCGGTAATCGAGTGGCGCAGCGAGGAGCTCGAGGCCGCGGAAGAGGGTTGCCTCAGCCTGCCGGGGGTCCACGTCGAGGTGGAGCGGGCCGCGCGCGTGCGCGTCAGCGCCCAAGACGAGCAAGGAAAGTCGCTAGAGGTCGAGGCCGAGGGGTTGGAAGCGCGGGTAATCCAGCACGAGATGGACCATCTCGACGGGATCTTGATCCTCGACCGCATCTCCCGCGAGGCGCGCAAGCAGGCAATGCGGGAGCTGCGCGAAGCACGCGAGACCGCCGAGGCGGCCTAGCGCCGCGCCGCCTTGAGCGTCGTCTTCCTCGGCACGAGCGACTTCGCGGCGGCGATCCTCGATCGCCTGGCCGAGCGCCCTGAGCATCGCCCGACGCTCGTGCTCACGCGCCCGGACCGGCCGAGCGGTCGGGGGAGGCGGCTTTCGGCCCCGCCCGTCGCCGAGCGAGCGCGTGCCCTCGGTCTCGACCTGGGCCAGCCGGAGAGCGTGAACGACGAGGCGGTCGTCTCACGGATCTCCGCGCTTAAGCCGCGCGCAGTCGTCGTGTGCGCATTTGGTGCATTGATCAAGGAGCCGCTGCTCTCGGCCGAGCTGATCCTCAACGTGCATCCCTCGCTGCTGCCGCGTTGGCGCGGCGCGGCGCCGGTGGAGCGGGCGATCATGGCGGGCGACGAGCAAACGGGCGTATCGATCATGCGCCTCACCGCGGGCCTGGACAGCGGGCCGGTGTGCCTGATCGGCAGCGAGCCGATCGAGCTGGGCGACAGCTACGGCTCGCTTGCGCCGCGGCTGGAGGTGCTGGGTGGCGAGCTGCTGATCGACGCGCTGGACACGCTCGCCGCTGGGCGCACGCTGGACTTCGTCGAGCAGGACGAGCAGGGCGTGACCTATGCGGAGAAGGTCGGCCCGCTGGATCGTCTGCTCGATCCGGCTCGTCCAGCGCGCGAGTTGGAGCGCGTGGTGCGGGCACTGTACCCGCACATCGGCGCCCGGGCCGAGCTGCCGGGCGGAGGCTTCTTGGGCGTGCACGAGGCGCGCGTGGCCGACTCGGCGACGCTCGACCCGGGCCTCGCCGAGGGCCCGGGGCGTGGGCTCCGGGCGAGTGACGGGCGCCTGTTCCTGCTCGCGGACGATGGGGCGCTCGAATTGCTGGTCGTGCAGCCGGCGGGGGGGCGGGCGATGGACGCCAAGTCCTATCTGCGCGGACATGGTTTGCCTGGGACTTAGTCAGGCTTAGTCAGGCTTAGTCAGGACCTCCAGCGTCATCCTCGGCGTTGTTGCCGTGCACCTGTCCTAGGCGCCGTGAGCCTGTTCTAAGCGGTGATGCGCGCCCGCGCGTAGCGCGCGACTCCGGGCGGCATTGGGGTGCCGGCCGCCATACGGGGGTCGGGAACCGGCTTCGCGGCTTGGCTTGCGATCGGGATCACGCCGGCCCAGACGGGCAGCGCGTAGTCCTCCTCGTCGTCTTGTGGTGGGCCGGTGCGGACCTTCGCGGAGGCCTCGTCGATCGGCAGCGCCAAGACCGCGGTCGCCTTCAGCTCGTTGGCGGTCGGCTCCCGGGCTTCGGACCAACGGCCGGGAACGACGTGCTCGACGATCGCTTCGAGCGCCGCGAGCTTCTCCCGCTCGTTCTCGACGAGGCGTGCGTGGCCGAGCAGCATCGCGGAGCGGTAGTTGGCGGAGTGGTGCATACTCGCGCGCGCCAGCACGAGTCCGTCGAGCAGTGAGACGGTCAGGCAGGCGGGGGCACCGTCGCGCAGGACACGCAGCGTCCGACTCGCGCTCGAACCGTGCACGTAGACAACGTCGCCACGGCGGGCGTGGAGTGTGGGGATCACGAATGGCTGCCCATGCTCGTCGGCGATGCCGAGGTGCGCGATCAGCGCCTCGTCGAGGATCGCGTCGATCCTCGCGCGATCGTGGCTACCGCGCTCGCGCTTGCGGCGCAGCCTCACGCGATCGGAAGGTGCTTGGGCGGTCGCGTCTGCCGGAGCGGGGGGCACGGCGTCCTCCAGTACTGTTACAGTACAGATTCTTGTCTGAACCAATACAGTACAGGATCGCGGGCGGCAGCGCCGCGGAGCTCGTCCAGAGCATCGAACGAGCCGTCTCGGACGGCATGCTCGCGCCGGGCGCCAGGCTCCCTTCGGTGAGGCACATGGCGGGCGAGGTGGGGCTGAGCCCGGTGACCGTATCGGCCGCACTGGCCGAGCTGCGCCGCCGCGGCGTGGTCGTGAGCGAGCCGCGTCGCGGCTCGCGCATCGGGGAACGCCCGCCGATCGGTGCGCGCCGGGCGCCGCTGCCAGTGCCCCCTGGCGCCCGCGACCTCTCCCAAGGTAACCCGGACCCCGCGCTTCTTCCTGATCTCAAACGCGCGCTCGCCGGCACGAACCTACCGCTGCGACTGTACGGCGAGGCCGCGACGCTGCCCGAGCTGGCGGAGCTGGCGCGCGAGCGGATGGTGGCCGACGGCGTGGAGGCCGAGCGCGTGTGCGTGCTCAGCGGCGCGCTCGACGGGATCGAGCGTGTGCTCGACGCTCACCTGCGTCCCGGGGATCGCGTCGCGGTCGAGAACCCGGGCTACGCAGCGCTGTTCGACTTGCTGCGGGCGCGAGGACTGGTGCTGGACCCTGTCGCAGTGGACGAGCGCGGCATGCTTCCCAACGAGCTGGAGAGCTCGCTAGCGCGCGGGGCATGCGCGGCGATCTTCACGCCGCGCGGGCAAAACCCGACGGGCGCGGCGCTCGACGGCGAGCGCGCGGAGCAACTTCGCGATGTGCTCGCGAGCACGCCGCATTTGCTCACGATCGAGGACGACCATCTCGGCGAGGTGGCGGGTAGCCCGCTGCATGCGCTCGCCCGAGGCCGCAAACGCTGGGCCGCGGTGCGCTCGGTGGCGAAGGCGCTCGGACCTGACCTGCGCCTTGCGGCGCTCGCGGGCGATCGCCAGACGCTCGTGCGCGTGGAGGGGCGTCAGCAGTGCGGGCCCGGCTGGGTTAGTCACATCCTCCAGCGCGTGGTGCTCGGTCTGTGGCAGGACCCACACGTGAAGGAGCTGACCGAGCGAGCGGCGGCGACGTACGCGGCGCGGCGCGAGTACCTGCTGCGGGCACTCGCGCGCAACGGAGTGAGCGCTTCGGCGGCTTCGGGGCTTAATGTGTGGCTTGAGGTTGAGGATGAGACCAGCGTGGTGAGCGCGCTCTCCGAGCGGGGCTGGGTCGTGGCGCCGGGCGTGCCATACAGGCTGGA
>Ga0335073_10006535_pt1 | contig 16382 bp, 17 predicted proteins | sample Lox_Sample_22_FD_207093 | JGI IMG/M metagenome (GOLD analysis project Ga0335073, IMG submission 207093) | Soil microbial communities from Loxahatchee National Wildlife Refuge, Florida, United States - Lox_Sample_2.2 | ecosystem: Environmental > Terrestrial > Soil > Wetlands | place: USA... | reverse complement strand
ATCGCGCGCACCGCGTGAATTTTCAGAAACTGCCGGTCAGCTCGTCTTCGAGCACTGCGGGCCGATATAAAACCACATCGCGCGGAACACTCCGGCCGGCCGCGTAACTTTTCCGTACATCGTCGTGCCATCGGGCGAGACGTGCAGGTCGATTAGCACGCGGCCGCGCGGGAAAGTGATCTCGACATGGTTGCCGTCAATGGATCCCATCCCATGGCCCATGATTTCGCCGGTCGTCGGATCGAAGTTCGTCAGCTCGAAGCTGTTGCCGCTCTGATTGATTAGATGGCACGCGCCGATACCGCCGTCGCGCCATGCTCCGGTTAACGTGAGCGGCTTCGCGGGCTCGATCATCGCGACCGAAGGTTGCGCGGCCGGCGAGGCCGCGGGCGCTGCTGCTAAAGGAACAGCCGGCGCAGCATCAGCCATCGCGACGGCCTTCGGCGTTGCCGCCGCTCTGGATGCCTGCATCACGGTACGAGGGACGGGAGCGCCGGCGATCAGTTCCTCGGCACTGAGGTTCTTCAGCTTGTGCCTGTGATGCGGCCGCGGCGTCGCGGCCGCCACCTGCGGCGCCGCAGTCGCGAGCGCTGAAACTTGTTGTTGCAGGATCGCCTTGGTGGGAGCCGGCGATGCTGCGGCTGTCGTCGCCACTGCCGCGACGGGGGTCGCATTGGTCTTGCCGCGACTACCGATCCAGCCGAACTGCGTCAGCAGACCGACGACCGCGGCGATCGCAGTAGCCGTCGCGCCGAGACCGCTAAGCACGGTCATCGTACGCGAGCCAATCGACTTTAAACCATCAGCCACCGGCTATTTGATTTGCCAAACAATCCGCCGAGGTTCAACGGATTTGGCTTTATTCCGGAGCGCGCTGCGGCGAAGCTGTGGCGATGACACCTTCGTTGAGCGAGCCCGAGCGGAAGCCCTTGAGATCTATCGCGATGAAGCGGAAGCCGAGCTTTTTCAGCTCGCGTTCGATCGTGTCGCGAATCCGCGGCTCGAATGCTCTCGCAATTTCGCTTTGCTCGAGCTCGAGCCGTGCGACGTCGCCGTGGTAGCGGACGCGGGCGACTTTGAAGCCGAGCTCGTGCAGCACTTTCTCGCCTTCGCCAACGCGATGCAGTCCTTCGGGCGTGATCTCCGTGCCGTATGGAAACCGCGACGACAGGCATGGCGACGCCGGGCGGTCCCATGTCGGCAGGCCCATCGCGCGCGACAACTCGCGGATCTCGGCCTTGGTCAGCTCGGCCTCGACCAACGGATGGCGCACGCGCTTTTCCGACGCGGCCTGCATCCCGGGCCGATAATCGTGCAAGTCGTCGAGATTCAGCCCGTCAACGATTTCGTCGATGCCGAGCTCGGCGGCCTTCGCTTCACAAACAGTGAACAGGTTGTGCTTGCACAGGTAGCATCGGTTGAGCGGATTCTGCGCGTAGCCGGGAACCTCGAGCTCGTTGGACTCGATCACGAGATGACGCGCGCCGATCAGCGCCGCCATATTCATCGCCGATTCGCGGTCCTGGTCGGGCATCGTCGGCGAGGTCGTCGTGAGCCCGAGCGCGCGCTCGCCAATCGTGTCGTGCGCTACGCGCATGACGAATGTCGAATCGACGCCGCCCGAGAACGCCACGATCACCGACTTCATCGGGCTGAAGATCGCGCGTATCCGTTCGAGCTTGTCCTGCAATGCCTGGGTCATGTTCGAGTCTTTCTTCAGATGCCCTCGGCCTGGAAAAGATCGGTCGTCAGGTAACGCTCGCCGGTATCGCAGAACACGACGACTACGATTTTGCCCTTGCCCAGGCGCTTGGCGATCTGGATCGCGGCGCAGCAGTTGGCGCCCGACGAGATGCCGACCAGCAGGCCCTCTTCGCGCGCGAGACGCCGCGAATAAATCGTCGCGTCTTCGTCGCTGACTGGAATCACTTCGTCATAGACGCTGGTGTCGAGGTTCTTCGGCACGAAGCCCGCGCCGATACCCTGGATCTTGTGAAAGCCCGGCTCGCCGCCAGACAGCACGGGCGAGTTGCGCGGCTCGACGGCGACGATATGCACGCGAGTCTTCGAATGCTCGCGCAGGTAGCGCCCCGCGCCGGTAATGGTTCCCCCGGTGCCAACTCCCGCGACGAAGGCATCGAGCGACGGGAACTGCTCGATAAGCTCGGGTCCTGTGCTCTTGTAATGCATGTCGGGATTGGCGGCGTTGCTGAACTGCTGCGGCATGAAGTAGCTGGGATTCTCGCGGCACAGCTCCTCGGCCTTGGCGATCGCGCCATGCATGCCGCGGGTGTCGGGCGTGAGCACGAGCTGGGCGCCATACGCGACCAGCAGTGAGCGCCGCTCCTCGCTCATCGTATCGGGCATCGTCAAGATCAGCCGATAGCCTTTGACAGCCGCGACCAGGGCGAGGCCGATACCGGTGTTGCCCGAGGTCGGCTCGACAATGGTATCGCCGGGCTTGATCCGGCCTGCCTTTTCGGCCGCTTCGATCATCCCGAGACAGATGCGGTCCTTGACGCTGCCGCCCGGGTTGAAGTTCTCGAGCTTCGCCCACACTTCAGCGTCGTTAGGACCGGGAATCCTGTTAAGGCGCACGACTGGCGTGTGGCCGATGAGATCGAGCGGCGATTGCGCAACGCTGACGGGCATGGTGCCGATTCTACCCATATCCGAACACGATGCGAACACTGCGGAAAGTGCTCGAAACCGTGGTTAAGTTACCCTCGAAGGTCGTTATCCAGTTGGCTACGTCATCGGCGCGCGTACTCGTCATTTTCCCTGGGGCGTTGGGTGACCTTGTCTGTGCTGGTCCCGCCTTGGATGCGATCGCGCGGGCAAATCCCGGCGCGAAGATTGAACTGATGGCCAAGCCGGAGCTGGCGCGATTCGCGGCCGGCCGGTTTCGCATCGCGCGGGGACATTCAATCGATCGGAGCGAGGTGGCGGCGCTGTTCAGTGGCGAAACCGCCGAGGCGCGCGAATTTTTCTCGCAATTCCGCCGTCTCTATTCGTACCTTGCCTACGACGATTCCGGGTTTCGCGACCGTCTCGAACGATACGCTCCCGGGCGCACGACGTGTCTGCCGTTTCGCCCCCCCGGCGCCGGCCACGTCGCGGCCGAGTATCTGAAAATGATTGATAAGGATGCCGATGTTTCGACTTTTCGCATCGTCGTTGCCGCCGATGATTTGAACGCCGCAGCATCGGCGCTGCGCTTCGCTGGAATCGGGCCGGATGAGCCCTTCGTCGCGATCTTTCCTGGCAGTGGTAGCCGGGCCAAGAATTGGCCGATCGGAAATTACCTGAACCTCGCGACCTCGATGCCTGACGGTACTCGGCCGGTGTTCATCCTCGGGCCGGCCGAAGAGGACTTGGCGCTCATCATGAGCGGCCTCGGACTCCCTTTGCTCAGCGGTCTCGAGCTCCCGGTCGTGGCGGGGATCGCACGGATGGCGGCGGCGTTCGTCGGCAACGATTCGGGCGTATCGCATCTTGCGGCGGCGGTCGGCACGCCCGGCGTTGCGATTTTCGGACCGACGAGTCCGGATCGTTGGCGTCCTATCGGAGAAGTTACTATTGTCGCCCATCAGTCGCTTGAATCGACAACCACCGACGATATCGCAAGCGCTCTCAGAGAACGGCTTCAACGATCGGAGCGATTCCAAACTCGAGTGAAGGAGTGAGAAACGGTGGCTGCGTTGACTGTAAAAATTCGCAGGCGTAGCTTCAAATTGCCAGCCGGCCGGTGCTCCAGACGACAACGTCACGAGCGCCTCGCCAGGCAGCGGGATCACGTATCGTCCATGACGCCTTGGTCATCGAATACGCCCGAGAGCTGCGTTGCGGCCTGGAGCAGATGATCATGTCGAGCTTCTTCAAAACCTCGCTTTTACTTGGCCTGATGACCGGGCTGCTGATGGTGATCGGCGGGCTGCTTGGAGGTCGCCAAGGTGTGGCGCTGGCGTTGGTATTCGCCGCGGTCCTGAATTTCTTCAGCTACTGGTTCTCGGACAAACTCGTGCTGCGGGCATATGGCGCGCAGGAGATCGACGCGTCGAGCGCGCCCGAGGTTTACTCGATCGTGCAGGAACTCGCGACCGAGGCGCACATCCCGATGCCGCGCCTCTACATGATCGACACCGACACGCCCAACGCCTTTGCGACCGGACGCAATCCGAATCACGCCGCGGTCGCGGTAACGCGCGGAATCATGCGGATTTGCACGCGCGATGAAATCAAAGGCGTGCTCGGCCATGAGCTGTCGCACGTGATCAATCGCGACATCCTGACCAGCTCGATCGCGGCCACGCTCGCGGGCGCCGTGATGATGATCGGGACGTGGATACGGTGGGGCGCGATCTTCGGAATGGGCGAGCGCGACGACGAGGAAGGCGGTATCGCCGGCCTGCTGATCGCCGGCCTGCTCGCGCCGATCGCCGCGTCGCTGATTCAGCTTGCGATCTCACGCACCCGCGAATACCAGGCCGACGCCAGCGGCGCGCGGCTGACCCATAACCCGCTGCTGCTCGCCAATGCTTTGCGCAAGCTCGAAGCCGCAAACGAGCGGATGCCGTTGCCGGCTAGTCCCGCGACGGCGCATCTGTTTATCGTCAATCCGCTGAGCGCGGCTGGAATGGCGCGCCTGTTCTCGACTCATCCGCCGATCGAGGAACGAATCCGCAGGCTTGAACAGATGGCGGCAAAAGGCGTGAACTGATCGCAATGGAAGATTCCGAAGAAAAGGGCAAAGGCTTCAAGGTTCAAGATCGCCGGCGATTCGACGCCGAGGGCGAGGCGCGGCAGGATGCCGAGGCTCAGCAGGCTGCGTCTGCCGCGCACGCTGCTCCCGAGCCGCCACCTCCGCCGCCACCCCCTGAGGCTCATGAGCATCTCGAAATGTCGTTTTCGACCTTCCTGGTGGGGCTTTCGACCGAGGCGTTGGTGGCGCTCGGCGAGATGCCCGATCCCGTCACCGGCAAGCGGCATCGCGACCTTGGCGCTGCACGTCAATTCATCGATATAATTGGGATCCTGCGCGACAAGACGCGCGGCAATCTCGATCGCGAGGAACAGAACCTCATCGAGGCGATTCTCTTTGAGTTGCGAATGAAATACGTTGAATTGGCGAAGCCGACCGCTGGCTGACGGGTCGTCCGCTCCCTGGTTGGAAATGCCTCATAAGTTTTTGCGTTCCACTCTGATCGGTTGCTTAGCGTTCGCCCTGATAGCGGTTTTCGCGTCCGCCCATTCCGTATGCATGGCGTCGCAACTGCCGTGGACGGAGCTGCCTGCCGATAACGGTCGCCCCAAGGCGCAGACGCTGCCCGACTTTGTCGATCTTGCCGCGAAGCTCAGCCCCGCCGTCGTCAACATCTCAACCGAAGAAGCGGAGGAGGGCGAATCCAGCGACGAGCCCGAGCCGCACAAGCACAACCCACTGGAGGATTTCGGCGAGCCGCAGCATTCCAAGAGCCTCGGTTCCGGCTTTATCGTCAGCAAGGACGGCTACGTGCTGACCAACGACCACGTCGTCGACCATCCGTCGAAGATCACCGTCACGCTTCAGGACGGAACGATCTACATCGCCAAGCTCATCGGGCACGACGAGAAGAGCGACATCGCCGTTCTGAAGATCGCGCCCAAGCGTGACCTGCCCGTCGCGCCGCTCGGCAACTCGGACGATGTGAAGGTCGGGCAGTGGGTGCTCGCGATCGGAAATCCGTTCGGCTTCGATCATTCGGTGACAGTCGGAATCGTGAGCGCCAAGGGCCGCTTCATCCCGGGCAACTACGACGATTTCATCCAGACCGACGCGTCGATAAATCCCGGCAACTCGGGCGGTCCGCTGATCAACCTGCGCGGCGAAGTGATCGGGGTGAACTCCGCGATTTACACCCGCACCGGCTCGAGCATGGGAATCGGGTTTGCGATCCCGGTCAACATGGTCAAGCAGGAGCTGGCGCAGCTCGAGACCGCGGGCAAAGTGACGCGCGGATGGCTTGGCGTCTATATCCAGCCGATCACGCCCGAGCTCGCCGAGTCGCTGGGACTGCCCGATTCGCGCGGCGCGCTCGTCGCCGAGGTTCTTAAGAATGGCCCCGCGAAATCGGCAGGTATCAAGCGCGGTGATGTAATCGTCGCGTTCGACAACCAGGTGATAACCGACTCACGCGAGCTGCCGTTGCTCGTCGGACGCGCTCCGCTCGGCGAAGACGCGACGCTCAAGGTCATTCGCGACAAGCATACGCTCGAGCTGCCGCTCAAGATCACTGAATCGCAGGAGCAGGAGCTCGCGTCGGCTGAGAACCAGGACAAGCCCGATATCGGCGGGCCGTCGCCCTACGGGCTACACGTCAAGGATTTGAGCCCCGACCTCGCGCACGAGCTGGGTATCGATATCACGAGCGGCGTCGTAGTCTCTTCGGTGCAGCCGGGAAGCCGCGCTGACGAGGCGGGTCTGCGCGCCCGCGATGTCATAATCGAGGTCAACCGTCAGCCGATCCTCGACGTGCATTCCTACGAAAAGGCACTGCAAGAGGGCGGCAGGGACAAGATCGTCCTCCTGCTGATTAAACGCGCCGAGAAGACCGAATACATCGCGCTCAAGCCCGAGGCGTGAGCCCGCGGCACGGTGAGACAGTTCAGGACCGGAGCGAAGAGGCCCCGACGGGCGCGGCGCAATGACCGTTAAAAGAATCCTCAAGATCGTGCTGCTCGTGTTTGGTCTGCTGGTGCTGTTCGCGGTGCCGCCCACGCTCTACCTGTTCTTCAACTACTACCATCAGCTCGAGAACGAGGTCGTCACGCGCTTCTCGGGTAAGCGCTGGAACATCCCGTCGCGCGTCTATTCCGATTCGACGCTGATCTACCCCGGCGTCACGCTCAAGGACATCGGTTTCTTCGAGCGCCTGGCGCGGCTCAATTACCATCCCGTCGATCCGGGCAAGGTCGCGATGCGCGGCGAGTACAACTTCGACAAGCCGCACGGCAAGCTCGTGATCTTCCTGCACAGCTTTTCGTACCCGTACCGCAACTTCCCGGGCGAAATGATCCAGCTCGATATCAAGAGCGACCAGATTGTCTCGATGGAAGATCCCTCGAGCAACCATCCGATCTTCTCCTTCGAGCTCGAGCCCGAAATGATCAACGGCATCTTCTCGGGCGATTGGCAGCAGCGCCATCTGGTTCCGCTCTCGCAGGTGCCGCCGTCGATGATCGACGCGATCCTCGCCGCCGAGGATCACCGCTTCTATGAGCATCACGGTATCGACGTGGTGCGCACGATCAAGGCCGCCTACATCGATTTCACCTCGCACCAGGTGCGCCAGGGCGGTTCGACGCTCACACAGCAGTTGATGAAGAACTTCTTCCTCACCCGCGAGCGCAGCTACAAGCGCAAGATCAAAGAAGCGCTGATGGCGTATATCGCGGAGCAGAAATATTCCAAGGACGATATCCTCGAAAACTACATCAACGATATTTATCTCGGTCAGCGCGGGCAGGAAGGTATCTACGGAATCTTCGAAGCCTCGCAATATTACTATTCCAAGGATCCGCGCGATTTGACGATCGCCGAGATGGCCTCGATTGCCGGCATGATCAGCTCGCCGAACCGGCTGAACCCGCTGAGGCATCCTGATGCGTCCCGTCAGCGCCGTAACGAAGTGCTCGCCTCGATGATGACTGACGGTTACATCAGCAAGGCCGCCTACGACGTAGCCGTGGCCGAGCCGATTCATGCGCGCGAGGTTTTTACCGAGAACAACGACGCGCCGTATTTCTTCGACTACGTGAAGAAGGAGCTCGAGGAGCGCTATCCGCCGTCGGTCCTCGACGCCGAGGGCCTGCGCATCTTCACCACCCTCGATGTGCATACGGAGAAGCTGGCCGAACATGCGATCGAGAAGAACCTCGAAGATCTTGAGGCCAAGCATGCGGCGCTCAGAAGGCGCGAGAAGAAGGAGCAACTCGAATCGTGCCTCGTTTCGATCGAGCCGCAGAGCGGCAAGATTCGCGCGATGGTCGGCGGCCGCGACTACCAGGAGAGCCAGTTCAATCGCGTCGTGCAGAGCAAGCGCCAGCCGGGATCGGTGTTCAAGCCGGTGACCTATCTGGCCGCGTTCGACGAAACGCTGAGTGGCGGTGCTGAGAAGCTGCTGCCGACCTCGTACATCGAGGATGCACCCTTCACGTGGCAGTACGGCGACATGAGCTGGACGCCCAACAATTACAAGGATCGTTTCTTCGGCCACGTCACGCTCGAGTTCGCGCTCCAGGAGTCGCTCAACTCGGCAACCGCGCGGCTGGCCAACGATATCGGGCTCGATCGCATCCGCGCGATGGCGGCGAAGCTGGGCTTCGGCGACCTGCCGAACTATCCGTCGATCGTTCTCGGCGGTATCGAAGTCTCGCCGATGCAGGTCGCGCAGGCCTACGCGATTATCGCCAACGACGGCCTCGAAGTTCACCCTTACGCGATAACCGCCGTCGTCGACGAAAACGGCAAGGTCATCGAAGGACACGAATTCAAGGCTGAGCAGGTGATCTCGCCCGAGCTCGCGTACATGGGCCAGTTCATGCTCCAGCAGGTGATCAATCACGGCACCGGCGCGGGCGCGCGTACGATGGGCTTCACGCGGCCGGCCGCGGGCAAGACCGGTACGACCAACGACGAGAAAGATGCATGGTTCGCAGGCTTCACGCCCAACCTGCTGACCATCGTATGGACCGGCTTCGACCAGAAGGAAGTGCTGGGTCTCACCGGCGCGCAAGCCTCGCTGCCGGCGTGGACCGCGTTCATGAAAGCCGCGACGGCCTCGCGCCCGGCGCTCGATTTTGTCGCGCCGCCCGACATCGTCGTAGAAAGAATCGACCCGACGACAGGCTGCAAAGCTGGGCCAAACTGGCCTGTCGCGATCATGGGCGTGTTCCCCCAGGACCTCGCGCCGACCGTAGCCTGTTCGATTCAGAAGGGCGGGGGCACGCTCACTTCAATTGATAGCGGAGCGCCGCCCGAGCCCGACGGCGCCGCGGATCCCAACGACTGATGCGCCTGATAGTCACGGCGCGATTCGCGCTCGCAATTCTCGCCGCTTCGCTCGCGCTGAATGGACCGGCGCTGGCTTTCAACGAGCAGTCGATCGGCGGCGCCGATCTCCCGACTCCTACCGCAACGCCTTCGCCTGTGGCAGGCGCTGCTTCTCCGGGGGCCGCGCCGAGCGCCGCCGCGGCGGGATCGCCAGCCGCGCCAGCGTCCCCATCTGATGAAGATACTTCCGCTGCGGAAGAATCGCCTTCGAGTGCGGAATCGCCTGTGGCACAAGGCTCGGAAGCTGCGGCCGCCTCTCCCGCCGCCGAGGCATCGCCATCGTCAACGCCGACTGACATTCCGCCCGCGCTCGACATCGGCGCGGTCGCTCCGTCGGTGCAGGTCAGTGACGCGCCGCTGACGAACTTGATTGCGAGCGCGCCGAATCCCGCCCGAGCCGCCTCGCTGCGCGCGACCGAACAGGCCCGCAAGGAACTCGTCGCGGGCCACACCGACGAGGCGATCCGCGATCTCGGCAGCGCAGTCTCAATCGACGCGGGCAATGGCTACGCGTATCTCTACCTGGGTCGCGCTTACATCGCGAAACAGAACTACACGCAGGCCGAGGCATTCCTCAGGCGAGCCGAGGTCTCGTTCGGTGCCGACCCGGCGTGGCATAGCGAGGCGCTCGCGTTCGAGGGCGTCGCGCTCGAGGAAGCCGGTCAGCAACAGCAGGCCGTGACCGCGTACCAGAAGGCGCTCGCCATCGAGCCCGGAAATCTGACCGCGCGCGTGGGCGCGACCCGCCTCGCCGACTACGCGCCCGCGGCTCCCGTTGGTGTATCGACCACCGAGGGCAATGCCTCGCTCATCCAATCGCCTCCTCAGAGCGCACCACCTCCCGAAGCGCCGCCCGAGGCCGAGCCGCCTCCGCCGCCGCCGTCAGGTCCTCCGCCCGAGGCTTCGCCGAACAACTAGGCGCTTCTTCAACCGCGGATCGAAGCGGGATATCTTTGACAGCATGTTGATTCTCGGAATCGAATCGTCCTGCGACGATGCCGCCGCAGCAGTAATCGAGACTGCGGTGCCGGGCATCGTCGAGATGCGCGCGAGCAGCGTCGCCAACCAGGACGATATCCATCGCGCGTACGGCGGCATCGTGCCCGAGCTTGCGTCGCGCAATCACGTCATCACGATTCTGCCGGTGATCGAGCGCACGCTCGCCGCCGCGGGATGCACGCTCGCCGATATCGAGGGAATCGCCGTGACGCGCGGTCCCGGCCTTGTCGGCTCGCTGCTCGTGGGCCTCATGTGCGCCAAGGGGCTCGCGCAGAGCACGGGCATCCCGATGGTCGGCGTCAATCACATCGAGGGGCATATTCTCGCGCCGCTGCTCGAGCATCGCGTCGAGTTCCCGTTCCTCGCGCTGGTGGTATCCGGTGGTCATACCGCCCTGTTCGCGGTCGAAGGCTTCGGCGGCTATCGGCGGCTCGGCCGCACGCGCGACGATGCCGCGGGCGAAGCGTTCGACAAGGTCGCGAAGCTGATGGGCCTCGGCTATCCGGGCGGCAAAATTATCGACGAGCTGTCACGCTCGGGTAACCGCAAGAGCGTGCGCATTCCGCGCGCCCACGTGCGCGGCGCGCCGATGGATTTCAGCTTCAGCGGCGTTAAAACGTCGGTCGCGACGCTGCTGCGCTCCGAGGCCGGCGCGGCGCTCGAGTCTTCCGATCTGGCTGCGAGCTTCCAGGAAGCCGTGGTCGACATGCTGGTCAAGCCGACGATCGCCGCGGCGCGCGAGCTCGGCGTCGATACTATCGTGCTCACCGGCGGCGTTGCGGCGAACTCGCGCCTGCGCGACAAGCTGGCGCAGGCTGCGGCCGAGGATGGGCGCCGCCTTATTGCGCCCTCGTTTAAGTTTTGCACGGACAACGCCGCGATGATCGCGCTCGCAGGCAGCTACCGGCTGCTCCGCGGCGAGCGCGACGACCTCGCGATCGACGCCGAGGCCAACCTCGCGCTGTAGTGCAGTTGCCGCGCAAGCCTCCTTTAAGATCGTCGCCGACGCGCCCCGCGTCCGCGCTCGCCACGGCCGGCGTGCGGCCGACCAAATCTCGCGGGCAGAATTTTCTCGTCGCGCCAGCGGTCGCGCACCGAATCGTCTCGTTAGCCGAGATCGAGCCGGGCGACGATGTCATCGAGATCGGGCCGGGCCTCGGCATCCTCACCGAAAGAATCGTCGAGCAGCCGATCGGCAAGCTGACATTGATCGAGCTCGATCCGCGTCTCGCCCAGCGGCTCGTCGATCGCTTCGCCGAGATCGATCTCGTGCACGTGCTCAACACCGACTTCCTTGAGATCGATCTGGCGTCGGAGCTTCCCGCACCGGCCATTGCGATCGGCAACCTGCCGTTCAACGTCGCCGCCGCGATTCTGCGCAAGCTCTGCGACGACGCCATGATGTTCAAGCGGCTGGTCCTGATGTTTCAGCGCGAAGTCGCCGAGCGGATTCGCGCCCGCCCGGGCGACGACGCTTACTCGGCGCTGACGGTGTACACCGCGCTCTACTGGCGAATCGATGCGCACTTCATCGTCGCAGCCGGCAGCTTCCATCCGCGGCCCAAGGTCGATGCCGAAGTGCTGCGCTTCGTACCGCTGAACCCTCGGCCCTTCGAGGCGAGCGACGAGCGCGCCGTGCTCGCTGTCGTGCGCGCGTCGTTCGCGGCGCGGCGCAAAACGATTCGCAATTCTCTCATCGGCGCGTTGTCGATCGAGCCAACGAAGATAGACGCCGCGCTCAACGACGCCGGTATCAACCCGAGCGCGCGCGCCGAGACTCTCGCGGTCGGCGCGTTCGTAAGCCTTGCGCGCGCGATGCGCGGCGATCTAATCACTCTCGATAACCGCTGATGCCTGAACTGCCTGAAGTCGAATCGCTCCGCCGCATCCTGCATCGCTCTGCCGTGGGCCGCACGATCACGAAGGTTCGCGTGACCGAGCCGCGCCTGCGCCGCCGCGTCGCCGCCGATTTTGCCGCGGCGCTCGCCGGCCGCCGCATCGACGACATCACGCGCCGCGCCAAGTACCTGATGCTCGAGCTCGCCGGCGAGATGACGCTGCTGACCCATCTCGGCATGAGCGGCAGCCTGACGCATCGCGGACGCGACTTCAAAGACGACGAATTCGACGCCAAGCACGATCACGTCACGCTCGCGCTCGACGACGGCACTAATCTCGTTTACAACGACCCGCGCCGCTTCGGCCTGATGATGGCGGTGGCGCGCGCCGAGCTGGCGAGCCTCGCCGAGCTGCGTGGGATCGGCCCCGAGCCGCTGTCGCGCGAATTCAACGCCGACTACCTCGCATCGAAAGCGCGCGGCAAGAAAGTCGCGATCAAAAATCTGATCATGGACCAGCGCGTGGTCGCCGGTATCGGCAATATCTACGCGTCGGAGATCCTGTTTCGCGCGAAAGTCCGCCCGACGCGGCGCGCCGGCAAGGTCAAACGCGACGAGCTCGAGCGAATCGTCGCGGCGACGCCCGTGATCCTGCGCGCCGCGATCGGCAGCCGCGGCACCACCTTCCGCAGCTATCGCGATTCCGAAGGCCAGCCCGGCCGCTTCGCAAAACAACTCCAAGTTTACGGCCGCGACGGCGAACCGTGCTACGTCTGCGGCACGCCGATTCGCAACGTCGTCGTGGGCCAGCGCGCGAGCTTCTACTGCCCGAAGTGCCAGCGCTGAAGATGAACCGAACGTATCGCGAGGAGACCCGCATGAATCAACGACGCCGCGCGCGACTTACGATCCTCATGTCCGCGTGCGCGATCGCGCTCGCGATCTTCAGCGTTGCTCCCGCGTTCAGCGCCGATGCATCCGCGCCGCAGCCAACGCAAGCTCTCGACTGGAAAGCGCTCAACGACGAAGCCCTCGGCTACTTCCGAACCTATCTGCAATTCGACACGACCAATCCTCCCAGCAACACCACCGCCGCGATCGCGTTCCTCAAGCAAATCCTCGACAAGGAAGGAATCGAGAACACGGTCTTCGAAAGCAAACCCGGGATGGTCTCGCTGGTCGCCAAGCTGCGCGGTCCCGAGGGCAAGAAACCGCTGCTACTGATGTCGCATGCCGACGTCGTGCCGGCGATCGCCTCGAACTGGTTTCATCCTCCGTTCAGCGCCGATCTCGAAGAGGGCTTCGTGTGGGGACGCGGCGCCATCGACAACAAGGCCCACGGCATCATGGCCCTGATGACGCTGCTCGCGCTGAAGCGTCAGAACATTCCGCTCAGCCGCGGGGTGGAGATGATGGTGAATCCCGACGAGGAAGCGGGCGGCGCGAACGGCGCCGAATGGATGGTGAAGAATCATTGGGACGCGATCGATCCCGCCTTCGCGATCAACGAGGGCGGCGGCGCCGAGCCCGGATGGCTCGGCACTTCCGGCACGACGTTCCTCGTCGCGGTGTCGGAGAAGCGCGTTTTCTGGATGCACGTGACGGCCACGGGCCACGCGGGTCACGGCTCGGTGCCGCGGCCCGACAATCCGAATCTCATTTTGATCAACGCGCTGCACAACGTCGCCGAGAATCAGCCGCCGTGGCGAATCACGCCGATCTTCGCCGAGGCGATGGCGACCGTCGCAGAGTCCAAGAGCTTCCCCACCTCGTTCGAGCTGGCGCATCTCGGATGGCCCTATATGGCGGACTTCGCGGCGCGCGGACCGCTCGCGCCGTACGATATCCAGGCTCTGATGCGCGATACGATTTCGCTCACGATGCTGAAGTCGGGCTACAAGGTGAACGTAGTGCCGTCGGAAGCTGAGGCGGGACTCGATTGCCGGCTCCTGCCCGGCACCGACTCCGATGCGTTCCTGAAGCATCTTCACGAGCTGATGGGCAACGACGATCGGATCGCGATCGACGTGCTGCAGAAGCCCGACGACGCCGAGCCTTCGCCGACCAGCGGGGAGGCCTGGGATGCGATCAAAGCGGTCGCCGCCAAGGACTTCAAAGACGCGAGCGTCGTTCCCTGGATGACGACCGGCGGCACCGATTCGCGATTCCTGCGCGCGCACGGCGTGCCATCGTACGGCTTCGTGCCGATCATCCTCGCGCCGGAGGAGATGGAGCGCGTGCACGGCGACAACGAGCGCTTGTCGATCGACAACCTCAATCGCGGCGTACGCGCGACATATGATCTGACGATGCAGCTCTGTGGTCCCGGCAAATAGCGATCGCGTCGCGATAGCGGTCGGAACGCGGCGAACATAAAATTTCATCTGCGTGATCGAGATTCGGGTAAAAACCAACGCTCGCGCCGAGTTCGTCGATATCACGGGCGACGTGAACGACGCGCTCGGCAAGATCGGCGCGGCGTCGGGCCTCTGCAACCTGTTCGTCCCGCATACGACCTGCGCCGTGATCGTGTCGGAGAACTGGGATCCCGACGTTACGACCGACATGCTCAAGCATTTCGAGTATCTCGTGCCGCGCGACGGCGGCTTTCGCCATAGCGAGGGCAATTCGCAGGCGCACATCCTATCTGTCATGCTCGGCACGTCGATCAATGTCCCGGTTGAGAGCCGCAAGCTCCGGCTGGGACGTTGGCAGGGCGTGATGCTCGCGGAGTTCGACGGCCCGCGCGAGCGCACGGTCGTGGTGAGCGTGGCGGCCGCGGCGAAGTCGTAGGGGGACTGCATGGACGAGATTCCGGTGTGGGTGGGCGGCACGATCGCGTTCCTGCTCGGCGCGAGCGTGGGCAGCTTCGTGAGCGTTGTCGCATGGCGGCTGCCGCGCGAAGTTTCGATCGTCTCGCCGCGCTCGTATTGCGAGAGCTGCGAGCGCGCGCTGCCGTTCTGGGCGAATATCCCGATCCTAGCGTACATCGGACTGCGCGGGCGCTGCCTGATGTGCGGTGCGCCGATTTCATTCCGCCATTTCTTGGCTGAAATCTCACTTGCCGTTACGGCGCTCTTCCTGTTCCTGATGTTCCCGCTCGGCAGCGCGATCGCGCGCTTCATCCTCTGCTCGGCGCTGTGGATCGTCGCGATGATCGACTACGACTGGCGCATCGTGCCGCACGTGATCACGTTCCCGGGCATGGTCATCGGTCTCGTCGCCTCGTGGCTCCTGATGCCGGAGATTGGACTCGGCGGCGCGCTGCTCGGCCTCGTGATCGGCAGCGGCGTGTTGTTCCTCACCGGCGAGCTCTACCAGCTCGTGCGCGGCCACGAGGGTATCGGCATGGGCGACGTGTGGCTGCTCGGAATGATCGGCGCCTTTCTCGGATGGATCGGCGTCGTGTTCACGCTTTTCTTCGGCTCGATCTTCGGCGTCGTCGGCGGCGTCGCGAGCGCACTTTCCAATGACAAGGGAACTGCGCCGCCGGCCAATCCCGAGCTCGAAAAGACCGACGCCGACGTATCGATTCTGAAAACCGAAGTTCCGTTTGGCCCATTCCTCGCGATCGCGGCCGGAATCTACACGCTCTTTCAGCCGCAGTTGACGCACTGGTATTTTGGCGGCTGATGGCGCGCGGACTGTTCATCACCCTCGAAGGCGTCGAGGGCTCGGGCAAGACCACGCAGGCGGCGATCCTCGCCGACGCGCTCCGCGCCGCGGGCCGCAGCGCGATCGTCACCCACGAGCCCGGCGGTACGCGCGCGGGCGAAACGATTCGCGCGATCTTTCTCGATCCCGCGGTCAGGCTCGACGTCTCCGCCGAGCTGCTGCTCGTACTCGCCGATCGCGCGCAGCACGTGCGCGAGAAGCTCCGGCCCGCCTTGGAAGCCGGCGAGATCGTAATCTGCGATCGCTACTCCGATTCGACCACCGCGTATCAAGGCTACGGCCGCGGCTTCGATTTGAAGCTGCTCGGCGAGCTGAATCGGCTCGCGAGCGACGGCCTGAAGCCCGATCTCACGATCGTGCTCGACCTCGCCGCAGAGACCGGACTCGAGCGCACGCGCACTCGCGCCAAACACGGCGCGCGCGGCGCGGATCGTTTCGAAAGCGAGCGCAACGAGTTTCATCGCAAGGTGCGCGACGGCTTCCTCGTGATCGCCGCCGCCGAACCGAATCGCGTCACGATCATCAACGCCGATCGCGAGCGCGAAACGGTCACCGCCGAAATCAAGCGCGTCGTCGACGCGCTCATCCAGCGATGCCTCTAGACGGCCTGCGCGGCCATCGCGAGCTGGCCTCGCGGCTCTTCGACGAGCTGCGCACGCGCCCATCGCATGCGTACCTGTTTTCGGGGCCACGCGGCGTCGGCAAGGCTCTGGTTGCGGAAAGCCTCGCGCACGGCCTGTTGTGCGAGCGCTCACCGGGCGCGAAGTTCTGCTGCACGC
>Ga0335073_10006532_pt1 | contig 16387 bp, 13 predicted proteins | sample Lox_Sample_22_FD_207093 | JGI IMG/M metagenome (GOLD analysis project Ga0335073, IMG submission 207093) | Soil microbial communities from Loxahatchee National Wildlife Refuge, Florida, United States - Lox_Sample_2.2 | ecosystem: Environmental > Terrestrial > Soil > Wetlands | place: USA... | reverse complement strand
TAGAACACGTTCTACTTGCCGGAGCGTACACCGGGCGATGCGGGCCTGCCATTACCTGGCCGATGCGGGGCAGGCCGGGTTAGGCTTCCCCGAAGCAAGCGCTAGGTCACGAGGAAGCGGCGATGGGGATCCAGCTGCGCAGCAGTGCCGGTGTCGCCGAGGTGGTCATCGACTTCCCGCCGGTCAACGCGCTGCCCGCGCAGGGCTGGTTCGACCTCGCCGGCGCCGTGACCGCGGCGGGCGCCGACGCGGCCGTCCGGGCGGTCATCGTCGCGGCCGAGGGCCGGGGCTTCTGCGCCGGCGTGGACATCAAGCAGATTCAGGCGGCCCCCGGGCACGAGGCCCTGATCGCCGCCAACCGCGGCTGCTTCGCGGCCTTCGCCGCCGTGTACGAGTGCCCGGTGCCGGTGATCGCCGCCGTGCACGGCTTCTGCCTGGGCGGCGGCGTCGGCCTGGCCGGCAACGCCGACATCGTCATCGCCGCCGAGGACGCGACCTTCGGCCTGCCCGAGGTCGACCGCGGCGCCCTCGGCGCGGCTACCCACTTGTCAAGGCTGGTGCCGCAGCACCTGATGCGCGCGATGGTGTACACCTGCGCCTCCGTGCCGGCCCGCCAGCTGCTGGGCTTCGGGTCGGTGCTGGACGTCGTGCCGCCCGCGGACCTGCGCGCGGCGGCCCGGGACCTGGCCGGCCAGATCGCGGCCAAGAACCCGGCCGTCATCCGGCTGGCCAAGCAGTCGCTGAACGGCATCGACCCGGTCGACGTCAAGCGCAGCTACCGCTACGAGCAGGGCTTCACCTTCGAGCTCAACCTCACCGGGGTCTCCGACGAGGCGCGCCAGGCGTTCCTTGACGGGTCCTGACCGTGACCGGAACGCTGATGAGCGCCGACGACGTGGCGGCCGAGCTGCGGCCGGGGATGACGATCGGGATCGGCGGCTGGGGCTCCCGGCGCAAGCCGATGGCCCTGGTGCGGGCGATCCTGCGGTCCGGCCTCACCGACCTGACCGTGGTCTCCTACGGCGGGCCCGACGTCGGCCTGCTGGTCGCGGCGGGACGGGTCCGCCGGGTGGTCTGCGGATTCGTCACCCTGGACTCGATTCCCCTCGAGCCGCATTTCCGGCTGGGCCGCCAGGCCGGGGCCATCGAGCTCACCGAGCTGGACGAGGGCATGCTGCACTGGGGCCTGCTCGCGGCCGCGCACCGGCTGCCGTTCCTGCCGATCCGGGCCGGCCTGGGCTCCGACGTGGCGCGGGTCAACCCGGACCTGCGCACGGTGCGGTCACCGTACCCCGACGGCGAGGAACTGATCGCCATGCCCGCGCTGCGGCTCGACGCCGCCCTCATCCACCTCAACCGCGCCGACGCGGCGGGCAATGGCCAGTACCTCGGCCCGGACCCCTACTTCGACGACCTGTTCTGCCAGGCGGCCGACCGCGCCTTCCTGTCCTGCGAGCGGGTCGTGGACACCGCGGCCCTGCTCGCCGCGGGCCCGCTGCAGAGCCTGCTGGTCAGCCGCGCGATGGTCGACGGCGTGGTCGAGGCGCCCGGCGGCGCGCACTTCACCAGCTGCGTGCCCGACTACGGGCGCGACGAGGCGTTCCAGGCCGAGTACGCGGCGTCCGCGGCCAGCCCGCAGGCCTGGGAGCGGTTCCGGTCCTGCTACCTGTCCGGCGACGAGGCCGCCTACCAGGAGGCGGCCCGCCGGTTCGCGGACCGGGCGGTGGCCGGCACATGAGGGCCGGCGACGCGACCCGCGCCGAGGTCTGCGTGGTGGCCTGCGCGGAGGCGTGGCGCGGCGACGGCGCGATCCTGGCCAGCCCGATGGGCCTGATCCCGGGGCTTGGCGCCCGGCTGGCCCGGCTCACGTTCGCCCCTGACCTGCTGCTGTCCGACGGCGAGGCCTGCCTGCTCGCGCCGGACGAGCACACGATCGAGGGCTGGCTGCCGTTCCGCTCGGTGTTCACCGTGGTCGCCGCCGGACGCCGGCACGCGATGATGGGGGCCGCCCAGCTCGACCGGTACGGCAACCAGAACATCTCCTGCATCGGCGACTGGGCCCGGCCGCGGGCGCAGCTGCTCGGGGTCCGCGGCGCGCCCGGCAACACCGTCAACCACCCGGTCAGCTACTGGGTCCCCCGGCACACGCCCCGGGTGTTCGTCGACGCGGTCGACATGGTCTGCGGCATCGGCTACGACCGGGCGGCCGGCGGCGCGGGCCGCTTCCACGACCTGCGCGTCGTGGTCACCAACCTCGCAGTGCTCGACTTCGCGACCCCCGATCACGCCATGCGCCTGCGCTCGGTCCACCCCGGGGTCACGGTGGCCGACGTGGTGGCGGCGACCGGCTTCCCGCTGGCCGCGGCGGACCAGGTGCCGGCGACCCGGCTTCCGACGCCGGCGGAGCTGCGCCTGATCCGCGGCCGGCTGGACCCTGGCGGGCTGCGCGAGAAGGAGCTGGCGTGATCCGCACGCCACTGACCGACCTGCTGGGCATCAGCCACCCGGTCGTGGCGACCGGCATGGGATACGTGTCCGGGGCCAGGCTGACCGCGGCCACCTCCAAGGCCGGCGGGCTCGGCATCATCGCGTCGGCCACGATGAGCCACGACCAATTGCGTTCGGTAATCCATGAAGTGAAAGAGCGAACCGACCAGCCGTTTGGCGTCAACCTGCGGTCCGACGCGGCCGACGCGGCCGAGCGCGTCGAGACGATCATCGCCGAGGGCGTGCGCGTGGCGTCGTTCGCGCTGGCCCCGCGGCCGGAGCTGATCGCCAGGCTCAAGGATGCCGGGGTCGTGGTGATCCCGTCGGTCGGCGCGCGGCGGCACGCGGAGAAGGTGGCCGGCTGGGGCGCGGACGCGGTCATCGCGGCCGGGGCCGAGGCCGGCGGGCACACCGGTGCGGTGCCGACCAGCCTGCTGATCCCGCAGGTCGTAGACGCCGTGGACATCCCGGTGATCGCCGCGGGCGGGTACTTCGACGGGCGCGGGCTTGTCGCGGCGCTGGCCTACGGCGCGGCCGGGATCGCGATGGGCACCCGGTTCCTGCTGACCAGCGACAGCCCGGTGCCGGACGCGGTGAAGCGGGCCTACCTGGGCAGCGACGTCACCGGCACCGTGGTCACCACCCGGGTCGACGGCGTGCCGCACCGTGTCCTGCGCACGCCGCTGGTGGAGCGGCTGGACCGGGCCGGCCCGATCAAGGCGTTCGGACGCTCGCTACGCAACGCCGCGGGGTTGCGCGGGCTGTCCGGGCTGAGCTGGGCAGAGCTCATCCGGCAGGGCCGGACGCTGCGCCGGGGAAGCGATCTGAGCTGGGCCCAGGTTCTGATGGCGGCGAACACCCCGGTGCTGCTGCGGGCGGCCATGGTGGACGGCAGGCCCGACCTCGGCCTGATGTCGTCGGGGCAGGTGGCGGGCCTGATCGACGACCTGCCCTCGTGCGCGGAACTGATCGGCCGGATCATCGCCGAGGCCGAGGACTGCCTGGCCCGCCTGGGCAGGTTCGGGATCACGTAGCCGTCCTCGCCGGTCCGTGCCACACCATGCCCTCGGTGATCGCTATTCTCTGGCGTCCCTGTGCTCTCGCAGCGTTCGGACGATCGAGATGAAGCCATTCTCAAAATCATCCGCGCAATTGATGCGGTCCTGGCCCGCGAGTATAAGCGTCGGAACGTCGCAATTCTCCGACACGACCGGAATGACAAGGACGTTCTGACCGTCCAGTGCTCTCATGAGGTCCGAATTAAGTTCTTGATTCACCCATCGAGATTGCAGTGAGGCGGCGCTCAGCACCACGAGCAAGACATCGCCCGCGTGGGCGCCCTTCTTGAGACGTTCCACGATGGAGTCGCCGGCGCTGAACACCCACTCATTGAGCCAGGCCCGGTAACCCATGGCGTCCAAGCCCTTCGCCAGGCGGCTTGCGGTGCCTTCATCACCGGGCGAATGGCTGACCAATACGGCGAAGTCAGAGCCGTCAGACCGGGCCGGCAGCGTAATGTTCAGAACTTCCTCTTGCTGCGCTGCCGCCTGATTCACCGCTTCCCCGAGAAGCCTGGCCTCCCGAGTCAGCCATTCGGTGATCTGGATGCCCTCGCGCATAGTGTCGTAGGCGAGATCGACGATCTGTGTCGGCGTCCCGTCCGTGTCGCCATGCGCCCACGAGTTGCGCTCATCGGTGAACCTGTCAAGACGGTTGATCCAGTCATCAGGAATATGGTGCTCAAGGTCGGCAAAACTGCCGTGACCTCGCGCTGCGCGGAAGCCTTGAACAACCTTACCGAGCGGAAGGTTCCAGATCTTGCGGTTGGGAAGCCTGAGCTGGCGCTGGGCCTCGATCTGATTCTCGCCATATACGGAGGACGCAAGCTGGAGCAACAGGCGCTTGGCGCACCTTTCGGTCGTCGAGGCTATCTCCATGACGGCACCGGTCAGGTTCGGGCTGCCCTCAGATCTCGTGATTTCCCGCGCAAATATCGTAATGGCAGACCCTACCCGCTGCTGGACGTCACCATCGAAGTGGCATTCCTCCACGGCGCTGCGCAGGCCCGTGATACCGCGAAGGGTTGCCATCTGACGATCGCTGGGCAGCAAATTGAAGGAGGCACGTTCCTCCGTGCCAAGCTTGTCGAACACCTGCTGGGCAGTGCGGAAGATCGCGGTCACGTCCGGCGCAACCGACAGGCTAGCGATGTCGGGAGGCTTGCGGACCAGCGGCAGCTGCTCGGATCCGTGAGCGACGACCAGCGTCTCGCCTTCGAATCTGATCCCGGCGCGGGAGGCAAATGCTATGGCATTTGTAGCCTCATCAAGTTCGTGCATGGTCGCGCAGGCGATTCTTGCGAAGTAGTGAAACGGCTTGCCGTGATCGACCTCAAACAGGTGGGTCATGCAGTTGCGCAGATCGTCCTGATCCATCAGGACGTTCAGCACTTCGGTGCCGGAGATCGGCGCGTGCGCCCTGACAGATATTCCAATGAACGCATTAATGGGGTACGGCGACGACTGCCCGACAGTAAGCGCCGAGCCTATCAGAACATTTGACTCCAGCAGCTTGTCTCTCAGCGCCCGCGTATCTTCATTGTCATATTCGAGTGCGATCTCATTTATCTGATCGTCTGTTACCCCGGGCACGGGCTCGAAAGTACGCGGAACCTGGTGCCGGTAGGCGAGGAGGACCTCCTTGGCCACAAACGTGGTCGGTTCCTCGTAGGCACCCTCCATGAGCTTTCCCATGAGCCGGGTCGCCTGCTCGGCCGAGCCGTAGAGGACAAGCACGGAATCCCAGTGACCGTAGACCACGTACTGGGATATGCCTGCCCGGGAATGTTCCGCGTCGCTTATGACCTGGCCGAAGAGGCCGGGCCGGCCGTTCGCAAGGAAAAAATGCGGATGGTTATCATCCTGGCTGAGGTATCTAGGGTTAATGACCCCGCGCTGTGAGAGCTCAGACGCGAGCCGCTCGAGTCGTTTCTCGAGTCCCGGAACGCCGGCCTGGGCGGCCAGGCGGGCGATGCGGATCACTGCATCCTGACGGGTGAGGGCCGGGTCGAACTCCAACGTACGAGCCAGGTCGGCGGTAAGGGATGTGTCGAGATCGTGTATCACGCGGCCGGCCCCCTTGTCGGTTCCATGCGATCATACGTGATGCCGCCGCGGGGCCGTAAAGGTTGGGCCAAGCCAGGAGGCCTTAGCCGGAAGGCGGCGCGAGAAGATGTCGCGGCCCCGATCCGGCCTTTCCCGACCTCGACGTGCGCGGACGTCCTTTGATCGGCCACGCTGCCGGGTCTGGGGGCGATTTGGCTGCGCACCGCGGTGATGCGGCCGTCGGCCGGGCGGGGGTGAGATGCCATTTGAGCTTGGCTCATGCGCCAATCCGGCCAGGTGAGCGGCCGATGACCGCACCGCCGATCGGGCAACGCAACTCGGCGGGCGCGGACGCCGCGCCCTGCGCGGGCGCCGGTCGGCGGGGGACGCCCGGACGGGAGCGAACCCGGCAGAGGTGCGCCGGCGGCCTCGGCAGCCCCATCCGTCCGGGCAGGCCGCAGCCGGCTCCGCTATGCTGTCGGGTCTCTGACATCTCGATCTCACCGTCGCGGCCTGATGTCAGCGCGGTCGCCTTGCGACGCCGCGGCATATGTCACCTTCACACCCCCGAGCGGGAGTAGTTATGTCTGTTCACGAGGCCGGTGCTCTGCATGCGCCGGGCTATGGCGCCGTTTCGGCCGTCCCGGCCTGGCTGCGACCGCCAACTGACATCAATGATCTGCTGCCTCAGCTATGGGCCCGCACCGTCCGGCGTAACGACGAGGGAGCGCTCGAAGTCGGCGGCGTTGACGCGCGGGAGATCGCCCGAGAGTACGGCACGCCTGCTTACGTGCTCGATGAGGCGGACTTCAGGACCCGGGCCGAAGCGTTCCGTGAAGCCTTTCACCATGCCTTTGCCGACATGTGCGGAGGCGCCGACGTTTATTACGCGGCAAAGGCCTTCCTGTGCACCGAGGTAGCGCGATGGATAGCGCAAGACGGCCTCCGGCTCGATACGTGCTCCGGCGGAGAGCTCGCAGTCGCGCTGCGGGCTGGCGTGCCGCCCGAAAGCATCGGCCTGCACGGCAACAACAAGTCAGACGCGGAACTTGAAAGGGCGCTTGCCGCCGGTATCGGGCGGATCGTCGTTGATTCTCTGCCCGAGATCGACCGCCTGGCCGATGCCGCCGGCCGGCTCGGCAAGCGCGCTCCGGTTCTGCTGCGGGTCACCGTGGGAGTCGAAGCGCATACGCACGAGTACATCGCCACGGCGCATGAGGATCAGAAGTTCGGGCTATCCCTTTCGTCCGGCGAGGCCGCCCTGGCCGTGCGACGCATCCTGGCCAGGCCGGAACTCGAGCTGCGAGGCCTTCACTCCCATATCGGATCGCAGATCTTCGATACTGACGGCTTCGAAGTGGCCGTCCGCCGTCTGCTCGGGCTGCATGCGCAGATCGCTCGTGAATACCACGTCGACCTGCCGGAGATAGATCTCGGCGGAGGCTTCGGCATCGCCTACACGAGCCAGCATGACCCGCTCGAGGTCAAGAGCCTCGCAGACTCTCTCGCCGAGATCGTCAGGAGAGAATGCAGCGAGCTAAAAGTGCCGGTTCCGAGAATTTCCGTCGAACCCGGGCGGGCGATCGCGGGGCCAAGCACCTTCACGCTATACCGGGTGGGGACAATCAAGGATGTAAGGCTGGAGCATGATCTTATCCGCCGATACGTATCGGTCGACGGCGGAATGAGTGACAATATCCGCACGGCGCTCTATAACGCTGACTATTCCTGCACCGTTGCATCACACGCGTCGTCGGCCCCGCCAGTTCTCACGCGGGTGGTGGGCAAGCATTGCGAGAGCGGCGACATCCTGGTCAGGGACGAGTTCCTCCCCAGTGATGTGGCGGCAGGTAACCTGGTCGCAGTCCCCGGCACCGGTGCTTACTGCCGGAGCATGGCAAGCCAGTACAACCACACGCCACGGCCGCCCGTGATCGCCGTGCGCAATGGGCTCGCCCGGGTGATCGTGCGCCGGGAGACCGAAGACGACCTGTTCGCCCTCGACGTTTCGAGTTGAGGCCGGCCGGGCCGCGGGCCCGTGCCGGTGGTTGCTCGGCGCCGGCGGTCTCAGGCGCCGCCGCGCCCTCGGCCAGGCAACTGGGCGCGCCTGCCCGCCAGGCCGAGCCGCGTCCCCAGGCGCTCTTGACGGTTCGTGCCCCCGCAGCGACGGCAGGGCCGATGTGCATAGGTGTATATCGCTCCTGCGTGCCGGGCCGGCGGAGTGAAGTTCTTGCAAGCCGGGCATCGTCTGAAAGGATGCAAAAGTAGCGATATCCAGTAGCCACCCGCCCAGACAAGCATCACCACCACGAACGCCCCCATGTATCAAGAATGCTCTCAGACGGGCAATGAGGCAATAGGGCGCCGCAACGCGAGCAACTCCGGACATGTCAGTATACTCTGATACGTTACCCTGTCGATCATTATGGTATGATTTGCACGATTTAGCGTTAGGTGCGCCTATTTAGCACGGCCCAGGTATTGTCGTAGGGTTGGTTCTCGTGGCGGACGTCAAGGTCACAAGCCCCGTGGGCGAATCAGTTGTAGCCATTCGCCGCGGGGCCGGCGCGGCGCATCTGTGGCTCATTTGCCCAGTTCTCGCCACCCGTTATGCCCATTGGCGGATCACCTGCGCGCTGTCGCTTGCCTGGGCCGGTTGCGTTCGCCTGGCCCGGTCGTTGTTGCTGGAGACGGTTGTCGTCGTCGCGCTCTTGTGGCTGGGTCCGCCGGTCTACAAGCAGATCACCGGCCGCAGCATTAGCTGGGAACTGGTCGCGGCGATTCTTGCGGTGGCGGGATTTACGGTGCTGCTGGCACGTGGCCGCAGGCGAACGGTCTTTCAGGAGTTCCTTGACTGCTCCACGCCCGACGCTACCGGCGTGGTTCCCGGCCTGGCGGCCTACCTCGCCAATGAAGTCGATCGCCTCGGCGCGCTCTACCGGCAGGCCCAGAGGGAGAGCCGGGCGAGAAAAGGCGACGAACGAGTCGACGATCCTATACAACCGACCGTCGAACTCGGTGACGCTGCCGAGTTCCTCAAGGGCGCGGTATCACCAGAGGCGACGCTCAGCCTCGGACCGGTCAGCATTCCCGTCGGCAGCGTCCTCGGGCTCGTCGCCCGCCTGATGAAGGGGCCGCAGATCACCGGGAGCATCCACCGGGAAGGCGACCGGCTGATCCTGCTTGCCCACTATGAGGGCGCTCGCCCCAAGAGCTGGCGTGTCGAAGGCGCGGCAGGATCTGGCGCGAGCGATGACAAGGGACGCTGGAACCTGCATCCTCTCATCGAGCAAATGGCGAAGAGGATGCTTGCCGACCTCACGCTCGGCGGAACGATCAAATTCCGGGCTGTTGACGCCTTCACTCGCGCGGCCCGGGCATCTCTCGAAGACGGCGGCCTTGCGCGGCCGCCGCTGATGCGGCAGTTCGAGGTCAGGAACTGCCTGCTCGAAGCGATCGCCGAGGACGACTCGTTCGACCTCGCGTGGTACAACCTCGGGGTCGTCCTGCTCGCGCTCGACGACAAAGAGATGGCGCGCAGCGTGTTCATGCGGGCCAGATCCGGCAATCCTGAGCGGTGGGAGGCTACCTACGCGCTCGCCGTACTCCCAGGTCCTTCGGCGTCAAGGATGCTGCTCTGCGATCAGCTGATCAGCACACGCCCCGGCCCGAGCGCCGAGGCCCGCGCCTATGACCTGCTCGGGCTGCTTTGCGATGCACAAGCAGACTCCAGCGAGAACGAGGACGCCAGGGAACTGCGCAGCCAGGCGGTGGCCTACCGGGCGCTCGCCGCGCGCCGCGCCTGGCGTGCGCTGCGCCAGGCGCAGTGGTGGACACGTAATGACAAGAGATCACCGCAGCTGCAGGCGGCGCGGCGGCTGGCTTCGACGTGCCTGACCAACCTCGCCCTTAGTTACAAGGCCAAGGCGGACATCGCCGCCGTTGCCAAGGAACTGCGCCGTGCGGCCGGCGTGGCCGCTGGCCTCGACAAGCAGGCAGCGCTGCGCCGCAAGAACTTCCGGGACAGGGGACAAGGCCGTACCCCGGTTCTTTCCCTGGTTCTGGGCGGCTCAGGAAGCGAGTGGAGCCGGCGCCGCAGGGCACACGCTGACCTGCGCCGCCGCAGGGACCGCATGCGCAGGGTCCGGCGCCCGGCCAGACAGGTCGAATTGCTGCTCAGGGAGGCTGGGACGCTCGGTCCGCTGGATCCGCGAATGCACCAGGAACTTGGCGCGCTCAACGTGGAACTGGGCAATTGGAACCGGGCGGCCAGCCAGTACGCGCAGGTGCTCAGGGTGCGGACCGACGACCCTGACGCCTGGGTTTCTCTCGCGCGCGCCGCTGCCAAGACCAAGCGCCAGCGCCTGCTGGCGTCACAAGCGGCCAAGGTGCTGGTGGCCCTCGCCCCCCTGGTGCAGCCGGTGCAGCTGAAGCAGGTGGCGGCCGCTGTAGCGGAAATCGACCAAGAGCTATCAAGGCGATTGCGGCAGCTGGCCGTCCTCGATGGCCAGATCGGTCCGGTGATCGCGAGCGCAAAGCGCGGCGAACCCTCCGCGCTGACACAACTCGACCGGCTGACAAACGAGGCCGGCTCGCTGCCCGGCGCGGCGTGGGCCTACTACCGGTGTGCCGCGGCCAGGTTTCGTTACGGGCCGCCGCCCCCGCCCGCGGCACCCGACCAGAACGCCGTGCAGCAACTGCTCGCGGCCGCAAAGCGGCTCGATGAGGATTGCAGCGCGGCCGTGCGGCGCAGGAACACGCACTTCGCCGTCGCGAAGGCGCTTCGCGCCCGGGGCCAGCTGGCACCCGCGCTGGATCACGCCGAGAAGGCGACACAGGCCGCGCCGTTCTCACCATGGGCATGGCAGCTCCTTGGGGACCTCCTCGCAGGACAGGCAGAACTGGACGAGGCAGAGGGGTGCTACCTGACCGGACTGCAATGGGCCACCGAGCCAGACCAGCTTCTGGCTCTCACCACATCGCTGGCTTCATGCCGCCTGAATCGGCTGCAAGACCGGGCCGGGACCCAGCCGGCGAATGGTGCGCTGCCTGACGTCCGCATAAGGCTCGAGCAGCTCTTGCCGCTGCTAAAGACCGCGGCGATCTGGCACCGGACCATGGCACATTACTGGCTGGGCCTGGTTGCATTCGCTTTGAACGATAGTGAGCAGGCTATTGCTCATTTCACCGTCGTGGGCAAGCTAAGTGCGATAGGCGAGCACAAGAACTCCGATCTCGTATCTGTGCTGGCACTGCGCCAGACGGCCAAGGCGCTTATGAAGATCGGCAGGCTGGACGAGGCTCGAAAGACCTTCGACAGCGAAGCGGATGCCATTGCGCTCACGCACAAGCCAGACGGACTTGACACCACGGTAAACGTCGGCCTGGGCACTGCGCTCACGCTCGGCGAGATCCTGGTTGAGGCTCGCCTCGACAGCGCGGCCGCGCTTGTGTTGCAAGGCGCCGACCTGGCGGAAGCCAGGCGGCTCATCGAGCTTGGCCGACAGCAGCTGCCGGATCTTCCCGAGCAGGCACAGATGCACTGGACCGATATCGCGGAAACGCTCGTCAGGCAGCTTAAGGCCGTGGAGGGACATTAGGCGTCGGCGTGCCACGCGGGAGCCACGGGCCGCGTCGCCGCGGGGATCCTGCTCAGCCGCGACCGGCCCAGAAGTTCAGATAGCTCCGGTGCAGCCAGCTGTCCACCCAGCCGCGATCGGGCTGGCCGGGGACGGCCGACGTCTGCCGCAGCTGCGTCAGCTGGGTTTCGACGCCGGTGACCGAATCGAGAACCTCGGCGAGCGGCACCTCCCCCCGGCGGATGGATCGCAGGTACGTGCGGTGCGGTTCGGGAACCGGCAGCGTAATGCGCCCCGTGGTAAGGAACTCGATGCCCTGAAGGCCGAGCCGCAGGGCATGCATCGCGTACTTGGTGTCGTAGCCGTGAACCGCCACCAGTTCCGGCCGGTTCGTGTGCGCCCCGGCCTCGCCGGTCATGGCGGCCTTCTGGGCCTGCAGGTAACCGAGAAACCGGGCAGCGGCGAGCCGGGACACGAACCGGTGCGCGTTGCCCGTCAGCTCGGCGCCGGCCTGGTTGCGGAAGACCACCTCGTCATCGGGCACGAACAGCACCAGCAGCACCGTCGGGTTCCCGGCCAGGGCCAGGCGCGCCCACTTGCGCGCCGAGTAGATGATGACATCCAGATCGCCAGCCCCGGAACGGTTGGCTACGCCGCCGGGCCTGTCCCAGGCCGTGTGGCGTTCATACTGCTCGAAGCGCACCGACGGCCCCCGGCCGTCGGTGCCGCTGGGCACGCGGGCCAGGCCGGTGACGAACTGCGGCGGCTCCAGGCACAGGCCCATCTCATCCCGGTCATCCTGGCCGCTGACCGAGGTGCCGTGCACCCCGGACCCCACCTGAACCCGCAACACCATGCCGTCTTCGGCGATCTTGCGGGCCTCCTCCGAAGCGTGCCGGTGCCCGAAACCAGCAGGCAAGCCGGTGGAACCGGCGACCGGCCCCGGCAGACGCACAGCCACGGTCCAGTTGTAGCCGGGCGGAGCCGTGCCGCGCCACACAAATCCGTGGCGCGTTACGACCGCAGGTGCCTGCGGGCGGCACGCTGCCCGGCCCGATGGGAGAAGGGCACCATGACTAGGGGGTATCGTGTGCAGTGGCGGTTCCGGCCGCCCCTGGATCCGCGGGCAGAGCTTCAAGCTCACCGGCCGCATACGGCGATGACCCATACGACTGGTCTTTGTGGTCTTCCCGCCCGATGCCGCGGATCCTCGGGCATGAGGAAGGACTGCCATGCCTGATCAGCCGCGTCCGCTTCCCGGCCAGCCGAGCCTCCGTTACCTGAAACTGGAAGCCAGGCGCCGCCTGGCCGCCGGCGAGTTCACTACCCTGCATGACGCTCAGCTGGCCATCGCCCGCGAGCATGGCCAGCCGAGCTGGACCGCGCTGAAGCAGCTCATCGAAAGCCGGCTCGATGCATTTGGGCATCCCGCGCTCGCTCAGCTGCGGTGGCTGATGTCCCGGTTCGGCGGTGCTGACACGCCGGGCTGGGCGGCTCCCGACGACAGTGAGCTGCGCGAGCACCTGACCGGCCGCCTCCTCGGCCAGTACCTCGGCCAGGACGTGACCAGCAAGGCGGTGACGGCGCTCACCCGCCTGGCCGCGCGCTGGCGCGAAGGGCTCGTGATCATCGAGGACGACCCGCTGCATGCTCGCGTCCGGGCCGGCGGCTGGCTGCTGGACGCCGACGCGGAGCCCGAGCCCCCGCACCGGCTGACCCGCCTCCGGATGGTTTCGGTCGGCAGCCAGGTCACCGACGCGCGGGTCGCGGCACCGCCCACGGCCAGTTCCGGCGCCGTTCCGGCGGCGGCGGCCGAGACCGCGGCGGCGGGATTCGGGGAGCTGGGCCTGGCCGGACTCGTCCTGGCCGGCGGCGCGCCGGGCGAGGCCGGCTGGGTGATCGCGCGGGGCTGGGCCGACCTGGAGCGGGCCGAGCCGCTGCGCCCCGGCCACCGCTTCCCCGCCTACGGGATCCACAGGCTCATCACCGCCACCGCCGTGCTGCGGCTCATCGCCGACGAGCGGGTGGGCATCGACGACCCGGCCAACGATCACCTGCGCACCGTGCGGCTCGCCGACGACTCCGTCACCGTCAGGGAACTGCTCAGCCACGCAGGCGGAGTGGACGCTCCCGGCCCTGCCAGGCGGTACACCAGCCCCGTCCCCAGCCTGATATCGCTCTACGGCCCGGCGCTGCCATGCAGCGGCCAGCCGCGCAAGGTCAGGGGACAAGCCCCCGGCGACTATGCGGCCCTCTGGCAGCTGATCGCGGATGTCACCGGCTCGGACTACGCCGCGGCGGTAACCCGGCTGGTGCTCGGCCCGCTCGGAATGACCGGCTCGTCGTTCCCGGCCGGCTGGCCGCACGAGGACCCGGACGCGGTCACCGGCTACGAGCTGGAACCCGACGGCACCTTCGTGCCCGATCTCGACGACCTCACCGCGATCCTGGTCGCGGCCGGGCTGTGGACGACCGCAACCGACCTGGTCAGGTTTGGCACCGGGTGGTCATCCCTCCTGCCCGCCGGCCTGGCCGGCGAGGCGCTCCGGCCGCACATCCCCGGACACATAGGCCTCGGCTGGCGGCTCAAGCTAGCCGACGGCATTGCCTGGGAGGCCGGCAACGGCCCCGGCGGGAGCGCGTCTTTGATCGTCGGGCTCAGCGACAACCACGCCTGCGTCACGCTGACCAACCGGAAGGTATCTCTCCTGGGCCTCAATCACAAGGTCTTCCAGCAGGGCTCGTAGTCCCGGTGCCCCCGGTCCTTATCCCGGCCGGCGGGGAACCGCGGACGGCACGTTCCCCGTCTACCTGCGTTACCAGGTCACCCAGATGACCGGCACCAACCCGGACGGCTCGCCCTACGACGACACCGTCTACTGGGCGTCGTACTTCAACGGCGGCGATGCCGTGCACGCGTTCCCTCGCGGCGGCTACGGGTGGTACCAGTCGCTCGGCTGCGTCGAGCTCCCGTCCTACGGCAGCACGGCGCAAGACGTCTGGAACCTGATCACCTACGGGACGCTGGTAACGGTTACCGGACCGGTGGCCTGACCCGTCAGATCCGCTCGATGATCGTGACGTTGGCCTGGCCGCCGCCCTCGCACATCGTGAGCAGGCCGTAGCGCCCGGCGGTGCGGGCCAGCGAGTGCACCAGCGTGGTCAGCAGGCGGGCTCCGGTCGCCCCGAGGGGGTGGCCCAGCGCGATCGCGCCGCCGCAGGGGTTGACCCTGGCCGGGTCTGCCCCGGTATCCCGCTGCCAGGCCAGGACCACGCTGGCGAAGGCCTCGTTGATCTCGACCAGGTCGATCTCGTCGAGCGTCATCCGGGCCCGGCGCAGCGCGTGCGCGGTCGCCGCGATCGGCGCGGTGAGCATCAGCACCGGATCGTCGCCGCGGGCGGACAGATGGCGGATGAGTGCCCGCGGGCGCAGGCCGTGCTCGCGGACCGCGCGGGCCGACGCGACCAGCACCGCGGCCGCCGCGTCGGCGATCTGACTGGCAAGCGCGGCCGTGATCAGGCCCCCCTCGCGCAACGGCTTCAGCGCGGCCATCTTGGCGGCCGAGGTATCCCGGCGCGGGCACTCGTCGGCGCGGACGGCGTCGTAGGGGACGATCTCGGCGTCGAACGCCCCGGCGTCGATGGCGGCAACCGCTCGCTGGTGGCTGGTCAGCGCGTAGCACTCCATCTCCTCACGGCCGATCCCCCACGCGGCGGCGATCATGTCGGCCGCCCGGAACTGGGAGATCTCCTCGCTGCCGTACCGGTCCCGCCAGCCCGCCGATCCGCCGAACGGGTCGCCGAAGCCGTAGGCCTGCCCGGCCAGCATCGCGGCCGCGATCGGGATCTGGCTCATGTTCTGCACGCCGCCCGCGACCACGAGGTCCGCGGTCTCGCTCATCACGGCCTGCGCGGCGAAGTGCACCGCCTGCTGGGACGATCCGCACTGCCGGTCCACGGTGACGCCGGGCACGGCCTCGGGCAGGCCCGCCGCCAGCCACGCGGTCCTGGCGATGTCCCCCGCCTGCGGGCCGATGGTGTCCACGCAGCCGAACACCACGTCGTCGACCGCCGCCGGGTCGAGATCGGCCCGGGCCAGCAGCGCGCGGATGACGTGCCCGCCCAGGTCGGCCGGGTGCGCCCCGGCCAGTCCCCCGCCCCGCCGACCGACGGGGGTCCGCACCGCATCCACCAGGAACGCCTCGGCCATGGCCACGCTCCCTCGGTACAATCGCTAGAACACGTTCTATCCGCGGGAAAGCCTAGCAAAGCTGACTGTAGCACTACGTAGCACCAGGTAGCACCTTGGTGTATTCTGAGCGTATGACCGCGCAACCCGAGATCACTCAGCGCGACCTTCGCAACAAGTCCAGGGAGATCATGGAGGCCGTCGAGAACGGGCAGGCCTTCATCGTCACCCGCGATGGCCGCCGGATCGGTGAGCTGATCCCGCTGCGTCACCGCCGGCGATTCGTCCCGCGGCGAGACTTCACGGCGACGTCGCGCACCGCCCCGGCCATCAACGTCGAGACGTTCCGGGCCGATCAGCACGAGGCGCTCGAGCACGGCACAGACAGCGCCTATGACCGGTGAGTTTCATGAGCGCGGCCTGCTCGACACCAACATCGTGATCCTGCGGAAGTGGATCAGCGCCGAGGAGCTTCCTGCGGAGGTCGCGATCAGCGCCATCACGCTCGCCGAGCTGTCGGCCGGGCCGCACGAGGTACGCCGCAACGACGAGCAGGATAACTACGACGAGCACGCGGAGCGTGCCCGTCGTCTAGACGTCCTGCAGCGCGCCGAGAGCGAGTTCGACCCGATCCCGTTCGACACGGAGGCGGCGCGGATCTACGGTCGCGTGACGGCCGCGCTGATCGCCGCCGGGCGTAAGCCGAGGCGCAGGATCACCGACCTGATGATCGCCTCGGTTGCCATCGCCGAGGACCTTCCCCTGTACACGACCAACCCGGCCGACTTCTCCGGGCTCGATGAGCTGCTGGCCGTCGTGCCGGTCACCCGCCCGTCGGTGCCGCATGACCTGTAGCTCCCGGCCAGGCGCCGCTCGGACTACACTAGCTAGAACACGTTCTATTATACCGGCAGCCTGTTTATACCGGCAGCCTGTTTATACCGGCAGCGGAGGGCGGATGCACCTGGCCTACACGCCGGAGCAGGAGCGGCTCCGCGAGCAGCTGCGGGAGTACTTCGCCGGCCTGA
>Ga0335073_10006531_pt1 | contig 16391 bp, 11 predicted proteins | sample Lox_Sample_22_FD_207093 | JGI IMG/M metagenome (GOLD analysis project Ga0335073, IMG submission 207093) | Soil microbial communities from Loxahatchee National Wildlife Refuge, Florida, United States - Lox_Sample_2.2 | ecosystem: Environmental > Terrestrial > Soil > Wetlands | place: USA... | reverse complement strand
GGAGCGGCTCACCGAGGCGACGCTGACCGACAACGGCGTGGTCGGAGATCGACTGGTGCACGTCCGCCAGAACGGCCACGTCGTCACCGGCCGCACCCGGCACCGGCTGCTCGGCCTCTCGGCCACCACCGGCCCGGCCGGCGAACCGCTGGTGGAGGGCCTGCCGTGGCGGCATCCGGAGGTCGGCCGGGCCCTGGTCGAGGCGGCCGGTCCCGGCGCGGAAGCCGTCGCCTACCAGGGCCGGGAACGGTTCGACGTGCTGCCGCTGCTGGTCGCCACCGACGGGGCGATCGCGGCGTTCGGTCACGACGGCCGGCGGCTGCGTCCGAACCTCGTCGTCGGCGACGTCCACGGGCTGGCCGAGCGGTCGTGGCCCGGCAAGGCCCTGCGCATCGGGGATGCCGTGATCGGGCTCTACTCCCTGCGGGCGCGCTGCATCGTGACCACGATCGATCCCGACACCGGAGCGCAGGACCTGGACGTGCTGCGCCGGATCCATACCCAGTTCGAGGGCCGGCTTGCCCTGAACTGCTGGGTGGCACAGCCGGGCACGGTCACGGTCGGTGACCCGGTCGAACTGGTCGACGCGGAGCTGCCGCCACCGAACCCGGGCGGGTGGATCGTGGGCGCGCCGTACGCCGTCCCCGGCTGAGCCCGAACCGGCCTGCGATGATCGCGTGGTGAGTACAGCGCACGGGACCCACGACCACGTCGACGATCCCCGCAATGCCGAGATCCTGATCAGCGTCAACGGAGAACTGCTGCCGCGGAGCCGGGCGGTGGTGAGCGTGTTCGACGCCGGCTTCATCCTCGGCGACGGGGTGTGGGAGGGCCTGCGGGTCAGCGGCGGGCACCCGGCATTCCTCGAACAGCACCTGGACCGGCTCTGGGAGGGCGCCGCCGCGATCGCGCTGGACCCCGGCCTGACCCGTGCCGAGCTCACCGCGCGGCTGTACCGCACCCTGGCCGCGAACGGCATGACCGGCGACGGCGTGCACGTCCGGCTGATGGTCACCCGCGGGCCCAAGTCGACGCCGTACCAGGATCCGCGGATGTCCGCCGGGCCGGCCACCGTGGTGATCATCGCCGAGCACAAGGCGCCGCTGCCGGCGACGGTCGAGAGCGGGCTGTCGCTGTTCACCGTGCACGTCCGGCGGGCCAACCCGGACACCCTGGACCCGAAGCTCAACGCGCACAGCAAGCTGAACGACATCACGGCCTGCATCCAGGCCTACACCGCCGGCGCCGACGAGGCCCTGATGCTCGACCCGCACGGCTTCGTCGCCACCTGCAACTCGACCCATTTCTTCATAGTGCGCAAGGGGGAGGTCTGGACGTCGACCGGCGACTACTGCCTCGGCGGGATCACCCGGTCGAACGTGCTGCGGCTCTGCCGCGACAAGGGCATCCCGGCCCGGGAGCGGAACTTCAGCCTCACCGAGGTCTACAGCGCCGACGAGGCGTTCGTGACCGGCACCTTCGCCGGCCTGGTGCCGGTGCGCACCGTCGACGGGCGGCGGATCGGCGCCGGCGAGCGCGGGCCGATGGTGCACCGGCTGCAGGAGCTCTATCGCGAACTGGTGCGCGCCGACGTCGCCGGCCGGGTCGCGCCGTGAACCAGGCGGCCATGACGCGCGGCATCCGGCTGACCGTCTGGTCCGGCCCGCGCAACATCTCGACCGCGCTGATGCGGTCCTGGGAGAACCGGCCCGACTGCCGGGTGGTCGACGAACCGCTCTACGCCTACTACCTGGCCGAGACCGGGCTCGATCACCCCGCGCGGGACGAGGTGATCGCCGCCGGCGAGACGTCCTGGCCGGCGGTGGTCGCGGAGCTGACCGCCCCCACCGAGGGCATCTACTACCAGAAGCACATGACCCATCACCTGATCCCGCAGCTGCCCCGCGACTGGATCGGCGGCCTGACCAACGTCCTGCTGATCCGGGATCCGGCCGAGGTGGTGGCCTCCTACGTGCGGTCCCGGGCCGAGGTCGTGGCCGAGGACCTCGGGCTGGTGCAGCAGTCCGAGCTCTACGACCAGCTCGGCGGACTGCCGCCGGTGATCGACGCGGCCGACTTCCTCGGCAATCCCGAGGGATACCTGCGCTGGCTGTGCGAGCACCTCGGTGTCGACTTCACCGACCGGATGCTGCGCTGGCCGGCCGGGCCCCGTGACTCCGACGGCGTCTGGGCGCCGTACTGGTACGACGCGGTGCTCGCCTCCACCGGGTTCGAGCCGTACCGGCCCCGCCAGGTCGACCTGGACGGGGCGGCGCTGGCCGCGGAACGGCAGAGCCGGCCGCACTACGACCGGCTGCACGCCGTGCGGGTCGTCCTCTGAGGCTACGGGTAGCTGACCACCGTCACCGGCACGTCCGGGTTGGCGATGGTCGACGGGCCACCGGTGTCGTCGACGACGTTGAGGATGCCGCCCTTGCCGTGGCTGGCGTCGAGGAAGATCGTCAGCAGGTCGTGCAGCCGGGTCCCGTTGTTCGCCGGCACCTCGTAGGCATGCGCGGCGTAGATGTCCAGGCCCTGGTTGAAGAAGCTGTACGTCCCCATGCCGTAGCCGGTGAAGTGGTCGGCGCGCGGCATCACCTTCACCGCCGCATAGCCGAGGGTGGTGGGCGACGACCTCCAGGCGGCCTGGCTGGGCACGTCGTAGGGCAGCTCGCTCTGGAAGAAGAGATCCGTGCCGCGCGCTCCGTTCCAGATCACCTGGAACTTCTGGTAGTGCTCGACGAACAGCCCGGTCGCGGTGACGTCGCCGCCGTTGACGATCAGGCCGGTGTCGGCGGTGTTCTGGGTCCAGCCGACCCCGGTGCCGTGATCGGCACGCCAGGCCCAGATGTCGTCGAGCACGACGTGGTCGCTGTTCACCACCAGGCTGACGGTGGCCCTGCCGAGATGCGGGCCACCGATCCGGAAGAACACGTCCTGCAGCGCGGTCGGGTCGTCCTGGCAGGCACGCCCGGACCGCCCGTGCGGCGACCCGACGACCACCAGCGCCGGCGAGCGCACCGGGCCGGCGTCGACGATCAGCCCGGCCAGGTCGACCCCGGGCACGTCGGCGACGGCCAGCGCCACGTTGCCGCGGGTCGCGGTGAGGGTGGCGAAGCCCAGGCCGAGCACCACCGCGTCCGGCCGGCGGACGGTCAGCGTCCGGTCGAGGTCGTAGACGCCCGGGGTGAGCAGCAGGTCACGGCCGCGGGCCAGCTGGCTGTCGATGGTCCGGGCCGAATCACCCGGCCGGGCAAGGTAGAAGTCCGACAGCGGTACCGAGCGCCCGGCGCCGGACCAGCTGGTGCCGGCCGAATCGTGCCGCGCGGCCGGGACGAAGACCCGCCAGCTGCCGCGGGAATCCACGTAGAGGTACGGCTTCTCCCGGCTCGCGGGGGTGGTGGCCACGGTCGTGTACGGGCCGCCACAGCTCGTGGCCGCCGGGAAGCACTGGGCCGGCGCGCCGGTGTCCCCCGCGAAGACCTGGTTCCAGACGCCGTTGCTCCAGCTGGTCAGCGCGCTGTTGCGGACGAAGAACTGCTGCTGCGAGCCGTTCGTCACGCCGCCGTCGAACTGCGAGTCTGCGATGAAGCCGCCGCTGGCGAACGACGGCCCGGTGCAGTAGTCCATCAGCGTGGTCTGGCCGATCACGTGCACCCGGCGCATCGGCGCGGCCTGCGACACGGCCCAGAACTCCCCGGTGTAGCAACCGAAATCGGGATTGGTCACGTCGATGGTGAGGTTGGCCAGCGACCGCCAGAAGTTGTTCAGCGCGATGCAGCCGCTGCTGTCGCACTGGTTGCGGACGTACACCGAGCCGTTGATGACCACGTCGGACGGGGACTGTCCGAGCCCGGCCACCTCGGTGTAGTAGCCGACCTGGAAGTTCAGCGGGTTGGCCGCGCTGCCGTAGGTCCCGGGCTTGAACAGCAGGGCGTAGCGCTGCGTCCCGAACTGGTTGCCCACCTGCTGCGCGGCGATCGCGTCCACCGTCTGCTGGATCTGGCTCTGCGGCATCGACGGGTCGAAGACGTAGGCGTTCGGCCCGAAGTCCGGCTGACCGGGACCGGTGCGCGCGGCGGGAACGGCCGCGGGTGCCGGCCGCGGGCTGGCCTGTGCGGTCACCGGCAGTGCGACGGCCGTCGCGGCGATCAGCACCGCCGAGCAGATCGCGGTGAGGCAGCGGGAGGAAAACCGACCGGACGGCATAGTCATGGCTGGCACTGTGCTCCCCGCCCCGGGGCGCTGACAAGACCTGCCGGCGATTTCGTGAGAGCGCGATCACGGCCTGCCCTCCCCGAGGCGAGTCCTGACGACCGGTCAGCCCGACGCGGGCATCCCGCACTACTGGATCGTCGACCTGGAGGCGCCGGTCCCACTGGGTGCCTGACACCTGGCCGGCGCGCTCGGCTACCTGGACGGCGGTGCGCTGACCGGCAGCTTCACCCCCCACCGAGTGAGTTCCCGGCCCGGATGATCTTGCCGGCCTGGCCTGACGTGCGAATGAGCTGAGGGGCATGCCAACTGCTCACGGAGAGTAGTCAAGAATGCTCGGATGTCCGCCGATAGAAGCTACGTGCCCCGACGCCGTGTCATCCGCTGTCTCGTCGCTGCCGCGCTGGTCGTCGTCCCGTCCGGGGCGGCGGGCGCGACCACCAGGATCAGTCACCTGACGTCACCAACCCGGTCGCTGGCCGGCCACACCTACGGCACCACCACCGGCCAGGTCGACTGGATCCTGACCACCGGCGACCAGCGGCAGCTGCTGGCCGCCCAGCCGCCGGTCAGCTTCGGCGCCGACCAGGCCACCTACTACAGCTGGAGCCGGATCGACGTCAGCGACGCCACCACCTACCAGACCGTGCAGGGCGTCGGCGCCGCGATGACCGAGTCCAGCGCGGTGAACCTGGACAGCCTGCCAGCCGCGACCAAGGCCCAGGTCATGACGAACCTCTTCAGCCCGACCTCCGGCGCCGGGCTGAGCGTGCTGCGCACCCCGTTCGGCGCGAGTGACTTCTCGCTGTCCGACTACACCTTCGACGACCAGCCGTGGGGCACCACCGACCCGACGCTCGCCCACTTCAGCACCGCCCGCGACCAGGCCCACCTGCTGCCGCTGGTCGGCGCCGCGCACTCGGTGAACCCCGGCCTGACGGTGCTGGCCACCCCGTGGTCGGCACCGGCCTGGATGAAGACCAACGTCAACACCCACGACGGCCAGCTCGCCCCGGTCTACGAGGACGCCTACGCCCGCTACCTGGCCAAGGCGATCGCCGCCTACCGCGCCGCCGGCGCGCCGGTCACCGCGCTCACGGTGACCAACGAGCCCGAGTCGCCCCGCGGCTACTCGCCGTCGATGACGATGACCGAGGCGCAGCAGGCCGAATTCGTCGGCGCCCACCTGCGGCCGGTGCTCGACGCGGCGAACCTGTCCGACGTCGCGATCCTCGGCTACGACGGCAACTGGAGCGACGCCGGCTACCCGGTCTCGGAGCTGACCGGCCCGGCCGCCGCGTCCTTCGCCGGCGCCGCGTTCCACTGCTACGCCGGGGACGAGAGCGCCCAGGCCCAGGTGCCGGCCGGCAAGCAGGTGTGGACGAGCGAGTGCTCCGGCGGCGACTGGTCACCCGACTTCGCGCAGAACCTGCGCTGGAACGCCCACCACCTGCTGATCGGCGCATTCCGCACGAACTCGCGGGCGGTGCTGCTGTTCAACCTGGCACTCAGCACCAGCGACGGTCCCACCGACGGCGGCTGCACCAACTGCCGCGGCGTGCTGAGCATCGACCCGGTCACGCACGCGGTGCACTACAACGTCGAGTACTACCTGCTCGCCCATCTCGGCCGGTACGTGCGGCCCGGCGCGGTCCGGATCGCCTCCACCGCCAGCAACCCGACCGGCGTGCAGTCGGTCGCGTTCCGCAACCCGGACGGCTCGCACGCGCTGGTGCTCTACAACGAGGGCGGGTCGAACCAGCCGGTCACCGTCCGCTGGAACGGCCGGGCCGCACGGGTGCAGCTGCCGGCCGGCGCGGTCGCCACCCTGCACTGGTAGCCCGTCCGCACCGGAGGCTCAGTACCGGCCCGGGTTCCAGTAGACGTCCTCGGCGACCCCGTCCAGGCCTGCGTCGACGGCCTGGACGCCCTGCGCCCAGGAGTAGTCCTGGTTGCAGGACTCGTACCGCCAGCCGCCGAACCGGCCACGCGAGTGGATGCCGTGCGCCAGCAGCGCGGCATCCACCTCGCGCAGCAGGTCGTCCCGGCCCAGCGTCGGCACCGGGTAACCCATCGGCACCACCCGGTCCCACTCGCTGACCAGCCGGCCGAGGTCGGCCCCGAGCGCGACTGCCGAATCGAGGATCGACTGCCGCGCCTGCTCGTTCGGCACCGTCCGGTGCTCGGACCGGCCGACCTCGAAGAGCACCGACCAGCGCCCCGGGCCGGCGTTGGCCGGGTCGTAGTTGCTCAGCACGGTGGCCCGCTGCCAGGCCACCTCGGGGTCCGGGCAGTACAGCCAGGACTTGTCGGCGAGCGCGGCCGGTGGCGCACCGTCGAAGCCCAGCCCGAACACGTACGTCTCGCAGTGCCGCAGCTCCACCGCGGCCCGCTCGGCCAGTGCGGCCAGCCCGTCGGCGGCCGCCAGCAGCGCCGGCAGCGGCATCGAGCTCACGCACTGCCGGAAGCGCACCGTCTCACCGTCGGACAGCAGCGCCAGCCGGGTGGCCGGGTCGATCGAGCGCACCGCGGTGCGGTAGCGCAGCCGGTCGGCGTCCAACTGGCCGGCGATCGCCTCCCAGAGCCGGCCGGTGCCGCCCTCCGGGTAGGGGAAGGTGACCACCGGCGGCTCGCTGCCGTCGGCCACCTTGAGCACCGGGACGTTCGGCTCCGCCGAGCCGTTGCGCAGGCTGGTCCACTCGTGCCCGATCAGCTCCAGCGGGGTGGCCCACATCTTCTCGGTGAACGGCCGGAAGAACCGTTCGGTGAGCTCGTTCCCGCAGTGGTTGCGGTAGAAATCGGCCAGCGTGGCCGACGGCGCGTCCGGTCGCAGGTCGGTCGGCAGTGCGGTCAGCTGCTGCTGGATCGGGGTGCGCACCAGCTCACCGCCGATCCACACCCAGCCGTTGCGCCGCGGCTGGCGGAACCGCACCCCGGCGGCGGCCAGCGCCGCGTCGAAGTGTTCGAAGTGGCTGTGCAGCACGTGGCCGCCCAGGTCCCAGGTGAAACCGGCCGGGTCGGTGACGCTGGCGGCCATCCCGCCGGGGCCGGCTCCGGCCTCCACGACGAGGTGGTCCAGCCCGCGCTCGGCCGCCCGCCAGGCGGCGCCGAGGCCGGTCGGGCCGGCGCCCACGACGAGTACGTCGATCTCGCGCATCAGACGTCCATCACGAATCGAGCGGCCATGAACGCCTCGGCCTGCATCACCCGGGCCTCGTGCCCCCGGTAGCCGGCGCTGTTGCGCACCTTGGCCGAGTCCACCATCTCGCTGGCCTCCACCTGGCTGTCATGGCAGAGCAGCGCCTCGACCTTCTTGTCGATCGCGTCGCTGATGTCGACGTACAGGTGCGGGGTGAAGTTCAGGCTGGACGGCGCGTCGTAGCTGAGCACGTTGCTCACCTGCCGCGCGGCGCCCATCGTGTTCAGCGCGACCGCCCGGTGGTCCTGGTGGCTGTCGTTGATGTTGTGGGTGTAGATCGTGTCGGCCCCGGTGCGCCGGATCGCCTCCTCGATCAGGTGCACCAGCCGCAGCTCGTGCAGCGACACCTCGCAGTCCGGCAGGTCACCCCACAGCAGGGTGTCGACCCCCATCAGCCGGCAGGCCTGCTCCTGCTCGGCGATCCGCTGCTCGGTACGGCCCGGGCCGACCTCGCCGCGGGTCACGATCAGCATCGCCACCCGGTCACCGGCCATCACGTGCTTGACCAGGGTGCCGCCGCACCCGAGCTCGATGTCGTCGGGATGCGCCCCGATAGCCAGCACTGAGCGATTCACGAATCCTCCGTAGTACAAAGATGATTCCCGACTCCCGGCCGGGTACGGCCGGGAATCGGGTGACGAGGGTTGCCGGTCAGCCGCCGGTTCGCGACAGCTCGGGGTAGTAGTCGCGCTTGCTGCCGTCGCTGTTGCGCAGCCGGCGCAGCTTCGAGCTCGGGAACTCGATGACCCGGTAGCTGATCGCGCCGGCGATCACCGAGCAGGTCAGCACCGCGACGATCGCCCACGGCAGGCCGGCGCCCGAACGGCTGGTGATGCCGTGGTTGGCCAGCGTCTGCATGATCGGCTCGTGCCACATGTAGGTGCTGTAGCTGATCAGGCCGGCCAGCACCAGCGGCCGCCAGGACAGCAGCCGGGCCCAGCGCTGGTCGGGCTCACCCAGCACCGTGCTCGCCATCAGCAGCATCCAGCCGAGCGCGGCGATGTCGTGGAAGCCGACCTGGCCCCAGGTGTTCGGGCGGTCGTACCAGGTCGCGCCCGCGACGATGGCGAAGCCGGCGACGCGCAGCACGGTCGGCCACGCCCCGCGGAACAGCGGCTCGGAGTCGCGGGCCGCGACCAGCACCGCCAGCGCCATGCCGACCGCGAACGCCCCGAACCGGGCCTGCGGGCCGAAGTACACCGGCCAGTGGTCGTAGCTCACGTGGAAGACCAGGTACGCCGTCGAGTTCCACACCACCGGGATCAGGTAGAGCACCCCGGTGCCGGCCAGCAGCAGCGCGACCCGGGCCCGGCGGCTGGCGATGCCGCGGCAGGCTCGCACCGCCAGCGGCCCGAGCACGACCAGGGCCAGGTAGAACATGATCTCCAGCGACATCGACCAGGTCGGGCCGAGCGTGTAGAAGATCCGCTTCTGGTCGAAGACCTGGGTGAAGGTCAGGTGCTCCAGCAGGTCGCGCCAGTCACCGGGCAGCGTCGGGTTGCGCATCGCCCAGACGACGGTGACGCCGACCCAGTACAGCGGCAGGATCCGGACCGCCCGGCGGAACAGGAACACGCCCGCGGACAGGCCCGAGCCCTGGTTCAGCGCCGCCCGAGCGTAGGACAGCGTGAGCAGGTAGGCCGACAGCACGAAGAGGATGTCGACGATCTCGAACTGCGAGAGCTGGGTCAGGAACCGGCCGGACGGCTTGGCCGGGTCCGAGCTCTGGAACGCGTACTGGCAGACGTGGAAGACCACGATCGACAGGGCCGCGATGCCGCGGTAACCCTCCAGCTCGCGGCTGCGGGTCCGCCTCGGGGTGCCTTCCGGCGCGGTCGGCGGGGCCTGCTGGTGCTCGGTCGGTCGGGCGAGAGTGGCGGTGCTCATGCGGCGTCCTCCGTCCGGGTCTGGGTTCCGGCCCCGTGCGAGGGCTTGGCCTCGCGCGGCGTGATGTTCCACTGCGCCTCGCCGAAGAGCTCCTTCACCTGCGCCACCCGGGCGATGATGTTCTTCCACTCGGTGTAGATCAGCGAGGAGACCAGCAGGTAGGTCCAGAACCAGCGGCGCCGGGCGCGCAGGTCCGGGACGGCCAGCCGGTAGGCGAAGAGGGTCTGCGCCGGGCCGACGGTCAGGGTGAACAGGGTGGCCAGCAGCAGGGCCGGCACCACCCAGTGCAGGTGCGCGTTGTGCTGGGTCGCCTTGTAGGCGATCACCGGGATCATCTGCAGCGACAGCCACGGGTAGATCTCCCGCCAGCCCAGCAGGAAACCCATGCCGATCTTCTGCCGCGCGCCGAGCTTGTCCGAACGCAGCGTCGACCACAGGTGCTTGCGCGAGACCTGGAACCAGCCCTGCGCCCACCGGGTGCGCTGCTTCCACAGCGAGCCCAGCGTGGTCGGTGCCAGTTCCTTCGAGATCAGCGCGGGATCCGAGGCGATCCGGGCGCCGGCGGACAGCACCCGCAGCGTCGAGTCGATGTCCTCGGTCAGCATGTGGCCGCGCATCCGGGTCTGGGCCAGCAGCTCTGTGCGCCAGTAGCCGTTCGAGCCGCCGAACAGGCCGAAGCCGTGCAGCGCGGTGCGGCCGGGGTGGCTGACCGCGTAGATCGCCTCGAACTCGACCGCGACCGTCTGCGCGACCAGCGAGGCGTCGCCGTTGCGGATCACGCAGTGGCCCTGCACCACGTCGTAGCCGTTGGACAGCCAGCGCCAGGCGCGCCGGAACGCCAGCGGGTCCGGGTGGTGGTCGGCGTCGAACATGCCGACGAACTCGCCCTTGACGTGGCTCATCGCGGCGTTGACGTTCTGCGCCTTCGAGGTGCTGCCCTCGACCCGCAGCGGGACCACCCGGGGATCGAGCAGCGCGATGTCGCGCAGGTCGTCCTCGATGCTCATCGGGGTCGGGGTGTTGTAGGCGACGATGATCTGCAGCTCGCCCGGGTAGTCCACCCGCTGGAACGCCTCGACGGTGTCGAGGATGGTGGCCGCCTCGTTCGGCAGGTACGCCGCGATCACCGCGCTGGCGGTCGGGTACGGCGCCCCGGGTTCGGCCGGTGGCCGTTTCGGGTCCAGCGCGTAGAGGCCCTCGATCCAGATGCTCACCGCGGTGATCAGCAGCGCGGCGGTGACCACCCAGTAGGCGGCGGTGGAGATATCCAGGCCGAGCCGGCCGAGCAGCGAGTACAGCGCGAACGGCGCGCCGATGCCGAGCAGGAAGGTGGCGAGCACCTGGGCCGGCAGCCGGAGCCGGTCGAGCAGCTGGCGGAACCGCAACCGGGACTCGGAGAGGGTGCCGCGGCTGCGGGTGTGGCGAAGCGCCGGCGTCCACATCACCGGGACCAGGTCCAGGTGGCTGGCGGCGGCGTCGGTGGCCACGCCGGCACGGTGCAGCAGCTGGCCGGCCTCGGTCGCGTCGGTGAAGCGCGCCCAGCCGGTCACCGGGGTGACCCGGACGCTCTCCTCGCCGATCGTGAACCGGGTCGCCGCGATCTGGGCGGCCAGGTCGGCCAGCCGGCTGCGCACGTCCTCGTCGCGGGCCTCCGGCAGCAGGATCAGCAGCCGGCCGTGCTGGTCCAGCCCGAGCCGCTCCAGCGGCAGCGGCTCGGCCCGCAGCAGGTCGGCCAGCTGCTCGGCCAGCCGCACCCGGGTGCCGGGGCCGAATCGCTCGACCAGCCGGCCCATCTCCTGCAGCTGCACCATGCCGAACGCGCCCGGCCGGCCCACCCGGCGGCCACGCTGCAGCTCGCGCTGCGCCTCGTCGACGATGGTGGCCTCGGCCAGCAGGCCGGTCCGCAGGTCACGGGTGACCAGCTCGGCCGGCACCGGCGGCCGCTCGGTCTTGACCCGCACCCGGGCCACCAGCTCGCCGATCGCCACGGGTCGCGCCACGCAGTCGTCGGCGCCCAGGCTCAGCCCGGTCACCACGTCGTCCTGGGTGGCGGTCAGCAGGATCACCGGCACGGCCCGGTCGAGGTTGGCCGAGCGCAACCGGCGCAGCAGCTCGAAGCCGGCGGTGGTCTCGGCGCCGACGTCGATCACCACGACGTCCGGGCGCAGGTGCGCCAGCAGCGGCTGGGCCGCCTCGCCGGAGGAGGAGACGGTCACGTGGTAGCCGGCCTCCTCCAGGCCGCGGCGGGCGTCGGCGACGAAGGCCTCGTCGTCGTCGACCAGCAGCAGGTTCCGTGCCTGGCGGCCGAGGTGCTCGCGCGCTTCGGTCAGGGCATAGGTCACTGTGTCGCTCCAGAGGGTTTCTCGGGCACGGCGAACGGCATCGTTCGCGTGTGCCACGGGCGGGGGTGTCCCGGGCATGGGCCAGCTGGTGCTGCGCTGTGGTGCTGGCAGTCCGGACGGTCAGGAGGACGGTGAATCGTCCATGGTCGCGGTCCCGGCCGGTGTGATCACCCTGCACGCCGGTGATGTCACACCGGGGAACGCTGCGTAAATTGAAGGTTCGCGGCCTTGCTCGGCCGCTTCGGTCCTTCCCCGGTCGCTCGCTATGGTGGCCTGGCTGCCGCGGTGCAGCCGCCGTCATGTCTGCGGTTCGTGCGTCGGTTTCGATGCTAGCGAGGTCCCTTGTGAGGGCGTTGTTTACCGCGATGGGCGGTCTCAGGCGCCCTACACCGTCGACGGCGTAAACACGGGGATTCGGCCACCTGGCCGGCCACCCGCTACCCACAATCGGGTTGATCCAGAAGGCGAGATGACTCACATCGTGCGCTCACGCCGAGCTGACAGGTGGCTGCCACGAGGCCGGACAGCCTTGCTTTTCCAGCTCATTCTCGTCGTAGCGGTCAGCGGGTGCAGCGGGCACCGAAGCCCGCATACCCCGCCGTCGAGCCCGTCGAGCAGCGCTCCGGCCACCACCGCTCCGGCAGCCACCGCCGCCCAGGAGTGGCTGACCACGCCGGACGGCTCTCGCAAGCTCAGCCGGGTCGGCACCGTGCCCATGACCACGGCCGGCGGCGCCGCCGGAGCCGCGATCACCGTCGACGACAGCCAGCGCCAGCAGCGGTTCTGGGGCGTCGGGGCCTCGATCACCGGCGCGTCGGCGTCCCTGCTCGCCGCGCTGCCCGCGTCCCAGCGCGACCAGCTCATGCAGTCGCTGTTCGGGCGGCCGCAGGGCGCGGGGCTCGCGGTGCTGCGGCAACCACTCGGCGCGAACGACTTCTCCATCGGCTCGCACACCTACGACGACACCGCCGGGCTGGGGCACTTCTCGCTGGGCCCGGACGCGACCACCACGCTGCCGCTGGTCCGCCGCGCGCAGCAGCTGAACCCGGCGGCCACCGTGGTCGCTACGCCGTGGAGCGCGCCCGCCTGGATGAAGTCGAACCACGCCCTGATCGGCGGCACCCTGGACGGCGCGCACTACGCCGCCTACGCCCAGTACCTGGCCCGGACGGTGCAGGCCTACCAGGCGGCGGGCATCCGGGTGGGCGGGCTGAGCGTGCAGAACGAGCCGTCGTTCTCCCCGCCCGGCTACCCGGGCATGACGCTGACCGCCGACCAGCAGGCCCACCTGCTGCAGCAGTTCGTCCGGCCCGCACTCGATGCCGCCGGCCTGCGCGGGATCGGGCTGTGGGCGCTGGACGACGACTACGACCGGGTCGCCGACGCCGACCGGATCGTGCACGACGCCGGGGTCCGGCAGGCCATCGCGGGCGTCGCCTTCCACTGCTACCGGGGCAGCATCTCTGCGATGGCCGACTTCCACCGGCGCAATCCCGGGCTGCCGCTGGCGATCAGCGAATGCACCGGCGGCGACTGGTCCCCGAACTTCGGCGCGAACCTGCGCTACGACGTGCAGTCGCTGCTCATCGACGGCATCCGGGCCGGGGCGTCGTGGGTGACGAAGTGGAACGTCGCGCTGGACCCGCACGGCGGCCCGACGAACGGTGGCTGCACCGACTGCCGGGGCGTGGTGACCATCGATCCGGTCAGCCACCAGGTCACCTACAACGAGGCCTACTTCGCCCTCGGCCACCTGGGCAGGTTCGTCACTCCGGGCGCGTACGTCCTCTCGGTGTCGGGGGATTCCGGTTCGGGGGTGCAGGCCGTCGCGTTCGGCAACCCGGACGGCTCGCACGCGCTGCTGGCCTTCAACGCGGGCGCGGCGGGCAACTCCTTCACGGTGACCGACAGTGGCCGGACCTTCCGCGCCTCGCTGCCGGCCGGCGCGGTCGCCACCTTCACCTGGTAGCCGGCCGCCGGCCGGGCCTGGTATGCCTTGATCCCATGGTGGATTCCGAACTGCTCGTGGTCGGCAGCGTGAACCTGGACCGGCGGATCGAGGTCGACCGGCTGCCGGCCGCCGGCGAGACGGTGCTGGCGACCGGATCGGGCCAGGGCGGCGGGGGCAAGGGGGCCAACCAGGCCGCCGCCGCGGCCGCCCTGCATGACCGGGTCGTCCTGGTCGGCGCCGTCGGGGACGACGAGCCGGCCCGGCAGCTGCTCCACGAGCTGGCCGCGGCAGGCGTCGACGTCTCGGCCGTCCGGCGGGTTCCGCACTGCGCCACCGGCACCGCCACCGTGGTGGTGGACGCCACCGGGGCGAACCTGATCCTGGTGGAGCCCGGGGCGAACGCCCGGCTGACCGTTGCCGACCTGCCCGGGCCGCGGCTGGCGGCGGCCGGGGTCGTGCTGCTGCAGCTCGAGGTCGCGGCCGAGGTGAGCCTGGCCGCGGCCACACTCGCGGGCGGCCGGGTGATCGTGAATCCGGCGCCGGCCGCACCGGGCGCGGCCGACCTCGTCCGGCGGGCCGACCTGGTGGTGCCGAACGAGCACGAGCTGGCCCGGCTCACCGGCCGCCCGATCGACGGCGAGGCGGCGGTGATCGCCGCGGCCCGCGCGCTGGAGACGGCCGGGGACGTGCTGGTCACCCTCGGCGCGCAGGGGGCGCTGCTCTACCAGCGGGCGAGCGACCGGGTGAGCCGGTTCGCCGCCCCGGCCGTCCGGGTGGTCGATACCACCGGCGCCGGCGACCAGCTCTGCGGGGTGCTGGGCGCGCTGCTGGCGGCCGGCCACGACCTGCCCGCGGCCTGCCGGCGGGCGGTGGAGCTGGCCAGCTGGTCGACCACGGTCGCCGGGGCCCGGCTGCCACCCGCAGCCGGCCGGGGCTGACTGCCGGGCAGGTGCCGTAGGGTCGAGTGGGCCGAAATCCGACCGGCAGGCCGCTGAGGAGGTGCCGCGTGACCGCTCCGGACGTGCTGATCGGGGGGCGTTACCGGCTCGTCAGCCGGCTGGCCAGCGGCGGGATGGGCACCGTCTGGCGGGGCTGGGACGAGGTGCTGCAGCGCCCGGTCGCGGTCAAGCAGCTGCTGCACCAGCCGGGCCTGCGCCCGGAGGACGCCCGGGTCGCCGCGGACCGGGCCATGCGCGAGGCCCGGATCACCGCGCGGCTGCACCACCCGAACGCGGTCGGCGTCTACGACGTGGTCTCCCAGGACGGCCGGCCGTGCCTGATCATGCAGTACGTCCCGTCGCGCAGCCTGCAGGACGTGCTGAACGAGCGCCGGACGCTGCCGCCGGCCGAGGTGGCCGGCATCGGCGCCGAACTCGCCGCCGCGCTGACCGCCGCGCACCGGGTCGGCATCGTGCACCGCGACGTCAAGCCCAGCAACGTGCTGATCACCGAGGACGGCGCCGCCAAGCTGACCGACTTCGGGGTGTCGCACGCGGTCGGCGACGTCAACCTGACCTCCACCGGCATGGTCACCGGCACGCCGGCGTTCCTGGCGCCCGAGGTGGCCCGGGGCGCGGAGTCCGGCGCGGAGTCCGACACCTTCTCACTCGGCTCCACGCTGTACGCCGCGCTGGAGGGGGCGCCGCCGTTCGGCACCGCGGAGAACCCGATGGCGCTGCTGCACCGGGTCGCGTCGGGGCAGACCAGGCCCTCGCAGCGCAGCGGCCCGCTGACGCCCCTGCTGGCCCGGATGCTGGCCGCCGACCCGGCCGCCCGGCCGCCGATGGTCGACGTCGCCAACACGCTGACCGCGCTGCACCGTGACGTGGGCGGCCTGGTCGGCGGCGGTTCGCAAGCCTCCCGCACCGCGCAGAGCTCCCGTGCCACGCAGAGCTCCGGTACCGCGCAGAGTTCCCGTGCCGGGCAGAGCTCCGGTACCGCGCAGAGCTCCCGTGCCACGCAGAGCTCCGGTGCCGGGCAGAGCTCCGGTACCGCACGGGCGACCGGTCCGGAGCGGACCCGGCGGCTCGGACCGCCGGCACCGCCCCGGACCCCGGCCGGTCGCCCGGCGCCGGTGCAGCACACCGCCGAGCTGCCGGTCGCAGCGCCGCCCGGCCGGAACCGGCCGGTCCCACGGCAGCCGGACCGGCGGGGCTCGTCCCGCCGGACGGGGCCGATCGCGGCCGTCGCGGCGCTGCTCCTGCTGGCCGCCGCCCTGGGCGGGCTCTGGCTGGTGAACCGCGGTGACAGCGCCGGCCGGTCCGGCTCGCCGGTGAGCCCGCCGGCGGCCACCCACCGCTCACAGCCGTCCCACGCCTCGGCCTCGAACCCGCCCTCGACCTCGGCCTCGGCACCCCAGTCGCAGGCCGCCACCAGCCAGCAGCCCGGCTCGCCGGCCCCCCGCTCGCCGGCAGCGGGGCCGCCGGGGCAGCAGGCCGGGCCGCCGACCGCCGCCGAGCTGGCGCGGGCGATCCGGGACTACTACGCGCTGCTGCCCTCCGACACCGACGCCGGCTGGAGCCGGCTGACGCCGAACTACCAGCAGAGCACCTCGAAGGACCGCCAGACCTACCAGCAGTTCTGGGACTCGATCCAGAGCATCCGGGCCGGCGACGTCACCGGCGACCCGCCGGGCGGGGTGACCGCGACGCTGCTCTACCACTACAAGGACGACCGGGTCGTGCGGGAGCGCACCGCCTTCCAGCTGGTCCGCAGCGACGGCATCCTCAAGATCGACTCCTCCACCGTGCTGAGCAGCCAGACCCAGTGATCGCCGATGCCCGGCCACCGGGCCGGG
>Ga0335073_10006530_pt1 | contig 16391 bp, 17 predicted proteins | sample Lox_Sample_22_FD_207093 | JGI IMG/M metagenome (GOLD analysis project Ga0335073, IMG submission 207093) | Soil microbial communities from Loxahatchee National Wildlife Refuge, Florida, United States - Lox_Sample_2.2 | ecosystem: Environmental > Terrestrial > Soil > Wetlands | place: USA... | reverse complement strand
CGCCGGTCCTCGCACAGCGTGAACCAGTGCGCCGTCCCGCGCGGCACGCGCAGCAGATCCCCCGGCCCGACCTCGACCGAGTAGACCCTCCCTCCCAGGTGCAGAAAGAAAATCCCACGCCCCGCCAAGACGAACCGCACCTCGTCCTCCGAGTGCGTGTGCTCCTTGTCGAACTTGGCCATCATGCCGTCGAGCCCCGGCGTCTCCGGCGTCACGTCGATCACGTCGGCGGTCCGATACCCGCCGCGCCGCTTCATCGCGTCGATCTCTCCGGCATAGGCCGCCAGCACAGTTTCGGCCGGAGAGTCCGCCGGCACCCGGTCCAACTCCCAACGTTCGTACTCGATGCCCACCACGGCCAGGGCCGCGCGAATCTCCGCCTCGCCCGTGACCCTCTCGTTGGTATCGGGAAATCGCAAAACAGCCATACCTACTCCTGTTCCCGGCCGGCTGCCTCCATGACCGGCAAAACCGGCTCCAGCGCCGCTCCTGCCGACAGCCGCCGCCCTTCCACCTCGAACAGAAACTCGAGCGCCTCGAGGTGCCGGCGCGCCTCGGCCACCGATTGCCCCCAAGTATATAGCCCGTGCCGGCTCAACAGAACCCCGTGCGCTTCGGGGTACGCGGCGAGCGCCGCAGCCATCTCCTTGCACAATACGCTGTAATTCTGGCAGTTCTCGAGCACCGGCACCCGCTCCCCGTGTTCGTGTGTCGTCACACTCGAGAGCCCCTTCAGAATCTCGTACCCTTCGAGCGGCACATACCCCAGCGGTGCGTAACGGCCCGAGAGCAGCGTGTTCCACACCGTGTGCACGTGCAGAATCGCCCGGGCCCCCATGCGCTTCTCATAAACCACCAGGTGCAGCCCGGTCTCGGCCGAGGGCCTGCCGGCGCCATCGGCTGTGCGCCTGCCCACAACCCGGCCCCGGGGATCTACCTCCAGCAGATCGCCCGGCGTCACCATCCCCTTGTCCAGCCCCGAAGGAGTAATCAAAATCCGCGCCGGCTCTACCGACGCGTCCCGCACGCTGAAGTTCCCGCTCGTCGCCGGAACCCATCCCCGCGCATAGCACCACCGCGCCGTCGCACACAGCAACTCCGCAGCCGATTCGAGGGAAGCCGCATCCGGGACCATGGCTGCCTGCAGTGTATCAACTCGGCTTTCCAGCCGGTTCTACAATGGAGCCTTGCCGAGTGGCTCACAACGCGCCAGACCGCGGATCGTGCTGGTCTCCCCGCGCAACCCGCTCAACGTCGGCGCCGCGGCCCGCGCCATGGCCAACTTCGGCTTCGACGACCTGGCCGTCGTCGCGCCCTTTGCGCCCAACTGGCGCGAAGCCCGCTCCGCGGTGGGGGCTCCCGAACTGCTCCATAACGCCAAGAGCGTAGAGCATCTGGCCGAAGCCGTCGCCGACTGCACTCTGGTCGCCGGCACCGGCACGCTCACCCACCGCAAACCGGAGCAACCGGTCGTCACCCTGCCGGCCTTCGCACCCGTCGTCCAGCAGGAGATTGCTCGCGGAGGCCGCGTCGCCCTGGTCTTCGGTCCGGAAAAGCGTGGACTCACCCGCGACGACCTCTCCCGCTGCCATCTCCTCGTTGAAATCCCGACCAGCCCCAGCCAGCCCTCCATGAATCTCGGCCAGGCCGTGGCCGTCTGCCTGTATCAGCTTGGCGTCCTGTCCGGTCCAGGCGACCGTGTCGCCGCGGCTCCCGTGCCACCCCAAGCGCTGCCTGCCGCCCCAACCCCCGCGTCCGCCGCGGCCACTCTCGACCGGCTCGCCGAACTCATCGAGGAAACGATGGAAGCGGCCCATTACTCGCCCACGAACATGCAAGCAGCCAACCGGCGCGACCTGCGCCTCCTGCTTCGCCGCCTGGCGCTCACGGAGCACGATTCCCGCCGCATCCTCGGCTTCTTCCGCAGGATTCTTAGGCTCCTGCGCTCGTAACCTGCACATCCCAATGAAAACTTTTCGACGAAAATAACAATTTCCTGCTAGAGTGGCCCTCAAAGGCGCCCCCATGCCCAATACAGCTTTCTACTCTCCCAACTTACGATCGGCGTTCTTGAGTCATACCGCCTCGGCCCAGCAGCGGGCAAGGCGTTTTTGCCTCAATCTCTTCCTAGTCCTGGCCGCTCCGCTTGCTTTTTTTCCCGTTTCCACTGCGCAGCAGGCCTCATCCCCTGCTCCCCCGGCCACCCCATCCGCCCAGGCGCGCGGTCCCGCCCAATCCGTCCAACCCCCTTCCAACGAGTCCTCTTCCCGGCCAGAGGAGGCCGGCGGCATCACCGAGGCCGAACTGCGCCAGATGCTGGTGGGCAAGTTTCTCTACCTCCGCGGCGGCTATCTTGAGGATTCTCTAAGCTTTAACGAGCATGGCGCGCTCATCGGCCGCTCCCCTAAAGGCTCCTACACCCTGAACGTGATCCGGATTGAACGGGTCCATCTGACCAAGCACAAAGTTGAGCTCGAAGGCGCGCGCTACGGCCTCCACTTCCTCGGAGCGCTGCCCTCGGAGGATCCTGCCAACGCCATTGATCGCGTCCGCATCACCCCGAAGAAAAAAGAAGTCAAAATCACCATCGACCGCGAGCAGGTGGTGAAGCCTAAGCATAAGAAAGAAAAGGACAAAGGGAAGCAGAAGACTCCCCTTGGCGCTCCCGGGTCGGCATCTTCCGCCGCTCCCTCTGCTCCCGCCGATGCCGCCGCGGCTCCAAACGAGCAGCCACAGCCAGCCACACCTTCTCCGGAGGAGGGCCCGGCTGATGAGGCCAGCGTAACCACCACGACCTCGCCGGCCCATGCCACCCTGGTCCTCAAACAGGCCCTCGGCAACGTCTTCGCTTCCAGCCTGGACGACCGCATGATGGCCGCTATGCCTGATTTCTGGAAGCTCTACTACCAGGCCGCCGCCGCCAAAACCGACTTCCGGCCGTCCGACCCGGGCATAATCCCCGACGCCGATGCAAGCACTCAAGCCAAACTGCTCAGCAACATCGATGCACCTTCCGACGAGTTTGCCCAGCAGTGCGGCGTCGCCGGAATGGCCCTCTACCAGGCCGTCATTGGAACCGATGGCACACCGGAGGAGATCTCCGTGGCCCGGCCCATCGGCTTCGGCCTCGACGAAAACGCCGTCGAAGCCATTCGTAAAGCAAAGTTCGAGCCGGCCATGAAGGACGGCAAGCCCGTCTCCGTCTTCCTCGATCTCGTGGTGCAGTTCCGCATCTACTCGAAACGTACCGCCGTCTCAGCGTCCTCAGACGCCGCCGACAAGCCCGCTGCATCGTCGCTGCCAGGGCCCTATAGCGTCCAACATCCACCCTCGCAGCCCCAGTAAAGGTCTTACAGGAGACGATTCCTGTCGCGCGATTGTCTTACGCCCGTAAGACGGTGTTAGACATACCTCTCTCCGGCAGTCGACGTGTCTTACGGCCGGTAAGATTGTCTTACGCCGGCTGCCAAAGCTCCACCCGGTTGCCCTCCGGATCCCAGATCCAGGCGAACCGCCCATACGGGTACTCTTCGCGCTTCGGGTCCACCCGCACTCCTGCCGCCTCCAGTTGCGCCAGCAGCCCCTCCAGGTCGTCGACGCGGAAATTCACCATCGCCTGTTGCGGTCCGCCCCCAAAATACTCCGTGTCCATTGGAAAATGGGCAAACACCGTCATTCCATCCGCCTCCGGACCGCTGAACGCCAGCGTCCCGCCTTCCTGCAAAGGAATGCCCAGGTGCGCCGCGTACCATGCAGCCAGCGCCCCGGGGGCCTGCGCCTTCAAAAACACCCCGCCTACACCCACCGCGCGTCCCATCGCCTATCGTTCCTCCCGGATGATCTCTTCGAGCTTGGGCTTGTGTTTGGCCTGGCGGCCAGTGCGGGGACGGCTCTCCACCACCCGCGCCGCCGGCGGCTGCCCCACACGCTCCCGCGCGTTGGCCTTCACCGCCTTCGCCGCCGAAAATCGATCCTGCTTGCGTTTCGCCATCGCAAGGTCGAGTATGGAATAGATTGTTCGCCGGCGGAAGTGCCCGCTCGGGCACAGGTGCTCGGTGAGGCTACGCTGACGACCGGCGGGAATTAAAGATGGAAGAGCGCGAATTCTTCAACGAGACCACCGAGCAGCGCACCCACACGCTCACCTGTCCCAAATGCGGCCAGGCCGCCGAATACAAGGTCACCTGGGTGGTCCGCCGCAAGCGCACGCAACTACCCCGCGGCGCAGGCGAGCGCGACCGCGCCCGCTTCGCCAAGGCCCAGTCCTACATGGTCCGGCGTGACGACAAACTTGCCTGCGCGAATATCCGCTGCCGCAAGCCCTTCGAAATCACCACTCTTCAGTCGCTTGCTTTCCTGATCGAATAAGCCCGTGCCCTCCGCGGTCCGGCCCCCGCGGTGCGGCGTGGCTAAATTCCTGCTGGCGCGCTTCCCGCCTCTTGTGGTTGAATCGGTAGTACACGCCGGCCCGAGGTCGCGCAAGCCGGCCCGCCAGGAGAGTTGCATGCCGAATCACCTGCTTCCCCCCGAAGAACGCAACCTGACCCCCGACCAGGTCGAAGCCCTCGACAAACGCCGCCACCTCGGACACACGTTTCTCGTGATCGCCGGACAGTTCTCCGTGATCGCCACGGTGCTGCTCCTGTGGGTCGGCCAGGATCTGACCTATTCCCCGGGTTGGGCCCATCCCATGGCCTACTACTTCTTTTTCGCCCTTATCATGATCGCTACATTCGGAACAGCCGGTCTCGCCCTTCGCAATGGCACGCCTCGAATCGACTGAATCCGAATCGAGGAAACCCGGATCGGCTGGATCCGGATCGACTGGGTTCTGGTCGCGCCTCGGCGGCAGCCGGTCCGGCGCCGGCGCCGCTGCAATACCGGCCAAAACGGTATAGCCTTGTAGGTACCGATGGCCGCAGCTTCCCCTCCCGCATCCCCACTTACGGCTCCCCGCGCGAGCCTCACCGATAGTCACGGGCGCGTCATCCACGATCTGCGCGTCTCCGTCACCGACCGCTGCAACTACAAGTGCGTCTACTGCCGCACCGGCGAGTTCGGTGCCCAGTATCCCGAGCTGCCCATCGCTGACTATCTGCGCCTCATCCGTCTCTTCGTTGACCTGGGAATCACCAAGGTCCGTCTTACCGGCGGCGAGCCGCTGCTCCGGCACGGCATCCTCGACCTCATCCGCGAGCTTGCGCGTCTTCGTACCGTGGCCGGCCGTCCGCTGGACCTGGCGATCACCACCAACGGCCATCTCCTTGATTCCCTTGCCGCGCCCCTCCGGGCCGCCGGCCTCAATCGCATCACCGTCAGCATGGATGCCGTCGACGCCGCCACCTTCGAGCGCATCACGCGCGTCGAGGGCAGTTTCCAGGCGGTCCTTGCCGGCATTCGCGCGGCGCGCTCCGCGGGCCTCGCCCCGCTCAAAGTCAACTGCGTCCTCTTGCGCGGATTCAACGACGACCAGATCGAAAGTTTTGCCCGCTTCGCCCAGGAAGAAGACCTCGTCGTGCGCTTCATCGAATTCATGCCCCTCGAAGAAGACCGCCTCTGGTCGCCCGCGATCGTCGTCCCCATGCGCGAGATCCTCGAGCGGATCGAGCGCCACTATCCGCTCGTTGCCCTGGACCCCGACAACCCCAGCGAAACCGCCCGGCGCTTCGGCTTCCGCGAGGGCCGGGGCGAGATCGGCATCATCGCTCCCGTGAGCCAGCCCTTCTGCGGCGCCTGCAGCCGGGTTCGCCTCACCTCCGACGGCAAGATCCGCACTTGTCTCTTCTCACAAACCGAGCACGACCTTTTTGGACGCATGAAAGCCGGAGCCGGCGACGATGAACTGCGGGCTTTCTTGTTGCGTACGATCCAGGGTAAGGAGGCCCGCCACCATATCGGCGAACCGGGCTTCCTCAAACCTTCCCGATCGATGGTACACATCGGCGGGTAACTTTTGATCGTTCCAGGGACCGCCCTGTACAGGCCCTCTGTCTGGTTCGCACAGCTTCTCCGCTGGCTGGCAGTGTGGGAAAATATTCGAGAGACTCCCCTAGGTTCTGCTTATGACGACCGAGACGGAAGGGCGCATCCCGCTCGAAGATCTGCTTGTCTTTCACCAGTTGGCTCGTTCGCTGACGTCGAGCTTCGATCTCGATACCATTCTGCGCACCATCCTCGAACAGATGGAGCGATTCATCCACGCCGAATTGTGGACCCTCCTCATGCTCGACGACGTGCATGGCGATCTCTACTATGCGATCGCTTCCGGCGGCGGCCATGAGGCCCTCAAAGATCTCCGCGTCAAAGTCGGCGAGGGGGTGGCCGGCTGGGTGGTCGAGCATGGCGAGACGTTGATCCTTCCCGAGGCCGTGCGCGATCCCCGCTTGGGCGGCGCCGCCGGGGCGCGTAAGATTCGCTCTCTCATCGCATTGCCGCTGCGCGGCCGCAAGGGAACCCAGGGCGTCATCGAGATTCTCAACCCTCGCACCGACCAGATGAACGATTACACGGTGGCGTTCCTCCACATCCTCGCCGACCACGCCGCCATCGCCATTGAAAACTCCCGCGACGTCTCCCGCATCCAGCAGTTGACCATCACCGACGACACCACCGGACTCTTCAACGTCCGTCACCTCTACGATGTGCTGGGCCGCGAGCTGGAGCGCTGTCGCACCCGCAATCTTCCCGTCAGCCTGGCGTTTCTCGACCTCGACCGCTTCAAGCAGGTCAACGATGTGCACGGTCACCTGATCGGCAGCGAACTGCTGTCTCACACCGGTCGCCGTCTGCAGGAACTCAGCCGCAAACACGACTTGTGCTTCCGCTATGGCGGCGACGAGTTTGTGGTCCTCATGCCCGAGACCGGCGCGGAGGCCGCAATGGCGCAGGCCCGGAGTCTTCTCCAGGCCTTCATGGCAACCCAGTTCCGGATGAAGAACGGACTTCAGCTCAAAGTGAGTGCGAGTGTGGGGCTGGCCTCCGCACCCCGCGACGGCGCATCCCTCCACGCCGTCATCGGCATGGCTGACGCGCGCATGTACGCGGTGAAAAGCAACGGCCGCGGAACCGTCAAAGGCGTCTAGCCCCTGCCGGCGATCCGTTATTGCAGCGTGCCCTGCGGCCGCAAACGCCGCAGATCCAGAGCGCACTCTACCGCGTTCCGCGCCGCCAGCCGCAGGTTGTCTGAGGCTGCCCACAGCCACAACCGCTGCGCCGGCCCGGAATTGCCGGCCAGTGCGTCGGCGCGCAGACGCACCAGCACGTCATCCTGACCCGTCGCGGCCAGGTTGGACGGAGAGTCGGTGTCTTCGAGAATCAGGTCGACATGTTCGCGGCTCAGGGCCTCCTCGACCGAGGAGATCTGAACCGGCCGTTCCAGTTCGATGGCTATTGAAAACGTGTGACCGTGAAACACGGGCGCATGGATCGCCTGCAGAGCGAGCTCCGTGCCGCCATTGCTGAGCGCCGCATAGTGGCGGCGAATACGCGCTTCCGCCGCGCCGAGGCTCGCGCTCGCCGCTTCCCCCAGGCCCGCCAGCAGGTTGTAGGCCGCCTGCGCGTCGTAGTGCGCCCGTGGAAGCGTCTGAAAGCTCAGCAGGCTCACGGTCTGCTGGTGCAGCTCGTCCATCGCCGCTTTGCCGAACTCGCTGGCCGGCAACAGCACCGTGGCCGACGCCGACCGCACGGGGGCAGCCAGTTGCACCCGGCCGATCAGCAGTGCCAGGGCCACCGCCGCCGGATGCGCCGGCACCACCGCCGGCGTAAACAGATCGGCGGAGGCGGCAGCCTCCCCGAGCCATGGTGCGCGCACCAGCACACCGGTCTCCTGGTCCAGCGCACCCGAGAGATCCAGAACCGAAGAACCGGAGCGCAGCGCCTGCCGCCAGTGCCGGCGCGTGAGGTCCTCTGACCCGCAGAAAAATGCAAAGTCGGCGCGCTCGAAGGCATCCACCCCCAGGGACTGGATGAAGGTCGCCTCGTCGCCCACCTGCTCCAGTTGCCCCTGTGCGTCCTCTTCGTCCAGCAATGCAAAGTTCGCCGCCGCGAGCGGCGATTCCGAAAGCGCGTCTTTCAACTCGCGGCCCAGCAGGCTCGATGCCCCAGCGATCGCAATCTTATACACGGGTATCCTTTACCAAAGCCAGAATTCTACACGGATCGAAAGGGATTGGGCTCCCCGGCCTGCGACGCCGATCTTTCTTCGCGGGCCGCACGTCCGCGCCGCCGCCGCGACCACGAATACGCCGCCCGCGCCCAGATCCCCGAGAACATGTACGCGAGCGCTGCGACAAACAGCACCACCTGCGAGTAGCGCAGGGCCACATACGCCACAATCGCCAGCAGCACCAGCAGCGGCGCCGGGTAGCGGCGTGAAAAATTGATCTCTTTACCCGACCAGAACCGCCAGGTGCTGATCATCAGGAAGCCCGCCAGGCCCACTAGGCAAAGCCACACAATCGCAAACCACCAGGCCTCCACCGGCAGTCCGAAGCAGAGATGCACCGTCGCTGCGAGAAGCCACGCCGCCGCCGGGATCGGCATCCCCACAAAGTATTTGCGGTCGGGACGGCCGGGGTTGCGCGGCTGCGGATTGGCGCTGATGTTAAACCGCGCCAGCCGCGACGCCCCGCTCAGCAGAAACAGGAAGCAGACAAACGCGCCCGCCTGCACCAGGTGCATGCGCAGCTGCGCATTCACTGAGTCGGGCAGAAAATGGAATCCCCAGACAAACGCCAGCAGACTCGGGGCAACGCCAAACGTGATCACGTCGGCCAGCGAATCCAGCTCCTTGCCGAACTCGCTGCACGTGTCCGTCATGCGCGCGATCCGCCCGTCCAGCGCGTCGAACGGCATGGCAAAGAGGATCGCGATCGCCGCCCAGTCCAGGTGCGTCTGCGCGCTGCCGGTCAGCGCGGTAATGGTCTGCGTGATCGAGAAATAACCCGCCCCGATGTTCCCGGCGGTGAACAGCGACGGCAGCAGGTACATCCCTCGCGGCCGCCGCGCGGGGCTGCGGCGCATCCGCGCGTCTCCCGCCCCGTTCACAGGCCCCCTCCGGCCGTTTCCTCCACGACCGTGCTCACTGTTGTGCCTGCTGCCAGCACCACAGGCATCGCCGCCACAACACTCGTTCCGCCCTTTACCCGCTGGCCCACCTTCACGCGCAGAACAGCCTCGCCCGGCAGCAGAACATCCACACGCGAGCCGAACTTGATCAGCCCCACCCGCTGGCCGCGTTCCACCCGGTCCCCCTCCCTCAGGTTGAACACGATACGGCGCGCCAGCAGTCCCGCAATCTGCTTGAACGTGACCTCCATCGCCTCGCCCTGCACCGTCACCGCGTTCTGCTCGTTGCGGTCGGCCGAGGCCGGGTTCATCGCGTTCAGGTACTTCCCTTTCTGGTACATCACGCGGCTCACCACGCCCCCAATGGGTGAGCGGTTCACGTGCACGTCAAAGACGCTCAGAAAGATGCTCACCCGCTGCCGGCGCCCCGCCGCCGTTTCAATCGCCGCCGTCTCCGTAACCAGACCGTCGCCGGGCGACAGAATCAAGCCGTCCCCGGCAGGAATCACGCGGTGCGGATCGCGGAAAAACCACAGAAAAAACACCGCCAGCAGCGCGGGAACCACTGCCCAGCCCCAGTGGCGGGTAATCCACATCAGAGCGACAGCCACCGCAACCAGGCTTGCACCGTAAATGTAACCGTCGCGCACCATCGTACCCAACGATTATACGGTGAATTGAATGCTATGTAGGGGTTAGTCACGCAGGCGGGAGACCCTGAAGAGGCGCACACTCGCCGGGGTTGAGCTCCCGGGGCGCAACGCTTCGCAAAATACCGCCAGAACTGTAGACGAGCCGGGCTAAACGGCGATCGCCATCTGGCGCTCAAGCGCAAAAATCAGATCCTTCGCGTGTAGCTTCAGCTTCTTCAGGCGAACTTCCTCAAGCTGATCTTCCGCGGAGAGATAGGGCTTCTGGAGCAGTTCCTCGAGCCGCTGAGCGTAGCGACGATGTTCGGCATGGAGACGATCGATCTCTTCACCCAGCGCGCGGTCCTGTACTTCATCCATCAGGCACCTCCGTTCATTAAAGAACAATTACATATATCGCCACAGATAGACAAACGGCAAGCGGGAAAATCACCGAAAGTAACGTCTTCTGTGGATTTCGTGAGGGAAACTCGACGGCAGGTGCAGCCCTCCTGTCCCGTCAACCCGAGCGCCGCGAGGGGTCGCGTATGTACATCCTGCGCTAAGGGATCTTGACCTTCATCAAAATAGCATCTTCAATCGGATCAACATAGTAGCGCGCTCGGCGCCCACTCTCGGAGAAACCCAGCCTCCGGTAGAGCGCCTTGGCCTCCCGGTTGGAATCACGCACTTCGAGGAACATCTCGCGGATTCCGGCCCGCCGCAGCTCTTCCATCAGCGCGGCAATCAGTCGGCTCCCCATTCCCTTCCGGCGAAGTTCTGGCGAAACCGCAATCGTCTCCAGCTCCGCCTGCGGCGGCAACACCGCCGACACCGCGAATCCGCAGATCTCCGCCCCCGCCGCCCGCTCCGCTACCAGCGCTATCCGCCGCAGCTTCGCCGCCGGATCCAGGGCCGCCAGCCACGCTGCCGGCGGCCAGCGAGGCACATTTTCCAGACTCCCCGCCATCTCCAGCACCTGCGCCAGATCCTCGTCCGCCATTGGCCGGATGCGCGGTGCTCCCGGTGTGTTCATGGCCGTTTTAACCCCGCTGCTGCTGCTTCCCCAAAGATCTCAGCGTCCGACCGGCGCAGATAATGGCCGTCCAGTTGCGCCAGATCGGCAAACTCGCCCCGCTCGATTCGCGGCGCGCAAGCTCTCATCGCATCGCCAGCCGTCGGCGCAGCGCACAGGACAAGCTCCGTCCCCGGCCACGCCGCGCGCATCAGCCTGGCCGCTCCGTCACAAACCGCAATCCGCTCCGGCGCCGGATGAATCGTTGCAAGCTCCTCTGCACCCGCAAGCATCTCGCGCTGCAGCTCTCCCCGCTCGACCAGCCGCAGAAAGATCTCGTCCCGGTGCGCATCGAGCGCCGACGATCCAACCCCTGCTGCGGCCGCCAGCACCTCCAGCCGCGAAACCGCCACTACCGGGGTCCGATTGACCTCCGCCAGCCCCTTCGCAGCGCTCAGTCCTACCCGCACGCCCGTAAAGCTCCCCGGTCCGTTCACCACCACCAGCGCACCAACTTCGGCCAGCTTCACCCCGGCACGGCCCAGCAGCTCGCTCACCGCGGAAACCAGGGTTGCCGAGTAGCTGCGCCCCGCCAGTTCCGCCTGCTCCAGAATCTCCACTGCGCCGGCGCCAAGCCGTCCCAGAGCCGCCGATCCCGACGGCCCGCACGTGTCAATCGCGAGCAGCAGCGCCGGCGCCATCACACCACCTCGAGTGCCTGCTCCAGGTCCGCGATCAGGTCTTCCTTGTCCTCGATGCCGATCGAGAGCCGGATCATCCCCTGCGTAATCCCCGCCGCGTCCCGCTCCTCGTCCGTCAGTGCCGCGTGCGTCGTCGTCGCCGAGTGCGACGCCAGCGATTCCACGCCCCCCAGCGACTCCGCGTTCAAAAAGATCTTCAGCGCCCCCAGAAAACGCCCGGCCCCTTCGCGCGATCCCACGTCGAAGCTCATCATCGAGCCAAAGCCCTTTTGCTGCCGCGCAGCCAGTTCGTGCTGCGGATGGCTCTTCAGTCCCGGGTACGCCAGCCGGCTCACCTTCGCGTGCGTGGAAAGGTACTCAGCCACCGCCCTCCCGTTCTCCTCGTGCTGTCGGATGCGCAGCGGCATCGTCTTGATGCCCCTGAGCACCAGAAAACACTCGAAAGGCGACATAATGCCGCCCGCCGCTTTCTGCACCAGCAGGAACCGCTCCTTGTGCTCCGGCTTCGACCCGATCAGCGCGCCCCCGATCCCGTCCGAGTGCCCGTTCAGGTATTTGGTCGTCGAGTGCATCACGATGTCCGCGCCCAGCTCCAGCGGGCTCTGCAGCACCGGCGACATGAACGTGTTGTCCACGCTCACCTCCGCGCCCTTCGCGTGCGCAATCTCGCTAATCGCCTTGATGTCGCTCAGCACCATCGTCGGGTTGCTCGGCGTCTCAATGTGCACCAGCTTCGTCGCCGGCCGCATCGCCGCCGCCACCGCGTCCAGGTTGCTCGTGTCCACGTACTCGATCTCGATCCCGTAGTGCCGCACAAACTGGTTGAAAAGCCGCACCGTGCCCGCGTACACGTTGTGCGAGCATACAAGATGATCGCCAGCGTGCAGCGACGCAACCAGCCCCGCGATCGCCGCCATGCCGCTCGTAAAAGCGTGCCCGCTGTGGCCGCCCTCCAGCGCCGCCAGCGCGGTCTCCAGCCGATCCCGCGTCGGGTTGCCGGCGCGCGAGTAGTCCCAGCCCCGGTCCGTGCCGATGCCGGTCAGTTCAAAGGTTGAGCTCAGATAAACGGGCACGTTCACCGCGCCCGTCTGCGGATCGGGATGCTGGCCGGCATGAACGGCAAGGGTCGAGTACTTGTATGGGGACATGATTCTTTTTGTCGACGATCTCCTGCCTCTAGCTTACCGTGGCCCGGCCGTCGGGCCGCGGCTCACCAAACCGCGGGCCCTCGCCATCAGCTCTTCGCATGCGCCGCGATCAGCTCATCCAGATAGTCAGGCTTCGACTCCTCCCGCACCAGGTGCGGATACCGCTCGCCTCCCGCGTGGTGAATCTCGCAGGTCTTGTAGTAGTCATCGTCCACCACCAGCAGGGCGATGGGCGCCGAAGAGCTCGCCGACGCCTTGATCGCATCCTCCAGCAGATCGTGCGTATACACGCGGCCATTCACGCCCACCACCTTCATCCCCGGCGAAATCCCGGCCTTGAACGCCGGCCCGCCCACGATCGCGTCGCTCACCGTCCCATCCGGACCAAGCTGCAGCCCGATCGAGTACACATCGTCCGCGCGTCCGCGCCGCCCGCCCAGGTGCATTGGCTTGTCGTTGAACACCACCTTCCATCCGCCGTTCTCGATCCCGCCCACCGGCGCCTCGGCCGAAAGCGAAGTCAACTTCTCGTGGAAGAACCCGGTCCAGTCGTACGGCGCCACCTCGTTCAGCGCCTTCACCACATCGTCGAAGGTGTAGGTCTTCACCTGCGGCCCGTCGTTCGGCCCCCCGTGGAACAGGTGGCAAAAATCGTCGATCGACTTCTGCCCGTTTGTCACCTGGTGAATGATCGTGGCCACATCGAGCCACAGCAGGTCGCCCTCCTCGTAGTAGTCCGTGCCCCGCCGCCAGTTCAGCCAGCCCCGCGGTCCGCCTGGGCCGTCCATGGGCTCGCCAATCGCCGTGTCGATCAGCGGCCGCCACGTGCGTCCCGGCCGTCCCGGCCCCAGCATCGCCGCAATGCTCCCCAGGTACTCGTGATATTGCTCCGGCGTCCAAAGCCCGCTGCGCGCCGCCAGCATCGGCCCCAGGTAATCCGTCAGCCCCTCATACACCCACAGCAGGTCGGTCTCCTCCGCCTGCTCGTAGGGCGGAGGCGTCAGGTCCGCCGGCCGCCGGAACTTCCCGTTCCACGAGTGCACAAACTCGTGCGGCAGAATCTCCCCCACAATCAACCCCGCGTCCGGTCCCAGCAGCGTCCGCTCCGGCAGACGGCTGTCGTTCGACTCGTGATGCTCCAGCCCGAAATGCGCCACGTGATCGCTCAGCGTCAGCAGAAAGTGGTAGTCCCGGTAGTGACGCGTCCCGAACAGCGCGCCCGACTCCGCCACCAGGTTCGTCATCCCCTTCTGCACCGCCGGGCTCATATCCAGCGCCGCCTCGCTGTCGGCCACCATGTCTAGCTCGTGATGAATCTTCTCGCCCGGCGGCGTGATGTCGATCGCGCGATAGTACTCGCCCGCCGCCACCGGTGAGTCCACCAGCAGCACCAGCGAGATCGGCTTGAACACGGTCTCATTCCCGCTCTGGCTCTCTACCGGCAGCGAAGTCCCATACTTCCACCCCTCGGGCAGCATCAGCTTCGCGTCGTAGGTCAAATCCTCGGCCGCCGGCTCCGCCGGATACAGCACCACATCGCTCCACTCCAGCACCATCAGCTTGTCCGTCGCCGAGTAGTTCTCCGGCTCGATGATGTCGTAGCTCGCCTCCAGCTCCGTTGCTCCCTCCGGCACATCCACGTGAAACGTAAACACGTCCAGCAGATCGCGCGTCCACGGCACCGCCTTGCCATCCGCCGTAAACTTCAGCCCCGTCAGGTCCATGATCGGCCCATCCGGCCCGTGCTCGCCGGGAATCCACTTCGGGTAATAGATCGTCGTCGGCCCCGCCTTTACCGGCAGCGTCTCGTGCACGTACAGCAGCTTCTGCGGAGTCTTGGTCGCATCCACCGTCAGCGAGATTGTCTCGTTCGATTGTGCGAAGCCGGCCAGCGGACCTAGAATCGCAAGCGCACAGACAATGAACCTATGCCGGAACCGATGCATGAGCATTTCACCCCTTGTGAGATTCGCTCGTACCTTATCCGCGCATCATAACAGCCCCGATTGGGCCAACCTGCGCCGGCGTCCAGCCTGAACGACCCCGTGGTGGCATAATGAACCCCAGGAAAATCATGAGAGTCCCGGCCGCCGTACTCCTCCTCGCCCTGTCGTCGTCGTTCATTCCTGCCTGCGCCGCGCAATCCACATCCAGCCCCTCGCCCGCCGCGTCCGGGGCCCCCATGGAGAGGTCATCGTCTGCGGGGTGGAAACGCCCCATGACCTTCGCGGACATGATGCACATGAAGCGCCTCGGCGACACCGCCGTCTCGCCCGGCGGCAAGTGGCTCGGCTACTCCGTCACCACCGTCGATCTCGCCCAGAACTCGAAGACAGTCGGGCTTTGGCTCCAAGCCATCGCCGGCGGCGACCCCATCCCCGTTGCCGTGGCCCAGCCCAACGACTCCGGCATCCAGTTCGCTCCCGACGGCAAGCTGATTCTCTTCCTCAGCCCTCGCTCCGGCTCCGAGCAGGTCTGGCTCGCGGACTTCGACCCCGCCACCGGCGCCACCGCCAACGCCCGCCAGCTCACTCACATCTCCACCGGCGCCGACAACGCCATCTGGGCCCCCGATTCCAAATCCATCGCCTTCACCTCCTTCGTCTACCCCGACTGCCCCGCGATCACAACGTCTGATTTCACGACCGGCAATACGTGCAACGCCGACCGCGACGCAGCCACGGCGGCGAGCCCGGTGAAGGCAATGATCTTCACGCATCTGCTCTTCCGCCACTGGGACCACTTCACCGGCGACAAGCGCAGCCACATCTTTCTGGTCTCGGTAGCCGATGGCTCCATGCGCGACCTCAATCCCGGCAATCCGCACGACGTTCCGCCCTTTTCGCTCGAAGGCGGAGGGTGCGGGTGCGCGTTTGCGCCGGACTCCAAAGAGCTGGCGTTTACCGACAACATCGATCCCGTGCAGGCCATCAGCGTGAGCGCGAAGATTTTCACCCTCGACCTTACCGATCCCGCGGCCAGGCCGGTTGCCATCAGCACCTCGGCGGGCGGGAACTTCTCGCCCGCCTACTCGCCCGACGGGAAATATATCGCGTGGCGAAGCCAGGCGCAGGCAGGCTACGAGAGCGATAAGTTCCGGCTGGTGGTTTATGACAGGGCTACTAAGTCGATCAAGGACTTGCTGCCGAAGTTCGACGATTGGGTGGATGAGTTCGTCTGGGAGTCCACTTGGACGGACGGCACCCAGCACATCTTATTTGTCTCCGGAGAAAAGGGCGGCTCGGCACTCTATCAGGTGGACGTTAACGGAGAGCCCCTTCGGCGCTTTGGACAAGTAACTGGCGACTGGAGCGACATCCACTACGCCGTTTGGCAGGGGCCTGATGTTCCATCCCGGATCACCCACGGATTTGATATCGTCGTCGGAAGTCTTATGACTGTCGACCACCCGCCCGAGGTTGTCGCTGCCGATTTCGCCAAAATGAACGACGACGTGCGCAAGATTACCTTCCGTAAAGCTGGTGACACGTCCGAGGGAGGAGCGACGCTGCCGGTCTACCAGCCGTTGCAGTTGACCCACCTCAACGATGCCCTGCTCTCCCAGCTCGATCTCTCCCCCATGGACCCCTTCTGGTTCACCGCGAAGGACGGCACCAAAGTTGAAGGCTTCCTCGTCAAGCCGCCCAACTTCAACCCCTCCGAAAAATACCCCGTCAAATTCCTCATTCACGGCGGCCCGCAGGGTGCCTGGGACCAGTCCTGGAGCTACCGCTGGAACCCCGAGCTCTTCGCCGCCAACGGCTACGTCGTCGTCATGATCAACCCCCGCGGGTCTACGGGCTATGGGCAGGCCTTCATCGACGGCGTCAAC
>Ga0335073_10006528_pt1 | contig 16394 bp, 13 predicted proteins | sample Lox_Sample_22_FD_207093 | JGI IMG/M metagenome (GOLD analysis project Ga0335073, IMG submission 207093) | Soil microbial communities from Loxahatchee National Wildlife Refuge, Florida, United States - Lox_Sample_2.2 | ecosystem: Environmental > Terrestrial > Soil > Wetlands | place: USA... | reverse complement strand
GGGTGAGGTTGGGTCGTCCGAGCCGGCAGCGACTGAGGCCCACGATCTCGTTGTAGGGGGTGACACCGAGTACTCCTCGAGTCGTGTTCGCATGGATTTGACTTCATTCTGGAGTTGCCCATTTTGTTCTTTCACCTCTGCGAGGTCATTTCGGATATTTTCAATGGTAGTGTTCTGCTTTTCAATAATCTCTTTCAGTGCCGTGACAAGCGCTGTGAGCTGTAAGGGAGGTAGTTGACTTGTCGTGGTTTCCAAGGCATTCGAGATCATCCGATCCCGATGTCTCTGTCTCCGTGTCTTCAATTTCTGGCCGCTTTCTCTTAGAAACACCATTCATCCCCCTCGTCACCCTCCTCAGCTCGGGTTTCGAATTCGGAGGGGTCGGCTTCACAGGGATCCGCGATGGTCCCTGCGCCCCGGCCCCGCTACCAGGCATGGCCTAAGCTTATCGATTGCAAAAGAAGTTTTCAACACACCGCTCGAAGCTAAAATTGCAGTGCCGAATATTCTAGTGTGAGTTCAATCGCAGCGATACTGCCGCTTCCAGTAACTTCGCCTGTTACTGTACCAATTTTGGGCTGTCACCAACTTCGGGCTGTAAAGGTGTGATGAAGTCTGGTTATTACAAATTAAAAGATCGGAGTGGCAAAATTACTGCTTTTTGATATGTTACAGGCTTCCAGAGGAAACCTCCAGAACACTAGGCAGAACTTATTCACGCTCGTTTTATTTCCTGGTGGCTAAACTTGACCTTACATTCCATACCGACCAGAGCATCAATCTCCAATTTCGGCCGACCATATAGGGTTCAGTACCGAAACCGCCTTCTGATGGGTAAGCAACGAATATAGTTATTACGTCACTATAAGTGTCAATATTAATACTAGATCAATACTTCATGCGAAGAGCCGCGCCTGCGCTATGCTACTCGCTTTTCTGCCACGAATTACCTCCAACCGTGAAGTTTCTGCTTTATGATAGGTGCCGAATCGGGCGCTCTTTCACAGGTTGATACTCTCGGTGAGCACGTTTTCATCTTCGTCTGGCCTCTCCATAACAACATCATTCATGACAGATGAACCCTCTCTTGAAAAGCGCACTTCTTGGTCTCTCGGCTCCAAGCTCATGATGCTGAGGTTATCTGACAGCCGGTACATGTGTTGCTCCATAAACAACGTGAACGAACTTCGACTGGCGTCTGAAGACCGCGATTGTCGATGACTCTGTTTGATTCGGTCCGCGGTTGCCTTGAACGAGGCGAACGATCGATCCGAATTACGGTGCGTTGCCGAGCTGTAATTAGAATCTCGACTTGTCGAGCTATGTCGAAGTGTTCTCAAGTCGGTCACTGTTACATGCTGTTGGTCGAAAGCTTTCCAGCGTGCGTCCTCCATTGAGCTCAAGTCGGTCACTGTTACGTGCTGTTGGTCGAAAGCTTTCCGGCGTGCGTCCTCCAGTGAGTGCAAGAGGCTGTAGCATGGCCCAGAAACCGTAAATGAACTCATGTAGTACCAACAGTGACGAAGAAAAGTCTTCTTTCTCTCAGTATCACGCATCTGTCGCAATGGATCTTTGAAATTCATCTTCGATAAGAACCAGCTGGTGCAAGGTCCTGCTGGCTGGACTTTGATCGTCTGAAGTGCTTCTATGGCCATTATAGTGTATTTAGACTCCTCTGCAGGATATTCTTTTCCTGAAGCATGTAGTTTCAGTGAAATATATTCGACTGCCACAGCGGCAACGGTCGTGAGAAATTCAGCAGCAGAACATCCCAATTCGTCCGTAAGATTTTTTAATGGCTGAACGCTGTTGCAGATACTGTAAGCATCCCATAGCATGCAATACAATGAAGCTTCTACAAGCCATAGGTCTTTTTCCTTCTCGCAATCGAATAGGGACAGGTTGATATAAACACTCTGGCGATTAGAGTCGACAACCCGCTGGAGCTGTGAAATTGACCACTCGAGCGATGTCTCTAAGTAGGTATCCCACTCCCGTGGTCCCTCTGAGATGAAATTCCTATCCGGAAGAGCTGATATTATTTGCGTTTCGCGCTTCTGAAAGTTCAGTGAGTGCGGTAGCGTTTGGCGGTACATATCAAAAGGGTCAAGGTAGTAGTAAAGCAATCGTTCCAGTCGAGTGGAGCCATACGGGATCCTTTCCAGCAGACAACTGGCGGCTTGGTAGCTCGGTAGTCCATCGTGATAGCGACGGGCTGCGCCATCAATTCGAGCTTGCGCCTCGAGAAGCAGCACCAAGCTCAAGAACTTCTCAGCTGAGTTGATGGCTAGATCGCTATCGCTCCACTCCACTCCTTTTTCAATCATAAGCTGCGCCCACTGAAGCTGGGCATTCTGCGCAACCGTCCACGTTAACTCGTCCAGTGTGGATGCAGCGCGTACGCACGCAGTTGAATCCAAAAACGTTGGTGTATCGCCATTCCGACTTTTCAGCACATGTTCATAAAAAGGAAATGCTTCCTCATGAAGACCAAAGTTGAAGAAAAAGTCACCTAAATCCTGGGCGGTAGTTGGTGACATGGCTTCAAGGAAGGCGAACCTTGACGGATTTGATATGCGTAAGCATGACACGCTAGTCGCTTCCTTATTAGAAGAATTACGCAGAGCTTCTGTCGAGGATTGAGTGTCGTTTAGAATTGCATCTCCCCTTTCGGCAGGAGCGCCATCTAACGATTGCTGCAAGAGTTCACCCAAATTTGATACATTGGATGTCGTAGTATTGGCAGAGCTCGAATTCTCATCTTGGGTTGAATCATCGGAAGCTAGCTGTTCGTCTCCTAATGCAACCTTGGGAGGACTATTTGCCTGAAGAAAAGGCGTAAGAATGACATCCTCATTCTCCGAAGCGCTCTCGTGCGAAGGTCTGTCGCTTTGTTCCGGACTTTCGATTGTTGACATGGATATTGAAGCTCTCGATGATGACCATGACTTCTTTTGCCGCTTATGAGAGATCAATTTGCCCTCGTTTTGCACTCTTTGAAGCGTGTTCGCGGAGCTTGATGATGATAGATCACTACGCAGTGCCGACGAGCTTGATTGACTCGACGTGCTGGCTGGTGAGTTCTCATTCGTGCTGGCGATACTGTTCCTTTTCCGCTTTCGGAGGCTCCATCTCTCAAATTGGTGGTTATACTGAGAGCGACTGATTCTCGTTAAATTCTGCTTTGCGAATCCATTTGGCATAACGTACGTGGCAACAAAGCCATAAATTTGCTCCATATGCGACATGAGATCTGTTAATTTTAGCTTTGGTCGAAGGGCAAAGATAGTATCTTTATTTTTTTCCCAGATCTCGGGAGAAATGCTGCCGGCCTGAGATACAGCAGTCCCGCCCTGCCATTTAAGTGGCCGTGTATAAGTCATTTGATCGAGACGATGAGTATTCGCTACGCTGAAGAATTTGTTAGGACAGCCGTATTGTGAATTGCAAATACAGTGTTCCGGAAAATTGAAACGATGTGGGATGAAGATAATCCAATCCTCAGCTGAGGTGGCATTTATTTCCAGTTACCAGCCTTGGTTAGCCCTGATCGGCGGCCTCAGGGGACCGCCCGACCGGTTTGTCATGGACCGTTTATCATGGACCGTGCCGCAGCCGGGGTCAGCGTCTCCCTGCAGGCATGCGTGAGGATCCGCTGGCGGCCGACGCAACAATGTGAGTCATAAGGGGTGTGTGACCGAACTTTTATATAAAGTATAGGACATGTCCCAGGATAAGGCGAGAGGTCACCAAGCGCCGTGGCGTAAGATCCGAAGACTGCCCAGATCTCACGCTAACGGAACTTCAGGTAACTGGAAACTCCTTAGCGTCATTCTGTCGACGTTCAAAGTAACTGGAAATTTGTGAAACAGAAATTCTCCACGTTGAACATGCTATATTTGAGTAGAGTCTGGCCTGCCACGCGCATGCTCCGAAGAATTGTGTTATGGCGTACGCTAAGCTTTGATGAATTAGTGGACGCCTTGATATGATAAATTCTGCATTGGGCAACTGGGAATTGAGTCCAACAAGGTGATGGGATATAGCAATTGGTATTTCTTGAGGACAATACAGGCGTAGCCGTGGCTATGCCTGCCTCTCGATACTCCAGATCGACCACTTTTCGTTAATATATCATTATGAGCAGAACAAATCAATCTAAAATGAACGCAACCGATGGAAACTCTTGTACAAATGATGAGCAAGCTCCAAGGGAGCTGTATGCTATTGGAGCGTGGTGCAGAGATCAATCTCTTCGACAGCACTTCGGTAACATGCGCAGTTAAACTTCGATTGAAGGACATATCTCTTACTTCTTTGCCTAGCAGGAGAGACGGAACCGAGAACAAGAGGATATACTGAGACATCTGTTGGCGAGTCCGCATCGAACGGGAGAAGTTCATGTTCCCAATCGAATAGTAGCACGTCGAACTACGACCAGCCACTCCTTCGCTGGCTGCGCCAAACCAAGCAAGAGGAACCGTGGCTTGCAACTACGCTTTTCTCCAGTACACATGTGAGAAAAACAGAGTGCAAGCAAAGCAGACAAGATGCACAAACCTCGGATGGGAGAGCAATTGGTGGTGGATCAACGAGAGGTTCAAAAGTAGAAACACAAGCAAACCTAGGAACAGTTGAAAGCGGAAATGTTATTTCAAAGCATAGGACCGATGAAAATGCCGTATTAAAGCAATGAGAGAGCCAATAGTTATGGTAGACACGTATGTTAGATGTCTTCCTCTTCTGAATCGAAGTGCTCCTTTGTGATTATTGAGACCAAACGCTAACGCCACGTACATTTTGGATCAAGGTTTCCCAACATTAAAATAGGTTTCGGTTTTTGGAATAATCTCTTTTATGAGTTAAGGAAGAAAAGATGATGGTGGTGGCATTGATCATTCCCACATTACCCAACGTGTTTTCCAGCAGTTCGGCCGACTCGAGACAGACAAGCTGGAGCGTATCGCCTGTATTTCGGATGATCGTCACCAAGAATGAATCCCTACCATCGCTGGGCGCAAGATTATCTCATCCACTCTGAATGAGGCATGTTGGATCGGCATTCTATTCGCCATTGCTGCCGACCTGAGCCGCGCTGTTTCCTGATTTGGAGAGCGTAGGATGGGAGAGAAGAGACGCGTTAGTCTCGGCAGGTAGTGGTTGTGCATCAAGCCGGCGTGTTTGCTGATTCACGACCTTCGCTGCCCTTCGCTGAAGGGATGACGAGACCGATATGGCTCGGCGTGTTAGCTTAGTGGTTGACACTTTATCGTAGTCCTCACCCGTGCTGGCGCTTCTGTTCCACGATCATTGCCGATTGTACGGCCTTTGTCAATGCCGTTCTGCAACTCATCAGGCTCCCCACGTTTCTTTACTTACCCGCACGTTGAGAATTAAGATTTCGGCTTGTGGGCCTCCTTCGGCTATTTGGCTGACTTGGTACTCCGTAGTCCGTAGAGGCCGTGTAGCTGGCACAGAGCTTTCTTTTTGCAGCCTGCCAAGCGCACTGCTGGCTGCGCAATGCTGGCACGTCTGCTTTGGGAAATTGAGGGATGGGTTATATCACCAGCCTTGCATCATTGGTCACGACAGCCTCCTTTTTGCGCCACGGCTGAGAGTCGAGAACTAAAGCGGCCCCTGATGGCGCAGAAGGAATAGCAAAACTCACGCGACCGAGAGGCATCTGGCATCTTGCTGTAAAGTCTGGGAAACTTGGTTCGCCATCGAAACAAAAAGGGCGTCGCACGCCTGCAACACTCTCGGACGCCACCATATCGACTAATGCATCCACTATGTTGCTCGTCGATTTCGATGTGAGGCTGAAGCCATGTGGACAGATCAATTTGCATGGCCTTTGGCCAAACCTAAATATCAGCTCCTGTGGACTCGTCCGGAATCCTAAAGGCCAGGAGCGTCCATGCATTCGCACGTACACTCATAGTTTCTACTCTCAGAGTCCTCCAACCAAAAATGGCAGCGGCTACACCTTCGTCTATGGTTAACAGGAGGAACACCAAGGCATACAGAGACTTAGTCGGGCGAACCGCCCAACGGATGCCAAGTTTTGCCCCGTTGAAGAGGTTTTTGACCATGTCCGAACATGACAATACGGCTTCGAAAATCGATATCATCGAGTTTGAGGAAAACGGAGAAATAGAGCTCTACAACAATATCCCGTTTGATGCGCTCCAGACACGCCTCACCCTAAATGCAGACAGGCCGCAGTTACTCCTGATCGAGAACATTACACCAGGAGTCATCACCTTTCTTGGCGACAATTGGGGAATTCCTCCAGACTTCTTCTTGGCACACTTGGAGAATTCTAATTGGTATTCGCTTCAAAATATTCCCCAGAATTTACCGGCTTTGAGATCTGTCTATCAGAACTACGTACGTTTCCAATTCGTCGGCCCCCGGGAATTCGAAGTCGAACCTGCAGCTACTACCGTTCACCAAGGTAATCTGAGATGTTCTCAATTTGAACCAATCACTAACAGCTCTACAGACCTGGAACTCGCGGACCACTTTATTGGAGAGACTAATCCAAAGATTCCGGATTCTGCGACTATTGGGCGCATCGCTGGCGGTTTCAATCCTCTTGAACATCCGCCAGGAGATGATGATGATGAGCTTTTCCACTATTATGCAGATGAAGATGCTGTACGCGACCAATGCAACCCTCCGTTGATGAAATCAGCAAGTGCTCCGCCTCAAGGGACAAACACTCTCAGCGTACCATTACACCATGCCCTGGGCCGTCTTATGTCCAGGGAGGAGCGTGGTTCGACCAGACATTCGCGCAATACTGCATCGCGCAACAATCAAAAACATGATCCCAGATCAGCCAAGAAAGCAAACCCTGTTGGATTCATACGAAACTCTGTAACCGCTTGGTTCGATAAGCTCAAGTCTGGAGAAGAAACTATGGATAGCGCTCAAGATTCCCCAAATTGCGATAATAAAAAAACACAGATACCTGAGAGTCAATGTTTCTCGAATTGCCACGATAAACAACGGCGGGAAGCGATGTCCAAGGGGAAAGCCGCCGTGGATGGTGCCCGAGATTCCTCCAATGATCATAATCAAGATCAGGGGCAAGAAACACTTGGAGGAGAGAACTCTTCTAAAGATCAGTCCAAAATGCCGAAAAAGAGGTGGAACAGAGGTTTGTTTTGACATTGCAACTATTCTATTGCCATTACACTAACCTCGACCAGGGATAATTTTATTTGACCCGCCATTTAAAGCCAAAGGCCATTATTTTACGAAACGAAATTCGATCTATCGGTCATTCATACATAGACGAGACCCACCGGACTATGATGATGATGACTTTGATGACCGCACTTCATACAAGGACTCGTTTATCAAGTGCCTGCGGCACAATAGCGATCTCAAGAAACTGGAGCGCATCCCAAGGCCTTTTGAGATCCTACAAGATCTTTGTCGTATCATTGCCTCAGAGTGGATAGTTTTGAACACTTACTTCGAACGAGAGTTGAACAATGTTGAGAGACATTTTGAGAAATGGGGAGTGAAATGCGAACCTGAACTCCTCCAGAAGATGCTCCGCCAATTGATGATGGCTCGCCGTCGAATCGCCAAGTACGACATGTTGGTTGCCGATCAATTGGAACTCTGTCCTCGCAGTTGGAAGCATGCCGCACGCAATATGCCTGTCCCACATGTGGAACCGCCGCCTGTCGTGCTCGACTTTTATCAAGTTCAGGACCATTTTGACTACAACAAAGCTCGAATTGCTCTGGCCATCCAAGTGATTACATCCTTCATGGCTATTCATCAAAGCCAACAGGTTTATGAGCAAACAAAACTGTCTCAGCAGCGCACGGATCAATCCTACGAACAAACAAAACTATCAGAGTCACGCAATTCAAAGCTGACTCTTTTGATCGGAGTCACGAGTGTTTTCTTCCCCTTCACGGCCGTTGCGGCGATCATGACCATTCCAAACGAGGAAGGTGGTCCAGGGCTAGGACCGGGTGGTCGCCACTTCGGAACGTTTTGGGCCAGCTCGATCCCACCAGCAGTTATTTTCTTCTGCCTCTTTCTTGTGACTTGGAAATTCCCTTCTCCAATCAAGGCGATTCAACGTATCATTTCAGCGGCAAGGACGAAGAAAACCAAGGATACCGAAAAGAAGACTACAGAACCAATTCCTGTCGTCATTAATGGTGTGCTAGAGAATAGCCATGGCGTTAATTTCGTGAATGATATCAGCACTGGAGTTGGCACAAGCTTGGCTGGTAGTCACAAGAGTAGTGGAGAGCACAGCAGAAGCAAGAGCGGCGATGAACATGGCATAGAACTTAGTGATAGGATTGGACAGTCGGAACTGTCTCCGGTGTAACATCTTGGTCTTCATAATGCGATCTTCTCATCTGATTGGGAAGAGTATCTGGCAAGATTTGAAATCATACGTCAGTCCAGGATATAAGGAAACAAGCTAAAAGAAGATTTTCGGAAACGCTAGCTAATCGTTACGACTTACTGAAGTATTTATTATTAAATCATTTTAAGACCTAAACGTTGATCCCGTGATATTGACAGGTGGAAACTTTGGTGTGGAGCATAACCTGAGACCCAAGAACAGTATTGTGAGTATTGACTTGTGCAAATCTTTCAGCATAGAAAGCCTCATCTCCGAAGTGAAAATTCAACGCCATCGATGGAATACAAGAAGCAAATATACCGCTTGTACGGAGTATCAAGAACCAGCACAGCATATGAAGGAGAAGACCATCTTTCAATCGCTAAGGTAGCTTCTAGAGAAAGTACAAGCCAAAGATGACCTCCGCAGAGGAACAAAGCTGGGTATATCAAGAAAGTTCATAAGCCTCAAAGGGCTTCTCATATCTTTCCATAGCGAACTCAACAATAAAAAGAAAAACTCACCATCATCGCCGAGTTTTCCAAAAGCCATGAAGAAAAGCTCTTCGCATTCCTGCGTCAGCGCTAACAAACCTCACGAACCGTGAATCATCCATGAATCCAGCAAGCAACCACCACCACGAAGAAGCAGCGAGCAAAGCCGAGCCGCGCAGTTCTAAAGCCCACGCGACGCGCCGACAGTCGGCGTCCTCTCCTCCAGAACCTCGACGGTCTCGCCAGCCTTGACAGGGCTAAACTCATCCACCTCCTCGACGTCGTCGTCGCCGTCGTCTTCCTCCTCCTCCTCGATGATCTGCTCGCCGGAGGGCCGGCCCTGCACGGAGCCGGAGCGCGAGTCACGCTCGCCACGCGCATGCGCCAGCGCCCCGCCCACCGCAACCGACAGCGACGGCCCCTTGAAGACGTTGCGGCGCCGCCGCGCGAACACCGACAGCCCTGGTGAGGGCGGCGGCATCGCGCCGAAGGCGTTGGCCGCTTCGCCGGCCGACGGCGCCCGCACCACCCGGATGTTGCTGGGGAACGAGGCCGATGTGGTGGGGGTTGCCGGGAGCACTTTAACCGAGGAGTGCGGCGAGCGCGTCGAGTTGTGCCGCAGCGACGTCGATGTTGATGTTGGCGATGCAATGGAGGTCGACGATGTTGATGACGCTTTGGAGTGCGAGTGCCGGTGCTTGGAGCCTGCGGCGTTAGGCATTGACCGTATGGACGACACGGACGAAGAGGTAGATTTCCTGCCGCGGAGACCGGCTGATGAACGGCGGTAAGAGGAATGGGGAGTAAGTGGCGATGGCGAGAGGGAAGGACGTGGTCTGCTGACGCCGGTGGCAGTGGTTGTTGTTATGGATGGGCGCTGCGGGTATGCAAGCGGTCGAACAGCAGTGGAGGCGCCAAGGTGCGAGTTACTGTAGCGGTAGGTCGAAGAGGATGTGCTCATCCGCCGGACTGTATTAGGACGTTGAATTTGACCGGTTCCGGTGATCCGTTGCGTTGGGCTTTGGCCGGGAGGTAATTTTTTGGATTGGTTTGGAGACTTCCCACGTTTGAGGGGCGAGGATTCTTTGAACCATGTTCTTATTGAAGCTAATGGGTTGAGGAACGTGTGCTGATACCTTTTGCGCGGGAGCTGGGGAGCTGAACCATTTGGCAAGTCTGACGTGGATTGGACATATTGCAACATACTACTTCGAGAGACGCGATGCTCCTTCGGAGGTATCGGAGGTCGCGCACGTGACGAAGAAGTCGAGCGAGGTACATCTTTCTCGATTGGCGGAGGAGGTGGTGAGCCCGGTGAAATCGTTTCTGGAAGTTTAGGTAAGTCGGAAGGAGCTGAAACTACCGTTAGCAGTGGACAACGTTCAAACTTCGATGAACTCTTACATGTCAGGCTCGAGCGATTCTTCGTTCTACCCCGAGTGCGTGGTGGATCACCAATGACTGGCACCTGCAGGCTATGCGACTCTTCATCCGCCTCTCTGATAGTTGGTGCGATTCGTTCCAGCCGACTACTAGCTGCGCTCAATCTCCTCAAACTCTTTGCTTCAGCTTCGCGCTCCTTTCTCTTCCGCTCTCTTCGTTTAGCCTTTCGTTCCTCTTTCTCAATTAGAAGAGCCCACCAGCCTGCCAAGGAATCGCAACGCTGAGCGAGAACGTTCTCAATCACCATATCAATATCCACACCTGCACTGCGCATTCGCTGGAGCGTATCCTTCTCCAAGTCCGTAGTGAATGGTGCAGGTTGTTGAAGTTTCAGAATTGCTTGTTGCTGCGGTGCGTATTCCGAAAGCCACGGATGCTGTAGTACGTCGGCTAGACTAGGTCGTAGGAGCGGTCGTTTAGATAGAAGCTTCGTGAGGAGATCTTTTGCTTGCTCTGGCATGTGATCGGGATACTTTGGGTCCTCTTTCAGGATTCGAGACTTGGTGGTGTTTTCATCATCCTCATCGAATGGTAGTTCTCCACAAAGTAAAGCGTACAGAATGATGCCGAGGCTCCAAACATCCACCTTCTCACCCGCATATTTCTCACCTCTGATCATTTCCGGAGCACTGTAACAAACTGTTCCACACCATGTTTGAAGGTAGCTTGTTCTACCCTCATACTCTCTTGTGAAGCCAAAATCTACGAGTTTGACATTCCCATGTTTGTCCAGTAGTATGTTCTCAAGCTTCAAGTCGCGGTGCACACAGGATTTCTGGTGCACGTATGATACAGCGCCGACAAGCTGAGTAAATATCTTCTGTACTTTGGCTGGTTGTATTGCTCCAACGCTGAGTAGATGATTGTACAGCTCATCGCCGGAAACGTATTCCAATGCAAGCCACACCAGAGTCTCGGTGACTATGACTTCGTATAATCGCGCGATATGAGGGTGTATGAACTGTCTGTGATGATGTATCTCCCGCGCCAAGTTCGCATCGTCTTTCTTTGCGGATTTCAGTACTACCTGTTACAATTGGTGTGAGAAACCCCTCTTCCAAGTTCGCCAGCAAATGACCAACCTTGGAGCCATTGGTAAGCTTGTGGGTGGCGAGATAGACTTTGCCGAAACTTCCCTTGCCAATGAGCCGGCCGAGGGTGTAGTTTCCGACTGTCCTGAGCTCCTTTGACGAAAACTCGCTGTCAATGTTTCGTAAGTTTACTATCCCCTAAGCACGGAGGTCTAGGGTCTTTACTCGAGGAGCTGAGAGTACGAGTTCGCAAGCTGTGCGCGGTTAGCCAGACTACAGTAAATTCATTCGCTCCACTCACTTTATTCCTCTGGTCTTGGTTCCTGGCAGGAGTCGGCATAGGCTGTCGCGAACTCATGAGCTCCTACGGAGCATGCAGGCAGCGGAGTACGGCGCAGCGGATAGGAAGGTACGTGAAGGGCCGAACAGAATAAAGATATTAGGGTAGCGCAGGTTGTGAATCGGGTTCATGTAGCGTCGCGCGTGCAGTGTGAAGGTAAAAGGCTTGCAGTTCTGCAGGTTCGTATTTGCGGATTTCCCCATTTTCGAAGCCAGCCCACCTGTTCTACCCCTGTTGCTATTCTTGACTTAGCTTGTTATGATATTATACGGAGTAGTTACCACCGAACGTGTCAGATTTGCTTGCTCAAAGTACCACCCTGTTTGCGCGAATTCTCCTCTATACCACGTATGATGAAGAAAATGATTCTGTTGCATTATGGTCGAATTTTACAGTCTGGCTTTGCCCTTTTCTATGAAGTTCAAATACGACGCAGCGATAAAGGCGGCGTTGTGGCGGAGAAGTACTACTCTGGCATTCATGCGCAAATTCAAGCACACTGCAGAAAGCAGGCTGCAAAACAACCATACTTTTGTATTTTTCTGGTACGGAGGTTCCTAGACATTAAGGAGTGGCTACGAATTATCATTTAGGTATTTATATACGAGAATCAGTACATGCGCGGATTCTGCAATGCTTGGAAGTCAAAGTACCTCCAGCTCGTCCCATCACACAGGGTGTTCCATCACGTCGGGGGGAGGGTTAGTGCAGCGTAGACGTGAGAAAGTATTCAGTTCACTACGTAGAAGTATCCAATACAGGAAGATTCGTTATTTACAATACATTCTAACCATCACACGTGTCAACATTCTCATCATCGTCTAATTCATCCAGAATCTCAACTCCCATGAGTTCTAGCTCTTGTCTCGCGGGACGATGTCTATCGTACGGAGGAGGATGTGCGTATCCTTTCGGTCGCTGTTGTGCAAGCGCATTTTCACGTAGTAAGGTGGCGTGGTCATCTCCCGCCGATAGGGCCTCCTCCTGTGATGGCGCCGTGTCGCTAGCGTAGAGTGAAGGCGCACTGGCGAGATTTGGCGATGGGATATCGTTGGAAATTCGTCGCTGGCGCTTTGCACTTGGCTTACTGTTCTCACAGGTTTCTAGTGAATCGTCCAGTGACGCCGCCGTTCGTGATCTTTTAGAAGGACTGCTGCTTCGTGACGCGGATACGAGTGGACTCAGTGTAATGCTCGTCGATTCGGTAGCTTTCCTCTCCCCTGTATTCTTGTCTGTACAAACCACGAGACGCGTGCGATCTGGCCAGGAAAGGAAGCCAGAGAGCGCCGGGAAGATGGACCACGCGAATCGCGCAAAGAGAAACTCAATCGCGCAGCTCGCTAGGTCAATTGTGGTGTTGTGATACAAAGGCAAGGTCTCCTTTGACGGCTTGAGCATGTGTATGACGTAGGTCCCGGGTGCTTTTGGGAAGAAGACGAGTTTCCTGTCGTTGAACTGAGTATGGATGTCCGAACGTAGTAGCAAGAGGTTGTTGGGATCTCGGAGGAGATTTTCAGGATCAAGAGTATTCTCCTCATTGTATCGCGACATGTTGTTTGAGAGGAACCACTTGCGTTCGTGATCTGGCACCAGGTGCGCTACCTCAGTGCCGTCTTCCCAGCCAGTTACCTTGCAGCGGATATCTCTTGCTCGAACAGCTACGCTTGTTGCGGACTGTGAGGACGACGATGCGATCTCGACGTGCATACTAGCACAGCGCGACCAAATATCCGGAAGTGTATCGGGGAAGCGATACTCTTGGAAGGTGGGCACAACTGGCCATCGAAAAGCTCTCTGCGAGGTGGAAGCTGCGAAATTGTCATTGTGGTGCCTTAAGGATACAAAAGAGTCCGCGCACATGAATCTCGCACATAGTACCAATAATCTCCGGCTGGTAACACTCCATCGAACGGTATGTCTGTTACTGGATCTCCTTCCGATCCATTGCGTGAGCGACTCAGGTACCCATCAAAGCGATTGTCGGCCAGAATGCCGCATGCCGTGTGGGCGAATCCGTGATGCAGACCTCCAACACCGTGGTCCCAGGCATGCATTGAGCAAAGCACATCTTCATCAGGCTGGTATCCGGGATGGCGGATGGTGACGCGGTATTTGCTCGGTGGGCCGGGTGTTTTCAGGTATTCGTAGTCGGATGGTATAGCCGTTGACAAAGGAAGTGCTCTGGGACGAATGCTTAACCGAACGGACATGTGAATGATCAAGATGAGGGAGAAAAACGGCGTTTCGGTGGCTGTCTAGTAGGAGGCGTTTGTTATTGTCATGATGATCCTTCGTTGAGCTTTGACCATCTACCTGATAGTCCTCAACGTTTGGCGTATGCGATGCAGGCTGCTTCCTCCGTTCAGGTCACAGCCTTTACCATGCGTCTCAGGCAATACTATTTCTCCATCCTCATCCAAATCAAATCCCCACTACACACCTTCTTTGTCTTTACACACTCAATTCACTTGGCAGCATTATGACTGATCCGAAACGCATATTTGTACGAGTTTCGTCTGGGAGCTCCTACTGGCGAGATACTTGGCCGTCTTTTGGAGAGGTGATGAAGGACCTGCTTAAGATTATAAAAGAGCATGGACTAGTCTCAGCGTATGCACTGGACGACTCTTCTATGCTTGTTGCGGTAGACAAATGGGACAAACGAGCACTGATTGTGTTTGACGTCTTTCACGACGGCTACGATCCTGTCAACGCGCATCTTCCAAGACAGAACGACCTGCCGGTGATCGTTGTCAACCTCTCCAAACATCACGCAAGTATTGCAGGCGGTCCGATTGCAAACAAAATCAATGAAGAAATTCGAAGCCTTCACGATCTACATGGTTTACAAAGCCGGGCGCCTTTCTATATCGATCACTCAGACGGCGAGGTGCCGTCCTACCCAAACCCGAGAAGTTGCACGCACAGAATCACGCAGACACACGAGTCGTAGAGAGGTGCGAATACTTTCATTTCAAGACCTAAAGTACCCTAGCTTTGGCAGTAGTTCCCGAGCGCCTTTTCACTATTGAGACTCTGGTGTAGGATGGCTGCATTGGCCACAAGTGTCGTGCTCGGTATCTCTGGTGGAAGTGGGATGATCAATCGGATGCTGTTCGTCTCCGCATATATTTATGCAATGGGTGCTTATTAGCGCATTGCACTTCGAGCATATTGTCTGTTTCCAGTGGCACTCGTTTACTAGCTGCGAACATCCAGCCTCTGCAAGTCAGCTTTGGGGCTGGTAAACTTACCTCAATTAGGACGGGAGCCCACATATTGCCTTCCTGAGGGTCATCTTGAAATTTGTGGTGGAATGACGGTCTTGACTGACGGAGATGAGCAGTTATCTGCAATCAAGTATGCCAGGTGCGGATATTAAATGTGCTCCTGGGTTACCTAACTCCAACCTAGTCCAACCCAGAATTCATGCAGCTCGTATGGACCGTGCTTTGCATGCAGAATGCAGCATGTGCGCTATCATATACGGTTTCCTGAATGCGATTTCGCTTGGAAGAACTAACTCATATTTCTCGCAATGATACACCTTCTAAACGAACTAGCCTTCTACACAGCAACATTTGAGAGTCCAGCGGTCGCTCTGTGGATCTAGTTCTTCACTTGTTCTGGAACCGGTTCCTTCAATAGTTTCTCAAGCTGGCCAAGAGCCTTCAACACCTCCGGCTTCTGTTCTTTTTCCCAATCGTTCTTGGTGTCTTCGCCCAGCGCGCCTTGGCCTGCGGCATAAGCGTCTGGACCGAAGCCTCCATGAAATGGTAGATGAATTCTCGTCTCGGCAACTCTTAATTTCATTCCTTCGAGAGTGGTCTTGAGCGCTTCATTTGCAATCTTGCCTCCCTGGATGCCGTATGACGTGATGACAGCCGGCTTGAATTGAATCTCGTGGTATAGGTAGTCGATGGCATTCTTGGTAGAGCCAGGGATGCCATAGTTGTACTCGGGAGTGATGAAGATATAACCACCGTACGAAGCTATCTTTGATGTCCACTTTTTCGTGTGCTCATAGGTGTATTGCCCTATGCTATTCGTCAGTCTTTTTCATCTTTGTCTCTTGCAAGTCTTCACTCGCTAACCCATCTTAGGCACCATGGCGGGCATAATCGGCTCATCAAATACGGGTAGCTTGTAGTCGGCTAAGTCTACCACCTCGTACGTTGCAGTGTCCGATTGATGGCCATCGATGACCGACTTAACCCAATCTCCGATTTTGGGACCGACTCGGGGGCTTCGAGTTGAGGTAACGATGACCGCGACTTTGATAAGATCCGTTCCTGTCATTTTAGAAGAGCTTAGAGTTAAGTGGACGGGCTGCTTGGGTGAAATTGACCGCGATGAAGATGTGGTGTTTCTGCTGTGGACTGGTGGCTTGAAGCAAGGCGTGCTTTCAACGAGCGACAAAGCCACTTATATAGACGTGGCACTGTGGCGATATAAAATTTTGAACAAGATGAGAAGTTCCGGACAATCGGTGTAAGCTCTGATACTTGGGTTTGGTTTGACGCAGTTCTTGCCATCGCCTCTCGAGAGAATCTTTATATACTCCAACTTCGAAAAGACACTTGCTCACAAATCTACGATATGCTACGCGAAATTACCCCCTTGTGCCTTTGAAATCAAACCCAAAACAATTTCGCCCTTGAAGCATTGCTTGATTGCATTTACCGTTTCTGGATGAG
>Ga0335073_10006527_pt1 | contig 16394 bp, 18 predicted proteins | sample Lox_Sample_22_FD_207093 | JGI IMG/M metagenome (GOLD analysis project Ga0335073, IMG submission 207093) | Soil microbial communities from Loxahatchee National Wildlife Refuge, Florida, United States - Lox_Sample_2.2 | ecosystem: Environmental > Terrestrial > Soil > Wetlands | place: USA... | reverse complement strand
GCAGGCACGCTCGAACGTGGCCAGGTGCAGGCTCTCGTTCGCGCCGTGCGCCCGGGTGTCCGGGTCCTCCACGCCGGTGATCAGGATCTCGGCCTCGGGGACGAGTTCGGCGTAGCCGGTGACGAACGGGATCGAGCCGCCACAGCCGACCTCCACGGCGGGTGCCCCCCAGGCCTCGGCCAGCGCCCAGTGCGCGGCCTGGTAGGCCGCTCCCCCGGTGTGGGCGGAGTACGGAGCGGCCGTGGCCGCCTGCTGCACGATGACCTGCACGCCCCAGGGCGCGTGCGACGTGAGGTGTGCCGCCAGCGCCGCGCTCGCCCTGGTCACGTCGTCGCCCGGGGCCACCCGCAGGCTCACCTTGGCGCGCGCGACCGGCATCAGGGTGTTCGAGGCCTCCGCGACCGACGGCGCGTCGATGCCGATGACCGTGAGCGCGGGGCGCGTCCAGAGCCGCTCGGTGAGCCCGCCGCTGCCGATCAGCCGCACGCCGTCGAGCATCGCGGCATCGGCGCGCAACTGCGCCTCGGTCAGGTCGAGCGGATCCGCCGGGCCGCGGACCAGATCCATGACCGCCACGTTCCCCTGGCCATCGTGCAGCGTCGCCAGCAGCCGGCACAGCGCGGTCAGCGCGTCGGGGACCGGGCCACCGTACATTCCGCTGTGCACGCCGTGGTGCAGGACCCGGACCTCCACGATGACGGGGGCGGCCCCGCGCAACGAGGTGGTCAGCGACGGCACGTCCACCGCCCAGTTCGCCGCGTCGGCGAACACCACCACGTCGGCTCGCAACCGGTCCCGGTACTCGGCCAGGAACTGAGCCAGCGTCGGCGAGCCGATCTCCTCCTCGCCCTCGACGAGCACGATCACCCCGACGGGCAACTCGTCGCCGTGCGCCCGCAGCGCCGCCAGGTGCGTTGCGAGCCCGGCCTTGTCGTCGGCCACGCCGCGCCCGTACAGCCGCCCGTCTCGCTCGGACGGCTCGAACGGATCGCTGTCCCAGCTCGCGCGGTCGCCCGTGGGCTGCACATCGTGGTGCGCGTACAGCAACACGGTGGGGGTGCCGGCCGGGCCGGGACGCCACCCGAGCACCGCTGGCTGCCCGCCTGCCACGCTGACCACCTCGACCTCGGGCAGGCCCGCCCGGCGCAGCAGGGCGGCGGCCTCGTCAGCGCTGGCCTGAACGTGCGGGGCGGCGGCCGGATCTGCCGACACTGACGGGATCCGAACCAGCCGCTCAAGGTCGGCTCGGACCGATGGCAGGACCTGCTGGACGGCTGCCGCGAGCTTCCTGGACTCAGGCTGGTCAGAATTCACGTCCCCGGACGCTACCGGAATCGGGTTTCCGGCCAGCTAAGGACCCGGATTTCGCGTGAGGGATGGGTCAGGGGTGACGTCAGCGCACTGATGTTTCTTATGAGGTTCCGCAACGGAACACCGGGGTCGGCTCGGCCAGACTCCGAACTGGCAGCCGTCTGCTCAGGTCTCCCCGCCCAGAGTCGAACTGGGGCAACCGAGCTTCGGACGCTCGGCGGCAGAATCCGCTGCCAGGGAGTTGGGTGCCTGACGGGTACTGCCCCCGCTCATACCCGGGTCACGGCCGGGCCCCTCGCTTTCTGGGTCCAGGCACCGGTCGGCCCGGCAGGTGTCGAACCTGCTGCCTCCGCTGTGTGAAAACGGCGCTCTGCCAGATGAGCTACAGGCCGTGCGCGCTCCCAGAGGGACTCGAACCCCCAACACCGGATCCGTAATCCGGCATGATCTCCGTTTCACCACAGGAGCGTGGTGCTTGCGATGGCTGGCACGGAGAGATTCGAACTCCCATGACCTTCTTAACGGGAAGGCGTCCTGCCGTTGAACGACGTGCCATTGCCGTAGGCGAGTCGATCTATTTTGGTAGCGGGGACGGGATTCGAACCCGCGCATGGCCGGCTTATGAGGCCGGTGCCTTACCTAACTTGGCTACCCCGCAGTGCCGGCCGGACACAGTGCCGCCCGGAGTGCCGCCCGGAGGAGTCGAACCCCCATCCGTCCGCTTAAAAGGCGGTGATCCTGCCATTGGACTAGAGCGGCGTGGCGCTCCTCGGATTCGAACCGAGATCACGCAGGGTCTGGACCTGATGGCTCTGCCAGTTGGCCTAGAGCGCCGTGAGAGCGGATGACCGGGTTCGAACCGGCGGACCTCTTCCATGGCGAGGAAGCGCTCTTCCTGCTGAGCTACATCCGCGTGGAGCCTTCGGCCCGACTCGAACGGGCTGCCTGCCGTTTACAAGACGGCCGCTCTACCTGGTGAGCTACGAAGGCATGGAGCCGCCGTCCGGTGCCGACCCGGATCAACCCGCGTTACGAAGGCGGGGCCGCAGCCGTGCGCGGCGGCGTGGCTTCCGGGGCTGGACTCGAACCAGCAAAGGCAGGGGTCAGGGCCCTGCTGGGGACGCCGACGCCCCACCCGGAACCGGTACGGGCGGAGAGATTCGAACTCTCAAGCAGCCGAGTTTGAGTCGGCTAGGTATCCCAGGTTCCCGTCACGCCCGCGCAGTGCGCCGCCAGAGGCTCGAACTCAGTTCTCCGGATTAAGGGTCCGGTGCATCACCCGTCATGCTTGCGGCGCGCGCCACTACTGGGCCACCGTCCGATTCAGTCTGGCCAGGAGGAATCGAACCTCCGGTCCCATGCTCCCAAAGCATGTGCCTTACCACTCGGCTATGGCCAGCCGGTGGACCGCCCCGGATTCGAACCGGGAACCTACTCCTTGCGGGGGAGTCGCTCTGACCAGTTGGAGCTAGCAGCCCAGGGGCTGCCCGGCCGGGTGCGACGGGGCAGCCAGGACAGGCCTCGCTGGCGCACGTGCGCGCGTCAGCCGGCCTGTCTGGTTCTTTGATGTTCCGCTGTGGAGTTGTCAACACGCAGGCACGTTCATCCCGCAGGATGGTGCTCCGCATGGACGGCAGGAATCGAACCCGCAACCACTGGTTTTGGAGACCAGCGCTCTCCCAGTTGAGCTACGTCCATATGCCTGGCACAAATGAAAACCGCCCGCCGGGCATGGGCCCTGCGAACGGCTTCCGGTCGGTGCTTACACCTCTATCCAGAAGCCACTCCGCTGACCAGGGCAGCATTGGGCTGCAAGTGCGAGAGCATGCCGACACGCTTCTCGCCTCGCGCGCACCATATGCCCGACCACGGTTTCACGGTGAGATTCCTTTCTCCCCTGTTATTCAGGGTACGAGCCCACGCTCACAGAGCGCAACGGGATTTTCGGCCGGATTCTTCCCCGGCCTCTCGTGAGCCTGGTAGGGGTGCTGAGGCCGCAGCTGGCCCGTTATGGGATGTCGAGGGGGTTAAGTGCTTGACGGCGGGAGGTCACCAGACGCCGTAGAGGATCGACGTGTCGTAGGGGGCGGTCTCGCCGCCCGCGTACTGGACGCCCCACAACCCGGAGGTCCAGTCGGGCGAGAGCTTGTTCCCGTCCAGGGTGCCGATCCACACGAGGTAGTGCAGGCCTTCAAGTTCGGAGCGGACTTTCGGCAAGGTCGACCGGTTGCAGTAAACCCGGGCGCGGGTGCCCATGTCTATGCGGCCCTGTACGTAGGTGCGCAGCGCCCCGGGCTTCGCGTACACCTCGTTCCCCTGCTCATAGTCCGCGATGCCGCAATTGCGGTAGTCGCCCAGGACGGTGATCCACCGGACGGCCCGGAACCGCTTCGCCTGCTCAGGGGTGGCGGCGTAGAGGCCGTCGTAATACAGGCATGCGTGCGTGTCCGCCGGGATGAGATCAGGCCGCGTTGAGTCGTAAAAGTCCATGCCGGCCACTCTAAACCTCGGGTGTCGCGGCAGGCCGTCGCGCCGTCAGGCCCGACGCGTCGTGCTGTGCCTTCTGACGTCGTGGGCACGGCGAGACACGTAAGCACCGTCAAACACGGGAATCACTGTCGTCACTACCGCGACACTGGTAACGTGCGTCCTGCCGTCCGCTCTGCGGGCCGCTGCCGCCTCTGACCGCAATCAAGGGCAGGCAAGCGAAGAGGCCGGTTCCTGCCCCGGGACCGGCCTCTCGTCATGGGTGGTCGCCTCTTCTCCGCTGGCGCCCGACCGTGCTGCCTGCGGGGCCGACGCCCGGTCCGCCGAGTCAGTTCAGCCCTGTCACCAGCGCCTCCACGCCGTCTCCATCCCATCTGCACCTACCCGCCCGCCGTGTCGCGTTGGCTGGCGGCAGTCGGGAGGGGCCCGGGGGATCAACAGATCACGGCCTCAAAACGAGGGAGGACGTCATGACCGACACCGACACCAAGGCTGCCACCGTGTGCGCCCGCAGCCTGGACATTATCCCTACGGGAAGCCGTGAGGATTTTGAGCGCGTATTCCACCCGGAGGCGACCAATCGCGAGGCAGCCACCGAGCCGCCCGCTGCTCGCGAGCCTGGGCCCGCCGGAGCGTACGCCACCGCCTTGTGGCTCCGCGCCGCCTTCTCCGACCTGCGCTTCGAGATACACGAGGTGGTGGAGCACGATGACCTGGCGGTCCTGCACGTCACCATGTCCGGCAGGCACACCGGAGAATTCAGCAAATATCAGCCAGGTACCTCCATCATCGCCACCCTCATGCCGCCGACTGGAAAGGCGTTCGCGGCCACCCAGACCCATTGGTTCCGCACCAGGGAGGGCATGATCATCGAGCACTGGGCCAACCGGGACGACCTCAGTCTGGGCAGGCAAGCAGGCTGGATACCACCGTCGCCCAGGTTCCTCCTGCGGGCGGCCATCGCCAAGCGGCGGGCTAAGAAGCGCTCGCGCTGAGACCTCAAGCCGGGTGACCATCCCGGAACCGAGCTGCCTGGCCTAGTCCGACAGGGGTCGGACCAGTGCCGTGACCAGTGAGTCGGCCAGTGAGTTCACAGGCGCGGCGGGCCGGGGCGGCGGGTGGTCACCCGGAAGGCAGGATTACCCGGGAAACTCCGCGACACCCTGCGCCACGGCGCATGGCGCACACAGCGCTACGTCCACAGAACCACCCGACCCGGCGGTGACCCGACGCGTGATCACCGCGTGGTTGTCACAGACCCCTATGTCGTCGGGGTGCGACCTGGCGCACACGCAGTCGCAGTCCTGCCGGGTCCAGACCATCGCGATGCGCCAGGTCTCCAGCGCCGCGCGGACAGCTGGGTCGCTGGCCAGCTTCTGGAACGCATCCTTGGTTAGCGCCGCTGTCTGTTCCGCCCACTCGGCCACCACGTCCGTGGCAGCCTCCCAGGCAGCGGCGAGCACTCGTATCGGGTTCTCCTCGCCGCCGCTCACTATCCGATCGTCTCACCCGGGACCGGCAGAGGCCAGCCCACTACCGCCGTACGTTGCTGGCAAGACGACAGTTACAAGCCGATATGCGGTAATCCTGGTCCAGGCTCTCACTGCTGGACGCTGATCAGCTTCGGCCATAATGACCCGATGCGGTATCCGGTCACAGAGCCCTTCGATTCAGGGGTTCTTGAGGCTGATGGCGGCCACCGGGTCTGGTGGGAGCGTGTGGGGAACCCGGATGGAAAGCCGGCAGTGGTACTCCACGGCGGCCCGGGGTCGGGTGCGCAGCCGTGGTGGCGCAGTTACTTCGATCCCGACCGCTACAGCGTGATCCTCTTCGACCAGCGGGGCTGCGGGCGCAGTCGTCCTCTGGCGAGTGAGCCGGACATCGACCTGTCGACGATCACGACGCAGCACCTGATGAATGACATCGAGGCGTTGCGCAGGCTGAACGGGGTTGATCGCTGGCTCGTCTTCGGCGGCTCCTGGGGTTCGACGCTGGCTTTGGCTTACGCCGTCGAACATCCCTCCCGGGTGAGCGAGCTCGTGCTCTGGGGCGTGACCACGACCACCCCGCACGAGGTGGACTGGCTGACGTGGGGCATGGGCGAGATCTACCCAGAAGCATTCGCGGAACTGCTCGCGCTGGTGCCCGGCCTGGAGCGTGGCGGCAATCTCCCGGCCGCCTACCACCGCTTGCTGATGAGCCATGAGGCGGACCTGCGAGAGCGCGCGGCCCGGTCTTGGTGCGCGTGGGAAGACCGACTGGCCACCCTGCACGGACCGCCGAAGCCGAGCCCCCGCTACGCCGACGCTACGTTTCGCCTCGGCTTCGCTCGCCTGGTGACTCACTTCTTCGGCCAGCACGCGTTTCTCCCGCCTGACGGCATCAGCGGGCGCACCGACCGCATCGCCGACGTTCCGGCTGTGTTCGTTCGTGGCCGACTCGATATTGCCTCGCCGCTCGGCGAGGTTTGGCGCCTTACCCAACAGCTCCCGCTGGCCACCCTGCACGTGGTCGAAGACGAAGACCACGGCGGAGCCGACATCACCGATCAACTCCTCATCCAGGCGACGGACCGCTTCGCGCAATTACCCGGCCGCCAGTGAGGTTTCTCACCGGTCTGTCATTCCTCCCGACGGGCCGTCAGCCCGCGACCCAGGACCGCCGCCCCGGGTCAGGTTCTGAGCTGGGCTAGGCCCCGGCGCAGCCGCAGGCAGGCGGTGGCGCCGGCCACGACGGCGATCGCGCCAAGGACGGCGGCCGGGGCGAGTGTTCCGGCGGTGTCGCCGCGGGCGGCGGCTTTGAGCATGCTTATCGCCCAGTAGCCGGGCGAGGCAGGCGCGAGATGCCGGGCGATGGCTGGCATCATGCTCAGTGGCAGCAGTGCCCCGGCCAGGGTGCTGATGGCTATCGCGCCGGTGTCGGTGAGCACGGCGAGCTGGCTGTGGCTGTGCACCAGGGTGGCGAGCAGTGACCCGGCCGCCAGCAGCGTGAGGCTCCATACCAGCAGCGCGAGCAGCAGCAGGAACGGCGGCCCGGTCACGCTCAGGCCGGCCGCTGCGACGCCGTAGCCGATGACCGCGGCCTGCTGCAGCAGCAGCACGGCGAGCACCGGGACCGCCTTGCCGGTGAGCAGCTCGGCGGCACTGGCGGGCGTGGTCCGCAGCATCTCCCAGGTCTTCCAGGTCCGCTCCGACAGCAGCGACATGCCCACGATCTGCAGTGTCAGCGTGGAAGACAGCACGAGCATGCCGGTCACGTCCTGCGCGGTGCCGTCGGGCATCAGGCGGGTGAGTACCGGCTTGAACAGCGCGATGAGGATCACCGGGATGATCATGTAGGTGATGAGGTTGGACGGGTCGCGGCGCCGCAGCAGCAGGTTGTGCCGGGTCAGCGTGGCCACCCGGCGCGTGCTTGCCATCGGGCCGGAGCCGTCATGCCGCATTGGCGAGCGCCTGGTACAGGTCGTCGAGCGACGGCTCGGTGACCGACACGCCGCGCAGCGGCTTGCTGATCGTGGTCAGCAGCTGGGCCAGCGTGGCGGCGGTGTCGGTGGCGGGCACCCGGAGCACCTCGTCGCCCAGATCGAGGGTGACCTGGCCGGGCAGGGCGGACAGCAGCTGCTGGGCGGTGCCGCGGGCGATCACCCGGCCGTCCCGGGCGACCGCGAGGGTGGCGTGCAGGTCGGCGAGCTCGGGCAGGTAGTGCGTGGTGTAGACGATCGCCGCGCCGTCGGCGGCGCGCTGGCGCAGCGCGGCGAGCAGGGCGCGGCGAGTCTGCGGGTCGACGCCGGCGGTGGGCTCGTCCAGCAGCAGCAGCGGCGGCCGGTGCAGCAGCGCCGCCGCCGCCTGGGCGCGCCGCTGCTGGCCGCCGGACAGGCTCGCGATCCGCGTGTCCACGAAGCCGCCCAGGCACAGCGCATCGGTCACCTCGGTGATCGCGGCCGCGAGCGGTTGGCGCCGCAGCCCGTGCAGGCCGCCGAACAGGCGCAGCGACTCCCGGACGGTGACGGCCGGGTACAGCGAGATCTCCTGCGGGGCCACGCCGATGAGCCGGACAAGGACAGCCTGCTAGACGCCATGGCCGACCGAGTGATCGGCGAGGTCTTCCCCGGCCCGTCTCTTACACCGGCCGGGTGGCGGGAACGGCTGCAGGCGGCAGCCGGGCTGGCGCGCGTCGTGGCGCGCGAGCACCCGTCGCTGATCCAGTACGCGTTCACCAAGCCCGCCCAGACCCCATACACGATGCGGGTCGTCGAGTTCACCTACCAGGCGCTGCTCGACGCCGGCGTGCCGCACGCGCAGATCCCGCGGCTGGAGCGCTTCGTCTCCACGTTCGTCATGGGCTGGGCGCTGTCCGAGGCCAGCGGCCGGTTCGCGGCCAGCCGGATGAGCCGCCAGGAACGGCGCAAGCTGCTCGGCCCGGACGAGATGCCGGCCTATGACCAGGTTGCCGCCGGCCGCGACACCCACGCCGACCCGGACGCCGAGTTCCTGGCGGACTTCACCACCATCCTCGACCTCATCGAGGCGGCCAGGCGCTCATAGCGAGTGACGCGCAACACACGCCAGCCAGGTAAGTGGAGTATTCGCGCGTAACAATCACCTGGCAGACACACACAGACGGTCCTAGGGCGCCAGTGATGCTATCCGGCAGCAGCGCATTACGGGAATTCTGCCAGGCGATCGAGGCTGCACTCACCCTTGCGGCGCCCGCCACCACGAAAGACGAGCTGACCTATCTGAGGATCAGCCGTGACCGTGCCCGCGCAGTGCTGCTCGGCTGCAAGCGGGTCCTTGCCGATGATGAGGTTGATGACCGTGACCTCATGGCCATCGCGGCCAGCCTGCGCGACATGACCACCCAGCTCCCAGCCGACCAGTACACGCCGAACTCACTGAACTGGTGATGAGCGGCCGGGTGCCGAGCCGAAAGGACATCTAGACTTGATCAGATATAACTATGGCGTGGAAGCGCTGGATACGGGAGATGACGTATCAATGAGTAACCCAGTAGACCCAGATCGTGAGCTGAAAGTCCAGGTTCTTTCGCTAGAATATCAGACATTGCGAGGGAGCATTTTGATGCGAACATCAGCCCGCTATCAGTTTCTGGGCTTCACGCCCGATGAACTGGTGTGATGCTGTTCAGCGGTGCGCAACACGTGGCAACGTTGAGCGCCCTTGTCCGGCCAGAATCCGGCCAGCGCCTCCGACCCCATCAAGCGTGCCTCGCGACCGCCGCCGCCTCCCGCGGTGGCCTTTATCGCTGGCGAGACGATGAGATTCGGGCGCGCATAACGTCATCACCCGAAGCGCGGGTGACAGCCCGCGAAGGTCCTCGGGAGGAACAGCATGAGCGATACCAGCACCAGAACCGGCAAGGTGGTCGTGGGCAGGGCGATGTCGCTGGACGGCTTTATCGCCGGCCCCGGTGGTACGCAGGACTGGGTCTTCGACTTCGTCTCGAATGATGCGCCCTGGCAGAAGGAGGCCGCAGCGGCCACCGGCGCCATGCTCGTCGGCCGGCGAACCGTTGAGGTAGGCGAAAAGATGGAAGCCAGCAACGATCGGGGCACAGAATCCAGAGGCGAAGGCTACCCCTTCTACGGACCCATATTCGTCCTCACCCACCAGCCGCCAGACCCGCCGGACCCGGATGTCACCTACCTCAGCGGTGACATCGGGGAAGCGGTCACCACGGCACTGGCCGCCGCGGGCGGCAAGGACCTCCAGATCCTCGGCGCCGACGTCGCCAGCCAGTGCCTGCGACGGGGGCTCGTCGACGAGATCTTGGTACAAGTCCTGCCGGTCCTGCTCGGCGACGGCATCCGCTTCTCCGCCCCGGGCCTCGACAGGATAGACCTGGAACCGGTCAGCAGCACGCAATCGGGCGCCGTCACCATCCTCCGGTTCCGCGTCCACAAGTAGTCCGGCTTACCCGCCTCAGCTTGCCACTGCCGAGGCTTGCTGACTCTTCCGATCAGGGGAGCCAAAGTCGTCCGCGACCATCCTCAATTCGGTCCTTGAGCTGGCCTTATCGTCCGTGAGCGTCCGCCCTGGTATGCCAGCCACCGTCGCGGTTGTCACGCAGTTAGACACTCAACTCTTGAGATCTGGCTGTCGGTAACCAACTCCCGGAAGCCATCCAACACCGCTTCCGTTCTGCGCTCGCATTCCTGTCGTCAGGCTCCGTCCGCCCAGCGTCAGTGGTGGCAGTTGGAAAGTACTTGCCACTGTGGAAAGCTCGTGGTACTTTCCAGATAGGCAAGTAGTTTCCAGTAGGAGACCACCATGAGCGACGCACAGCAACCCCAGCCAGCCGGAACCGAGACGACCGCCACCGAGGCGGCAGCCGAGCTAGCCGAGATCCAGCGTCGGCAGGAACAGGTCATCAAGGCCGTGCTCGTACCAGTCTGGTACTGGTGGGCGCTGGCGGCCCCGATCGTCGCTATCGGCGCCGCCAGGGACAGCCGGAACCTGGTTGTGCAGGCCATCGTGATCCCGCTCGCCGTGCTCGTCATGGCAGTGCTGATCGGCGCGGCGATCCCTGAGGTGCGCCGCCGCGTCAAGGTGCACAGCACCCCGCAGACCGACGGCCGCCTTGTCGTTGCGATATTCGGCATGATCGTGCTGGTCGACGTAGTGATCATAAGCCTGGCGGCCAGCCTGAGCGCGGCCCACGTCCCCTATCCGGTCACCATCGGCTGTGCCGCCGGAGCTGCCGTGCTCGTGATCACCGGGCCGCTGGTGGTCTGGTACGCACACAAGCTCATGCTGAGCCAGGCCCGGCAGCAACTGAACGACGCGCCGCAGGCCGGAGGCAGTACCCCATGAGCACAGCTCGTTTCGATGAGCTGATTCACGCGCCGAAGCGGCTGGAGATCGTCTCCCTGCTCGCGGCGGCGCAATGGGCCGACTTCAAGTACATCCGCGACGAACTCGGCCTGTCCGACTCGGTGCTATCCAAACAGCTGTCCATCCTGGAGTCGGCCGGCTACGTGCAGATCCGCAAAAGATTCGTGGGCAAGCGCCCGCGCACCTCAGCCAGCCTCAGCCCAGCCGGCCGCCAGGCATTCGACCAGCACGTAGCTGCCCTCCAGCGAATCCTGGCCAGGTCACAGCACGATGCCCACGCCCAGCCGGTCGCTGAGGCCGACCGCGGGATCTCAGGACGCTAAGCCGCCCGCCTTCGCCGACGGCCCGGGCCCTACCCGAGGGCAGCACCACTGATCCTTGATGCGGCGCAGCGCAGTACCCGGGGATGGCCAGAGGGCAAAGGCTGACGATGGCCCCGCTTACGGAGGTTCGCCGCGCGCCTGCCGGGCCTGGCCTCCGGCCTGGCCCTCGCCGTCAGGCCCGCCGGGTCGGCAGTGGCTCCGCGCGCAAGGGTAGGTACCGAAGATGCTTTCTGCGAAGCGGTTAGAAAGGATCTTCGGGTGCCCTTGAGGGTGGAGGGGCCGCCCCGGACAATGCGCGGCGTTCCGGCTCCGATCCCGTGACTTTCTCGCGGTGACTGCACGTCCGGCGTCAGAACGACTGCCCGGCCCGCTCGCGTTGGCGCCGTCACCGGGGGAGCGTTGGAGCCAGTACCCGCCTGCCTGCGGCTGCGGGGCAGCCGACCGGCGGCAGCGCCGCGCCCGGTGGGCTTCCGCCCGTAGGGCGCGCCATGCTGCCGCCCCGGACTAGGCGCGTCCCCTGTCCGCTCGGCTCTGGCGTTTCTCCTCCGCTCCAGCTCGCGATTCCCCTCGGCTGATTTCGTGTCCCAGCACACGATCTTGGCCGGGCACAGCTCGGCTTGGCACGCCGAAGGCGTGCCCTTGAAGTAGAAGGCGTGCCTTGAAGTAGTAGAGAAAGTTGTCACAACATCCGGGCAACACCCGGGCAACACCCGTGTCCGACTCCGACTGATGGTTGACACATTGGCTTCATCTGATGCTTGACACCGCCGGCCCGGGCATGCCCCGCCGTGAGGTTGATCGCGGCAGGAGGTGGCCGGGCCATGCTCGTGGAGTTGAGCGTCATGGAGCAGCGCTATCACGCCGTCATGGAGGTCATCTCCGGTGCGCCGGTGGCCGAGGTGGCCCGCCGGTATGGGGTATCCCGCCAGGCGGTGCATGGCTGGCTGGGCCGCTATGAGCGTGATGGGTTAACCGGCCTGGCTGATCATTCCCACCGGCCTCGTTTCCAGCCCCGGCAGCTGGACGCTGAGATCGAGGCGCTGATCTGTCAGTGGCGCGGGGCACATCCGCGGTGGGCCCGCGGCGGCTGCTGTTTGAGCTGGGCAGGGCGAGGGTGAGCCCGCTGCCCTCTCGCTCGACCATCTACCGGGTGCTGGTCCGCCACGGCCTGGTCCTGGCGCGCAAGCGCAAGCGCCGCCGCCAGGACTACAAGCGCTGGCAGCGGGAGGCGCCGATGCAGCTGTGGCAGCTCGATGTCACCGGCTCGGTGTTCCTGGCCGACGGCGCCGAGTGCAAGCTGATCTCCGGCCTGGATGACTGCTCCCGGTTCTGCGTGATCGCCGCGGTGGTGCGCCGGGCCACCGCCCGGGCGGTCTGCCGGGCGTTCCTGGCGGCAATGACCGTTTACGGCATTCCGGATGAGGTGCTGACCGACAACGGCAAGCAGTTCACCGGCCGGTTCGGCAAGCCCCGCCCGGCGGAGGTGCTGTTCGAGCGGATCTGCCGCAAGAACGGGATCAAGCAGCGGCTGACCAAGCCGTACTCGACCACCATCGGCAAGGTCGAACGCTGGCACCAGACCCTGCAAACCGACTTCCTGGCCGACGCCGGGCCGTTCGCCACGATCGAGGCCGCCCAGGCCGCGGTGGACGGGTGGTGCCGCGAATACAACCATGACCGGCCGCACCAGTCGCTGGACATGGCCACCCCCGCCTCCCGGTTCCGGCCAAGACCACCAGAGCCGGATGAGGCACTGAGCCTGTGGGCGCCCGCCGACCTGGAGCCGATCACCAGCCCGGCGGCGGCCGGCGATAGCCCAGCCCCGGCGGCAGAGCCAGCCCTCTGGCCGGACCCGGTCGAGGTCGACCGGGTGGTCCCGCCCAGCGGGAACATGACCGTAGGACCGCAGCAGTTCTGGCTAGGCACTGCTCGCGCCGGGCAGAAGGTCACCCTCTGGCTGGACACCACCACGGTCCACCTGAGCGTCGGCGGATGGCGGATCAAGACCGTGCCGTCCCGGCTGTCCGAGGTGGACCTGGCAAGGCTGCGCCGCACCGACGCCCGGCCTGCAGGCCCGCCACCCGCAGGTCCCTCCCCGGGCGCACTGGCCGCCAGCCGGTGCGTGGAAGTGGACCGGCTGGTCAACGGCATCGGCGGCATCACGTTGCTGAACCGGCTGATCCTGGTCGGCTCCCCGCTGGCCGGGCAGCGGGCCCGCATCCGCCTCGACGGGCAGCTGATGCACGTGATCACCCAAGACGGCGTGCTGTGGCGCACCCTGCCCTGCCCCATCCCGCCCGGCCAGCGCCACCGGCTCCAAGGGGTGCGCCTGGCCGGGCCCGCACCGTTGCCCGAAGCCACTACCCCCGTGCAACGGCGGGTGTCCTCCCGCGGCGGCATCCAGGTCGCCCGCCAGCGCATCCAGGTCGGCATGGCCCACGCAGGAAAGATCGTCACCGTGGTCACCGAAAACAACAGCTTCCGGCTGGTCATCGACGGCGAAACCGCCGCCACCGTGCCCCGCACCACCAGCTACGAGATCAACCGTTACAAGGCCCACGCCACCCACCCCGGAAGGCGGTGAACCCATGCCCGATTTCAAGCTGGACGCCAGCGACGCGGCCGAGCTCGCGGAGATGCTCCAATTCCTCAGCGAATGGCTGGCCCGCGACCCCGGCCGCCCCGGCGCCTCCCTGGCACAGTTCGTCGGTCACCCTGCCTACGGCATCGAGCAGTTGCGCCAGGACCTGGAGCGCTTTGTCTTCTTGCTCGGCGGCAGCGACGGCGAGTCCCTGTTCGGCCCGCTGCCGCAATAGCTGCGAGAGGGAATTAATGATGTTGCTCCTGGTCAGCGGCATCGGGTACGGTGCCTGGTGGGCTCCGTTCCGAGGGGCGGTCAGCCGTCGTTGTGTTCCGAGGGGCACGGCTATCCTTTATTCGCTTGGCTCGAAAACGAGTCCGCTTTGCTGTGCGCAACAGCGTGACTGGAGCACGGCATGACGAATGCCGATAAGAAGGCCCGGGAACGCCAGGACCGGTTCGCGGCGATAGCGGATAACGATCCCGACGAGTTCGCCTTCCAGGAGGAGATCCTCGCCGAGGAGCTGCATGCGCTGCTCTGCCGGTACAACCACACCGACCAGTGCGCGTGGGACTACGAGCCGGGCTGGGACCAGTACACGCACCAGACGTACGTGAACCTGGCCAGCCAGCTCATCGGGTGCGAGGGCGGCGACGTGCTGGCGGTGCTGCACGTGGTGCGGAACCTGCGCGAGCTGTGGACCGGCTGAGCAGCGCTACGTCTGGGGTGGGTCCTTCTCATGATGGCTCTGCGCGAGCGCTTGGGGCGGCCGGGCACGTGAGCCGTCACTAGCGAAAGCACCGCCCACATCTCCGTCAGGCGGAAGACCACCTAGCGATCCGATCCCGCCAGTCACCAGACTGTCTGGAGAAAGAACCACCGAGCCCGGCCCAGCAACCGGACCCTAGAAACCGTTAAGCATCACCTGAAGCCGATCCGTCAACGATCACCTGAACCTAGGCATCCGGGCAACACCCGTTTGTCTTGTGCCGGGTGAGGCTTGATAATCGTGCGCCAGCTGATGATTGTCGTTGGGCTGATCCTCGCGACCTCATGGCCGGGCCTGGCGGTCGTGCGCATCGGCGTGCATCTGGGGTGGGCATCTGGGGTCACGAAGGGTGATCCCCGGGGCAGAGTAGCGCCGAGAGCGGTTAATGGATCGAGACATCCGCCTGTCCGCTGGGAACCCTGCGCCTGCTGACCAGGCGCAGGCCGGGTACCAGTTCGGGTACTCGCTGGCGATAATGCGGATAGTCGTCAGGGAACTCGGCCAGCATGAGCCGCTCCTCGACGTGGATCTTGATCTCGAGGAGCACCAGGAAGATGGGGAAGGGCAGGATCCATCGCCCGCCGGCCAGCAGCGCCGAGCCGAGCATCATGCCCAGCATCCCGGTGTAAATGGGATGCCTGGTGACGCCGTACGGCCCGCTGGTGCGTAGCTTGTGCTGCTGCTTGACCGTGGGCGCGGCGCTCCACATCGTGCCGAGCGCGACCCTGGCCCAGATCGTGAACGCCGTGGCGGCCAGCAGGATCGCCAGTCCCAGGATGCGAAGCCAGGGGGTGTGCACGGCCAGGGAGTGCCACTCTGCCTTGGGTACCGCGATGGCCACCGCGGCCACGATGACCCCGCCGATCGGCATGGCTGATCCGAACCACGCGCGGGTCCGTTCCTCCGGGGCCTGCGACTCGTAGTAGATCGCACCGGCGAGCCAGGCCAGCGCGAAAGCACCCCAGCATGCGGCGAGACTGACCGCGGCGAGCAGGTTCAGCTGTTGCATCGTCATGTCGGGCAGGGTCAGTAAGTGACTGAGGATCGTGCCTGGTGCCCGGCGTCCGCGTCATCGGCCGGATCGGACTCGCCGGAACCGTACTGCGACAGGCCGAAGAGATAACCAAAGCCCGTGACGAGGAGCAGGGCCGCGAACGGCCACGCGTCAGCGCGTTTGACCGCCAGCGTGATCACCAGGCCGGTATAAGCGGCGGCCATGGCGACGACCCCGGCCAGTGCCCGCGCCTTCTGACCGACCAGCTTCTGGCGCTCATCAGCCCGGGAACCCAGCAGCGCCCCCTCGTCGCTGTCCTCCCCGGCCCACACATACCACCCCACTGCATAGCCGACAGCGACTATCGCGATGACGATCGCCAGCCACTGCGCTGGGCCGCCGCCGATGGCCCAGGCACCAGCGAGCACCAGCCCGGCCATGCCTCTTAGCAGCGGCTTTCGCAGCCGAGGGCGAATGAACATCATCATGCGCCTGCCTCTTCCTCTTCCGGGTCGAACATCTTGTCGACCGCCAGGTCAAAGAACCGCGCGATCCGGAACGCCAGCGGCAGCGACGGCAGGTAGCGCCCGCTCTCGATCGAGATGACCGTCTGCCGCGACACGCCGAGGGCCGCCGCCAGGTCAGCCTGCGACATCTCCCGCTGGGTGCGCTGCTCCCGGACCTGGTTCCGCATGATGTAAAGGTAGCTTTACCACCTTCTGATGTCAAGCGACCTTTACCACAGTGTTCTGCTCGGGGCGCTGCACCCCGAGCACACCGAGTTGCTCGTTAGCCACAGCGATGACCGGTACGCAAGCAGCTACACCGGTTCGACATGAAGCTCGTGGACAGCGAACTGGCGAGCCCAGGACGCACCGCGGCGTCGCCTGAGCCCGGGCCTGACCCCACGGTGATCCCCGGGCATCATTAGACGTGCTGGCCATCTGGCCGCAGTAAACCTTGCCTAGGGCGTGTCAAGGATCAAGCGAGGCTGATCCGTCAGGGATCAAGTGAGTCACGGTATCCCCAGCGGCGGACGTCACGCGGGCGTGAAAATCGGGGGCGGGTTGCCCGC
>Ga0335073_10006526_pt1 | contig 16395 bp, 17 predicted proteins | sample Lox_Sample_22_FD_207093 | JGI IMG/M metagenome (GOLD analysis project Ga0335073, IMG submission 207093) | Soil microbial communities from Loxahatchee National Wildlife Refuge, Florida, United States - Lox_Sample_2.2 | ecosystem: Environmental > Terrestrial > Soil > Wetlands | place: USA... | reverse complement strand
GAAGGCGGGCTTGAAGCGGGTCGCTGAAGGCCCGATGTCGCCCGACAACCCGATTGATGATGCGCTGCATTACATCTACCGTGTTGACCGGCCTGGCGCCGCCTCGTCGGCCTTTAGGCGCTGACACGTACGAACGCGGACGGACCTCGGAGCTACTGATTTCGCGGTCGGCAAGAGGATGTACTCACTGAGCACCTGGTCCTGAACGCCGGAACCCCGGCACCGCTGGTCGCTGAGTGGGCCTAGCGGCGCCGTCGCCCGTCGAGGCGGTCGTGCCCGGAAGTCCGTTGGTTGATCTTGCTCGGTTACTGAATGGCTCGTGCACTAGTGGAGGTGCCACGGCACAGGAAACGGAACTGCACCGCTGGCATGGTCGCGCTGGCGATCGCCAGACCCGCACCGGCAATGAGTATCGAGTCGTAGGTGCCCGAAGGGACGTTCCCGCCGGTGCAGTCATACTTCTGGGCCCACGACGGCGCGGCGCTCGCCGCAGCTGCTGTCGCGATCAACCCGAAAAACCCGAGCACGATGACCAAGCCGAGCCTTAGCACTTTCATGGCCTACCCCCCTGCCAATGAACCCCGACCCCTACGAGGGAGAAGGCGACAGGGATGCACAATTCTGACAAAGCACGCTACCCCCTCCGGCAATAAGTTCTCAACAAAGTGCCAACAGATCACCAAGCGCGCATAAACATTTGCTTATGTGCCCAGCTGCGACGGGTCCGCGGTTTACGGAAGGGCCTGGTTCCCGCTCACGAGGGTCGCTCGCGTGAAAAAGGAGCCGGGCATCCATGGCCACTCCGCGCCCGAGAAGACCATGGCCGCTGTGACCGCCGGGTCGCGGCAGCAGGCGTTGGCAGCGACCGCGGCGACGGTGTCGCCGCCGTCGGAATGGCCCGCCACGGCGATCCTGGCCGGGTCGACCAGCCCGGCCAGGAACCCGCGCGGCTGGCCGCTGACCGCCAGCACCTGGCGGATGACGTAGGACATGTCGGTCGGCTGGTGCACGAGATCGTTCTCATCGGGTTTGGTGACGTGGCAGTTGGTGCGGGGGAAGTCGACCCCCGCGACCACGTAGCCTGCGCTGGCCCAGGTGTTCAGCAGGGTGGCGTAACTGCCCTGGCACTGCGTGTACCCCGGCGCGAAGACCACCAGCGGAAACAGGCCGCGGGCCAGCCGATCGGAGGCGGCCACGGCCGCCGGAATGACCGGATACCGGACCAGCGTCGGCAGGACGCGTGTCCCGAGACCGGCGCGGGACCGGTCGACCAAGACGAACTGGTGCTCGGCGACCTGGTAGCTGCCGATGGTGCCGACCGGCAGGCGCTCCGGCGGGCTGGGGCTTCTGGCTACGGCCGGGCTCGGAGTGACCCGGGTCGGGCCCAGTGCGGTCGGCCTCGCGGGACGAGCGGGGCGGGCCGGAGCCGTCCCGGTCATGGCCCAGGCGACCGTGAGCCCCGCGGCAGCCAGCAAGGCCGCCGCGCTGAGGACCAGCGAGATGACATGCGAGCGTCGGCCGCCGGGCGAACGCCGACGGCGGCTTCGCCGGGCTGTTGAGTCCGGGTGGCCGTTCCTGGTCACGCCTGCAGGGTAAGCACAACGTCCCGGGTGGCCACATGCGGGAGGCGAGGCCAGACGATTTGCCCGCGGCCGATCTGTACCTGTTCAGCTCGCCCGGGCGTTTCGGCAAGCCCAGGATGCATTTTGCTGTACCAGGCCGACCCGTCGGCGCCGGCTGGTCCGGACGGGCCAGCCTGGACGGCGCGCTCACCCCTAGTCCCAGCTCGACAACCCCGTCGCGGCCTTGGTAGATCCGATTATCTGGGGTGAATCTAGGGACAGACTTTGACCTTCCCTGACCGGATTGAGAGGCGCCGCAGAGCCCACTGGCCGACACTGGCAACGTGCACGGACGCGGGATCGTTTGCTCCCGCAGGTCCTGTTCCGCTCCTGTGCCCGATCCCGCATGAGTAAGGGGGCCGGGACGAACGAAGCAAGGGCGCACCGTCAAGGCCACGATCATGACGAGGAGCGGTCAGCCATGCAGCTGTCAGACTACGACGCGTCTTGCCGCGCGCAGCGGTGCGGCTGATGGCGCGCCGTCCACCCGCTCGCCAACCTGGCCGTGGCTACGGGGAAGCCGGTTATCAAGATGCCCGCCCCCGGAGTGGCTGGTACCGGGACGAGGCGCAGGAGCACCGGGATCACGCCGAGGGCCGGTACCGGACGCAGCACAGGCGCGACACCACGGGCGGCGCTGCGGGCAATGAGCGGCTCAGGGGCCATGCTGGCGGTCACCGGCCTGCTCCTCGCCGTGATCACCATCCACCGGGCGGACGCCTGGACCGGGCTGTTCGGCCTGGATCAGTGATGCGAGATACTTCTCACCTCCCGGCAGGGTTGCGCGGGCGCCGCCCGGCGCGCCGTCGCGTGATCAGCGTCGTGGTTGGTGTCGGGATGGCGGGGCTGGCCGTGGCGGCCTGCTCGTCCTCCTCCTCGCCGGCGGCGGCGGCACCCAGCAACGTGGCCACGACCTCGCCGAGCCCGGCGCACCCCGCGCCGAGCACGACGACTCCCACTGCTGCGGCCACCCCGGCTGCCGAGCAGCCAGGGTGGACCGTTGTCAGCCGGCTTGGCTTGGGGATCGCGGTCGACTCTCACCACTCACGCCTGCCTGACGGCGACATGGTCACCGTGCTGCGGTTCCACGCGGGCCTGGTGCACTACGCGCTGCACGTCGGGTGGGTCGATCCGCCGGGCGCCGCCGCCGCGCCGGCCAGCGCGCGGCCGGTCATCGGGCCGGACCAGCACGCGAAGCTGCTCGCGGCGTTCAACGGCGGCTTCTTGATGGGAGCCGGATGCATCCCCTGCGGCGTGGGCGGCATGGAAGTGGCCGGCCACGTGTTCGTCCCCCTCGTGGCCGGCATGACCAGCCTGGTTCTCGATCGGCACGGCGCCGCTTCGATGGGCGTGTGGGGACACGGCTTCCCGCGCGCCGGGGCGGCGGTCTACAGCGTGCGCCAGTGCCTGCCCCCGCTGGTGGCCGGCGGCCGGGCCAGCCCGGATGCGGGCGACGTCAGCGCCTGGGGAGCGGTGCTCGGCGGCGGTGAGCTGACCGCCCGTAGCGCGGTGGGCATCGATGCCCGCGGAGACCTGCTGTATGCGGGCAGCATGAGCGCCCTTCCGTCGGATATGGCCCGCGCGCTGGTCCGGGCCGGCGCGGTGACCGCGATGCAGTTCGACATCAACCCCGAATGGGTTCAGGCCGACACCGCGCCATTCCCCGGCGGCCCGCTCAGCGCCGCGGTCCCGGGCCAGAATCGCCCGGCCGACCAGTACCTCACCGGGTGGACACGAGACTATGTCACCGTGCTCGCCGGCCCCTGACCGCAGGTTCCGGCCACCGGCCCTGACAGGCTACGCGCTGGGGGACCTCGTTCCCGGTGGTCGCCAAGATCTAGCCGCGGGTTCCCGCAGGTCAGAGGGTATTGGCACCGGCACGAGGACCGCATCTGACCGCATCTGACCGCATCTGAGGCTGGATGGCGATACGCGATGGAGCCAGGCAGCCTGCTCATGGAACGCAAGATGCTGCTCGGCATCAAGCAGCGCGCGGAGAGGTTCGCCCGCGATTCCCGGTAGTGCTCGAGCCTGCATGCGGCGCGGCTGGCGCCCGCGATCCTGCGATGAAGAGCAACGGCCTGCGGTCACGGCAACGGCCTGGCAGCCGTTAGCACCGGAAGTCGCTGGCCTGCAGGTTTGCGCCCCTGCGGTCCTCGTCTCGGGCACCAGCCGGGCACGGGAAGTTGATCACGTCCGCGCTTGCGCAGGTCAGGGCTTGCCGCCTGATCGGCGGTCTGCAGAATATTTTGTTCGAAAAATATGCGTTGAGCAGCGCCCCCAGCAGGATTCGAACCTGCGCACACGGCTCCGGAGGCCGTTGCTCTATCCCCTGAGCTATGGGGGCTCAGACACGGCCCGGAGGCGGTGCCATCAGGGCCGGAGCCAGGGTACCAGGAGCGAACTTCTCCGGCGACGCGGCTGATCGGTGGCATCGGCACGCCGGAGCGGATAGCCTCGCGCGAGTGGACCGCGGACTGGGCCGGGTGCTGGTTGTCGATGACGACGAGGTCATCAGGCAGCTCATTGCCGTCAACCTCACGCTGGAGGGGTTCGACGTGGTCACGGCCGTGGACGGCCAGGACTGCCTGGACAAGGTCACCGGGGCCGACCCGGACGTGATCACGCTGGACGTGATGATGCCGCGCCTGGACGGCTGGGTGACCGCGACCCAGCTGCGCCGGAACCCGGAGACGGCGGACATCAAGGTCGTGCTGATCACGGCGCGGGCGCAGCAGGACGACCGGTCCCGGGGGCATCAGATCGGCGTGGATGCCTACCTGACCAAGCCGTTCGACCCGGCCGAGATGATCCGCGTGATCCGCGAGCTGGCCGGCGCGTCCGCCAGCGCCTTCGAGTGAACCTTTTCATCCGCCGACCTCACGCCCCAGGACGCGAGGAAGGAACAGGTGCACCGGCCATAACGGGCGGGGCGGCCCATAGCCTGGACCCGTGATCCCGGGCGACATCGGCAGGGAACTCGGCGTGCGCGCGGCTGGCACCTGGCGCCCGGCGCCGCCCGGGGCGGGTGGCACGCCCGGGACCTACGCCACCTCGCTCCCGTTCCTGATGGCCGACGCGACCGGCGAGGAGCCCGGACAGGTCGCGGCCGGGCTGGCCGGACGGCTGCGGCAGGTGGCCTGGATCGCCACCGTGTCCGTCACCGGCGGCGGCTATCTCACCGTGACCGTCACCCCGGAGACACTCGCAGCCCTGGCGGTCCGCGTTCCGGCCGCGGGCGACGCCTGCGCGGCCAGCGACGCGCTGTGCGGCACCGATATCCTGGCCGCGGCCGCCGCCGACCCGGCCTCGGCCGCCACCTGGGCGCAGGCGCACGAGCAGGTGACGGCCGCGATCACGGGCCGGCTGGCGGAGGCCGCCGGAGCCATGGTCAACCGGCAGGGCCTTCCGCAGCGGACCGCGCCCCCCGCTCAGGCAGCACCGGCGGCGGCGGTCGCATTCGCGGGAACCGACGCGGTTCGCTACGCGCTCGCCCGGACCAGGCCGGCCCGGGCGAGGACGGCCGACGCGAGACGGTGGGTCCGGCATGACTTCTCGAGTCCGTTCTTCACGGTTCGGTACGCGCACGCGCATGCCGCGTCGGTCCTGCGGTGGGCCGCCGACCTTGGCGCGGACCGCGGACGGCCCGAGGCGTTCCGGCCGGAGCTGCTGGCGCACCGCAGCGAGCTCCGGCTCCTGGACGTCATGTCCTGGCTTCCGGAACGCGCCGCCTCCGCCGCCCGCCGCCGTCGGCCTGACGCGTTCACCCGCTATCTCGAGGGCCTGGGCGGGGCGTGGCTCGACTGCCGGGAGGACTGCCCGGCGCTGCCGTTCGGCGGCCGGTCCGCGCCGCGGAACGCGGCCGGGGCGGCGGCCCGGCTGTGGCTGGCGGCGGCGGCTCAGACCGCCCTCGGGACGGGCTTGCGGCTGCTCGGCGTGACGGCACCGGAGCGGCTGTAGAGTTTGCGGGCGAACCGCCGGAACTTGCGAGAATCGCCAGGTTGACGTAGGTTCCGGGGATCTGAACGCGGCCACGGGTGATGAGGCCGCCGGGATTTGGAAACGCGCGGTTCAATCGCTGCCAAACGGGTATCGGATGCGTAGCAAGACCCTGGACGTCGATGGCTACAGCCTGGTTTCGAGTCCTCCCTGCCGATCCTGTACCCGGTCACGGGCGGCAGGAGCGTACCCGAAACCTCGCCATGTGAGCGTTCCCAGGAGACCCTGGGCCGCTCGCCACGGGCTGTCGGCGTCTCTCCCAACTACCGGACAGCTCCAAGGAATGCTGTGGGCGCTCATGGTGTTAAGCTTGATGCCGCACCAGATGCCCCGCCATGGGGAAAGGTGCTCGCCTGTCTGCCAGTCCCGGTCCGCATCCAGCGGAGGGCTGTGGCTGCCACAGACACCCACCCATCCCCGTACCGCCACACCCGCCAGGCGCGGACGGTGCGCGGCGGAGCTGGGTGCGACAAGGTGCGGACCTGTCCGGCCGTCTGGGCTTGCCGCGACTCTCTACGGTCGGTACTGGTACCAGCGCAAGCACCGGTGCTAGTTACTTCGACGCGAGCTGCGGACGGAGGGCCGCGCTTTGCGGCAGCGCGTGAGAGCGTGCCTGCCGGGCGCGGGACAGCGCGGGGATGGCGGACAGCACAACAAATAGCCCGGCCGATCGGCCGGTGCATGACAGCGGGCGGCCGCGGCCGAATCTGCGGCCGGCGCCCGCGCCCTGGGAAGGACCCCTCGTGAGCGACACCACCGACATGATCACTGGCTCCTCTGGCGCGCCCGAGGAACCATCCGCCGCGTCCTCGTGGTCCGGCAAGGCGCCGGACCCGGCGGCCCGGGCCGGGGCTTCCCCCGAGCCGGACGGCGCGGTACGCTCCTGGCCAGATCGGGACCCCAGCGCCGGAGAGGTGTCGGGTTCTGGTGCGGCGGGGACAGCCGCGGGCAGCCGCCGCGGCGGCTCGGGCCTGTCCGCGATGCTCCTGCCTGACCTGCAGCGACTTGCGCAGTCGATGGGCATCATGGGTACCGGCCGGATGCGGAAGGGCCAGGTCATCGCCGCGATTGAGGAGCGGCAGGGCAAGGGGGCCGTGTCGGGCATCGAGAGCGCCAGCGGCCGGACGGCGGATCGCGCCGCCCGGGGCCGCCGGAGCGAGAACGGTGGCAGCCAGGGCACACAGACCGACAACTCAGTCCAGCGAGGGGCGCCTGCGGGAGCCGGCGCTACCCGCCTCTTTGAGCAGGATGCTATGGAATTTGAGACATCGACGCCGCCTGGTGTGGGCGGCGGTGCAAGCGCGGGCGGAATCGGTGACGGTGCGCCTCAGGGCGGCGCGGGAGCCGCGGGCATCGGGGGAGCCAGCGCTTCGGGTGACGGTATTCCGGCTGTGGCGGCCCCGGCCGGGGCCCCGGCCAGCGTGAGCGATGTCACCACCCGCGACGCTGACGGCCGCGGGGCCGACAGCCAGGGTGGCGCGCAGCGAGATGACGTGCAGCAGCCGGGCGATGGCCAGCGGGACAGCCGCCGCCGTCGCGGCAACAACGGCCGGCGTGACGACCAGGGCGGCCGGCGGGATGATCAGGGCGGCCGCCGCGACGATCAGGGCAACGGCCGGCGTGACGACCAGCCCCGTGCGGCCAGCGATGGCTCCGATCAGCACCGCGACTCGCGGGATTCCCGCGACTCGGGTTCCGGGCAGCGCGGCGACCAGCAGGGTGGCCGCGGAGACGACGACCGCGACAGCCAGGGGAGCCGGCGGAGCCGGGACCGGTTCCGCAACCGTAACAACAACCGGGGACGCCGTGAGCGCGGCGGGGACGCCGAGCCGGTGATCTCCGAGGACGACGTCCTCATCCCCATCGCGGGCATCCTGGACGTGCTGGACAACTACGGGTTCGTCCGCACGACCGGCTACCTGCCGGGACCCGACGACGTCTATGTCTCGCTGTCCCAGGTGCGCCGCCACGGCCTGCGCAAGGGCGACGTCATCGAGGGCGCGGTCCGCCAGCCGCGCGAGGGCGAGCGCCGGGAGAAGTTCAACGCGCTGGTCCGGCTGGACAAGGTCAACGGCCTGGACCCGGAGCAGTCGAAGACCCGCCCGGAGTTCGCCAAGCTGGTGCCGCTGTACCCGCAGGAAAGGCTCCGGCTGGAGACCGATCCGGCCAACATGACCACGCGGATCATCGACCTGATGGCCCCGATCGGCAAGGGCCAGCGCGGCCTGATCGTGTCGCCGTCGAAGGCAGGCAAGACGCTGATCATGCAGGCGATCGCGAACGCGATCACCAAGAACAACCCCGAGTGCCACCTGATGGTCGTGCTGGTGGACGAGCGGCCCGAGGAAGTCACGGACATGCAGCGCACGGTCAAGGGCGAGGTCATCTACTCGACCTTCGACCGGCCGTCCGAGGACCACACCACCGTGGCCGAGCTGGCCATCGAGCGGGCCAAGCGGCTGGCGGAGATGGGCCACGACGTGGTCGTGCTGCTGGACTCGATCACCCGGCTCGGCCGGGCCTACAACCTGTCGGCTCCGGCCAGCGGGCGGATCATGTCCGGCGGCGTGGACTCGACCGCGCTGTACCCGCCGAAGCGGTTCTTCGGTGCGGCGCGCAACATCGAGCACGGCGGCTCGGTAACGATCCTGGCCACGGCCCTGATCGAGACCGGTTCCCGCGCGGACGAGGTGATCTTCGAGGAGTTCAAGGGCACCGGCAACATGGAGCTGCGGCTGCGCCGTGAGCTGGCCGACAAGCGGATCTTCCCCGCGATCGACGTGGATGCTTCGGGTACCCGGAAGGAAGACCTCCTGATGACCCCGGAGGAGCTGAAGATCGTCTGGCAGCTCCGTCGGGTGCTGCACGCGCTCGAGCCGCAGCAGGCGCTCGAGGTGCTGATGGAGCGGATGAAGGAGACCAAGAGCAACGCCGAATTCCTGCTCCAGGTGCAGAAGACCACGATCGGCACCTAGCCCGGCCGCGGGAATCTTCCGGCCCCGGCTGACGTTGCAGGGGCTGGCGCTGGCCGAGCGGCACTGGCCGAGCGGCACGGCGGTATCAACGCCGTGCCGCACCTACCATGCGGTACCGGTTCACGTCCGCCGCGACAGGCATGCGGCGAGGCGACCCGGCGACCGCCAGAACCAGGAGTCACGACATGAAGCCTGATATTCACCCGGACTACGTGGAGACCACGGTGACCTGCACCTGCGGGAACACCTTCACCACCCGGAGCACCGCCAAGGACGGCGTCATCCACGCCGACATCTGCTCGAACTGCCACCCGTTCTACACCGGCAAGCAGAAGATCCTGGACACCGGCGGACGGGTCGCCCGGTTCGAGCGCCGCTTCGGCAAGAAGCAGTCTGGCGGCAAGTAGATCCTCGTTACCCGGTGGATGTGCGGGCGTACATCCACCGGGTTCGCTACGCCTAAGTACGGTCGGCGGGCGGGCCATACCGCCCCTGGAGGGAATTGTGTTTGACCGGCTCGATGAGCTGGCGGATGAGTACGCGGCCCTGGAACGGGATCTCGCCGATCCGGCCGTGCACGCCGACCCTGACCGCGCCCGGGCGATTGGCCGGCGGTACGGCGAGCTCGGCCCGATCGTGCACGCCTACCGCGAGTGGCAGCGTGTCGGCGCCGACGAGGCCACCGCGCAGGAGCTGGCGGGCGAGGACGCCTCGTTCGCCGCGGAAGCCGAGCAGCTGGGGCGCCGCCGGGCGGAACTCGAGGGCCGGCTGCAGGAGTTGTTGGTGCCCAAGGACGCGAGCGACACCCGGGATGTCATCCTCGAGGTGAAGGCCGGCGAGGGCGGCGAGGAGTCGGCGCTGTTCGCCGGGGACCTGCTGCGCATGTACCTGCGCTTCGCCGAGCGGCACGGCTGGAAGACCGAGATCCTCGACTCGACCATGACCGGCCTGGGCGGGTACAAGGACGCCACCGTCGCGATCAAGGCGGGTGGCCGCGGCGTGGCCCCGGGCAACGGCTCGTGGTCCCGGCTCAAGTACGAGGGCGGCGTGCACCGGGTACAGCGGGTGCCGGTCACCGAGTCGCAGGGGCGGATCCACACCTCGGCCGCTGGCGTGCTGGTCATGCCGGAAGCGGACCCCATCGAGGTCACCATCGACCCGAACGACCTGCGGGTCGACACCTTCCACTCGTCCGGGCCCGGGGGGCAGAGCGTGAACACCACGGATTCCGCCGTGCGGATCACGCACAAGCCCACCGGGATCGTGGTGTCCTGCCAGAACGAGAAGAGCCAGCTGCAGAACCGGGAGCAGGCGCTGCGCATCCTGCGCGCGCGGCTGCTGGCCCAGGCCCAGGAGCACGCGGACGCGCGGGCCGCGGCCGAGCGCCGGAGCCAGGTCGCGGCGGTCGACCGCTCCCAGCGGGTCCGCACCTACAACTTCCCGGAGAACCGGATCTCCGATCACCGGGTCGGCTACAAGGCCTACAACCTGGATCACGTCATCGACGGGGACCTCGACGCAGTCATCGGCGCCCTGGAGGCGGCCGACCGGGCCGAGAAGATCGCGGAGTCGGCCGAGCGGGCCTCATGAACCTGCTGCTGGACGAGATCGCCGTCGCCGCGTCCCGGCTGGCGGAGGCGGGGGTGGAGTCGCCGCGTGCGGACGCCGAGCTGATCGCGGCGCACGTGCACGGCGTGGACCGGGGCGCGCTGCACACCGTGCCCGACGCCGCGTTCGACCCCCGGTACTGGGACGATGTCGCGCGCCGGGCGTCTCGCGAGCCGCTGCAGCACATCACCGGGCGGGCCTACTTCCGCTACCTGGAGCTCGAGGTGGGTCCCGGGGTATTCGTGCCGCGCCCGGAGACCGAGGTCATGACCGGCTGGGCCATCGACGAGCTGCGCGCCATGGACACCGCCGCGCCGGTCGTCGCCGACCTCGGCACCGGGTCGGGCGCGATCGCCCTGGCCATCGCCCAGGAGGTGCCGGGCGCCCAGGTGCACGCGGTCGAGGCCGACCCCCTCGCCCGGCAGTGGGCCGAGCGGAACAGCGCCCGGTGCGCGCGGGCGGCGCCGCACACGGCGGGCCGGGTCACGCTGCACGGCGATGACTTCGCCAGCGCGCTGCCAGACCTGGACGGCGCGGTGGACCTGGTGATCACCAACCCGCCCTACATCCCGGCCGGCTCCTGGGTGCCGCCCGAGGTCGGCGAGTACGACCCGGCCACGGCGCTGTGGGGCGGCGCCGACGGGCTGGACTCGATCCGGGTGATCGAGGGCACGGCCCGGCGGCTGTTGCGCGACGGCGGCCTGGTCGCCGTGGAGCACGGCGCACCCCAGGGCGCGGCGGTCTACTGGGTGTTCAGCGAGGAACAGGGCTGGCGCGACACCCGCAACCACGCCGATCTGGCCGGCCGGGACCGCTTCGTCACCGCGGCGTGGGAGGATGACCGCTCGTGAGCACGACGTATGACTGCGCGGACCCGGAGCGCCGCGCCGAGGGGCTCAAGGCCGCGGCGCTGGCGCTGCGTACCGGCGAGCTGGTGGTGCTGCCGACCGACACCCTGTACGGGATCGGGGCCGACGCGTTCTACCCGTCGGCGGTCATGGCCCTGCTGGCGGCCAAGGGCCGGGACCGGGACATGCCCCCGCCCGTGCTCGTCGGGACCGTGCGCGCGGCCACGGCGCTGATCGAGGACCTCGGCCCGTACGGCCAGGACCTGATCGACGAGTTCTGGCCGGGCGGGCTGACCGTCGTGTGCCGCGCGAACCGGTCGCTGAACTGGGACCTGGGCGACACGCGCGGGACCGTGGCGATCCGCATGCCGCAGCACCCGGTCGCCCTCGACCTGCTCAAGGAGACCGGCCCGCTGGCGGTGAGCAGCGCCAACCGCACCGGCTCGCCGGCCGCTACGACCGCAGCCGGCGCGCAGGAGCAACTCGGCGAGGTCATCTCCGTCTACCTGGACGACGGGCCGTGCGACGCGGACGTCCCGTCCACGATCGTGGATCTCACCGGGGGAGTGCCGCGGCTGCTGCGGGCCGGTGCCGTGTCGGTCGGGCGGCTGCGCGAGGTAGCCGCGCTGTCTACCGGCGGGGATGTCGCGCCGAGCTCGTGACGCGGGCCTGGTCCCGCCCGCGCCCTGCCCGTTATGGGAATTATGCCCGCCGAGGCGATGGTAACGGCGCGTCTGCGGTGAGTGACCGATGATTCACCGGCCAGGGTGCCTGGCGATCACCCCGGTCGTGCGGGTGGTGTTCTAGAGTTGTCGTAATGCGTAGATCCAGTCCGGACGTGGCGGGCCGCCGTGCCTGAGTACGTACTGATCGTGCTGGTCACCGCGGCCGTCACCTACCTGCTGACGCCTCTGGTGCGCCGCGGGGCGATCGCGGCCCGGGCGATGCACGCAGCACGCGACCGGGACGTGCACGTCGTGCCGGTCCCCCTGCTGGGCGGGCTGGCCATCTACGGCGGTCTGGCGGCGGGCCTCCTGGTGGCCGGCGAGCTGACCCCTCTGCGCACCGTGCTGGCCGGCAACCGGACGGCCGCCGGGTTGCTGCTGGCCGGCGGGCTCATCGTGGTCGTGGGCGTGGTCGACGACCGGTGGGGGCTGAGCCCGATCAGCAAGCTGGCCGGCCAGGCAGCGGCAGGGGGCATCCTGTACTGGAGCGGCGCCCAGCTGGGCTGGCTGCCCATGCCCGGCAACAGCACGCTGGTCCTCACGCCGAACGAGTCAACCGCGCTGACGATCTTCCTGGTGGTGGCCACCATCAACGCGGTCAACTTCATCGACGGCCTCGACGGCCTCGCGGCCGGGATCGTCTGTATCGCGGCCATTGCGTTCTTTGCCTATTACTACCGGCTGACCCAGGTCTACGTCCTGCCGGAGCAGGCCGGGCCGGCCCTGGCCTCCGCGATACTGGCCGGGGCGTGCCTGGGCTTCCTGCCGCACAACTTCTACCCGGCCCGGATCTTCATGGGCGACACCGGGTCGATGCTGCTCGGGCTGCTGCTGGCCTATATCCCGATCTCGACCATCGCGTCCCTCGCGTACGCCGACAACCTGCGCCCGGCCGTGAACCGGTTTCCTGAGATCCTGCCGCTGTTGCTGCCCGCGGCGATCCTGGTCATCCTGGTGATCCCTTACGCGGACCTGCTGCTCGCCGTGGTGCGGCGGACCAGGGCCGGCCTGTCGCCGCTGGCGCCCGACCGCAAGCACCTGCACCACCGGTTGCTCGACATCGGCCACTCGCATCGCTCCAGCGTGCTGATCATGTACCTGTGGGCCGCGCTGTTCGCCGGCACCGTCGTCTGGCTGTCGATCGCGAAGACCCCGCTGATCGCGCTGGCCATGACCACGCTGGCGGCCATGCTCGTGCTGCTGATGATGTCGATGCCACGGCTGCGCTGGTGGGAGCGGAGCCGCCGGGCCGCCGCGGCCGGATCCGCGGCGGCAGGGGCTGCGGTGACCCGCCCGGTGCCCGCTCCGGCCCTGTCCACGCTGTCGGCTCCGGTTCCGGCTGCGGTCCCCCCGTCCCACCCCTCGGCCCCGCCACGCCCCGCCGTCCCGCCCCGTACCCCCGCCGCCCCGCGCCCCGCCGTCCCGCCCCGGCCCGCGGCGGCAGAGCCCGCGTCGGTCAGGTCCGCCGTGGCCGGGCGCGCGGTTCCGGCCAGCACGGCCGGGCCGCCGGCGGTCGGCGCGCCGGCCGGGTCCGCGAGCACCGGGCCGCAGCGCCTGGCCCCGCGCGACCGCTAAGCCGTTCCCGCCGCTGCGCCCCGCGTCCCGGGCCACCTCCGTGCGTCCCGGGCCACCTCCGTCACGTTAGGTAACCCCGGTCATATCGGGCCACGGGAGCTTGTGATATCTTTCACAAGCACCCACCTGAAGACGAGTTGAGAGGTCCGTGATACGTTTCGCTCACCTGGCGACGCAGCCGCGCTGCTGCTACGGCGCCGCGGCAAGGTGCCACCGGGGCATCGATGGGTCCGCAGGGGTCAGGAAGTTTGGGACTAGCTCTCCCGGAGCCCAATAGATGGTAGCGAACTACGCCCGCATCGCTCGGCGGTCGGCTGCGGTGGCAGCCGTCGCGGCAGCGATCCTGGCCGCCCTGGCCGCCGTGCTCGGCGGCAGCAAGGGGCTGATCGGCGCCCTGATCGCCGTGGCCATCGTCGCGCTGTTTTTCGGCATCAGCGTGGTCGCCGTGAGCCGCGCGGCCCGGATAAGCCCGCAGGCCATGATGGCGACGGCCGTCATCACCTACATCGTCAAGATCTTCCTTCTGATCATCTTCGTCGGCCAGTTCCAGGACACCACCGCGTTCAGCCCGAAGGCCTTCGGACTGACCGCGCTCGGGTGCATCCTCGCCTACACCGGGGCCCAGGTGGTCTGGTCCATGCGCCTGAAGACGCTGTACGTCGAGCCGGACCGGGAACGGTGACCCGTGAGGCACACCCAGGACTTGGACGGCGCAGGCCAGCCCACAAAGAGGGCTGCCCGGACCCGGCCGCGGGCGGGTCGCTGTGACCACCCCCCGACTGGGCCGCGGCCTGGGCCGCGCCGGCAAGCGCGAACCGGACCCGCACACGCCGCGGGAGGGCACCGGCTGGGCGATCGTCAGCTACCTGATCGGCGGCATGCTGCTCTACGGCGGCATCGGCTGGCTAGTCGCCCGGTGGACGCATATCGACGCCCTGTTCCCGATCGGGATCCTGCTCGGCATCGGGCTGTCGCTCGCGCTGGTCGTCTTCCGCTTCACCCGCCCCTGACCGTCCGCCCGTCCGTGACAGCCTGCCCGGCGCCGGCGGCCCGCATTCCCGCTGGGGCCTGCCCGCCGTCGGCGGCCAGTGCGGCGGCTGAAGGAGCACACCGTGAGTGACCTGCGCGTCGTGATGACGGCCAGCGGCTGCCACTTCCAGTCCCACCCGTCATGCGGCTTCCCCGCGCCGGGGATCGAGAACTTCTTCTTCAAGCCGATCTTCTCGATCGGCGGCTTCGAGTTCACCAAGCCGATCCTGCTCATGCTGCTCTCCGCGGCCATCGTGCTGCTGGTCTTCTGGCTGGCATTCCGCACGCCGAAGCTGGTGCCGCGCGGCGTCCAGAACGTCGGCGAGCTCGGCGTCCTGGCCGTCCGTGACCAGATCCTGCGGCCGCAGCTGGGCAGCAAGGGCGACCGGTACCTGCCGTTCCTGGTGTCGTTGTTCTTCTTCATCTGGCTGATGAACCTCTGGGAGCTCATCCCGGTGGCCCAGTTCCCCGCCACGTCGAAGTTCGCGTTCCCCGTGGCCCTGACGCTGGTGGTCTGGGTGACCTACATCACTATCGGCCTCCGGCACCAGGGCCCGCTCGGCTACTTCAAGAACATGGCGGTCCCGGCGGGCGCCCCGTGGTGGATCCTGCCGCTGCTGTCCCCGATCGAGCTGCTGTCCAACATCCTGGTGCGGCCGTTCACGCTGGCCATCCGGCTGTTCGCGAACATGCTGTCCGGGCACCTGTTGCTGCTGGTGTTCTCGGCCGCCACCTGGTACCTGTTCAGCGCGACGATCGGCCTGCTGTTCGCGGCGGTCTCGTTCGTCGTGTTCCTGCTGGTGTTCGTGCTCGAGGTGCTGATCACGCTGCTGCAGGCCTTCATCTTCACCACGCTGACCGCGTTCTACATATCGGATGCGCTGGAGTCGGCGCACTGAACAACCGATGAGCTAGACCCGGCGCACAGTGGCGCCGGGCCCGAGAAAAGGAAACCGACACATGCATCTGCTGGCGCACCACCTTCTGTTCGTCGCCGCAGGCTCGACAACCACGACGGTCAACCTCGTCGGCCTCGGAAAGCTCGTCTACGGCCTCGCGGCCATCGGCCCCGGTATCGGCATTGGCCTGGTGTTCGGGCACGCCATCGAGGCCATGGCCCGCCAGCCCGAGGCGGGCGGCGTGATCAGGACCTACATGTGGATCGGCTTCGCGCTCACCGAGGCGCTGGCGCTGATCGGTATCGCCGTCCCGTTCTTCATCACCAAATAGCGAAGTCCGAAGGGCTAACCCGCCATGTTGCACCTCCTGGCGCAGAACGGAACAGAGAACCCGCTGGTCCCGAACCTGACCGAGCTGATCACGGGCCTGATCGCGTTCTTCATCGTGTTCGGCCTGCTGGGCAAGCTGCTGCTGCCGCGGATCCAGAAGACGCTCGAGGAACGGACCGACGCGATCGAGGGCGGCCTGAAGCGGGCCGAGGAGGCTCAGGCCGAGGCGGCCCAGGTGCTCGAACAGTACCGGGCCCAGCTGGCCGACGCCCGCCGCGAAGCCTCGCGGATCCGCGAGGAGGCCAAGGAACAGGGCGCCCAGATCATCGCCGAGATGCGCGAGCAGGGCCAGGCCGAATACGCCCGGCTGACGGCGGCCGCGCAGGCCCAGACCGAGTCCGACCGGCAGCAGGCGCTGACTTCGCTGCGCACCGAGATCGGGTCCCTGTCGGTCGAGCTGGCCAGCAAGGTCGTGGGCGAATCGCTGGAGGAGGAGGCCCGGCAGCGCCGGACCGTGGACAGGTTCCTGGACCAGCTCGAGGAGCAGCCGGGGACTGCCGGGGTCAGGGCCACCTGATGAGAGGCGCCAGCCGGGCATCGCTGGCCGAGGGCAAGGAGCGGCTCGCCGCTGTCCTGGCCGGCGGCGCCGATCCCAGCCAGGTCGGTGACGAGCTGTTTGCCGTCACCGGGCTGCTGGACTCCGAGGCCGGGCTGCGCCGGGTGCTGTCCGATCCGACCCGGGACGCCCGGGCCAAGGTGGGCCTGGCCCAGACGCTGCTTCGCGG
>Ga0335073_10006525_pt1 | contig 16396 bp, 15 predicted proteins | sample Lox_Sample_22_FD_207093 | JGI IMG/M metagenome (GOLD analysis project Ga0335073, IMG submission 207093) | Soil microbial communities from Loxahatchee National Wildlife Refuge, Florida, United States - Lox_Sample_2.2 | ecosystem: Environmental > Terrestrial > Soil > Wetlands | place: USA... | reverse complement strand
CGCTTGACAGCAAACGGTCGGAGAGATACTTCTTTGGTTTAGCCGAACGAACCATATGGTTGCGGGACCGGTGAGGGTGACGGAGGTCGCGGTGACCGAGGAACTGATCTCTTTCGCCTCGAAGCAGGACATGCTGGCCAAGTCCAAGCAGTTCTGGAACCCCGACAAGACGCAGTTCTGGATCGACTCCGGCGTCCCGCTGGTCATCGACCGCCGCGAGGGCTACTTCATCTACGACGTCGAGGGCAAGCGCCTGATCGACGTCCACCTCAACGGCGGCACCTACAACCTGGGCCACCGCAACCCCGAGGTGGCCGCCGCGGTGACCGCGGCCATGCAGCGCTTCGACATCGGCAACCACCACTTCCCGAGCCTGGCCCGCACCGCCCTGGCCGAGGCCCTGGTCAGCACCGCGCCCGAGGGCCTCACCAAGGTCATGTACGGCAGCGGCGGCGGGGAGGCCATCGACATCGCGCTGAAGAGCGCGCGGCACGCGACCTCCAGGCGCGGCATCGTCTCGGTGGCCAAGGCCTACCACGGGCACACCGGGCTGGCCGTGGCCACCGGTGACGAGCGGTTCGCCACGCTGTTCCTGGCCGACCGGCCCGAGGAGTTCACCCACGTGCCGTTCAACGACCTGGACGCGATGGAGGCGGCGCTGCGCGGCCGGGACGTGGCCGCAGTGATCATGGAGACGATCCCCGCCACCTACGGCTTCCCGCTGCCCGACCCCGGCTACCTGGCCGGGGTCAAGAAGCTGTGCGAACGCTACGGCGCCCTCTACATCGCCGACGAGGTGCAGACCGGCCTGATGCGCACCGGCGAGCTGTGGGCGATCAGCAAGCACGGCGTCAACCCGGACATCCTGGTCTCCGGCAAGGGCATCTCCGGCGGCCTGTACCCGGTCAGCGTGGTGCTGGCCAGCGAGGCCGCCGCGGGCTGGCTGACCGAGGACGGCTTCGCGCACATGTCGACGTTCGGCGGTGCCGAGCTCGGCTGCGTGGCCGCGCTCAAGACGCTGGAGATCACCTGCCGGCCCGAGGTCAGGTCGATGGTGCACTACATCGCGGCGGTGTTCACCGACGGCCTGGCCCGGATCCAGGCCCGGTATCCGGACTGGTTCACCGGCATCCGGCAGGACGGGCTGGTGATGGGCCTGGAGTTCGGCCACCCGCAGGGCGCCAAGTTCGTGATGAAGCGGCTGTACGAGAACGGCGTGTGGGCGATCTTCTCCACCCTCGACCCCCGGGTGCTCCAGTACAAGCCGGGCATCCTGCTCACCCCGGCGCTCTGCGAGGAACTGCTCGAGCGGACCGAGGTGGCCATCGGCAAGGCCCGCGATGACGTAGCCAAGGGGGCGCGCCCGTGAGCGGAGCGAACATCCGGGGAGGCACGGTGACCGAGGCTCAGATCAGCGTCTCTGAGCTGCTCGTCGACCCGGCAGGCGTGCCGCGCGCCCGGGCCATGCTGCAGCGGGCGGAGTGGGCCGCGCGCGCCTTCGCCCGGTACGACAAGCCCGCGGTGGACGCGATCGTCCGGGCCGCCGCCGCGGCCGGCGCGGCCAGGGCCCGCGAGTACGCGGAATGGGCGGTGCGCGAGACCGGCTTCGGCGTGGTCGAGCACAAGGTGCTCAAGAACGTCGCGTGCAGCACCGGGATCGCGGACCACTACGCGGGGCACGACTACGTGACGCCTCGGATCGACCACGAGGCGAGGATGGTCGAGGTGCCCCGCCCGGCCGGCGTCGTGCTGGCCCTGACGCCGTCCACCAACCCGGTGGCCACCGTGTTCTTCAAGTGCCTGCTCGCGCTCATGACCCGCAGCGTGGTGGTGCTGAGCCCGCACCCGCTGGCCAAGCAGGTCTGCGCCGACGCCGCCCGCGCCCTGGGCGCCGCGGCGGTGGCCGCGGGCGCCCCGGACGGGGTCATCCAGGTGGTAGACGAGCCGTCAGTGCCGCTGATCGACGCGCTGATGACCGACGAGCGCACCAGCGTCATCGTCGCGACCGGCGGCGTGCCCGTGGTCCGGGCCGCCTACAGCTCCGGCACGCCCGCCATCGGGGTCGGGCCCGGCAACGTGCCGGTGCTGGTGGACGCGACCGCCGACCTGGCCAAGGCGGCGCGGCGGATCGTGGACAGCAAGAGCTTCGACAACTCGGTCCTGTGCACCAGCGAGTCGGTGCTGATCGTCACCGAGCAGGCCGCGACCGCACTGCTGCGGCAGCTCAAGCACGCCGGCGCCTACCTGCTCGGACCGGACGAGCGGGACCGGATCTCGAAACTGCTCTTCCCCGGCGGCCGGTTCGATATCCGCTTCGTCGGCAAGGACGCGAGCTGGATCGCGGCCGAGGCGGGCCTGCAGGTGCCGAAGAGCACCCGCGTGCTGCTCGCCCCGTTCGACCTGGTGGTGCCGGAGGAGGCGCTGGCCCACGAGAAGCTCTGCCCGGTACTCGGCCTGGTCCGGGTGCCGTCGGCGCGGCGCGGGATCGACGCCGCGCGGGCCGTGCTGCGGCTGTCGGGCCGCGGCCACTCTGCGGCCATCCACAGCACCGACCCGCAGGTCATCATGGAGTACGGGGCCGCGGTCGAGGTGCTGCGGGTCGCCGTCAACGTCGGCAGCAGCCTGGGCAGCGCGGGCCTGGAGACCAACCTGGCGCCGACGATGACCATCGGCACCGGTTTCTTCGGCCGCTCCTCGGTGGCGGAGAACCTGCACCCCAGCCACCTGGTGCAGTGGACCAGGCTGGCCTACAACCGCGATCCGGCCGAGCCGTTCGGCGACTTCACCGGGCTGGCCCCTTCAGTGCCCTGGCAGGCGCCGGCGGGCCCGATTCCCCCGTACCCGGTGGCGTCCAACCAGCGAGACGCCCGCCCGGTGACGGCCGGAGCCGGCCCCCAGGCGGAAAACGCCGTCCGTTCGGGATCTAATGGTTTCAAGCCCGACGCCGCGGCGCTGCGGGAGGAGATCCGCAGGATGATCCTCGAAGAGCTCTCCCAGCTGGCCGGGGGCTGACCGGTGGCCGAACTGCGCTCGTGCATCTTCCTGTCCCGGCTGCAGCCGCAGACGATGTGCTACCTGGGTACCTGGATCCGCGGCTCGCTGCCGCGCAGCCACGTCGCCGCGCAGGTCATCGAGGTGGCGCCGGGGCTGGACATCGAGCCGCTGACCGACGTGGCGGTCAAGCACGCCGACGTGCGGGCCGGGATCTTGGTGGTCGAGCGGCAGTTCGGCTACCTGGAGATCCACGGCGGGACCGACGAGGTGCAGGCGGCGGCCTCGGCGGCGCTCGGCGCGCTGGGCGCGACCGCCAGGGACGCCACCAGGCCCCAGGTCCTCGCGTCCAAGATCATCACGATGCTCGACCCGCAGCAGGCGTTCCTGGTCAACCGGAACAAGATCGGCTCGATGGCGCTGGCCGGGGAGTCGCTGTTCGTGCTGGAGATGCAGCCGGCCTCGTACGCCATCCTGGCCGCCAACGAGGCCGAGAAGGCGGCCCGGATCAAGCTGGTCGACTACCGGATGATCGGCGCCACCGGGCGGCTGTACCTGTCCGGCTCCGAGGCCGACGTGCGCCAGGCGGCCGAGGCCGCGGAGGACGCCCTGCGGAGCCTCTCATGAGCGAGCTCGAGGAGCTCCGGGCGCTGGTGCGCGAGGTCATCAGGGATGTGCTGCCCAATGGTCTCCCGGTCACCGAAACGGTTAACCTTTCAACTGACGAGGATCTGGCGGCGTTCGTGAAACGCCTCCTGGACCTGGATGCGGACCAGCGTGAGGAGCTTCGGTCCGGCCGGAAACGGTTCAGGCTCGCCGCCTTCCCGGCCCCCCTGGCCCCTCCAGCCCCCCCGGCCCCGTCAATCCCCCCGGCCCCCTCGGCTCCGGCCGGTACCGGACCTGTGCGCCGCATCGAGCGCGGCGCGGTGACCGAGGCGGTGATCAACCAGGCGGCGCGGGCCGGCGAGCGGCTGGTGCTCGGCCGCGCCGCCGTCCTCACCCCGCTGGCCAGGGACCGGGCCCGGGCCAGCGGGGTGCAGATCGACAAGGAGCGCTGATGCTGACCGCCACGGTGATCGGGAACGTCTGGGCCACGCGCCGCCTGGCCGAACTGCCCAACGGGGCCTTCCTCGAGGTGGAGGCCGAAGGCAGCGGCCAGCGGCTGATCGCCTTCGACGTGCTCGGCAGCGGGGTGGGCGAGCGCGTGCTCGTCACCCAGGGCTCCGTCGCGGCGGCCTGGTTCGCGGGCAAGCCACCCCCCGTCGACGCGCTCATCATCGGCTCCATCGATCCAGACCCGGAGACCCCACAGAACCCACAGAACCCGAAAACCCCAGAGAACCCAGCGAACCCGGAGAACCCCGCAAGCCCGAGAACAGGAGAGTAAGCGATGGCGGACAACGCGATCGGACTGATCGAGACCAAAGGATACGTGGCCGCGCTCGCGGCCGGGGACGCCATGGTCAAGGCGGCGAACGTGACGATCGTCGGCCGTCAGGAGGTCGGCGACGGGCTGGTGTCGGTGACGATCACCGGGGACGTCGGCGCGGTGAAGGCGGCCACCGAGGCCGGCGCCGAGACCGCGTCGAACGTGGGCGAGCTGGTCTCGGTCCACGTGATCCCGCGGCCGCACCCCGAACTCGCCAGGCACTTCAAGATCAGCGGTGACTGACGCCAGCCAAGCTGAGCTGCGGGTATACCTGCTCGTCCAGGACCTGCAGCCGCAGTTCGCCGCGTACCTGGGCACCCCCACCCGGGCCCGCGGCTACCCGCCGTTCGCCGGTCAGCACGCCCTCATCGTCGAGGTGGCGCCCGCGCTGGCGATCGAGCGGGTCACCGACCTGGCGCTGCGGGCGGTGCCCGCGGTCGAGCCGGGCATCTTGTTCGTCGAGCGGCAGTTCGGCGTGCTCGAGGTGCACGGCCGGGACCTCGGCGACGTGCGCCGGGCCGGGGACGCCATCTTGGCCGGGCTCGGCGCCGACGAGAAGGACCAGCTGCGGCCCCGGATCCTGTTCTCCGACGTGATCGAGGACGTGACCGACGCGCACGCCATCATCATCAACCGGAACCGGTCCGGCTCGATGATCATCCCCGGCGATACGCTGGGGGTCAGCGAGGTCACCCCAGCCCTGTTCGCCGCGGTCGCGGCCAACGAGGCGGAGCGGGCCGCCCCGGGCGTGACGCTGGTCGACGTGTCGATGATCGGCGCGGCCGGGCGGATCTACCTGAGCGGGCCCGCCGCCGACGTGTGGCGCGCGCAGCGCGAGATCACCGGGGTGCTCGCCGCTGTCGCCGGCCGGGACCACGCGGGGTAGTCATGGCAGAGCACGACCTGTCGGCCGGGGGCGACGTCATGGAGCGGGTGCGGAGCTGCGCGCGGGACGCGCTGGCCGCCTACGGCGGTCACCCGGCGGCGTCCGTCGAGCTGCTCAACGTCTCGGAGAACGCGACCTTCCTGGTCCGCGACCCGCAGGCCGGGCCGTCGGTGCTCCGCGTGCACCGGCTCGGCTATCACACCGAGCAGGAGATCGCGTCCGAGCTGGCCTGGATGGACGCGCTGCGCGCGGAGGCCGGGGTGCGCACGCCCCGGGTGCTGCCGGCCGCCGACGGGCGGCGGGTGGTCACCGTCCCCGAGCCCGGCGGCGCCGCCGAAAGGCATTGCGTCCGCTTCGAGTTCCTCCCCGGCACCGAGCCGGGAGGCGACCTGGAGGCCGGGCTGACCGCCGCCCATTTCGCCGAGCTGGGCGAGATCACCGCGCGGATGCACCGGCACGCGCGGGAATGGTCCCGCCCGGGCTGGTTCACCCGGTTCCACTGGGATTACGCGGCGGCGTTCGGGACCCAGGCCCGCTGGGGCCGCTGGCAGGACGGCGTCGGCGTCGGGCCGTCCGAGCTGGAGATCTTGACCCGGCTGGACCACGTGCTCCGCGCCCGGCTGCGGGCGTTCGGCTCCGGGCCGGGCCGGTACGGGCTGGTGCACGCGGACACCCGGCTGGCCAACCTGCTGGTGCACGACGGTTCGGTCAGCGTCATCGACTTCGACGACTCCGGGTTCAGCTGGTACCTGTACGACCTGGGCACCTCGGTGAGCTTCTTCGAGCACGCGCCCGAGGTCCCCGCCCTGGTGGACAGCTGGCTGCAGGGGTACCGGCGAGCCGGGCAGCTGTCCGCCGAGGACGAGGCGGAGATCTGGACGTTCATCATGTTCCGGCGGCTGCTGCTGGTGGCGTGGATCGGCTCGCACCGGGCCGTGGACATCGCCGCCGAGCTCGGCGCCGGATACACGCAGGGCAGCTGCGACCTTGCGGAGTCATACCTGAGCACCCACTGAGAGGACCTGCCATGTTCACATCGATCGCCGGACGCGCCGTGGTAGTGACCGGCGGCACCCGCGGGATCGGCAAGGGGATCGCCAGCGTGTTCGCCCGCAATGGCGCCAAGGTGCTGATCACCGGCCGGGACGCGGAGGCGGCCCGGGCGGCCGCCGAGGCGCTGCACGGCCAGGCGGCCGCGGCGGAAAAGCCCGGCGAGGTCTCGTTCGTGCTGGCCGACGTGGCCAGCCGGGAGGACTGCCGCCGGATGGCCGCGATCGCCCAGGAGCGGCTCGGCGGCATCGACGTGCTGTGCGCCAACGCCGGGATCTTCCCCGACGCCCGGATCGAGGACCTGACCGAGGAGGACCTGGACCAGACGCTCGGCGTGAACCTGAAGGGCACGGTCCTGTCGGTGCAGGCCTGCCTGCCCGCCCTGGCGGCGTCCGGGCACGGCCGGGTCATCCTGACCTCGTCCATCACCGGCCCGATCACCGGCTACCCCGGCTGGACGCACTACGGCGCGAGCAAGGCCGGCCAGCTCGGCTTCATGCGCACCGCCGCGATCGAACTCGCGCCGCGGGGCATCACGGTCAACGCGGTGCTGCCGGGCAACATCGCCACCGAGGGCCTGGCCAGCCTCGGCGAGGACTACGCGGCCGGGATGACCGCGGCGATCCCGATGCGCCGCCTGGGCACCGTCGACGAGATCGGCTACACCGCCCTGTTCCTGGCCACCGACGAGGCCGCGTACATCACCGGCCAGACCATCGTGGTGGACGGCGGCCAGGTGCTGCCCGAGTCGCCCGAAGCCATGGCGGCGATTTCTTAATGACCGAGGTTTCACCCGTCCGGACGCCGGAGGAGGTCAGGCGCGTGCTTGCCGAGCAGATCAGCAGCGGCCAGCTGCGTCCCGGGCAGCGGCTGGGCGCCGAGCGGGCGCTCGCCGCCGAGCTCGGCGTCAGCCGGGCCACGCTGCGCCAGGCGCTCGCGGTGCTCGCCGACGGCGGCGTCGTCCGCCGGGTGCCGGGCCGCGGCGGCGGCACGTTCGTGGCCAAGGGCAAGATCGAGCGCGACCTGTCGCGGATCGTCGGGGTGCCCGCGCTGCTGCGCAGCCAGGGCGTGGTGGCCGGGACCCGGGTGCTGTCCGCGCGGCTGGCCGAGGCGGATGACGTCACCGCGCAGGCGCTGCGGGCCCGCCCCGGCGAGCTGGTCATCGACCTGGTGCGGATCAGGCTGGCGGACGGCAGCCCGTTCTCCCTCGAGCATGCCAGGTTCCCGGCCCGGCGCTTCCCCGGGCTGCTCGAGCTGCCGCTGGGCGGTTCGGTCTACGAGCTGATCGAGGAGCATTTCGGCGCCGAGCCCACCGAGGCGGTGGAGCGGATCGAGGTGGTCCTGGCCTCGGCGGACGAGGCGGCCATCCTCGACATCGAGCCGGGAGCGCCGCTGATGGCCATCACCAGGACCACCACCGACGCCGACGGCGAGCCCATCGAGTTCTCCCGCGACCTGTTCCGGGCCGACCGCACCCGCATCGTGGTCCGCACCGAGGGCGGCGCGTCCCGTCCCGTCCCCGGCCGGGCCCAGGTCGTCGAGCTGCACGCCCAGGCGGCGGGATGACCGCCCCGGAGCCCGTCGGGCGAATACGCTTCATGGACCGGCAGCGGGTCAACCTGGACGGCTTCGCCCTCGAAGACCCCGCGCTCGGCCTGACCGCGCTCCGCTCGCCGGGCGATCCCGAGCCCAGCCTGGTGCTGGCGGACGGCCGGGTGACGGAGATGGACGGGGTGCCCGAGGCGCAGTTCGACTCGATCGACACCTACATCGCCCGCCACGGCCTGGACCTGAGCGTCGCGGCACAGGTCATGGTCCTGCCCGACGTGGCCTTCGCCCGCCTGCTGGTCGACCCGGCGGTGCCGCGGCAGGAGATCATCAGGCTGAGCGCCGGCGCCACCCCGGCCAAGCTGGCCCGCGTGCTGGCCCTGCTCCGCCCGCCCGAGCTGGTCATGGCGATGACCAAGCTGCGGGCCCGCCGGACGCCGTCCAACCAGGCGCATGTGACGAACCGCCTTGACGACCCGCTGCTGCTGGCGGCCGACGCCGCCACCGCGGCGGCGTTCGGCTTCCGCGAGATCGAGACCACCGTGCCGGTCCTCGGCGATGCGCCGAGCAACGCGGTGGCCTGCCTGATCGGGGCGGCGTTCGGCGCCGACGGGGTGCTCATCCAGTGCTCGGTCGAGGAGGCCATGGAGCTCGAGCTCGGCATGCGCGGGCTGACTTCCTACGCCGAGACCGTCTCGCTGTACGGCACCGAGCAGGTCTTCACCGACGGTGACGACACCCCGTGGTCCAAGGCCTTCCTGACTTCGGCGTACGCCTCCCGCGGCATGAAGATGCGGGTGTCCTCCGGGGCCGGCGCCGAGGTGCTGATGGCGGGGGCCCAGGGGTGCTCGATGCTGTACCTGGAGGCGCGCTGCGTGGCGCTGGCCCGGGCCATCGGCGCCCAGGGCGTGCAGAACGGCGGCATCGACGGCGCCAGCGTCGCCGCCGCGGTGCCGCGCGGGCTGCGCGAGCTGATGGCCGAGAACGTCATGGTCATGATGCGCAACCTGGAGTCCTGCTCAGGCAACGACGCGCTGATGAGCGAGTCCGACATGCGGCGCACCTCCCGCACGCTGCCGATCGTGCTGGCCGGCTCGGACTTCGCGTTCAGCGGGTTCGGGTCCATCCAGCGCTATGACAACATGTTCGGCCCCAGCAACTTCAACGCCGAGGACATCGACGACTTCCTGGCCATGCAGCGGGACTGGGGCGTCGACGGGGGCCTGCGGACCGTCCCCGCCGAGCGGATCGCGTCGCTGCGCCGCGAGGCCGCGCAGGCCTGCCGCGCCGTCTACGCCCACCTGGGCCTGGCCGACTTCACCGACACCCATGTCGACCTGGCGGTGGACGCGGCCGGATCTAAGGACCTGGGGGAGACCGACACCCTGGCCGTGCTCGGCGCGGCCCACGCCATCCGCCAGCGCGGGCTGACGGTGGTGGACATCGTGGCCGCCCTGGACGAATGCGGCTATTTCCATGAGGCCGAACGGACCATGGATTTCGCCCGGGCCAGGCTGTCCGGCGATTACCTGCAGACGTCGGCCATCTTCGACGAGCGGTTGCGTGTGCTGTCCCTGGTCACCGACCCGAACGATTACGGCGGCCCCGGCACCGGCTACGAGCCCTCGCCGTCCCGGCAGGCCGAGATCGACGCCATCCGCCAGGCGCGCGGGGTCGCCGACCTGCGGGCCGAGCAGGCCCGGTTCGCGGTTCCCCTGCTTTCCGCTCGCGGCCCCGCCGGGCCCGGGCAGGGGCCGCGCGACGTCGTCATCGGCGTCTCGCCGGCCGTCGGCCGGGACGTGTGGCGGTGCCTGTCCGGCCTGGCCGTGACGGACGTGCTGCGCGAGATGCTGGCGGGCCTGGAGGAAGAGGGCTGCGCCGGGCGGGTCGTCCGCTTCAACGACAGCGTCGACCTGGGCCGGATCGGCCTGGCCGCGGCGCGGCTGGCCGGATCCGGGATCGGCATCGGGCTGCAGGGCAAGGGCACCGCGCTGATCCACCGGCGTGACCTGGCCCCGCTGGCCAACCTGGAGCTGTACTCGGTGGCGCCCTCCGTCACCTTGGAGCTGTACCGCCTGCTCGGTGCCAACGCCGCGCGGCATGCCAAGGGCGGCACGCCCGACCCGGCCAGGAACCCGTACTCCGACGAGGCCATCGAGGCCCGTTACCACACCACCGTGATCGCCCTGATGGAACTGGAGCGCCACCGCATGGTCCCCGCCGCACCTCCCGAAGAACTGAGCCTGGAGGGACTTACGTGACGCAGTACCACTTTCTCGCCCCTCCGCCGCCCCGCATCCCGGGGCCCGCAGCCCGCTCCCGCGCCCCCACCGCCCCCACTGCCCCCACCGCCCCGCCAGGCCCCCCCGGAGCGCACCCCCGCGCCCCCGCAAACGACAACGATGCTCCATCGCTGTCGCCAGGGCAGCATCAATGTTCCATCGTTGCGGTTAGCGCTGGGCTCTGGGGCGGCCGGGTGGGTGAGGGACGTGAGTGACGTGACGGGAGAGGCCGATGTGGCTGGCGGGACCGAGATCCGGGCGCTATCCGGCCGGGCCGTGGACGGGCTGACCGTGGAGGCGGTGCGGGCGGGCGAGGTCGGGCTGGCGGACCTGCGGATCCATCCGGACACGCTGGAGCGCCAGGCGGCGGTGGCGCAGGAGCACGGCAACCCGCAGCTGGCGGATAACCTGCGCCGCGCCGCCGAGCTGACCCGGCTGCCCGACGACGAGATCCTGGCCGTCTACGAGGCGCTGCGGCCAGGCCGGTCCACGCAGGCGCAGCTGACCGAGCTGGCCGGCTCGCTGGCCGCCCGCGGCCTGCCTCGCTGCGCGGCGCTGGTGGCCGAGGCAGCGGACGTCTACGCCCGCCGGGGCCTGTCCGCGTAGGGAGCCGCCGGATGACGGTGATCGCCGGGGTCGACGTCGGGAACGCCACGACCGAGGTCGTGCTGGTGTCCGGCGGCAAGATCCTCGGCGCCGGACGCGTACCGACCCGCGGCCGCAAGGGGTCGGCCGGCTCCCTGCGCGGTGCGGCCGCGCTGGTCCGCCGGGTCGAGCGCCAGGCCGGGCGCACGGTCGAGGAGGCCAGGATCGCCCCGCTGCGGGCCGTGGACACCTCGGTGCTGATGGTGCCCGATACCCCCGCCCCGGCCGGCCGGCTGCGGGTGCTGGCCGCGGGCGTGCCCACCCCCGGCGGGACCGGAGCCTGCGTCGGGGCGCCCCTTTCCCTCGCTGATCCGGTGCCGCCCGGCGCCGCCATGCTGGTGGCGGTGGTGCCGCCCGGGCTGCGCTACGACGAGGCCGCCGCCCGGCTGCGCGCCCTGCTGGCGGCCGGGGCGAGGATCGGCGCGGTCCTGGTGGCCGGCGACGAGGGCGTGCTCGTGGCCCACCGCCTCCCGGCCGAACTGCCGGTCATCGACCAGGTCGACGCGGCCGCGGCCGTCGCGTGCCGGTTGCTCGCGGTCGAGGTGCGCCCGCCCGGGCACACGCTGCGCCTGCTGGCCGATCCGGTGGCACTCGGCGCCCGCCTCGGCCTGCCCGACCGCGAGGCCGGCGACGCGGCCGCGGTGCGCCGGGCGCTGGCCGGCCACGCCAACGCGGTGGTGGGCCTGCTGCCCGCCGCCCCGGCCCAGCCCGCCGCCCCGGCCGAGCCCTGGGTGATAACCGCCAGCGACGGCCGCCTTCCGCTGCGGGCCGCCTGCGCGCAGCTGGCCGGCTGGCCGGTCGGCGCCGTCCGGGCGCTCGGGACCGGTGCCGCCGGGACCGGGACTGGCGGGACCGGGGCTGACGGGACCGGAGCCGATTGGACCGGGGCTGACTGGACCGGGGCTGACTGGACCGGAGCCGATTGGACCGGGGCTGACTGGACCGGAGCCGATTGGACCGGAGCTGGCGGGAGCGAGGTCGATGACCTGTTCGCGGTGGATCTGGCGGCCGCGGCCGAGGCGGCCACCGCGCGGCCGGGCAGCACCGGCCGGGCGGTGCTGGTCGCCTCGCTGAGCCGGGCGGGCGACGAGCAGGCGGCCGCCGTCCTGGGCGGCCTGCTCGGCGTGCCGGTCCGCAGCCCGGTCAGCGAGCCGGCCGCGGCCCGGCTGGGCGCCCTGACCACGCCGGGGGCCCACCACGACGCGGTCGTCGCCGACCTGGGGGCCGGCACGGTCGATATCATCGGCCCGGCTGGCGACGTGGTGGCCGCCGGGGGCGGTGAACTGCTCACCGCGGCGGTGGCGGAGATGCTCGGGATCCCGCGCGCGGCCGCCGACTGGGTCAAGCGCGGTCCCTGCGTCCGGGTGGACGGCGGGCAGCGGTTCGAGGCGGAGGACGGCACCCGCGGTTTCCTGGACGTCCCGGCGCCCGCCTCGGCGTCCGGCATGCTCGCGGTGGACGGGCCCGGCGGCTGGCTGCCCTTTGACCGCCGCCACGGGCCGGGCGAATGGCGGGCCATCCGGCTGCGGCTCAAGCAGGCCGTGCTGGCGGCGAACTTCCGGCGGGCGGTCCGGACGCTCGGCCAGGACCCGTCCCAGCTAGCGCAGGTCCTGGTGGTCGGCGGCCCGGCCGGTGACGAGGAACTGCTCGGCGTGATCACCCGCTCGCTGCCGGACGGCGCGGCCGTCGGCCGGGGCGACGTCGGCGGAACCTGCCCGGGCGAGCCGCTCGGCCACCGCTACGCGGTCGCGCTCGGCCTGGCCCTGGCCCGTCCCTAGGCGGGCGGCCACTGCTTCGCGACCAGGGTCAGCACGTCGTAGGTGGCCACCGACTTGCCGTCCTGGTTGGTCACGTCCGCGTCCCAGCGCACCTCGCCGTGCCCGGCGTCCTCGCGGGGGGAGATCTCCTTGCAGGTCAGCGTCACCGTCAGCTCGTCCCCCGGGTAGACCGGCGTCAGGAAGCGCAGGTTCTCCAGCCCGTAGTTGGCCAGCACCGGACCGGGATCGGGCTGGACGAACAGGCCGGCCGCGAAGGAGACGATGAGGTACCCGTGAGCGACCCGGCCGTCGAAGAACGGGTTGGCCCGGGCAGCCTCGGCGTCCATGTGCGCGTAGAACGTGTCGCCGGTGAACTCGGCGAAGTGCTCGATGTCCGCCAGCGTGACCGGCCGCGGCCCGGCCACCACGGTGTCGCCGACCCGCAGTTCGGCCAGCGGCTTGCGGAACGGGTGGCCGCCGCCGGTGTTCCGTTCGGAACCCGGGATCCAGCGGCGGGTGACGGCGGACAGCACCCGCGGGCTGGCCTGCACCGCCGTGCGCTGCATGTGGTGCAGCACGCCGCGGACGCCGCCCATCTCCTCGCCGCCGCCGGCCCGCCCGGGGCCGCCGTGCACCAGCACCGGCAGCGGCGACCCGTGCCCGGTGGACTCGGCTGCGTCCTCACGGTCCAGGACCAGGAGCCGGCCGTGCCACGGCGCCAGCCCCAGGACCACGTCGCGGGCGAAGGAGGTGTCGGCCGTGACGACCGAGCCCGCCAGGCTGCCCCGGCCGCGGGCCGCGAGCTCGATCACCTCCTCGGTGTCCCGGTAGCCGATGATCGTGCTGACCGGCCCGAACGCCTCCACCTGATGCGGCTCCTCACGGTTCGCGTCGTCGGCCCGCAGCAGCAGCGGCGCCATGAACGCGCCCCGCTCGGCGCTGGCTCCCAGCACGTCCACGTGGTCCGGGTCGCCGGACACGATCCGGCCCGCCGACAGCAGGGCCTTGACCGAGCGGCGCACCTCCTCGCGCTGCTCCAGGCCGGCCAGCGCGCCCATCTGGACGCCCTCGTCCGCCGGGTTGCCCACCACCACCTTGGCCAGCCGGTCACGTGCCGCCTCCGCCACCTGGTCCGCCAGCGCGACCGGGACCAGGGCCCGCCGGATCGCGGTGCACTTCTGGCCGGCCTTGACCGTCATCTCGGTGACCAGCTGCCGGACGTACAAGTCGAACTCCGGCGTGCCCGGCCCGGCCTCGGGACCCAGGACGGAGCAGTTCAGCGAGTCCGCCTCGGCGTTGAACCGTACCGCCCGCCCGACGATGGCCGGGTGCGCCCGCAGCTGCCGGGCGGTGGCGGCCGACCCGGTGAACGACACCAGGTCCTGCTCGCCGAGATGGTCGAACAGGTCGCCGACGCTGCCGCAGACCAGCTGGATCGAGCCGTCAGGCAGCAGCCCGGACGCCACGATCAGCTCCACCAGCCGGGCCGTCAGGTACGCGGTCTGGGTGGCCGGCTTGATCAGGCTGGGCACGCCGGCGATGAACGCGGGAGCGAACTTCTCCAGCGGGCCCCAGACCGGGAAGTTGAACGCGTTGATCTGCACCGCGACGCCGTGCAGCGGGGTGAGGATGTGCTGGCCGACGAAGGTCCCGCCCTTGCCGAGCGGCTCGGCCGCGCCCTCGGCGAGGATGGTGTCGTTCGGCAGCTCGCGCCGGGCCTTGCTGGCGTAGCTGAGCAGCACGCCGATGCCGCCGTCGACGTCGAACCTGGCGTCCCCGAGGGTCGCGCCGGTACGGGCGGACAGCGCGTAGAGCTCCGGCCGGTGCTCGCGCAGCAGCAGCGCCAGCGACTTGAGCAGCGCCGCCCGCTGGTGGAAGGTCAGCTCGCGCAGCGCCGGGCCGCCGGCCGACCTGCCGTAGGCCAGCGCCGCGCCCAGGTCGATGCCGGCCGACGACACCCGGGCGACCTCCTCGCCGGTCACCGCGTCAAGCACCGGCCGTCCGTCGTCTGCCGGTTCGGTCCAGGCCCTGCTCACGTAGCTGCGCAGCGTCGTCATGGTCAGCTCCTGTCTGCCGGTCCCCTCAGCACGCTATCTCCCCGGCCCGGCGGCGGCGATTCCCGGGTCGGCGGCGGCGATCCCTGGTCCGCGGCGCCGGACATGGTCGGGTTAGCCCCCAGGCCGGGCGAGGGAAATCCGGAGCCCGGAAACTGAAGGCCGCCTCATTGGCCGGCGGGCGCATTCCCGGCAGGCTGGCCCTATGCGGGACGGGCTGTCACACGGCGGACCTCACCCGCGTCATGTACGGCAGAAGCGTGGTCGCGCCCGGCGCAGCTCGTGATCATCAGCGGAGGTGAGCGGTGAAGCAGATCCAGACCGAACGGCGGAAGAACCGCCGCGACCGGGCCGAGCCTGAGATATCTCCCCTCGACCCGCGGGACCCGGATATCGTCCGCGCCAAGTCGCTCAGCCGCCGCGTCCCCCGGCGCCCCGGCGCGGACAAGACCTGATTCCCGCACGCCCAGGGCCTCGTGGCCAGCCGCGTCTTCCGATCCCCCAGAGTTTCCCCCACACCCCCCATAAATCACCCCGCCCCAGGCCGGCATGCTGGAGGCCGGCTCGGGACCGCGGATGCGCAAACGGGCCGGTCCGGGTGATGGTCGTTGATATGACGTTGGGACGGGATGAGCATGTGGCGAGAACTGCAGCCGGGTGATCCAGAGCTGATCGGGCCGTACCGGCTCCGCGGGCTGTTGGGTGTTGGCGGCATGGGCCGGGTCTTCCTGGGGGTCTCGCCCGGAGGCCGGGCGGTGGCGGTGAAGGTCATCCGCGCCGACCTGGCGGCGGACCCGGAGTTCCGGACCCGTTTCCGGCGGGAAATCGCCGTGGCGCGGAAGGTAAGCAGCCAGTTCACCGCGCCGGTGCTGGACGCCGACGTGGATGGCCCGGTGCCGTGGCTGGCCACGGCCTATGTGACCGGGCCGTCGCTGGCGGACGCGGTGCGGGATTACGGACCCCTGCCCGTGCCGTCGGTGCTGAAGCTGGCCGCCGGGCTGGCGGAGGGCCTGAGCGCGATCCACGCCGCGGGCGTGGTGCACCGCGACCTCAAGCCGGCCAACGTGCTGCTGGCCGAGGACGGGCCCCGGGTGATTGATTTCGGTATCTCGCTGGGGGATGAGGCCAGTGCGCTGACCCGAACCGGCCTGGTGGTCGGCTCGCCCGGCTTCATGTCGCCCGAACAGGCCGAGGGACGCGAAGTCGGTCCGCCCAGTGACATCTTCAGCCTGGGCGCGGTCCTGGCCTTCGCGGCCACCGGCCACGGGCCGTTCGGCGCCGGGTCCACCCCCGCGCTGGTCTACCGCGTGGTGCACAGCCTGCCGGGCCTTGATCACGTGCCGGCCGAGGTGCGCCCGCTGATCGAGCGCTGCCTGGCCAAGGACCCCGGCCAGCGGCCGGCCGCCCGCGATCTGCTGGCGCAGGCCGCGGCGGTCCAGCCCACTGCGGTCCAGGCCACTGCGGTCCAGCCCGCCGCGGGCTGGCTGCCCGAACCGGTTACCCGCACGTTCCTGCAGCTTCCGACGGTGGCCGGCGCGGCCGCGACGGTCACGTCCCTGTCGGCCGCCCCGGATCAGGGCCACCCTCACCAGGACCATCCGCGCCAGGGTCACCATCGCCAGGGTCACCATCGCCAGGACCGGCGGCCGCGGCGCCGCCCGGGGCGCCGCCTGGCGATATCGGCCGTGATCGCCGGATTCCTGGCGGCCTCGGCCGTCAGCGGCATCACCCTGACCGCATCCGCGCATCAGTCG
>Ga0335073_10006523_pt1 | contig 16398 bp, 13 predicted proteins | sample Lox_Sample_22_FD_207093 | JGI IMG/M metagenome (GOLD analysis project Ga0335073, IMG submission 207093) | Soil microbial communities from Loxahatchee National Wildlife Refuge, Florida, United States - Lox_Sample_2.2 | ecosystem: Environmental > Terrestrial > Soil > Wetlands | place: USA... | reverse complement strand
GATCGACAACAGCGGTTCGGTATCGCTGCGGCTGATCGCGAACAGCAGCTCGTCCTTCGACGCGAAGTAATTGTAGAGCGTACCAACCGCGAGCCCGGCGCGTTCGGCAACCTCTTCCATCGAGGTGCTCGCGTAGCCCTTGCGATCGAACAAGCGCCGCGCAGCGGCGAGAATGCGCTGCTCGCGCTGGAGCTTCTGCTGCTCGCGGCGGCCGGCGGGAATCGGCACGGCGGGGAGCATGAAGCATTTATGCCACGGCGGCACGCGCGACGCAAGAAAAATGAATATGATTCATTTTTTCCGGCGAGAACAAAAAGTCACCACAAAGGGCACGAAGGCAAAGGTACGAACTTTTACCTTTGTGCCTTCGTATCCCTTGCCGCTCGTGTCTTAGCGATGATCTTTTCTTTCCTTTTGCCGGCTGTCGCGTAGCGCGTCGGATCGTCGACACCCGCCCGCGCAAACGCTTCGATACGTTCGGCGCACTTGGTGCACTTGCCGCAATGGCGGCCGCGCACCGGGCTCGCGCAGGTAAGGGTCAGCTCGAGCGGCAGCGCCCTGCCCTTGCGAATCACGTCTTCCTTCTCGATGCCGAGGAAGGGCGTCGAAATTTTGAGCGGCAGGCCGGTGCCGAGCTCGGCGGCCTTTTCGAAGGCGCGCAGAAACTCGGGGCGTGCATCGGGGAATGGATTCGCTTCAAGCAGCGCCATCGCCACTTCGCCGATCCGGTTGCGCGCGCAGAAGATTGTCGCCTTGGTCAGGAGGCTCAAGTTGCGGCCCGCGATATAGTTGGACGAAATCGCGGCGCGATACCCTGGGACGTTCTTCCCCGTGACGCTCCAATGATCGCCCGCGACATCGCTCATCGGCAATTCGAGCACAGCAGGCGGCGCGACATTCGATCGTCCCAGCCGCTCGACAAAACGCCGCAGAATTCGCAGCTCGTCGCGCTCCCACTTGACTCCCGCCCTAACATAGATCGGAAAGACGTGCCGCCCGCCGCGCGCCAGCTCCGCGAGCATCACGGAACTATCGAGGCCGCCGCTTGCGAGCACAGCCACGCGCGACTTGATCGGAACGATTCGATATTTCTTGAGCGCGGACCCAGTCATCCGCGGGAGCCTACGCAATCAGCCGCCCGCCGTCGAGCACGATCGTCGAGCCGGTCGCGAAATCGGTCGCACAGAGGTACATCACGGCGTTGACGACGTCGGCAGGCGTGCCCATCTTCTTAACGAGCGTCGCCGCAGCCATCCGTGCGATTGCCTCTTTGTCGTATTCCTCGGGCGCGAGCACCGGTCCGAGCGCCACGCAATTCACCTGGATGTTGGGCGCGAGCGCTTTCGCGAGCGCGCGCGTGAGCCCGACCAGCCCGCTCTTCGAGACGGTGTAAGGCAGGTAGTTGTTGTAGGGACGAATCCCGGCCCAATCGCCGATATTGATAATCTTGCCGGCGCCCTGCGCGCGCATCGCAGGCGCCGAGAGTTTCGCCAGAAAGAATGGCGCCTTCAAGTTGATATCGAGGTTAAGGTCCCAGTCCTTCTCGGTCACCTCGTCGATCGGCTTGCGATAAAAAACCGACGCCGAATTAACCAGGACATCGAGGCGCCCGAAGCTCGCGATAATGTCCGACACGAGCCGCTCGATCTCGACGACGCTCGCAAGGTCGGCGCGGAATGCGCGCGCAACGCCACCCGACGTTGCGATCTGCGCCACGACCGAATCTGCGTCCGGCGATGATGTCAGGTAGTGAACGGCGACCGATGCGCCGCGCTCGGCGAAGGCGAGCACAAGCGCGCGGCCGACGCGGCGGCCGGCGCCGGTTACCAGAACAACCTTGCCGTTCAGGTCCATCGCGATTCGCCGCGGCGGACGCGGTAACGGCTAGCCTGCGTGGACGGCCGCGATCGCTTTCACCAGTTCGAGATTGTCGGAGTGGCCCGTCTTCGACGCCGTGATATGGCCGATGACGGGGCGCCCGAGCAGGTAGAGATCGCCCATCAGGTCGAGCACCTTGTGCCGCGCGAATTCGTCAGGGAAGCGCAGGTTGGTGTTCACGACCTTCTCGTTGTCGACCAGAATCAGGTTATCGAGCCGCCCGCCGCTGCCGAGGCCCATCGCGGATAGCTTGCGAAATTCATCGACGAACGCAAAGGTTCGCGCCGGCGCGATTTCTTTGATGTACGCCTCGACCGAGGTCAACTCGAAGTGAATCTTTTGAACACCGATGGGCTGAGGATAGTCGAGCGTGTAATCGATAATGAGATGCTCGGCCGGCTCGATCTTGATAAACTCGCGGCCTTCGACTTCGTCACCGATCCCGATTTTCTTCGCGATTCGAATTGGCTCGACCGCGGCGCCCTGATCGGTCACGCCCGCGCTGGCGATCTGCTTGCAGAATTCCAGCGCCGAGCCGTCGAGCGCCGGAACTTCCTCGTCAGTCTTGACCAGCAGGTTGGTGATACCGAACGCATGGAGCGCGGAGAGCAGATGTTCGACCGTGCGAACTGAACGCCCGCCACTGGTAAGCGTGGTGTTGTAACCAGTATCGGTAACATTTTCGAGCCGCACCGAGATCGCCGTTTCATCAGAAAGCGACGAAAACACGATCCCCGTTCCCGCCGGCGCCGCGTGCAGCAGCACCCCGGTCTTGAGCCCCGTGTGGAGGCCCTGCCCGCCCATCACGATCGAGCGCGCCACGGTGCGCTGCGCGATAGTGCCAAGGCGTACGCTCTTGCGACGCGAGGCGCCCGCTGCCGCACTCACGGCCTCGATCGAGGCGCCTTCGGGTCCGGCAGTATCGCCTTCGAGCGCGCGCGCAATCGACGCGAGCAAGCCGCTGACCGAAAACGGCTTCTGGATAAAGTCCGCGGCGCCGAGCTTGGTCGCGGCGACCGCGCTCTGGATATTGCCGTGGCCGGAGATCATGATCACCGGCGTTTGGGGACGTTCACTCTTGATACGGCGGAGCAGCTCGATGCCGTCCATTTCGGGCATCCATACGTCGAGGAGCACTACGGCCGGGCTCTCGCGCTCGATAAGGTCGAGCACGCCCGGCGCGTCGCCGGTGTCGACGACCCGGAAGCCCTCGTCGCTCAAAATCCCCCTAAGTGACGACCTGATCCGCTCCTCGTCATCCACCACCAATACGGTTTCACTCACGCGGGAATTGCTCCTAAGGAAAGCTTATAGTTCGGGCGAATGCGCATTAGCCAATCGCCTTGGCGAGTCCCTGCTCTTTTACAGGAAATTCAAGGGAGAATCTACTTCCACGGGGGCGGTTGTCGATCACCCTGACGAAGCCGTGATGATCCGTAACAATCGCGGAAACGATCGCAAGCCCGAGCCCGGTGCCGCCTTTTTTGCTCGAAAAATACGGCTCGAAGATGCGCGTGCGCAGCCGCGGGTCGATTCCGGGGCCGTTGTCCGCCACCTCGAGGGTCACGATCGAGCGCTCGGGACGCAGCGCGGTGCGCACCTCGACGGCCGGCCTGTCGCCATTGTGATTGATCGCGATAGTCGCGGCCACGGCGTTATCCAGCAGGTTTACGAGCGCGCGTTTCATTGCCTCGCGGTCGATCGGAACCAGCGGCAGGGCGGAATCGAGCGAAATCGAGAACTCGACATTCGGATTGGCAGCGCGGAAGTTCGTCACGACCTCGTTCGCCAGCGCGTTGAGGTCGCCCAGAATCGGATTCAGATGAGGCATTCGCGCGAATGACGAGAACTCGTTGACAAGCCGCTTCAAGTCTCCGACCTCGCCGATGATAGTACGAGTGCACTCTTCTACGAGTTTCGCCTCGATACCGGGTTTATCGGCAAGCTGCCGGCGCAGGCGCTCGGCGGAGAGCTGAATCGGCGTCAAGGGATTTTTGATCTCGTGCGCGATTCGCCGCGCGACTTCGCGCCACGCTTCCATCCGCTCGACCTTGGCGATCTGGCTGACATCTTCAAAGAAAAGCACCGTGCCCTGCAGCTCGTCGGAGCCCTCGCCAAGCGGACTCGCGGTGACCATCAGTTCCGTCTCGCCGTTGGGCCCTTCGAACTTGATCGTCGAGCGCGCCTCGCGCGGCCGTGTCGCCGACGCGAACATGTCGTCGAGCGCGCGCGTAAGCTCGAGCCGAAAAGCGATGCTGTACGTGTTGCCGAGCGCATCGGCGACGCTGACGCCGAGGAAGCGCTCGGCGCACGGATTGATCGACGTGACGACGCCGTCGGAATCGAGGCCGACGACGCCCGCAGAGACATTGCGCAGCAAGGTTTCGGTATATCGGCGGCGCTGCTCGATCTCGGTGGTGGAAGCGCGCAGGTCGGCGGTCATCTTATTGAATGACTTCACCAGATGGCCGAGCTCGTCGTCGCCTACGGGCGGGATTTTGTAGTCGAGATTTCCGGCCGCGATGGCCTCGGTGCCTTGCGCGAGACGCTTGATCGGCCCGGTCACGCCGCGCGCCAAGTACATGCCGAACCAGCTCGCCAGCGTGATCACGACAAGGCCGATCAGTACCAGGGCCAGCATGTAACTGCGCAGGATCGGCTGGCGCAGGATGCGGAGCTGGAAGTAATCCTCCGATACGCGCGAGATATCGGTCGCGCGCGCGGCGAGGCTCCGCGGCAGGTAGTAGTCGACGACCACCGCGCCCATCACCGAATCCGTTTCCGACGAAGTATAGATTGGCGCGGAGCCGCGAATTACGTCCGACGATCCGAAGCGATCGGTGCGCGAGGCCGTTTGACCCTTCAGAGTCTGAGCCACGAGTTCCGAATCGGGCAAGGCGCCGATCCCCGTCGGAGTCTTGGGGCTGAGGGCGACGTCGAGCAGCTTGCGGTCGCTTGAGAAAACCTCGATCGTGCCGAGGTTGTACTTCTCCTGGCTGTCCTCGATGAACTTCTTCAGCTCGGTGCGTTTGTCTGGATCGAGCAGGCGCCGGGTGCTGATTTCACCGGCCATCACCCGCGCGAAGTGCAGCGCGTTGTTGGCTGAATTCAGATAGTAGGTCTTGGCGATTTCGAGCGAATCATCGAGCACTTGCTGATATTCAGGATTAAACCAAGTGTCAATATTTGCCTGGAGGAACACTCCTGACACATAGAGCAGGAATACGCTCGGCACGAGCGCGACGGCGATAAAGCCCGCGACCAGGCGGGCCTGGAACTTCGAACCGATAAGTCCGCGGCGGCGCTCGAAGATGACCTTGGCGAGATTACGCCCCACCAGGAAGAGCATCAGGCCGAGCAATACGAAGCTGACATTGAACAGCGCGATTATCGCGACGTTGGAGGAAAGCGAGGTGTGCTTGGTGAGCGGCGGGAGCTGGGTCTGCGCCAGCACGAAGACGATCAGCGTCGCACCGGCGATCAGCGCGGCAAATATTTCGCGGCGGCGCCGCTTCCGATCGGCGAGTCTGAGTGCGGCTTGATTTTCGCGCTCGTCAGCCATCGTCATCGCCTAAGCAGCGACAGAAGAAGGGTCGCGACGACACTCAGGATGATGCAGGTCACGATCGGAAAATAGAAAGTGAAATTGCCGCGGCGGACGTAGATATCGCCGGGCAAGCGACTAACGCCGGGAATCGAACCGAGCGCCCACATCAGCGCGCCCGCGCACGCGACAAGGATCCCCAGCATCACCAGGCTTTTGCCAATCGGCGCCATTGTTCGCCCGGTTGATCTTATAGCAGAGCGGGTCCAGGCGACATGGCCTGTGACGCCAACCTAACTGGCGACGCGCCCCAAAAAATCCCTCGCCCGTTATGTCACGGGAGAGGGATTTCGGGGGCCCTCGCCGCTTCGCGGGTAAGGGCCTTCGAGGCTTCGGGAAAAAACACCCGGCGTCGTTTTTGCGCCGCCGGGTGCAGAGACAGATCGATGGCGAAGCCGGAGGCCTCAGGCGTGGGCGTGGGACCTGGCTTCTTTGGCGGCTTGCGCCTCCTTGACGATCTTGTCGGCGACCATCGGCGGAGCTTCCTCGTAATGCGAGAAATGCTGCTCGAAGGAGCCGCGGCCCGAGGTTATCGAGCGCAGGTCCGGCGCGTACTTCAGCACCTCCGACATCGGCACCTGGGCCTTGATCACCTGGCCGCTGCCCTTGCTGTCCATGCCGAGGACCTTGCCGCGGCGGGCGTTGAGGTCGCCGATCACGTCGCCCATGCATTCATCGGGGCACGAAACTTCGATCGCCACGACCGGCTCGAGGATAATCGGCTTGGCTTTTTCAAGTGCTGCTTTAATTCCCATCGAGGCCGCGATCTGGAACGCCATGTCCGACGAATCCACGTCATGATAGCTGCCGTCGAAGACCGTCACTCTGACGTCGACCATCGGATTGCCCGACAGGAAACCTTCGGCGAGCGTATTGCGCACGCCCTTCTCGACCGACGGGATAAAGTTGCGCGGGATCGAGCCGCCGACGATTTCATCGACGAACTCGAATCCTGTTCCGCGCGGGAGCGGCTCGACCTTGAGCCAGCAATCACCGTATTGGCCGCGGCCGCCGGACTGTCGCTTGTATTTTCCTTGCGCTTCGGAGCGGCCCTTGATCGCTTCCTTGTAAGGAACCTTAGGCGCCTGAAGTTCAACCTCTACATTGAATTTTCGCTTGAGCTTCTCGACCGTCAGCTCGATATGCATCTGCCCGGTGCCCGAGAGAATGATCTCGTGCGTTTGCGCATCGCGATGCATATCCAGCGCAAGATCCTCGTCGACGAGCTTCTGCAGCGCGGCAGAGGCCTTCTCTTCGTCGCCCTTGGTTTTAGGACGCAGCGCGAACGAGATGACGGGAGTCGGCCGTGTCAGCGGCGGCTCGGCGATGATCGGTGACTTTTCGTCGCAGAGCGTGTCACCGGTTGTCGTATCCTTGAGCTTGGCGACGGCGACGACCTCGCCCGCGAGCGCCTGCGCAACCGGGCTCTGCTTTTTGCCTTCGAGGCGCAAGAGCTGGCCGAACCGCTCCTTGCTCTCGCGCGAGGCGTTGAGCACGGGCGCATCGCTATGCGCCGTCCCTGACATCACGCGGAATATTGAGAGCTTGCCCGCGAACGGGTCGATAATCGTCTTGAACACGAAGGCGGCAAACGGAGCACCCGGATCCGCCGCGCGCTCTTCGGGAGTCCCTTTCGTCGGATGACTGAACGATGCGGCGGGACGCTCGTTCGGCGCCGGCAGCAGCAGGTTGATCGCATCGAGCAGCGGGCCGACGCCGATATTCTTCGCGCCTGAACCGCAGAACACCGGCGTCACTTTGCCGCCGAGCACGGCGGCTCGTAGAGCCTTGCGCGCGGCCTCGTCGTCGATCGTGCCCTGGTCGAGATATTTCTCGAGCAGCTCGTCGTCGGTCTCGGCGACTGCCTCGTAATATGCGTTGCGTGCGGACTCGGCGCGCTCCTTGATATCGCCCGTCAGCTCCTCTTCCTTGGCCTTGCCGCTCTGGTCAGCATAGGTGAGCGCCTTCATCGACAGCACGTCGATAACGCCCTTGAAGCCGAGCTCGTCGCCGATCGGCAGCGAGAGCACGACGACTTTCGCGCCGAGAATTTTTTCGAGGTCCTTGAGCGCAGCGTTGAAGCTGGTGCGCTCGCGATCAAGACGCGACACGAATGCGATCCGCGGCAGGTTGGACGCGTTCGCCGCGGCCCAGATCTTCTCCGATTCGACCTTGGTGTCCGCGCCCGGGCTGATGAGTATCACGAGCCCGTCAACCGCGCGCAGCGTCGTCATCGTCTCCGGCAGCACGGCGCTGTAGCCGGGCGTATCGGCGAAGAGGACCTCGGTCTTTTTCCAGTTGTAGTGATGAAAGGCAGAACTGATCGAGATGTGATGGTTAAGTTCCTCGGGCTCAAAATCCAGTGACGAACTGCCATCGTCTGGACGCCCGAGCCGCGATGTCGCCCCGGCGGTGAACAGCATCGCCTCGGCAAGCTGGGTCTTTCCTGTGCCACCCTGGCCTACGATCGCGATGGTTCTGAGCCGCCCGATTTCCTCCACAGCCATAGGAGTAACCTCTCTTCGCGCCTCGCGAGGCCGCCGAACTGAGCGCGCGGCCCGTTCGAAGCGATTTATTGCTGTCAGAAGATCACATCAAACCTCACGCATACGCTCCTTCGACGGTGACTTCTCCCGCGACGATTCGCTCGACCTTGTCCCCGAGATCGAGCATCAGCGCGCCGTCATCGTCGATACCCCGTACGATACCGCCCTGGCGCCGCCCGCCGTCCACGATCGCTACCCGCTTCCCTGTAAGCGCCGAGTAGCGTTCCCACGCTGGCCGAACAGCGGCGAAGCCCGCGGTCAGAGCTTCCATATAGCGAGAGTCGAGCAAGGAAAAAAGCGAATCGGCGAGTTCGATTCGATCCCATGCGCGACCGGTCGCGATTCGAATTGATGTCGCGCGCTCGCGCAGTTCATCGGGAATATCGCTCGCGGTGAGATTCACGTTGATGCCGATCCCAAGCAGCACACACTCGAGATTGCCGCGCTTGTCGGTGATCGCCTCGGCGATCATGCCGGAGACCTTGCGCCCGCGAAGCCATACGTCGTTGGGCCACTTGAGTCCGACGATACCCGGCGCGACGCGCTCGAGCACATCGGCAACGGCCAGTCCCGCGACGAGGCTTAGCTGAGGCACGCTCGCAAGCGGCATCGCAGGGCGCAGGATGATCGTCGTGTAGAGGTTGGCTCCGGCGGGCGAATGCCACGAGCGGCCGAGGCGGCCGCGGCCCGCGGTCTGCCGGTCAGCGATTATTGCGGTGCCTTGTTGGCTTCCCTGCGCAGCAAGCTCGCGCGCGATCTCCTGGGTGGAATCGACTTCGTCGAAGTAGTGGATTCGCCATCCGATCCGTCCCGGTTCGCCGCGTTCGATCGATCGGTATGGATTGTCGGGCATCAGTCAGTCGCGGCTCCGGAGCGTCAGGTCTGGTCGATCCTCATGCTGATATCTACAGCCTTTACAGAATGCGTCAGCGCACCGACCGAGATCAAATCGACGCCAGTCTCGGCAAGCGCGCGCACGGTGTCGCGCGTGATGCCTCCAGAGACTTCGAGGATGATCTTCTCGCCGACTTTGGCGCGCGCTTCGCGCACCTGCGCGAGCGTCATATTGTCGAGCAGGATCGCATCGGCGCCGGCGCGCACGGCCTCGTCGACCTGCGCGAGCGTCTCGCATTCGCATTCGATCCTGATCGTGTGCGGCGCGAGTTGGCGCGCGCGTTTGATCGCAGGAGTAATCCCACCTGCTGCAGCGACGTGGTTCTCCTTGATCAGCACACCGCTGTCGAGTCCGAGGCGATGGTTATGGCCGCCGCCAGCGCGGACCGCATACTTCTCGAGGACGCGCAGACCAGGATGCGTCTTGCGCGTGTCGATAATCTTCGCACGCGTGCCCGCGATTGCCTCGACGTAGACGCGAGTTGCAGTCGCGATACCGGAGAGCAATTGAACGAAGTTGAGCGCAGTCCGCTCCCCGACGAGCAGCCCCGCGAGCCGCCCCTCGACGTCGGCAAGCACGTCGCCAGCCTTGAGCTCGCAGCCTTCGTCCGTGAGCGTGAGCATGTTCGGCTCAGCGCCGGTCATCGCGAAGACCTGTTCGATGAGGAACGCACCCGCGACAATCATCCGCGGCTCTTTAACCTTAATAATCGCGCGCCCGAGCTGACCGGGCGATACCGTCGCAGCAGTAGTGAGATCGCCCTGTCCCACATCCTCAGCCAACGCCCGCCGGATGTAGTCGGAGAGATCGAGCTGCCGGATCATCTCCATTGGCGACTCTCCTCGCTGTCCCCTCTCCCTATCCTGGGAGTAAGGCGAGGGGATCCGGAGATAAGAGGGAGCAATATGGCGATCACGCGATGCCTTCGAGTTGCTTCAACTGCTCGCTCAACTGCCGATGCTGTGTCTGCAGGAGCTTATAGCGCTCGGCGACTTCTTCTTTGGTCTGCGGATCGGCCTTGGCCATAAACTGCTCGTCATTCAGCCGCTTCGAATGCTGCGTCGAGTGCTTCACGACTTCGTCGAGTTGCTTCTGCAACTTGCGCCGCGCCTGCTCGAAGTCGTAGCCATCGGGAGCCGCGACGCCGATATCAGCCCACAACAGATGCGAGTACACGACCTGCGCGCCTGCGATCGGCTCCGTGCTGAGAGTTTCAAGCTTCGCCAGTACGCTCACATATTGTCGCCACAGTTCGATCTCTGATGGCGAGGTGCCCTCGCCGAGTCGGACCACCGCGCGTGTGCGCTGCCCCGGATGCCATCCCAAAAGAGAACGTAGCGAATTGATTTCCTCGGTCGCCGCGATGCAGTGCTCCATCGCTCCGGATTCGGCTGGCGACAGCAGCGAGCCCTCGCGCGCGATCGGGAAGCTTGCGATCGGCAGATGCGGCGGGAGGTTCGGCTCGCCGATGTAAGGGCGAATCGCCTGCCAGATTTCCTCGGTCACGAACGGCATGAACGGATGCAACAAGCGCAGCATCTGATCGAGCGTGTGCACCAGCACGTAGCGCGCGGCGGCCTGGCGATCGCCGCTCGCCTTCAGCGGCTCCTTCGCCAGCTCGATGTACCAATCGCAGAACTGATGCCAGGCGAAGTCGTACACGACCATCGCGGCGTTGTTGAATTCGTACTTGTCGATGTACTCGGTCACTTCGCGAGTCGTCTGGTTCAGGCGATCGAGAATCCATCTGTCAGCGAGCGACAGCTTCGAGTCATCAACGGTCGGAATCGGCTCGGGCGCGCCTTCGAGATTCATCAGCACGAAGCGGGCGGCGTTCCAGATCTTATTGGCGAAGGCGCGCGAGGCCGCGAAGCGATCGTGCGACAGGATGACGTCGCGGCCCTGCGCCGCCAACTGCGCGAGCGTGAAGCGCAGCGCATCGGCGCCGTACTGCTCCATCAGCTCGAGCGGATCGACGACGTTGCCCTTCGACTTCGTCATCTTCTTGCCGAGCTCGTCGCGCACGAGCGGCGTGATGTACACGTCACGGAACGGCACTTCATCCGTGAACTCGAGCCCGAACATCATCATGCGCGCGACCCAGAAGAAGATGATGTCGAAGCCGGTCAGCAAGAGGCTCGTTGGATAGTACTTCTGCAGATCGGCGGTATTCTCGGGCCATCCGAGGGTCGAAAAAGGCCACAGGCCCGAACTGAACCACGTATCGAGCACATCCTCGTCCTGCGTGATATCGCTGCCGTCGCATTCCGGGCACGTCGCAGGGCGCTCCAGCGCGACAATCAGATGATTGCATCGCACACAGTGATACGCCGGAATCCGATGGCCCCACCATAGCTGCCGCGATACGCACCAATCGTGGATATTGTCGATCCAGTTGAAGAACGTGTTCTCCCAGAACTTCGGATGAAACGTGGTGTCGCCCTTGCGCACCGCATCACCCGCCCGCCGTGCCATCTCCTGCATCGCCATGAACCACTGCTCTGAGAGCATCGGCTCGACGACGGTATCGCATCGCGAGCAGACGCCGACAGCATGATTGTGCGGCTCGACTTTCTCGAGCAATCCAGCGGCTTCAAGATCTGCGACGATCCGCTTGCGCGCATCTCCGCGCGACAGCCCCTTATACGGGCCGCCGTTCTCGTTCATGTGCGCGCGCTCGTCGAGCACCGAGATTTGTTCCAGATTGTGGCGTTTGCCGATCTCGAAGTCGTTGAGATCATGACCGGGTGTTATCTTGAGCGCGCCGGTGCCGAACTCGCGATCGACGGCGCTGTCCGCGATCACGCTCACGTCGCGGCTCGTTAGCGGCACCCGCACACTCTTGCCGACGGACGCCTGGAAGCGATCGTCTCCGGGATTCACCGCGACCGCAGTGTCGCCGAGAATTGTCTCGGGCCGCGTCGTCGCGACCGTCAGCGAGCCCGAGCCATCGACGAAATTGTAGAGCACGTAGTAAAGCGCGCCCTTGGCATCCTTGTGATCGACTTCAAGATCGGACAGCGCCGTCTCGCATCGGGGACACCAGTTGATAAGCCGCTTGGCGCGATAAATGAGCTTCTTGTTGTAGAGATCGACGAAGACCTTCGTCACGGCCTTCGACAGGCCAGGGTCAAGCGTGAAGCGCTCGCGGCTCCAATCGCAGGACGCGCCGAGGCGGCGGAGCTGATGAAGGATGCGCCCGCCGTACTCATCGCGCCATTGCCATACGCGGTCGAGGAAGACTTCGCGACCGAGCTGATGACGATTCTTGCCTTCCTTGGCGAGCGCCTTCTCGACTGCGTTCTGCGTCGCGATTCCGGCATGATCGGTGCCGGGCAGCCACAGGGTGTTGTACCCCTGCATCCTGCGCGTACGCACGATGATGTCCTGGAGCGACACGTTGAGCGCATGCCCGAGATGGAGCTGACCCGTGATATTCGGCGGCGGAATTACTACCGAGAAGACCGGGCCCTCGCGCGAAGGATCGGCCTTGAAATAGCCAAGGTCGATCCACTTCTGGAACCACTTCTCTTCCGCGGCTTTCGAATCAAATGTCTTGGGAAGTTCCACCGTTGCCGTCCATCTCAAACTCTGCGGTCAAAAAAGGGCGCGAGTGCGCCCACTTGGCAAATCATATTGGCGCGGTAAGCGGCTAACAAGTGTGCCGCCGCAACAGGCAGCAACATCAAAGCCGCCTCCAAATCAAGCTTGTAAATTAACACTGGTTGATAATATCGTGCGCGCGTGTCCGGCCATCTTGGGGAACAACAAGCCGACACAGAGGGGACATGCTGATGACTGGAACGCTAAGGAAGCTGGCGATTGGCGCCGCAGTGGGGACGACAATCCTGGCCGGCGCAATTTCGGGATGCAGTTCGCTCAATCAGAGCCACATCGACTGCAACGTGGTGAGGTTACAGACCGACGCCGGACGCTCTGACGACGAAATCGCCTCGGCGATCGGCGCGAGTGTTTCCGATGTTAAGGCCTGCCATGGCTCCGAGACGTCGGGCAACAAGACCTCCGGCGGCGTTCAGAGCGGAAACTACTAGCAGGCGCGATTCGAACTTGGTGCGAGAGGGGGGACTTGAACCCCCACGAGGTTGCCCTCACAAGGTCCTGAGCCTTGCGCGTCTGCCGTTCCGCCACTCTCGCTCGGGAGCCTAGGATTCTACTGGCACTGAAAAGTAAAGCAAGACGGCCCGGTGCGCCGGGCCAGTCTTGAGCCCTGCCCCGCGCTCTTGGACAATCGGCGGACCATGAACCCGCGCATCACCGGCGCGATCGCGCTGGCGCCCGACCCCAGGCCCGGCTCGCTCGCCCTCGATCTCAGCGCCGGCTACGGCGATTCGACAAAGCTGCTCGAGGAGCGCGGGTGGCGCGTGATCCCGACCGAGTTCCATCCGCGTGGCCCCGGATGGGTCGCGGTCAACCTGAATCATGATCTTCCATTCAAGTCCGAAAGTTTCGATCTGGTCTCGATGCTCGAAGTGATCGAGCATCTGCCGGACATCCCGCACATGATCGACGAGATCGCGCGCGTGCTTAAGCCGGGCGGCACGGCGATCGTCACGACTCCGAACCGGCTCAACGTCGCCTCGCGCGTGCACTACCTGCTTACAGGATACTATCGCGGCCGGCGCGCGCCTCTGCCCTACAAGTATCGCGTCGAGGACGGCCGCAACTGGAACGTGATGGGCCTCAACGATCTACACTGGATCGCATGGGGCAAGGGCCTCCGGATGGACGCCGTCGGCCGCGCCAAGCGCAAGATACGCTCGCGAATCATGATGCCCATGCTGTACCCGTTCATCGCCGGCTACTCGTGGATGGTCTATCGCGGCGCAGCCAAGGACGACGCGCAGTGGGAGATCAACCGGCAGTTACTGAAATTCATGACCAGCCCGAGCCTGCTGCTGGATGAGAACATCATCATGAGATTCCGGAAGTTCGCCGCGACCGAGGCCACAACTTCCTCACTCTCCATGCCCCCTTCGTCCCCTCTCCCTCACCAGGGAGAGGGCTAGGGTGAGGGTATTTTGTTGCTGGCTGCAAAGAGAATCCGGGCGACCCTCACCCGACGCCGCGATACGGCGTCGACCTCTCCCTGGTCAGGGAGACGGGGTTCAGAGCCGCGTTGCTGGTGAAGATTTCGGTTATCATTGCGACGCATATGCGAACGGAGCCGCTCGCGCGGCTCATTCATAGTCTCGCACCGCAAATATCGAGCGGCGAGCGCGAGTTGCTCGTTGCCGAGAATGGCTCCGGTGAGAAGAGCGCGTTGCCCGACGCCGGCATCGCGATCACGCATCTTCACGATTCGCGGCCTGGTAAGTGCCGGATTCAGAATCGCGCGATTGCTGCGGCGCGCGGCGAGATTCTCGTTTTCCTCGACGACGATCTGATCGTCAGCAACGGCTACCTCGATGCGGTCGAGGCCTTTTTCGCGGCGCATCCTGGATACGCGGCGATGGCGGGGCGAGTCTTGCCGGCCGAGGATCCCAGGGCCAAGGCCGGTGCGATGGCCGTGTATCTCGATCTGCCGATCTACGATTACGGCGACGATGTGTGCGATGTGCGCGGCGCGCTAGGCGCGAACATGGCCTTTCGCGCGACGGCGCTTAAGCAGGTCGGTCCCTTCGACGAGCGCCTCGGGCCCGGGGCCTGCGGCCATGAAGAGGAAACCGAGATGTCGGCACGCCTTAGGCACGCCGGATTTCGAATCGGCTACGCGCCCCAGGCTGTCGTCTATCACGAAGTCGATACCGCGCGCGCCGATCGCGCGCGCTTCATCCGTATCGCGCGCGAGCGCGGGCGATGCCGGATGCTGCACGAAAAGCATTCCGCGTTGGACGTGCTGACCAAGTGTGCGGTCGCCTGGATGCGTCTCCTGGTCATTCGCGCTTTCGGAGCCGGCGTCGAGCGCGTTGCGCGGGAGGAGCGGCGCCTCGCCGTGGCGCGCGGGATGTTCGACGGCCTCGGCAGCTAGCGCATCGTCGCGACGATCGCGTTCAGCTCGGCGCCATAGCGCTCCCAGGTAAACTCTGCCGCTGCCGCCCGCGCTTCTTCGCGCAGAGTGGGCGCGGCGTCGAGCAGCATATCGAGCCGCAAGGCGATCTCGCCGGCATCGGTCGGATCCTCGAGACAAAACGGGCGCATTGAAGCGGGCAGGACTTCGCTCGCACCGCAGTAAACGCTCGACATGACCGGCAGCCCCGATGCCATCGCCTCGACAATCACATTGCCGAACGGCTCGAACAGCGAGGGCAGCGCCAGCGCGTCCGCCGCGTGCATCAGGCGCGCTGCGTTCGGTTGCGCTCCGGCAAACACAATTTGTTGATCAATGCGCAACTCGGAGGCGCGCTTGCGGTAGCCTGCAATGTCGCGATCGTTCCCGACCACGAGCAGATGCGCCCGGCGCTTGAGGAGCGGCCAAGCTTCGAGCATGAAAGGTAAACCTTTACGCGCGAAGCCGTTGCCGACGAAGATCACGAGCGGAACGTCGCCCGGAATCTTGAATTGCGCGCGCACCGCCGCGCGATCGTCATCCGATGTTGCAGGGCGGAACCTCTCAAGGTCCACGCCATTGAAGAGCGTCAAGATCTTCTGTGGATCGACGGCGAATTCGCGCACGATGTCGTCTTTGACGAGATTCGATACTGCGATCACTTTTCTGAGCGCGGGCGAAGCGAAGCCGCGCCGCTCCACGAGCATCTGCACACGGTGATACGGCCGCATTCGCATCAGTGCAACCGCCATTGCGCTGCGCCATTTGCGCGCGGCGCGCAGGTAGCTGACGTGAGCGTTGCCGCCTGAGCGCAGCAGGTCGGCGCCGATCACGCGCGCGAAACTGAGCAGTAGTTCCGCACCATCGCGCCGCGCGGCCGGCGCGGCGGCATAAGCAAAACGCAGGAGCGAGAGCGCGCGGCCCGGTGCGAAGCCGCCGACGCGCCGAAGCTTCCACTCCGAATTGCCGCCACGCACGTCCTCGGCGAAGATTGTTACGTCATGGCCGCCCGCGCGCAGCCACTCCGCGGTCACGATCAGATCGCGCTCGGTGCCGCCGCCCGCCGGATCGAAGCGGCGCGTGATTAGCGCGATCCGCATCTGCGCTCACTGCACGACGGCGAACCCCGATGCGCTCGCCATGCGAGTATGGTAATTTTTTTCACGGGATGTGAGGTGGGGGATGATCGAGATTCAATGCACCAGTTGCCATACCCGCTACCGTATCGACGAGCGGGTGCTGCCCGACGATACGCCAACGTTCAAGTGTTCGCGATGCGGCCACGTGTTTACCGCCGAGCCGGTGCGCACCCGGCGCCGCAAGAACGAAGCGGCGGCGGAGTCTCCGCCTCCCAGGCAGGAGGAAGCCGCGCCTCCCGAGGAAGAGCGCGAAGAGCCGCTTGAGAAGTTCAAGGCGATGCGCGCGCCCGATCTCCCGCAAGCAGCGCCGCAAGCCGAGCCTGAGCCGC
>Ga0335073_10006522_pt1 | contig 16401 bp, 15 predicted proteins | sample Lox_Sample_22_FD_207093 | JGI IMG/M metagenome (GOLD analysis project Ga0335073, IMG submission 207093) | Soil microbial communities from Loxahatchee National Wildlife Refuge, Florida, United States - Lox_Sample_2.2 | ecosystem: Environmental > Terrestrial > Soil > Wetlands | place: USA... | reverse complement strand
TTCTCGACCGTGTCGTTCATCGCCTCACACCTCCACCACAACATAGCTTGCCTCGACCGAGACCGGGATCTTCTCGGCCACGTAAGGGCCCTTCACGATGCGCTCGCCGGGCTCGATCGTGACCGCATAGTGGCGCAGCGCGATATTGTCGGGATCGCACCAGGACTGGCCGGTGCGGATGTCGTACTGCCAGCCGTGCCAGGGACAACGGATCATCTCGTGTCCCGCCACCACCCGATAGCGCCCCGGCTCGTCCGATTCGACGCGGTTGACGATCTTGCCGCGGCACAGCGAAGCGCCTTCGTGCGGGCACTTGCTGATGAGCGCATAGAACGACCCCGCGAGGTTGAAGATGCCGATCTCGCGTCCGGCGACGGTGACGACCTTGGCCGACCCGGGCGCGATCTCGTCCACCGTGGCGACGACGTGGCGCGCCGCCATCTCAGCCGAACCGGAAGACGCGCTTGGCGTTTTCGGAGAAGATCATGCGCCGCTGCGCGTTGGTGACGTTGACCCTCAGCACCATCCGCGGATCGTCGAAATCCCAATGCGGATAGTCGGTCGAGAACAGCAGCCGGTCCCAACCGATCCACTCGATCGCGCGGACGAGGTCCTCGTGCCGCTCGGGCTCTTCCATCGGCTGGGTCGTGTACCAGATGTGCTCGCGGATATAGTCGCTGGGCTTGCGCTTCAGGTGCGGCACTTCGCTTCTCATGCGCTCCCAATGCTTGTCGAGGCGCCAGGCGAGCGGCGCGACCCACGCGAAGCCGCCTTCGACCAGCACCAGCTTCAAGCCCGGGAACGCCTCGAACGCGCCTTCGAGCACCATGCTGGTGAAGACGCCCATGATGATGAAGGCGAAGGTCTGATGCTCTTCGAGATAGAAGGAGGGCCAGCCCGCGGGCGTCGAGGCATAGCCCGCGCCGAAGCCCGGCACGTGCAGCCCGATCGGCAAATCGTTGCGCTCGCACGCTTCGAAGATCGGCCAATAGCGGCGGCGGCCCAGCGGCTCGTCGGCGCGCGGCGACATGCTCACCTGCACGAAGCGACGATCGTTCGCGCGCTTCTCGATCTCGCGCACCGCCGCCTCGGGATATTCCTGCGTCACCTGGATCGAGCCCTTGAGGCGCGGCTCCTTGTCGATCCACTCGGCGATCTGCCAGTCATTGTTGGCCGACGCGAGCGCCGCGCCGAACTCGACATTGCGTTCGGCCGCGCCCGATGGCTGCAACGCTTGCAGGAGACCCCACTCGATATTGTTGGCGTCGAGATGCTGCCTCCGCATGAAATCGAGGTCGCTGCCGGGCGGGCCGCCGCCGGGCGGGATGGCGTCGATCCGGTTCACCTGCATGCGCGGATGGGTGAGCGTCCCGTGCAGGCCTTGGCGCACATTGCGGCGATAGGTCTTGTAGTGGTCCTGCCACCGCTTTGGCAGGAACGGCAGAATCTGGCTGTCCTCGCGCATGGTCGGATGGATGTCGCAATCCACGACCTTGAGGCGGGTGTCGGTCGAAGCGGGCCGGTCGAGTTCGGTGATGCTCATGAGACGGTCTCCCGAAGGCGGGAATAAGTGGCGAGCGGATTGTCGATCAGGATCTTCCGCGTAAGGTCGGGCGGCAGCCCGTCGGGCAGAGCGTCATCGCCGTCGAACTGCCAATGCGGGAAGTCGGTGGCGAAGAGCAGCAGCTCGTCCGAGCCGAGCTGATCCAGAACATCGCCGAGCGGCGCGGCACCCGGCGGCAGGTCGGCCGGCTGGATCGTGAGGCGCACGTGGTCGCGGATCACGTCGAACGGCGGCTTCGTGACCCATGGCACCTCGGAGCGCACGCCGCGCCAGGTCTTGTTGAACTTCCAGGCGAACGGCGCGAGCCAAGTGAAGCCCGATTCCAGCAGCACCACCGTGAGGCCCGGGAATTTCGCGAACACGCCTTCCGACACGAGGCTCGTCAGCTGCGCCGCGAAAAGCTGCGTGTTGGAGACGTAATCCTCGAGCAGATAAGAGGGCCAGCCGCTGGCGCTGGGCGGATGGCGATAGGTGCTCCCGGCATGGACGCCGATCGGAAGCCCAAGGCGCTCGGCCGCGCGGAACATCGGCCAGTGCTGACGCCGGCCCAGCGGCAGGTCGAGCCCCGCCAGCACCAGGACCTGGACAAAGCGCGGGTCGCGCGCGCGATGCTCGATCTCCTCGGCGGCGAGCTCGGGATTTTGCGTCGGCACCATGATCGAGGCGCGCAGGCGCGGGTCGCGATCGAGCCATTCCGCGGCGACCCAGTCATTGACGGCGCGGCAGAACGCGGCCGCCATATCCTCGGCGAACAGCATCTGCGAGCCCCAAAGCGCGTTGAGGATGGCAAAGCGCGAGCCGAACCCGTCGAGCGCTTTTGCCTGAAGGAGGGCCAGGTCGGAGCCGGGCGGCCCTTTCTCGGGGCGCCAGTCCGGCCGTCCGCTCAACGGCATGCTGGGCGGGTAGGAGGTGATCGAGAAATCCAGCCGTTCGAGCTGTTGGACCCGCACCCGCTCTTGCCAATAGGCATCGAGATAGGGCACGAGCGCCGAGAGGCCCGGCACGCCCACATGCACGTCGCAATCGATGGCGCCCTTATAGGGTACCCGCACGGTCCTTCCTCCGCCGGCCGGCCGGTCCGAAAAACGCGACAATTGATAATCGCCGCATCGTACCGAGCCCCGCCGCTTGGGGCCAGCCGGGCCTATGACCCCCATATAGCGTATTTTGCGTACAATGCAAGGGCCGCAGCGGTTACGCCGGCACCGGGCGCGCCCGGCGCCAATCGGGGCCGGCGCCGACGAGGATTTGCATGATCCCGGCGACGACGCCGATCGACACGCCAAACCGCCAGGCGAGATCGTAATTGCCGAAATATTCGTAGACGAGGCCGCCGCCCCAGATGCCCAGGACCGAGCCGAACTGGTGCGTCACGAACGCGATGCCGCTCAACGTCGCGAGATAGCGCAGCCCGAACATCTCGGCGACCAGGCCCTGCGACAGCGGCACCACGCCCAGCCACAGCACGCCCATCACGCCAGCGAACACCAGGGTCGATGCGGGCGAGACCGGCGTCAGGAAATAGATCGTCAGCGTCACCGACCGAAGGATGTAAAGGAGGCCCAGGAGGATGTGCTTGGGAAACCGTCCGCCAAGCCACCCGAAGAGATAGCAGCCCACGATGTTGAACACGCCGATCGTGGCAAGCGCCTTTGCCGCCAGCATCGGGTCCTGCCCGCACAGCGACAAATAGGTCGGCAGATGCGCGGTCAGGAACATGAGCTGCATGCCGCAAACGAAATAGGCCGCCGACATGGTGACGAAGCCGCGATGGTGCGCCGCCTCGCGCAGCACCCCGCGCATCGTGACCGTTGTGACCGAGCGCGCGGCAGGCGGATGTGTCTGATCGACGACGCCGGTCGAGAACGCCGCCGGCAGTATCAGGAGCGACAGCGCGGTGAAGCCCAACAAACCGGCCTGCCAGCCATAGCTCGCGATCAGGGTCTCGGCGAGCGGCGCGCAGAAGAACGTGCCGATCGATCCCACCGCCGAGATCATGCCCAAGGTCATGCTGCGCGAGCGCTCGGTCACCGCCTTGGCCGCCGCGGTCATGCCGAGATTCGATGCGCAGCACGCCATCGCGGTGCCGATGAAGAAGGTCGTGCCGAAGGTGAAGCTCAGGCGTCCCTGCGCCGTCGCCATGATCCCCATGCCGATGATATAGAGCGTCGCACCCGTCATCATCACGCGCCGCGAGCCATAGCGATCGGCGAACGCGCCGGCGAAAGGCTGCGCGAAGCCCCACACGAGGTTCTGCATCGCCATCGCGAACGTATAGTCGGCGATGCTGAATCCCAGATCGCGCGTCACCGGCAGCATGAAAAGGCCGAAGCTCTGCCGCATGCCCATGCCGATGCTCAGCATCACCGATGCGCCGAGCAGGATGGCGACTTGCTGCCGCCGCGTGGGCATCATGCCCACCCGTCCCGATCCGCCGTCCAAGCGCCCTCTCCCACCATTCTCTTTGCGGGAATAGTATCAGACCGGGTTGCCTAACGGCACGTTTCGTCTCGGCGGGAACGGTCACCTGTCATGCGATTTTGGCTGGCATTGGCCCTTGGGCTGCTCTGGGCGTCTGCCGCCACGGCGGCGACCGACACACGCCGCCTTTCGGGCGACGAGCGCGCCACCTTCGAGGGCCTGTTGTGCGAACATCCCTCGGCCCAGGGCAAGGACCTCGTGTGCGGCGCAATGAAGGGATATCCGGGCAACCCGAAGGGCGCGACCTTGTCGCTTTACGCGATCGCTTATGGGTCGTTCACCGCGGCCGGAGCGGACGAAGCCTATCTTTCCTATGGGTCTTCGGTCGAGCCTCATGCCAACAATTTCGGCGGCGGCGTTCTCTTGGCACGCGAGGGCGGCGCGTGGCGCGTCGTCCATTGGTACCCGGGCGGACAGATGGACAATTGCCTGGCGCTGCCGGCCGCGGGAAAGACGCGGATGCTCTGTCTTTCCGGATGGACCGGCCAAGGCGAGCTGGACAGCTCGCTTTGGGTGAAGGAGGCGCCGTTCGCGCAGGATCGCGCGGTCCTGAAGGCGCAGGATCAGCGTGGCGTCGCCGCCGACCATGGCATCGCGCCCGACATTTGCGGCGAGGATCAGCCGGCACCGCTGCTTCTGTCGATCGACGCGCTGAAGCGTGCCGAGGATTCCTCCGCCTTTGCCGTCGCGTCGATCCGCTATGCAACGGCGAAGGATGTGCGCGAGGCATGCACCCGCACCGGCTTCGCCCGTTTGCGCGTGACCAAGGGCGAGGTGAAGATCGTCGTCGACAAGGGCCGAGTGAAGGCGATCGCGCCCTTGCGTTTCGCGCCGACCGACTATTGACCGCCGTGGCGCCAAGTTCGCGCGACGGCATGACATGATATAGTGCGACCCATCATGAGCGATCCCACCACCCCCGCCGCCATCGCGGCCGATTCCGTTCCCACGCGGGAACGCACAATTTATCCGGCACCGCTCGCCGCGCGGGTCGCGGGACGGCACAAGGCGGTGCTGGGCGACCTGTTCGCGCTTACCAATTTCGGCGTGAATCTGACGCGGCTCAAGCCGGGTGCGGCATCGGCGCTCCATCACGTGCATGCGAAACAGGACGAGTTCATCTACATCGTCGAGGGCACGCCGCATCTCGTGCTGGATCGCGGCGAGACCCTGCTCCAACCGGGCATGTGCGCGGGCTTCAAGGCGGGCGGCGAGGCGCATCATCTCGAAAACCGCAGCGACAAGGACGTCGTCTATCTCGAGATCGGCGACCGCACCGGAGGCGACACCGTGGTCTATCCCGACGACGATCTGTCGCTCGTGGTGGCGCCGGACGGCAAGGGCTTCCGCATCACGCACAAGGACGGCACGCCCTATTAACCATAAAAGGGGGAAGCGCCATGGCGCAGACGATCGACGTCAACGAGGCGATCGAGCGGGTGGGGATCGGTCGGCTCGCCATCATCGCGATGGCGCTGTGCTTTTGCATGATGCTTGCCGATGGCTATGACTTCGCGTCGCTTGCGGTCGCGACGCCGGCGATCCTGCGGGAATGGCATTTGCAGCCGAAGGACATGGGCCTCGTGTTCAGCGTCACCTTCTTCGGCTTGCTGGTAGGGTCGCTGTTCTATGGCTGGCTCGGCGACCGGTTCGGGCGCAAATTCACGATCGTGTTCGGTACGTTCAATTTCGGCCTGCCGGTGCTGGGCATCCTGTGGGCGTCGAACACCTACGAGCTCATGGTGTTGCGGTTCCTGGGCGGCATCGGCATGGGGGGCATCGTGCCGATCGCCTATACGCTCGTGAGCGAGTATGCGCCGCGGCGGCTGCGCTCGTCCGTGGTGGTCATAACGCAAGTGGGATACACGCTCGGCGCGGCGCTCACGGGCCTCGTCGCGGCGCCCGCGATACCGGTCTATGGCTGGCAGTTCCTGTTCGCGCTGGGCGCCGGCGCCTCGCTCGTGATGGGATTCCTGCTGATGATCGCGCTGCCGGAATCGCCGCTGTTCCTGGCGTTGCGGCGCCCGAGCTCGCCGAAGCTCCTGGGCCTCGTGCGGCGGCTTTTGCCGGGCGAGCGGATCGAGCCCGATGCGCGCTTCATCGCGACCGATCCGCAAGACCGGCAGAGCCAGCCGGGCAAGGAAACGGTGAAGGCGCTGTTCCATGGGCCGCGCGCCGCGGCGACGAGCCTCATCTGGGTCCTCTTCATTTGCGATTCGCTGGGCTTCTTCTTCCTCGCGAGCTGGCTGCCGGTGGTGATGGAGGATGTCGGCGTTTCGCATTCAACCGCGTCGCTCGCGCAATCCCTGTTCGGGTTCGCCGGCATGATCGGCGGCTTCGGCATCATGCGCTTCCTCGACAAGATCGGGCCGGTGTCGGTCGTGGTGCTGCCGGTGCTGGGGGCGCCGTTCGAGCTGCTGATGGGCGCGCCGGGATTGCCGATCCCGGCGGTGATGGCGGCCGTGGCGGGCGCGGGCATCTGTCTATCGGGCATCCATTATGCCGTCTATGGCATCGTGGTGCGGTTCTATCCGCCCTCGATCCGCGGCCGCGGCGTCTCGGCCGCCACCGTGTGGGGGCGTGCCGGCGGCATCATCGCGCCTTATGTCGGGGGCTATTTCCTGTCCGCGCACATGCCGCTCGAGCATCTCATGATGGTGGCGGCTTCGCCCTGCATCGCCACGGCCGTCGTGGGGATCGCGCTGGGCTTCCTTTATCGCCGCCATTTCGACCTGCCGGTGGCAGCGGCGGCGTGATAAGCTAGGCTGTAAGCTAGCTAATTCATGGGACAAACGATGCGCGAAATCGGCGCCTTCGAGGCGAAGAACCGGCTCGGCGCCCTCCTTGACGAGGTTGAGCGGGGCGGCGAAATCGTCATTACGCGCCGGGGCAAGCCGGTGGCGAAGCTGGTGCCTGCCGAACGGGGTCACGACCGCCAAGCGGCCTTGGCAGCGGTTGCCCGCATGAAGGAACTTCGCAAGGGGGTGACCTTGGGCAACCTTAAGATCAAGGACCTGGTCAACGCCGGTCGGCGATGACTCTGGTCCTCGACTGTTCGGTAGCGCTGGCTTGGTACATCGACGACCAAAGTACGCCCACCGTGGATCAGGTGGCGGAAAGGGTCGCCGATGAAGGCGCCATCGTTCCGTCTCTCTGGCGGCTCGAAGTCGCAAACGGGCTGCAAACCGCGATGCGCCAAAGGCGAATCACGACGGCTCGCCGCCACGCGATCCTCACGAACCTGTCCGCATTGCCAATTTCGATCGATCCCGAGACCGATGATCACGCCTGGGCAGGCACGGTGAAGCTCGCCGATCGCTTTCGGCTCACGACCTATGATGCCGCCTATCTCGAGCTGGCCGAGAGACGCGGTCTGCCGCTGGCTTCGCTCGACCGCGCGTTGCGCGCCGCGGCCCGGACGCTCGGCTTGGCCGTGTTGGGGATTTAGGGTATAAATTCCCGAGCCCATGCGGAGGAAAGTGATGGATTCGATCGACCCGAGTGTCCGGAAATCCACGGCCGATACCGAGTTCGACCAGAACAAGGTCTTGGCGAACGCCCGCCAGCAGGCGATCCGGCGCAAATACGAGGACATCTTCATCGTCGATATCGACGCCCATCATTATGAGAGCGACAGCTACGACGAGATCCTCGCCTATATCGAAAGCCCGATCCTCAGGAACGAGATCCGGCACCAGGGCTGGGGCCGCAACGGCGTGATGACGCCCGACGGCACCTATCAGAACATGGGCGGACGCATCGCGCGTCTCAATGGCCGCATGACCGAGAAGGCGCCGGCCGGCGTCCACCGCGACATCACACTGACGAAGCGCTGGATGGACGCGATGGGGATCGATTCGATCTGCCTCTTCCCGACGCCGATGCTGACCTTGGGCGCGGTGCCGCGCCGCGACGTCGAGAACGAGCTGGCGCGCGCCTATGGGCATTGGCTTTGCGACACCGTGCTTGCAAAAGAGCCGCGCATCAAATCGATGCTCTATCTCCCGTTCAACGACCCCGACGCGTGCGTGCGCATGGTCGAAGAGCTGGGCGACCGCAAAGGCGTGATCGGCTTCATGGTGACGGCGCCGCATCGCCGCGGCTGCTTCGAGAATGTCTATATGCGGCTTTATTCGATGCTGCAGGAGCGCAACCTGCCGCTTGGGTTCCACGGCAGCTATAGCTGGCACGAGCAGACATTTTCGACCTTCAACCGGTTCATCACGGTTCACGCGCTGGGCTTCTCGTTCTTCAACATGGCGCACATGGCGAACTGGGTGATCAACGCGCTGCCGGAGCGGTTCCCGAAGCTCAAGACGGTGTGGATCGAGAGCGGCCTCGCCTGGGTCCCCTTCCTGATGCAGCGGCTCGACAGCGAGTTCATGATGCGCACGTCCGAAGCGCCCGGCCTGAAGCGCAAGCCGAGCGAGTATATGCGCGAGATGTATTTTACCTCGCAGCCGATGGAGGCGGTCGACAACCGCGAGGCGCTCGAGGTCACGTTCAAGATGATCAACGCCGAGACGCAGCTCCTTTACGCGTCCGACTATCCGCATTGGGACATGGACCTGCCGAGCACGATCTATGATCTGCCGTTCTTGAGCGAGCAGGCCAAGCGCAACATCCTCGGCCTCAATGCGCAGCGGCTCTTCAATCTCGAGCCGATCTACTCGGATGAGAAGCTCGCGCGGCGGGCGGCGCGGATCGCCGCGCAGTAGCCGCGAGCCATGACCGGGCTTCGCCGCGGGGCGGTGGTGCTCGCGGCTGCGCTGGCGCTTGCCGCGCCGGCGCGGGCCGAGAGCATCGATCAGCTGTACCAGAAGGCCAAGGCCGAAGGGGCCGTGGTCCTGTGGGCGGCCGGCCCCACCGCCGGCTACGAGCAGGCGGCAAAATCGTTCGAGGCCCGCTTTCCCGGCGTCGCGGTCTCGCTGACCGGCGGCTTCTCCAATGTCCTCAACGCCAAGGTGGTGGCGCAGCTCGAGGCTAAGAAGGTCGAGACCGACGTCACCGTGTTCCAGACGGTGCAGGATTTCGTCGCTTGGGACCGGCGCGGCTGGCTCATGCGGTGGAAGCCCGACGGCTACGCGGCGGTCCGCGCGGGCTTCAAGGCGAAGGACGGATCGTGGATCGCCGTCAACGCCAACCCGCTCGTCTATGGCTACAATATCGACAACGTCAAACCCGCGGACCTGCCGAAATCGGCGCTCGATTTCCTGAAGCCGGAATTCGCCGGCAAGGTGGTCTCCGCCTATCCCGCCGACGACGACGCGACGCTTTTTGATTTCTACACGATCGTGCAGAAATACGGCTGGGGCTACATGGCGAAGTACATGGCCCAGAAGCCGACCTTCATTCAGGGTCATCTGAGCGTCGCGCGCGCGCTCGGATCGGGCACCGCCTGGGTCAGCTTCGACAACAGCATCGGCAGCACCGAGAACGTGAAGCGCGAGGGCGGCCGCATCGGGCTCGCCTGGCCCCAAAAAGACCCGGTGCCGGTGTTCTTCGTGTCGGAAGCGATCCTCAAAGGCGCGCCCCATCCCAACGCCGCGAAGCTCTACGTCACCTGGATGCTGTCGAAAGAGCAGCAGGGCAAAGGCGGCGGTTATTCCTCGCGCACCGACGTGCCGCCGCCCGCGGGCCTGCCGGACCTGAACAAGCTGAAGCTCGCCGACCGCTATCTCGCCTTCGTCACCGACCGCGCGCAGCTTGTCGCGTTGCGCAAGCGCTTTGAATCCTATAGCGGCCCCGTCACCAACACCGGCGGCGTGAAGTAGCGTCTATTTCTTCACGTATTTGCGCAACGCGTGGCCATAGGCGGTTTCGCCGCCGAAGACGTTGCCGGCGGCATCGGCCGCGATGCCTTCGGTCGAGGTGCCGCGGCCGTCGATCACGGCGGGGCCGAACCCCTTGGTCGGGATGAAGTACCGGACCTCGCCATCGCGCGCGCTGCCGATGCGGATGCCCGGCGTGAAGCCGGGATTGGTCTTGTCGCTCGAATCGGAATCGGCGACATAGAGCGTGTCGTGGCGGTCGATGAAAAGTCCGCTGGGCCGGCCGAACTGCCGCCATTGGGCGAGGAAGTTTCCCTCCTCGTCGAAAATCTGCACCCGGTTGTTGCCGCGGTCGGCGACGAAAAGCCGGCCCTGCCGATCGATCGCGAGCGCGTGCGGCGTGTCGAACTCGCCCGGGCCGTTGCCTTTGCGGCCCCACGCCTTGAGGTAGTGCCCGTCTTTATCGAACTTGACGATGCGCGAATTGCCGTGGCCGTCGGCGACGAAGATCTCGCCGCCCGGCGCGATCGCGATGGCGGTCGGCCCAAGGAACGTGTCTTCGGTCGCGCCGCCGACACCCGCCGTGCCGAGGCGCATGAGCACGCGACCGGTGTGATCGAACTCGATCACCTGCTGCCCCTTGCCGTCGCGGCCGCCGGCATCGCTTGTCCAGACATGGCCGGCGCCATCGACGGTGAAGCCGTGCGGCACGACGAAGAGGCCGGCGCCAAAGCTCTTGACCAGGACGCCCGCCGCATCGAACTCGAGAATGGGCGCAAGATCGGAGCCGATGCAATCCGACCCGCCGCAGCGCTCGAACGCCCAGATGCTCTTGCCGTCGGGATCGACCTGCACGCCGATCACTTGGCCCAAGGCGCGGCCCGCCGGCATGTGCGGCCAGTCCCGCACCATGCGATAGGGATCGGGATAGGCATTGGGATCGGGCTGCGCGTGGGACGGGGCGCACGCGAGCACCGCGATCGCCGCCGCCGCGGCGAGCCGCGATCTCACTCCTTGGCGTATTTGCGCAAGGTGCGGCCGCACGCGGTCTCGCCCCCGAAGACATTGCCCGCGGCGTCGGCGGCGACGCCTTCTGCGCCGGTGCCCGGCTCGGGACAATTGGGCGGAATGCTCACCTGCGTGATCGCGGGGATGAAATATTTGCGCGAACCATCCTTCGCGCTGCCGACCCAGATGCCGCGGATGAAGCCGGGATTTGTCTTCTCGTTCGATTCCGAATCCGTCACATACATCACGTCGTCGCGCGTGATGAAGATGCCGGAGGGGCGGCCGAACTGACGCCATTCGGCGAGGAATTTTCCGTTCTGGTCGAAGATTTGCAGCCGGCTGTTGCCGCGATCGGCGACGAAGAGACGGCCCTCGGCGTCGAACGCCATGGCGTGCGGCGTGTCGAATTCGCCGGGTCCTTTCCCCTTCTTGCCCCATTCGAGCAGGTAGTGGCCGTCCTGGTCGAACTTCACGATGCGGTCGTTCTTGCCGTGGCCGTCGGCGACGAAGATGCTGCCGTCGGGCGCGATCGCGACGGCGGTCGGCTTGTCGAACGTGTCGTGGGTGTCGCCGGTGACGCCCGCTTTGCCCAGCCGGCGCAGTTCCTTGCCGGAAAGGTCGAACTCGATCACCTGATTGCCGATGCCGTTCTTGGCATCGGCGTCGGAGGTCCAGAGATGGCCGTCGCGGTCGATCGTGAAGCCGTGGGGCTGAACAAAGAGACCCGCGCCGAAATTATTGACGAGCTTGCCCGCGGCATCGAACTTCATGATCGGCGCCAAGAGCGAGCCGTCGCAGGCACCGGCGCCGCACCGGTCGAACGCCCAGATGCTTTTGCCGTCGGGATCGACCTGAACGCCGATCACCTTGCCGAACGTGCGGCCAGACGGAAGCTGCGCCCAGTGATCGACGAGACGGTAGGGATCGGGATAGGAATTTTGTGCGAACGCCGGTGCGGCGAGAGCGATGAAGCTAGCGACTACCATCGCCCGGACGAGAATGTGCACGGTTCCCTCCCCAACGACTTCATTGGCCGCCATTGAAACATCTTCGTCGTCCCCGCGAAAGCGGGGACCCAGGAGGGGAAGATATGCCTTGCGACCGGCAATTTCTCTACTGATGAGTTATCTCAGCGCGTATCACCGTTCTTCGCGCCCGCGAGACGGAGAACGACCTTAGACGACCGCTTCACCAATGCACCGCTGAGCGCCGACGGGCATGTCGAGTGAGGCATGGCGTAACAACTCCTCGACGGTCTTCACGAAGTCATGCACGCTGAACGGCTTTGTGAGGGTGATGGTCGCGCCGAACTTTCGTGCCATGGTGAGGAAATCCGGCCCGCGCGACCGAGTGGCCCCGCCCGAGATCGCGAGGATCGGCACACAACACGTCGCATTTCGCAAGGCACGGATTATCTCGATGCCATCCGTCTCCGGCATGAAGATGTCGGTTATTACGATGTCGGGTTGAAAAACGGCGTTCATCTCGATGCCCTCGCGTCCGTCCTTCGCCTCAATCGTGTCATGCCCCGCAAATTTGAGCATGCGCTTGATGAGCCTACGATGTTGCTCGTTGTCGTCGATGATCAGGATCCGAGCCATTCAGGTCTCCACGAGTGCCAGTTGCTTCTGCGACAGCGCGTCGCGCAGGGCGACTGCCAATTGCTCCTTGATATAAGGCTTGCTCAACAGCCGGACGGATGCCGGCATGTGTTTGAACCGGTCCTCGAACTTCTTCTCCGGGAACCCCGAGGTCAGGAGGACCGCAACGTCCGGTCGACACATGATAACGTGGCGGATCAGGCCCAAACCGTCCATCTCTCCTGGCATGACGACATCGCTGAATACAAGGTCGACCCGCGTGCGCTCGATCATGTCGATCGCTTCGGTCGCGCTCTGCGTTTCCAACACGCGGTATCCAAGCGCTGCGAGCTGGCGGACCACGACCCGTCGCAGCGCCTCGTTGTCTTCGACCACCAAAATGGTTTCGCTATGGATCTCATGGATCGCTTCGACAGCGTCGATCCTGTTGGTGTCGCCGACAGCGGCGCATCGCGGCAGGTGCAGACGAAAGGTTGTCCCGACATCCCGCTCGCTATAGACCGTCACGAAACCCCCTGACTGGTTGATGAAACCGAATACCATGCTGAGTCCCAGTCCGGTGCCCTTGCCGACTTCTTTTGTCGTGAAGAACGGCTCGAAGACTTGCTTCATGACCTCCGGCGGCATGCCACAGCCGCTGTCAGTCACCTCGATCACGGCGTAATCGCCCGGTGCCACGTCCGGGTGCGCCACGAGATAGGTGTCGTCCGCCCGCGCGTTTCTGGTTGCGATTACGAGGTCGCCGCCAGATGGCATGGCATCACGGGCATTGGTCGCGAGATTGATGATGCAGGCTTCGAGTTGTGCGGGATCAACCTCGATCGGCCAGAGATCGTCGGTCAGATCGAGACCGATTCTAATGTCCTCTCCCAAAGTCCGGCTCAAGAGCCGCACCATGCCTGCCACGAGGTCGTTAGGGATGATGCGGTCCGGGTGCAACGGCTGTCGGCGGGCGTAGGCCAATAGGCTACGTGTCAATTCGGCGCCATGTTGTGCCGCATCCATCGCCTCGCGAACAAGGACCGCATTGTCCTCATCGTCTTTCGGTAGGCACACGAGGTCGAGATTGCCAATGATGACGCCCAGCAGGTTGTTGAAGTCGTGCGCCATTCCCCCGGTAAGATTGCCGATGGCTTCCATTTTTCGTGCATGGATAAGTTGTTGCTCCAGCGCTTTGCGCTCCGTCACGTCCTCGACGACCGCGAGGAGATATTTGGGGTCGCCGCTGACGTCGGAAATCTTGATGCGGCGCGCCGTGAGTTTTCGGAGGCCGTTGTTGGGGGTAAGCAACTCCTCCTCGGTAATGACAACTGGCTCGTCGGAATCCAGCACTTTTCCATCGCTCGCGGCGATGGCGGCCGCAGCATCGGCACTAAGGATGTCGACGGCGGTCTTGCCCAGGATCAGTGAGCGATTCCTTCCCCACAGCCGCTCGGCGGCGCGATTGACAAGGAGATACCTGCCCGACCCCGCGTCCTTGGCGAAGATCGTAAAGGGCACGTTTTCTATGATTTGATCGAGAAACTGCCGGCTGCGGTCCCGTTCCTCCTCGGCACTCACCCGTACCGTCACATCCTCATGCGTCGACAGCCATCCGCCATCATCCAATTCGCGGTTGACGACATGGATCGACCGGCCATCGGGACCCCGGAAAGTGCCATCGACGCGCGCGTTAGAGCCCAAATCGCTGACATCGTCGTCGATGTCCCGAGCGACTGTTCCAACATCAGCTCGTAACTTCAGTAGGTCGCGGACGGTGCACCCCGGTTTTGCTCGGCATGAATCGAGCCTGTACATGTCCAGATAGGCTCGGTTCAGCAGGACCACCTTCTGGTCCTTGTCAACCATGACGAGCCCATGGCGCATCGTGTTCAGGGCCAGGTCGAGAAGTCTTGCCTGAGCGGCGGTCCGCTTGGCGAACTGACGATCGACCACGGTACTGGCAAGCGCGATGCCAACCATCACCGCCGTGACCCCGGCGACCGGTATGCCGAGAAGTTCGGGAGGTGTGCCGGCATCCGGCACCAGCGCAGCGGGATCGAACTCCAGCGTCAGTGCCGCCATAGCGGTGAAATGAAGTCCGCAGACGGTGAGTATCAAAGCGGCGGTCGCGACGAACCGCGACAAAACTCCACTGCCTTGCGCCAAGATTGGAAACACGAACGCGGCGGTTCCCACGGCGATTGATATGGACGCCGCCACCATCGGAATGTTCCAATGAAAGATCGCCGGCGCGCGCATTGCGGCGATGCCGGTATAGTGCATCGTGACGACCGCAATCGCCAGGATAACACCGCCCAAGACGCGACCCTTGGACGTCGTCCCGACGCCCGATCCTATGGCAGCAATCACAATCGCGAATACCGCCGACAGAAAGGTCGGCCCCATATCATAGACGATGGGAATGCCCGGGCTGTAGGCAAGCTCGGCAATGAAATGGGTTGCCCAGACACCGCATCCGAACACGAGCCCCATGATGCTTGTCCAGACCATCCGGCGCGCGCCATCGGCCTCCATCGCGCTGGCGTAGAGGCTGGTAACTGTGAAGCACGAGAGCAGACAGACGAATGCGGCAAGCGCCACAAGGCGTAAATCATGCTGTCCGACGAGGCAGAGATAAAGGACGTGAAGCATCAGCCGTGCCAATCCAACATTGCGCCTATACCGTGCACGATCCGGCGCGCGCCGATAGCATGGCACAGCCGCTCCTCGATGCGCTTCGCGAGGTCATGCATGCCGTCGGTCTTCAAACCGCCACGCATTCAGCCCCCGACGGGCGCCGCTGTTTCTTCGCCAGCGCGTCGCGTACTGCCGTCGCCAATTGCTCCTTGCGATAAGGTTTGCCGAGGAGCCGGACGGATGACGGCATGTGTTTGAACCGGTCCTCGAACTTCTTCTCCGGGAACCCTGACGTCAGCAGCACTGCGACATCGAGCTTCCGCAAGAGCAGGTGACGGACAAGGCCCAAACCGTCCATTTCGCCAGGCATGACCACATCACTGAAAACAAGGTCGACACGCTCATGTTCAATCACTCCGATCGCGTCGGCCGCGCCACGGGTTTCTAGGACATGGTATCCAAGTCCGGAGAGCTGCCGGACCACAAGGCGCCGCAATGCTTGATTGTCTTCGACCACCAGGATGGTTTTGCCATCGCCCTGGTGAGCTACCTCGACGGTATCGGACTCGTTCTTGTCGCCGACAGCGGAGCATCGCGGCAGATGCAGACGAAAGGTTGTCCCCACATCCCGTTCGCTATAGACCGTGACGAAACCCCCTGACTGGTTGATGAACCCGAATACCATGCTGAGTCCCAGTCCGGTGCCCTTGCCGACTTCCTTTGTCGTGAAGAACGGCTCGAAGATTTGCTTCATGATCTCCGGCGGCATGCCACAGCCGCTGTCAGTCACCTCGATCACGGCGTAATCGCCCGGTGCCACGTCCGGGTGCGCCACGAGATAGGTGTCGTCCGCCCGTGCATTTCTTGTCGCAATGACCAGACTGCCGCCCGACGGCATCGCATCGCGCGCGTTTGTTGCAAGATTGAGGATGCACGCCTCCAGCTGCGCACGATCAACCTCGATCGGCCACAGATCGTCCGTGAGGTCGAGGCTGATGCCGATATCCTCGCCCAAAGTCCGGCCAAGGAGCCGCACCATGCCCGCCACAAGGTCGTTGGGCACAATCTGCTCCGGCTGCAACGGTTGCCGCCGCGCATAGGCCAACAGGCTACGGGTCAGCTCCGCCCCATGAAGAGCCGCCTCCACTGCCTCGCGGCAGAGGACCGCGTTCTCGCTGTCCGGTGACGAGGGCCGGACGAGATCGAGATTGCCGATGATGACGCTAAGAAGGTTATTGAAGTCATGCGCCAGGCCCCCGGTCAGGTTGCCAATGGCTTCCATCTTTTGTGCTTGGACCAGGCGCTCTTGTATACGCTTACGTTCGTCTGCTTCGACACACAAAGCTAAATTTGTACG
>Ga0335073_10006521_pt1 | contig 16401 bp, 14 predicted proteins | sample Lox_Sample_22_FD_207093 | JGI IMG/M metagenome (GOLD analysis project Ga0335073, IMG submission 207093) | Soil microbial communities from Loxahatchee National Wildlife Refuge, Florida, United States - Lox_Sample_2.2 | ecosystem: Environmental > Terrestrial > Soil > Wetlands | place: USA... | reverse complement strand
GCGCTGCTGGTGGCCGCGAGCGAAGTGCGCAAAGGCAACCTCGGCTATCGCGTGCAGACCAAGGCCGGCGACGAACTGGCGACGCTGATCCGCGCCTTCAACGAAATGATGCATGAGCTCGAAGCCAACAGCCGCGAGCTCGAAAGCCGGCGCCGCTTCACCGAAGCGATCCTGGAGAGCATTCCCACCGGCGTGATTTCGCTCGCCTCCGACGGCCGCATTCAGCGCGTGAATCGCGCGTTGCACGGACTGTTCCCGGAAGACGGCGCCAGCCGCGCGACGCATCTGCGGGATCTTTTTCCGGCGCAGGACGTGGCCGAGATCGAATACCTGATGAAGCGCGCGCGCCGCACCGGAGTGGCCGCCAGCCAGCTGGATATCGAATCGCCGCGGCAGGTGCTGCATCTGGCGGTGACGGTTTCGGCGCTGCCGGCGCGCCACTCCGACGCACCGGGATTTGTGGTGGTGCTCGAAGACACCAGCGAACTGCTGCGCGCGCAGAAGGCCGCGGCGTGGGCCGAAGTGGCGCGGCGCATCGCGCATGAGCTGAAGAATCCGCTGACGCCGATCGCGCTGTGCGCGGAGCGAATTGCGCGGCAGCTCGACCGCGGCGCGCCGACGGCCGATTCACAGCGCATTTTGCGGGAATGCTCGGCCACCATTGCGCGCGAGGTGCAATCGGTGAAGACGCTGGCCGACGAATTTTCCCGCTTCTCGCGTTTTCCGGCCGCGCAGCCGGTGCCGAGCGACCTGAACGCGATCACCCGCAACGCGCTCGACGTGTTCGCGGGGCGCCTGGACGGGATCGACTTGCGGGTAGACCTGGCGGCGCATCTTCCGCCGGTGAACGTCGATCCGGAGCAGTTCAAGCGGGTGATCGTGAATTTGGTCGACAACGCGGCGGAAGCGATGCGCGAATCCGCGCTCAAGCGGCTGTTCGTTGCGACGCACGCCAATTCCGGCGAAGCGGTGGAGCTGCTGATCGCCGATACCGGCTGCGGCATTTCCGCCGAAGACAAGGAAAAATTGTTCCTGCCGTATTTTTCGACCAAAGGCCGCGGAACCGGGCTGGGACTGGCAATCGTGAATCACATTCTTTCCGAGCACGGCGCGCGCATTCGCGTGGAAGATAACCGGCCGGCCGGCGCGAGATTCTTAGTGGAAATTCCCGCGGTGGTGCTGGCCGAGGAGGCTCGGGTTTGAAAAACGCCCGGGTGTTGATCGTGGACGACGAGCCCGGCATCCGCGAGTCGCTACAGGGCGTGCTCGAAGACGAAGGCTTCACCTGCGATGCGGTGGAATCGGGCGAACAGTGCCTCAAGGAACTGGCGCGAAAAAGCTACGAGCTGGTGCTGCTCGACGTGTGGCTGCCGGGAATCGACGGCATGGAAACGCTGGCGCGCATTCAGGAGATCCCCTTCGCCGACCGGCCGCAGGTGGTGATCATTTCCGGCCACGGAACCATTGAAACCGCGGTCAAAGCAACAAAACTGGGAGCTTTTGATTTTTTGGAAAAACCGCTGACCATCGAAAAAGTGACGGTGGTGCTGAATAATGCGATTCAGCAGCGGCGTCTGGAACTGGAAGTGAGCCGGCTCAAAGAGTCGGACCATCTGCCGCGGATTATCGGCGAAAGCGTGCCGATGAAGGCGCTGCGGCAACAGCTTTCGCTGATGGCCGCCACCAACGGACGGGTGTTGATTTTCGGCGAAAGCGGAACCGGCAAGGAGCTGATCGCGCACGCGATCCACGCCGCCAGCGCGCGCGCCGAAGAAGCCTTCGTCGAAGTGAATTGCGCGGCGATTCCCGAAGAGCTGATCGAAAGCGAGCTGTTCGGCCATCGCAAGGGCAGCTTCGCCGGCGCGCTCGAAGACAAGATCGGAAAATTGCAAAAAGCGCACGGCGGGACGCTGTTTCTGGATGAAGTCGGCGACATGTCGCTGAAGACGCAGGCCAAAGTTTTACGCGCGCTGGATGAGCAGCGCTTTGAGCCGGTGGGCGCGTCGGAATATATAAAGGTTGACGCGCGGGTGGTGGCGTCGACCAATAAAAATCTGGAGGAAGAGATCGAGCGCGGCAATTTTCGCGAGGATTTATTCTACCGGCTCAACGTGATTCCGTTCCACGTCCCGCCGCTGCGGGAGCGCACCGAAGACGTGCGCCTGCTGGCCGAGCATTTCCTCAAAGAGTTCACCACCAGCTACGGACGCAAGCCGAAGGAGCTGACCGAGGAAGCGCTCGAAACGCTCGAATCGTATCCCTGGCCGGGCAACGTGCGCGAGCTGCGCAACCTGATGGAGCGGATCGTGATCATGAATCCGCAGATGCGGATCGATGCGCGGCACATCCCGCTCGACCGTTCGCGGCGGGCGGTGTTCAACCGTCCGGTGGACCAGTTCGGCAGCCTTCAGGAGGTGCGCGAAGCGGCCGAGCGCGATTATATCCTGAAGAAACTCGAAGAATCGAAGGGCAACGTGACGCGGGCGGCGGAACTGCTGGGGCTGGAGCGCAGCCATCTGTATCGCAAGATGAAGGCGCTGGGAATCGCGCCGAAGGACGGTGTGTAAGCCGTGCGGACCTACTCAATCTGCCCCGAGCCGCCGATGGATCAGGCAAGGGATCCCGTGGCGATGGACCATGGCTATATCGACGAGCATTCGATCGCGGCGCGATACATCGACAACACGCTGCCGCCCTGGGAGCGCGGGGCGTTTGAGGCGCACATGGTGGATTGCCAGGAATGCACCGATCGGATTTTGCTCGCCGGGATTTTTCACGCGCGGCAGATGGAAAAGCCGCTGCCGCTGCGCGCGAGACTGGCGGCGAAGCTCGCGCCATGGCAGTTGGTCGTGTTGTTTGCGGTTACCGCGTTGCTGCTGCTGTCGATTCCGGCCATGGTGATCCCACTGTATCTGCGCTACACACGCTAGCGGGGCGCTGAAAAAAAGGGGACGAGCACGTCGCGGGAGACTTGCTGCAACCGCTGCGCCATGGCGTAGCCATGCACCGGGCCGAGCGCGGCGATTTTCAGAATCAGCAGGTCGAGCGTGCCCTGGGGAAGATCGCTCCTACTCTGCACTTCTACATATTGGATCCGGAGATGTAGAAGCGCAAGGGGTGGTAGTGCGTGAATCCTGCGTTGCATGAAGAGCCCCCGCCATGACTGGCGGGGCTGGCAGGTGCGCGTTACAGCCCCGCCAGTCATGGCGGGGCTCATCGCGAATCAACGCAGATCTCACGCACTACCCAAGGGGTGGTCGCGTACCGCGCCAGCTCCGCGCCGATCTGGTCGAGGGGCAGAATTTCTTGGGCCGCGCCCACACGAATCGCTTCGCGCGGCATGCCGAAAACGACGCAGCTCGCTTCATTCTGCGCGATGGTGTGCGCGCCGGCGCGCTTCATTTCGAGCAATCCCGCCGCGCCGTCCGCGCCCATGCCGGTCAAAACCACGCCGATCGCGCTTGCGCCCGCCGATTTCGCGACCGATTCGAACAGCACGTCCACCGCGGGACGCTGATAGTGCACCCGCTCGCCGCCATGCACCGAGGCGCGATACGAGCCGCGCGAGCCGCGGACGGTCAGGTGAAAATTTCCGGGAGCGAGCAGCGCGCAGCCGGCCTCAATCGCCTCGCCATCCTGCGCTTCCCGGACGCGAACGCGGCAAATTTGATCCAGGCGCCGGGCGAATTCTCCGGAAAAAACCGCGGGGATGTGCTGCACAATCACGATCGGCGGCATTTCCGCGGGCAGCGCGGTCAGCACCGTGCGCAGCGCTTCGACGCCGCCCGTGGACGCGCCGAGGGCGATCAGGGAAACCGCCCGGCCGGCGATTCTGACCGGCTCCGGACGCGGTCCGGCCGGCGCGGCGCTCTTTTCCCGGCGCAAGGTGGCGCTGGCCGCGGCGCGAATTTTCAGCGCGAGCTGATCGCGCAGCTCCGTCACCGAATACGGTCCGCCCGGCTTGGCGACCACGTCCACCGCACCGGCATGCAGCGCTTCGATCGCGGCCTGGCTCGACGATTGTCCCAGGGAGCTGATCACCACCACCGGCAGCGGATGGTAGCGCATCAATTTTTTTAAAAACGTCAGCCCGTCCATGCGCGGCATCTCGATATCGAGCGTCAGCACATCCGGCCGGAGCGCTAGAATTTTGTCGCGCGCCACAAACGGATCCGCGGCCGTGCCGGCTACTTCGAGATCGGGATGCGAGCTGACAATCTCCGACAGCGCGCGCCGCACGATCGCCGAATCGTCGATGATCAGCACCCGGATTTTTCGGCCTTCGGTCATGGTTTTTCGCTCGGGTTAGCCCATTCGGAGGGTCACCGCCAGCACACCTTCGGGCGTCGCGAAGCATTGATGAATGGCCTCGCCGTAATCGGGCGCGGCCGCTTCCGGCACGCCGAGCGCCACGCGCGAGCTGGGATGCAGACGGCTCAGGATCGCGCCGCAAATGATGTTGGCCAGCTCGCAGCTCACCTGGCCGCGCTGCTCCGCCGTTACTTCGTCGTCTTCTTCCGCGAGAAACGCCGCGCTCAGCGAACGCGCCAGCTCGGGCGAAAGCATCACCGTCAATTCACCACTGGCGTTGCCCGTGAAGCGCACCCGCGCGGCGATGCAATCTTCGGTGTGGCCGCAGGCGACCGGCTCGGCTTCGGAAAAAAACATGGTCTCCAGCACTTCGCGCGTCACTTGCCGGACCACCGGAATCACCGCGATCATCGGCGTGGCTCCAGCGCCCGCTCGATTTCGTCGCGCAGCGTTTCCGGCGAAAACGGTTTAGCCAGATAACCGCGCGCGCCAAGCGCGGTGGTGCGCTCCTGCCGGTCGAGCGTCGCGTCGGTTGAAACCACCACCGCCGGAATCGCGCGCAGGGCCGGGTCGGCGTGCAGCGCGGCCAGCAGATCCTCGCCGTTCATGCCCGGCATGTTGATGTCGGTGAGCACCAGATCGATGTGCGCCGCGCGCGCGCAGCGCAGCGCTTCGCTTCCGTCGGAAGCTTCCAGATATTCGGCCTGGCCAAACCCGGCCAGGCGCATCACGCGGCGGATGAAATTGCGCATCACCGGCGAATCGTCCACGATGAGAACGGTCATGCCAGGCTCCTTTCCGCCGGGCGCGTTTCCCTGTGCCCCCCGCATTCGAGGCCCGATTCGCGCACCAGCACGCGTCCGGTTGCGGTTTCCAGGCGCACCGTGCGCGACACTTCGCCGCCCACCGCTTCCGACTTCACCAGCAGTCCCGCCTTCCACAGCAGTTTGCGCGCGGCCAGATGATTGCGCTTGCCGATCTGAAACAGTTGGTCGCTGTTCATCATCCGCGCTCCGCCGGCGATGCGCACCACCAGGCGGCTGCGCTGGGCGCCGCGCTGGCACACGTCTTTGAGCAATCTCGAAATGCCGGTATCGGCGAACATGTAGGGATTCTGCGCGGCTTTTTCCCGGTCGAGCGACGCTTCCGGCAGCAGGTAATGCAGCAGCCCCGCGACCAGGGTCACCGGGTCGTGCACCGCCACGGCGATACACGAGCCGAGCGCGTAGGTCACCAGAACCGAATCCGGATCGCTGCTCACTTTGCAGTCGGAGATGCCCACGGTCAGGTGGTTCACGTCCGCCTCCGCTTGGGCTGCCTGTACGTCGCCGGACGAACGTAGGCCAGCGGATGGTCGATGCCGTTCAGCGTTTCCGAATGACCGACGAAAAAATATCCGCCCGGTTCGAGGCACTCCACCAGGCGCGAAACAATCTGCTGCTGCGTTGTTTTATCGAAATAGATCATCACGTTGCGGCAGAACAGGAAGTGAAACGCGCGGCGCGGCAGCGTCTCGATCAGGTTCAGGCGCTCGAACGCGACCAGATCCCGCACCGCCGGCTTCAGCCTGAACCATCCCGCGCGGGAGCCTGCGCCTTTCAGCAGAAACACCCGCCGCCACGCGTCCGGCATTGCGGCGAGCCGGTCCGCCTCATAGATGGCTGCCTGCGCCGTCGCCAGCACGCGGGTGGAGATATCGCTGGCGACAATGCCAATATCGCCCGCCCAGCGGCATCGCTCCTGCCGCGCGGCGTCGAGAAGCGTCATGGCGATCGAATACGGCTCTTCGCCGGAGGAACACGCCGCGCTCCACACGCGCAGCGAAGGCGCCTCGCGAAATTCGCCGGTGGCCGCGGCGCGCAAAAAATCGAAGTGCGCCGGCTCGCGGAAAAACGCGGTGTGATTGGTGGTCAGCGAATCGATCAGCGCGATCAGAGCTTCGCCGGTCCGGTCATTGACTACGTAATGGAAATAATCCTCGAAGCCGCGAAATTTTCCTTCGCGGATTTTTCTCCCCAGCCGCGCCGCCACCAGCTCTTCTTTGCCCGCGGGCAAACTCAGGCCGAATTGTTCGCGGGCGAGCGCGCTGATCCTTCGAAAATCCGCCGCGCTGAGCAACGGCGACCCGGCCAGGACGCTCATGCCGCCGCCTTTCCGAACAATCCCTCCGGATCGAGGATCAGGCCCACCCGGCCGTCGCCCAAAATCGCGCCGCCGGCGACGCCGCGGACGTTGCGCAGCGATTCGCCCAGGCTCTTGATCACCACTTCCTGCTTGCCGATCAGCTCATCCACCACCAGGCAGAAACGTTTGCCGTGCGCCTCGGTCACGATCAGCAGGCTTTCCGCCAGGTTTTCCGATTTCGGCCGCATGCCGAATCTCCGGTGCAACCGCACGATGGGCAGCAGGGCGCCGCGCACCAGCACCATCTCCTCGCGATTTTCCACGGTTGAAAGCGCGTCTTGGGAGGGCCGGAACATTTCGCGCACGGCGAAAATCGGCATGACGAAATGCTCGCCTCCGACGCCCACCAGCAATCCGTCGATGATCGCCAGCGTCAGCGGCAGTTTCAGAAAGAACGTCGCGCCTTTTCCGGCCGTGGAAACGATTTCGATTTTTCCGCGCAGCTTGATAATCTGTTTTTTCACCACGTCCATACCGACGCCGCGGCCGGAAACCGAAGTCAGCTGTTCGGCGGTCGAAAATCCCGGCGCAAAGATCACGTTGAAAAGTTCGTCATCGGAAGGCTGCGCGTCTTTTTCGATCAGACCTTTCTCGCGCGCCTTGCGCAGAAGTTTTTGTGGGTCCAGGCCGCGGCCGTCGTCGCTCACTTCGAGCAGAATGAACCCCGCCTGATGCGCGGCGCGCAGCGTCACCCGCCCCGTCGCGTCCTTGCCCGCGCGCACGCGATCCTCCGGCGTTTCCAGGCCGTGATCGATCGAATTGCGCACCATGTGCATCAGCGGATCAGCCAGATTTTCGACGATGCTGCGGTCGAGCTCGGTCTCTTCGCCGATCAGCTCCAGTTCCACCTGCTTGCCGGTCTTGCGGCACAGATCGCGCACCAGCCGCGACATTTTGCGGAAAAGCTGGCGGATCGGGATCATGCGCATCGACATGGCGGTGCGCTGCACGTCCGCCGTGATCCGCGCCAGTTGCGCCAGATTGCGCGTCAGCCGCGGTTTTCCGCCGAGCGCCAGGTCCGGATCGTGCTTCACCAGCGATTGCGCGATCACCATTTCGCCGACCATGTCCACCAGAAAATCGAGCTTCTGCGTGTCGACCTTGATCGAATGGGACCCGCCCGCCGCTTCCGTTTCTCTCGTTTCCTGCGCCGGGGAAAGCGCGCTCAGCGCCGCCGGAACGGGATCTTCTTCGTCGCGTTTTTTCGCCATCAGGCGGATCGAGGCGAGCAGCTCCGCCGTCCGGCCGAGCGCCGGCGGTTTCCCGCTGTGGATCATCTCTTCGAGCGCCGCGAGCGACTGATTCAGCCAGTCCTTGCCGGCCAGAATCACGTCGATGTGCGCCGGCGTGATCTGCAAGCTGCCGTTGCGCGCCAGGTCGAGCACGGTTTCAATCTCGTGCGCGATCTCCTGGATCGAATCGAGACCCAAAAATCCGGCGAGTCCCTTGATGGTGTGAAATCCGCGAAAAATCGCGTGCAGCGCTTCCACGTTGGCCGGGTCCTGATCGAGCGCCAGCAGTTGCAGCTCCACGGTGGTCAGGTGCTCGCGCGATTCGACAATGAAATCGTTCACCAGCTCCGGATCGCTCGCCAGTTCATTCAGTTGGAGCGGAGTCTCCGCCATCGTCTTCCTCCTAGGCGATCGCGTCGTCGGTACAGCGGGTCAGTCCGTGAAGGTCCTGCGCGCTCATCACCAGGTTGATGTCCAGCAGAATTTTCACTTTGCCCTTGATTTTCGCCATCCCCACCAGATATGGCGTAGCCACGCCGCGTCCGAACTCCGGCGTATCTTCGATGTCGCCGGCCTGCATGTTCAGCACTTCGGAAACCTCATCCACCACCACGCCGGTCAGCATTTTGGCGCCATCCTGCTCGGTCTGCACCACGATGATGCAGGTGCGCGCGGTGTATTCCCGCTCCGCCATGCCGAATTTCAGGCGCAGATCGACCACCGGAATCACTTTGCCGCGCAGGTTGATCACGCCCTTGACGTGCGCCGGCGTCTGCGGCACCCGCGTGATTTCCTGCACGCCCATGATCTCCCGCACGCGCAGCACGGGAATCGCGAACTCTTCTTTTCCCAGCGCGAAGGTCAGGTATTTTCCGGCGCGAGGATCGGTCCTGGCGGCGTTCTCGGAAACGGTCACTGAGGTGGAGGGCATTGGTTTCTCCTCAGAACTCGGTGAACTCGTCTTCGAGCGGAATCGCGCCGCGGCAGGAACCCGCGAGAGCCCGCATCTTCTCGCCGGCCAGTTTCTCCGCCGGCCGCCTGGCGAGGGCCGCGGCTTTCACGCCCGCCCCCCGCGAATCGCGAAACCCGCTGGTTCGCGGCGTTTCGACGTCGTCTCTTTCCACCATCTCCTTCAGCCGCGCCACCACTTCGCCCATGGTGTTCGCCTGCGCGGAAAGCTCCTCGCTGGCCGACGCGCTTTCTTCGGCGTTGGCCGCGGTGTTTTGCGTCAACTGGTTCATCTGCTGGACGGCTTTCGAAATCTCGTCGATGCCGCGCGCCTGTTCCTGGCTGCCCAGGTTCACTTCATCCACCAGCATCTTCACCTTGCTGGAGCTTTCCGTGATCGCGCGGATCACTTCGGTCACCTGTTGCAGCTTGCCTTTGCCTTCGCTCGATTTGGCGATCGATTCCTCGATCAGCGCCGCCGTATCCTTGGCCGCCTGCGCCGAACGCTGCGCCAAATTGCGAACCTCGTCGGCCACCACCGCGAATCCCATGCCCGCTTCGCCCGCGCGCGCCGCTTCCACCGCCGCGTTCAACGCGAGAATATTGGTTTGAAACGCGATCTCGTCGATCACCTTGATGATTTTTCCGATCTTGTCGCTCGACGCATTGATTTCCTGCATCGAAATGACCATCTGTTCGAGCGTGCCATTGCCGTCCTTCACCAGCCGTTCGGCATCGCCCATTAAATCCGCCACGGAGCGCGAATTTTCCGCGTTCTTTTTCACCATGGAAGTAATCTCTTCCACCGACGCCGACGTTTCCTCGAGCGACGCGGCCTGTTCGGACGCGCCCTGTGCCAGCGCCTGGCTCGATCCGGCCACCTGGGTGGCGGCGCTCGAAACCTGGTCCTTGCCTTCGGCCAGCTGAATGGTGATGCGGCACAGTTCGGAAGTGGTTTTGCGAATCACCAGCATCACCACCACGCCCACCACCGCGAAGACCAGAATCACGCCCACCGTTGTCCAGCGGTTGCGGGAGACGTTCGCGCGTCCCGACAGGAGGTCGCCGGCGATCAGGCCTCTCTCGATATTTTTCAGGTCTTCGGCTTCCGCCTTCATTTTCGGCTCCAACGGAAGCAATCGCGCTTCGTAAAGGGCTGCCGCCGCTTTCCCTTGCCTGGACTGCGCCAGCGCCCAGCTCTGCCGCTGCGCCTCGATCGATGCCGCCAGATCTTCGGTGAGCGCGTTCAGGTCGCGCCGTCCCTGCTCGGTCGCGATCAAAGGGCGCAGCTCGTCCAGCGCCGCGCCGGTGCGCTTGGCGAAGTCTTCAAAGGATTCTTCGTTCTTCTGCGCGGTGGCCATCTGATTCATGTAGGTGCGCAGCAACATGCCGCGTTCCCAGGCGAGCATTTCCGCCGCGTCCGCGCCGATCGCGGACACCAGGTCGAGTTTCTTCGCGTCGACGTTCGCCGCCTTTTCAAAATCGTTCCCAATGCTGCTGATCGACAGCAGCGAAATTAACGCCATCGCGGACGTCACCACGAACATCACCGCGGAGCCCGCCATCAGTTTCTGTCCAATCGTAAATCGTGATCTCTTCATCGCTCGGTTCTCTTCCAGTACCCTGCTAGACCGTCAGGATCTGCGGGATCTGGAATCCGGGCCGTAGCGTGGTCCGCTGCGCGTCGTTGGGCGCCAGGCACAGTTGCACGTACATCACTTCTTCGCCGCAGCGGAACGGCACCACCGTCCACTCATGCACCCGCGCGCTGCGCGTCTGAAAATTCCGCCCGAAAATCACCGTCGGCGTGCTCAGTCCCATTTCGCCGACTTTTTCCTCCAGCGCCGTCTTGACGTTCCCGATGATCATGTTGGTGATCTCGCCCACCGCGTCGAGCACCTCTTCGTTCACCGAATCGTAGCTGCACGCGAGCAGGCTCGAGGCCAGCGTGCAGGCGAACGCGCCGGTGCACGCCAGGCTCCCCGTGCCGGACCAGCTACCCGCCACTCCGATCAGCGACACCAGTCCCGATTTCGGCGACGCCGCCAACGCCGACTCCAGCAGCACCTCTTCCGGCGCGATCTCCAGAGCGAGCATGGTGGAAAAAACCTCTCCGGTCGCGGCGCGGATCGCCGCAACGATGTCTTCGCGGGAAATACTTGAATGTTGTTCCATGATGTGCCCTCGCGATTAAAAGAATTGCGCGAGCTTCTCCTTAATCTGCTCGGCATTGAACGGCTTGCGCACGTATCCGGCCGCGCCCAGCTGCACCGCTTCCAGCACCTTGGCCTGGCTGCCTTCGGTGCTGACCATCACCACCGGCAGGCTTTTCCAGGCATCGGCGCTCTTCAATTGGCTGAGCAGCTCCAGCCCGTTCATGTTCGGCATGTTAATGTCGGAAAGAATCAGCCCGACCGGATGCGTTTTTAAACTTTCCAGCGCTTCTTTTCCGTCGCCGGCCTCGAAAATCGAGCCGATCGGAATTTCCGCCTGTCTCAAGACCCGTTGCAGAATTTTGCGAATCGCGGCCGAGTCGTCCACGATGAGAATGTCCAGCATATTTTAGCCCTAGGGTGCTTATCGCCCGCCGGGGCAAAAATATGACCGGGTGCAAACATGGCCGTGGACCGAGTGGTCGGCGCTAATATACTTGATCCAACCAGTTGCTTCGGTCCGTTGGTGGCGCACGCATACTGACCGGGGATTGCTCAAGGTTGCGTCAGCGATATCAATGCCGAGTGGTCTGTCCGCTTTTTCAGCGCCCTGTTACAGAAGATCGTTTGGTGTCGCCGGCGAACCTGCCATGCGGCCAGCCGGAGCTTTTCAAACGATTGGTGACAATCGAGCGTGTAAAGCCCCGCCGGCAATGGCGGGGATAAAATCCCGATTTTCTCGGAGCGCCTGGCTCACCCCGCCAGAAATTCGTTCATCGCCGACGCTGCCTGCCGCCCCTCCGCAATCGCCCACACCACCAGCGATTGCCCGCGCCGCGCATCGCCCGCCGCGAAAATTCCCGGCTCCGACGTCTGATAATTTTCCGTGGCAAAATTGCCGCGCCCATCATGACGCAGCGGGGTCCGCTCCGGCCCGGTGAACCCGATCGCCAGCAGCACCAGCTCCGCTTCCATCGCAAACTCCGCGCCGCTCGAATCTCCCGCGCGAACGTAATGCACCCGCTGCACCGCTCCGTTCCCCGAAAATCGCGTGGTCGCGATGGACCATTCGCGCAACCCGCCCTCTTCGTGCGAGCTTTCGCTGCGCAGTTGCAGCGGCCACAGCGGCCATGGCGTCGAATCCGCGCGCCCCTCCGGCGGCTGCGGCAGAATTTCGAACTGATGCACCGAGGCCGCTTTCTGCCGATGGCACGTCCCCAGGCAATCCGCGCCGGTATCGCCGCCGCCGATGATCACCACCCGCTTGCCCGTCGCGACAATCTGATTTTCGCTCCGCTCGCCCGCGTTCACCCGATTCTGCTGCGTCAGAAAATCCATCGCGAAATGAATCCCGTTCAGATCGCGCCCCGGAATTTTCATATCGCGGGGCAGTTCCGCGCCGGTCGCAAGCAGCACCGCGTCGAACTCGCGCCGCAGCGCCAACGCCTCGCCGCGCTGGCCGGTCACAAACTCGACCCCCTCCGCGCGCATCTGCTCGACTCGCCGGTCGATCCAGCGTTTTTCCATCTTGAAATCGGGAATGCCGTAGCGCAGCAACCCTCCCAGCCGGTCCGCTTTCTCGAAAACCGTGACCCGATGACCCGCGCGAGCCAACTGCTGCGCCCCCGCCAATCCCGCCGGACCCGACCCGATCACCGCCGCGCGTTTCCCGCTCTTTTTCGCCGCCGGCTCCGGCTGAATCCATCCTTCCTCGAAGGCGTGATCGACAATCGCGCACTCGATCGCCTTAATCGAAACCGGCTTGGCATTGATCCCCAAAACGCAAGCCGCTTCGCACGGCGCCGGGCAGATCCGTCCGGTAAATTCGGGAAAATTATTGGTCGCGTGCAGCGCCCGGATCGCGTCGCGCCAGCGGTCGCGATGCACCAGATCGTTCCAGTCAGGAATGGCGTTATTCAGCGGGCACCCCGTGTGGCAGAACGGAATGCCGCAATCCATGCACCGCGCTCCCTGCGCCCGCACTTTTTCCGCCGGGAAATCCTGATAAATTTCGAACCAGTCGTTGACCCGCTCGGCCGGCGGACGCCGCACCGGAGTCTCGCGCTCGTATTCTAAAAATCCGGTGACTTTACCCATGCGCCGTCACCGTCTTCTGCCGCTCCCGCAGCACCCGCTTATATTCCCGCGGAAAAACTTTGACGAATTTTTCCACCGTCGCGTCCCCATTTTCTAAAATCCGGTTCGCCTGCGGACTCCCCGTCTCCTCCGCGTGCCGCGCGATCCAATACCGCAAATCCTCGACGTCGCTTTCTTCAAGCGCCTCCAGATCCACGCTCTCCGGATTGCACCGCGACCTGCGAAATTCCCCCGATTCATCGAGCACGTAAGCGATCCCGCCCGTCATCCCCGCCGCGAAATTCCGGCCCGTTTCGCCCAGCACGATCACCAGTCCGTTGGTCATGTACTCGCAGCCGTGATCGCCCAGTCCTTCGACCACCGTGGTCGCCCCGGAATTGCGCACCGCGAATCTTTCACCCGCCCGTCCGTTGAAAAACGCCTCACCCGACGTCGCCCCGTACAGAACAACATTTCCCACCAAAACGTTTTTTTCAGGCGCGAACCTCGACCCGCGCGGCGGATACACGATCAGCCGGCCGCCCGACAATCCCTTGCCCGTATAATCGTTGGCGTCGCCTTCCAGTTCGAGCGTCACCCCGCGCGCCAGAAAGGCCCCGAAACTCTGCCCCGCCGATCCGTTGAGGCGCAGCCGGATCGAATCCGGATCGAGACCCGCCGAACCGCAGCGCCGCGCGATTTCTCCGGAAAGCATCGCGCCTACGCTGCGATCCACGTTGCGCACGGGCAGCTCCAGCTCCACCGGAGCCTGATCAATCAGCGGTAGCAGCGGCACGTCGAAGGCGCGCTCCACGCCATGATCCTGCGCCACTCCGCAACGCCGCAACACCCGGGCCGGCGTCTGCGGATTATAGAGAACCTGCGAAAAATCCAGCCCGTGCGCCTTCCAATGCTCCACCGCCGCGCGCATTTCGATGCGGCCCACCTGCCCGATCATCTCCTCCATGCGCCGGAACCCGAGCTTCGCCATCCACTCCCGCACCTGCCCGGCCACGAAGAAGAAATAATTGATCACGTCCTCCGGCGCGCCCGCGAACCGTTGGCGCAGCACCGGATCCTGCGTCGCAATCCCCACCGGACAGGTGTTCAAATGGCACTTGCGCATCATCACGCAGCCCATGGCGATCAGCGGAGCCGTCGAAAATCCGAACTCTTCCGCGCCCAGCAGCGCCGCGATGGTCACGTCGCGCCCGGTCTGCAATTTCCCGTCGGTCTGAACGATGACGCGTCCCCGCAGATCGTTCAACACCAAAACCTGCTGCGCTTCGGCGAGTCCCAATTCCCACGGAATCCCCGCGTGGCGCATCGAAGTGAGCGGCGACGCTCCCGTTCCGCCGTCGTGCCCGCTGATCAAAATCACATCCGCGTGCGCCTTGGCGACGCCGGCCGCAACGGTTCCCACGCCAACTTCGGCAACCAGCTTCACCGAAATCTTCGCCCGCGGATTGACGTTCTTCAAATCGTAGATCAACTGCGCCAGATCCTCGATCGAATAAATATCGTGATGCGGCGGCGGCGAAATCAGCGGCACACCCGGAATCGAATGGCGCACCCGCGCGATCACTTCATCCACTTTGTGCCCCGGCAACTGACCGCCCTCGCCCGGTTTGGCGCCCTGCGCGATCTTGATTTGCAGCTCGTCGGCGTTCACCAGATAATTCGCCGTCACGCCGAAGCGGCCCGACGCCACTTGTTTGATGGCGCTGCGCCGGTTGTCGTGCAGCCGCGCTTCGTCTTCCCCGCCCTCGCCGGTATTCGAGCGCCCGCCGATGCGGTTCATCGCGATCGCCAGCGTCTCATGCGCTTCCTTGCTGATCGAGCCGAACGACATCGCTCCGGTGCAGAAGCGCTTCACGATCTCGGAAGCCGGCTCGACTTCTTCGATCGGAACCGGCTGCGCCGCCGGCTTCAATTCCATTAACCCGCGCAGCGTACACAGGTCGCGATTCTGCCGGTCGATCAGATCGGTGAACTCCTGAAACGTTTTGGCGCTGTTGGCGCGCACCGCGTGTTGCAGCTTGCTCACCGTCTGCGGATTCAGCAAATGATATTCGCCGCGCGTGCGAAATTGATATTCGCCGCCGACCGCCAGCTCATACTCCGACTCGCGCAGCGGCGCGAACGCATGCTCATGCTTCAGCCGCGCCTCCCGCGCCAGAACCTCCAGCCCCACGCCTTCAATCCGCGACGCCGTCCCGGTAAAATACCGCTCCACCAGTTCGCGATTGAGCCCGATCGCCTCAAAACACTGCGCGCCGCGATAGCTGCGCAAAGTGGAAATCCCCATCTTCGAAAAAACTTTGAGCAGTCCCTTGTTCACCGCTTTTTTATAATTTTTGAGCGCGGCTTCAAACGGCGCGCCATTCAGCCGGTCGCGCTGCGCCAGGTCCTCCAGCGTTTCGATCGCCAGGTACGGATTCACCGCGCTCGCCCCGTAGCCGATCAGCAGCGCGAAATGCATCACCTCGCGCGGTTCGCCCGATTCGACGATCAGCGCCACCTGCGTCCGCGTCCGTTCCCGCACCAGGTGATTGTGCACCGCGGTCAGCGCCAGCAGACTCGGAATGGGCGCGTATTCGTCGTCCATGCCGCGATCGGACAGAATCAGCAGACGATACCCGTCGCGAATCGCCAGCGACGCGCGCCGGCACAACCCGTCGAGCGACCGCTCCAGCTCGCGCTCGCCATCGGCCACCCGAAAAACGGCCGACAGCGTCGTCGCCAGAAAATCGCCCCAGCTCACCCGCCGCAGTTTTTCGAGATCGAGATTGGTCAGAATCGGATGCGGCAATTTCAGCGTGTGGCAATGCTTGGGCGTTTCTTCGAGCATGTTGCGCTCGGTGCCGATATAGCTGTTGAGCGACATCATGATGTCCTCGCGCAGCGGATCGATCGCCGGATTGGTCACCTGCGCGAAAAGCTGTTTGAAGTAATGAAACAACGGCTGCGGCCGATCCGACAAACACGCCAGCGGCGTATCCGTTCCCATCGAGCCCACCGCTTCCTCGCCCTTGCTGGCCATCGGCGCCAGGATCATTTTCAGATCCTCTTCCGTATAGCCGAACGCGCGCTGCCGCGAAACAATCGTCTTCGGATCGAAGCCGTAAACCCGCGGCGGATTCGGCAGCGCATCAAGCGTCATCTGATTTTCGGCTAACCACTCCGCGTACGGCTGCCGCGCGGCGAGCTGGCTCTTGATCTCGTCATCGGGAACAATGCGCCCTTCTTCGAGATTCACCAGCAGCATTTTTCCGGGCTGCAGCCGGCCCTTATATTTCACGTTTTCCGGCGCGACCGGAAGCACCCCCGCCTCCGACGCCAGAATCAGATGATCGTCTTCGGTCACCAGGTATCGCGCCGGACGCAGCCCCATGCGGTCGAGCGTCGCGCCGATCCATTTTCCATCGGTGAACGCCACCGCCGCCGGACCATCCCACGGCTCCGTCAGCGAGGCGTGATACTCGTAAAACGCACGC
>Ga0335073_10006520_pt1 | contig 16405 bp, 15 predicted proteins | sample Lox_Sample_22_FD_207093 | JGI IMG/M metagenome (GOLD analysis project Ga0335073, IMG submission 207093) | Soil microbial communities from Loxahatchee National Wildlife Refuge, Florida, United States - Lox_Sample_2.2 | ecosystem: Environmental > Terrestrial > Soil > Wetlands | place: USA... | reverse complement strand
GCCGCGGAAGAACTCCACCTGCACGCCAACACCGTGAAGTACCGCCTGGGCCGGGCGATCAGCCGGCGTGGCCGCCCGATAGCCGGCGACCGACTCGACGTGGAACTGGCGCTGCTGCTGTGCGATTGGTACGGCGCGGCGGTCCTTTCCGTGGACCGTTAGCGACCATGAACGTGCACTTCATCGGTCGAAAGCGTGCCCGCCGGCCGGTGAGGCTACTTCAGAAGTGCGCGGGCCATGACGACGCGTTGAATCTGGTTGGTGCCTTCATAGATTTGGGTGATCTTGGCGTCGCGCATCATCCGTTCGACTGGGAAATCGCTGGTATAGCCGGCGCCGCCGAACAGCTGTACCGCGTCGGTCGTCACCTCCATGGCCACGTCAGAGGCAAAGCACTTTGAGGCCGAGGAGATAAAGCTCAATGCCGGCTCGCCGCGCTCGGCACGCGCGGCGGCGCTGTAGACCATCAGCCGGGCCGCCTCTACCTTCATCGCCATATCCGCCAGCATGAACTGCACACCCTGGAAATCGCTGACTGACCGCCCAAACTGCTTGCGCCCCTTGGTATAGGCGATCGCCGCATCGAGCGCCCCCTGCGCAATGCCGACCGCTTGCGCCCCAATGGTCGGGCGGGTGTGATCCAGCGTCGCGAGCGCGGTCTTGAACCCGGTGCCCGGCTCGCCGATGATCCGATCCCCTGGGATCCGGCAGTCCTCGAAATACAACTCGGTGGTTGGCGAGCCCTTGATGCCCAGCTTGCGTTCCTTGGGCCCGACGCTGAACCCGGGGTCGTCCTTATGCACGATGAACGCCGAGATCCCGTTGGCGCCCTTGTCCGGATCGGTCACCGCCATCACCGTGTACCAGGTCGACTTGCCGCCGTTGGTGATCCAGCACTTGGCGCCGTTGAGCACCCACGCGTCGCCGTCGCGTCGCGCACGGGTGCGCATCGCGGCCGGGTCACTACCGGCCTCGCGCTCCGAAAGCGCATACGAGGCCATCGCCTCCCCCGACGCCAGCGTCGGCAGCACCTGCTTCTTGAGTTCATCTGAACCGCGCAGAATCAACCCCATCGTGCCCAGCTTGTTCACCCCGGGGATCAACGACGCCGACGCATCGACGCGCGCCACCTCCTCCATCACAATGCAGGTTGCCACCGAGTCCGCGCCCTGGCCGCCGTACTCCTCGGGCACATGGATTGCGGAAAACCCCGACGCGCTAAGGGCCTTGAGCGCCTCCTCCGGGAAACGTGAATGCTCATCGACGTCGGTCGCGTGCGGCGCGATTTCCTGCTCGCACAGATCCCGCAACACCGCACGCAATTCATTGTGCTCATCGGGCAGCCTGAACAGATCGAACGACGGATTACCGGTCATCGGGATATCCCCTCTCTTGTCGCTTCTACGCAATGCGGTTGTCAACGCAGTGGCGTTTTGGACACCCGGACTTTGGGTTCGGCGAGACCGTAGCGAGCCTGGCTGGTCTCTGCCCAGTCTCCAACCAACCAATTCCCGAGATCCCTTTGTGTTCCACAGACAACGCACTCGTTTCGAGCCGTGGCGCCCCAGCGGCGGTCATGGTCGCGGCTCTCATGCTCATCGGTCAACGACAATAGTGAGGATGATCTTCGTTCTCTGAGGCCGATGGCGGCGGCCTCGTCGAGATCTAGCCTGCCAGAAATGGATTGCGACGTGGTGCAGGAAGAAGCCGCTCCCGTTAGCCGCGGTCGCCTGTGAAGCCGGCTTCGAACCGACCGCCTATTGGCGGCAGGGAGTCGCAGGCGTGGGCGACGGACTCCCTGAGCTCTCCCGTGGGCGTGGGCATGGTGTCATGGGGATCGGCACTTAGCACCTGTGTGCGCGAACACTGACAGCTCGGACCGAAAGGCGACTTATGACAAGACTTCTCGATATTCCGTACCCGATACGCCCGGCGCTCATCGCCGACGTCATCGTGTTGCACTCATGAACGCGTCACCGTCCGATAAGGACAGCACGGAGCGCCTGATCCCGGTGCTGGGACAGCAGATCCGTGTCAACATCCGTGCCGGCACGGGAGTGCCGCTGGTGTTGTGCAATGGCATCGGCGCCAGCCTGGAAGTGTTGGACCCGGTAGTGGAGAACCTTGATCCGGGCACCACCGTGGTGCGGTTCGACGTGCCCGGGAGCGGCGGTTCACCGGATTCCACACTGCCGTACGGGTTTCCATACCTCGCCGCAGTACTGCGACAACTTCTGAACAAACTCGATCTCAATACCCGCGCCGTCGATCTCCTCGGATTGTCTTGGGGTGGCGCGCTCGCACAGCAGTTCGCGTTTCAGAACCCCCGCTACTGCCGGCGGCTGATCCTCGTCTCCACCGGGAACGGCATCATCATGGTGCCCGGAAAACCGGGTGTGCTGACCAAACTGCTTACACCACGCCGGTTCCTAGACCACGAGTATGCGGCCGCGATTGCTGGCGACCTCTACGGTGGAACGATCCGCACCGACCCGTCGGTCGTCAAGCGATTGTTCGACGGCCAGCTGATGGCCGGCTCTCGCGTTGGATACCTGCATCAGCTGCTCGCCGGTTCGGTGTGGACGAGCATCTTTGCGGTGCCGCTGATCCGGCAACGGACAATGGTCATCGCCGGACTCGACGACCCCGTCGTCCCGCTGGCGAACGCCAAGATCCTGCATCGGCTGCTGCCCCATTCGACCCTGCATCTTCACTCCGGCGGACACGTCGATCTGATCACCAACGCCGCCGAGCTCGCGCCGATCGTCGAAATGTTCAGATTGATGGATTAAAGCGGCGGAACACGGGTGCGGCCACGATGCCCTCGGTTGCACGGGCGGCCGTGGTCGAGCATTCCGGGTTATTGCGCGAATATTCCATCCCATCACATGTCCTGGGTTTCGACTCGCCCCGCACCCACGAGAACTCTAGCCACGACCACACCAAAAAGGAATCCACCGACATGGGCGAACAAGGCTACACCACCGCCACCGCTGTTCGAGCGGTGAACCGGCGCGGAGTTGCCCTCGAAGAACTGCTACAGGAACCAGCCGCCGAGAAAGAACCATGCCGGGATGCTAACCGGGAACCACAACACAAACGTGCCGATGCGCGAGTCGAGATAGAGCACGAAATAGGCGCCCAGGACGGCGGCAATCGCGCCGCTGGCGCCCAGGGTTGGTATCTGCGCGTCGGACGCCGTGCCGAAGAGCAGGGTCATCGCGGTCTGCATCATGGTTGCCGCGAATCCGCCGGCGAAGTAAAAGACCAGATAGCCCACCCGCCCCAACGCGTCCTCGACGTTCTTGCCGAAGATCGCCAGGAACATCATGTTGCCGAGGATGTGATCCCAGCCGGCGTGCATGAACGTGGCCGTGACCCAACCAACACCCCAAGGCAAGCCAACGTGGCAGGCGTATCGACATCGCACGGTTAGAACGACGCCCGGTTAACCGCCGCGTCCCCGTTCGGCAATTCGTACAACAGAAAGACCGCGAAGTTGGCGACGATGAGCGCGACATTGACAATCGGGACACCGCAGCGGTTGCTCGCACTAGGTGGCTTGCCGGCGGGCGCGCTGGTTGATGGCGCCGACAAGACTGCTTCCAAGATTTTCCGCCGAAACATCCACCGCGACGTCGCCGGGCTGGGAGGATAGCGGGCACCGTTGGTGCATTTGAGCCCTCATTTCAGGAGCGTCCGAGAACCGCGGGGAGGCAGCATTGGCCACACCTGACAAGCGCAGAGTCAGCCGTGGCGGGGGCTGTATCAGGCGCTTTGCAAGATCGGATCGCTGCTCGCCGGACCATCGCCGACCAGACGATCTCGCTGGCCCACCTGCTCGGCCGCCGTGTCCTCGACGTCGCCGAACCGCGTCGGCAAGGTCAGTGACGTCGTGGTCCGTTGGGACGCCAATGTCACGGCGCTGATATGTCCATGATTTCGCAGCCGTCGACCCCGGCGGCGCCTGACGCGCTCACTGCTCAAGCCGTCGCCGCGGCGTCCGTCGAGCAGGTGCTGGATCGGCTGGACAGTTGACTATCGGGATTGTCGAGTGTGGAGGCGGCAGCACGATTTAATCGCCATGGCCCGAATGCGACCCGTTCCCACCATGTCAGCGCTTGGGCAGTCCTTCGCCGTCAGCTGAACAACGCTGTGCTGATCCTGTTGGCGGCTACGGCCGTCCTGTCGTACTTCCTGGGCGACCATACGCAAGCGTTGATCATCGGTGTCATCCTGCTGGCCAGCATCGGCTTGGGGTTCTTCAACGAGTACCGCGCCGAGCAGGCCGCGGATGCCTTGCATTCGCAGGTGCGCCACAGCGCGACTGCGCGGCGGGACGGGAAATTCATCAGCGTGGATGTGGCCAACCTGGTGCCGGGCGATGTGATCCGGCTATCGCTCGGTGAAGCCGTGCCCGCTGACGTGCGGCTGACGGATAGTACGGCGTTCGAATGCAACGAAAGCATCCTGTCCGGGGAGTCCACGGGCTCCGAGAAGTCGCCGAAACCGGTGGCGGCTGGTGCGGCGCTGACCGATTTGACCGACGTGGCGTTCATGGGCACCATCGTCAGCGCCGGCGAGGCCGTCGGGGTGGTCTACGCCACCGGCAAAGATGCCCAATTCGGTCGGATCGCAGCGGGTTTAGGTGAACGGCAACCGGAAACCGACTTCCAGGTCGGTCTGCGCAAGTTCTCCTACCTGCTGCTGCGCGTGGCGATTGTGCTGACGGTGTTGATCTTGATCACCAACCTGCTGTTGCGGCGACCGGTGATCGATTCAGTGCTTTTCGCGCTGGCGATCGCGGTGGGAATCACCCCCCACTGCTGCCCGCTGTGGTCAGCGCCAGCCTGGCCACCGGCTCGCGACGGCTGGCCAAGGTCAAAGCGTCCCAGCAAGTGAATTGTTCCAGCTACACCGATCGGGGGGCGACGTTGTCGCCTACGCCATCGACGGGGAGTCACTACAGGGAAGCACGAGCATGACTGAGATCTCCGGTATCCCTCGGCATTGCGGCGATCACCGAGTTGGTGGTCCCAGGATCGATCCACTGCTTTTGCTATTACGGATTCCCGAAACATGAGAAGGGACAGTGGATCCCCGTTCGCGGTAATCGTGGTCGACCAACCCTGCGTCTTTGAGTTCTTGGCGGCGAATCGTCAGGAGTTGTTTTCCCGATGAGATGTTCGCCGATTTGTTCCCGACGGGTCGCGGTAGGCCGAGCGTGCCCGGCGGATGTGACGGCTGTGGTGATCACGTTGCAGGCGTTGCACGGGTTGTCTGACAGCGAGACCGTGGATGCGGTCAGGTTTGATCTGCGGTGGAAGGCGGCCTGCGGGTTGGCCGTGACCGCGGGGGCGTTTCATGCCAGCACGTTGACATATTGGCGGCGGCGGTTGGCGCGCAAACCACCGTTTGCGCCTTCCACCTGTCGATTTATGATGACGGAATCGGCGGAGCCGATCCCCGGAGGGGCTCCGGACTGATCGGCCTCAGAGACCCGATCGAAGCGATCGGCGGCCAGTTGCATATCACGAGCCACCCTGGAAGTGGGACAGAGATTGAGATCGCCGTCCCACTCGACAGCGCATGAACCCGGACTCACGAGCACCCGAATCTTCGTCCAGCGACGGCAGAGAACTTCCTACGGGCGTTGGTGCATGCGCTGTTTGGTCGCTTCACTGGTCGAGGCGAGGGATTCGAAAACGTGCTTGCCCGGAACGCGCTGGCGGGTTGGCCCGGTGTCACAGTCTCATAAGGGTCGCCTTCGCCCTTAAATGGGTGTAGGCACTGTAGGGGGCGACTCCGGCCCTGCACGGAGGTGTCGGATGGAAATTGAACCAGTGCCGGAGGACCGGGACCAACCCCTGAGGGCCGAACCTCTGCACGAAAGCGACCACACGCGTGTGACTCGGGTCTTTCTGCCCGCGGGTACCGTCATCCGCAAGGAGCCGCTGGGACCCGACGCAGGGCGGCGCCTGCGGCATGAGCTGGCGATGCTGACGCGGCTACGCGGTGTCGCGGGGGCCGCTCAGTTGCTGGATGCGCCGCGGTTCCCGGGGTCGATCGTGGTTGCCGACGTTGGCGGCACGAGCCTGGCGCGCCGGGCGAAGCCGCTGGCGGTTGATGATCTGATCGCGCTGGCGGTGCACTTGGCGAGTGCAGTGGCGAGCATGCACCAACGGGGGGTGATGCACCGAGACATCACTCCGGCGAACATCGTGGTGTCCGCCGACGGCGCCCCGTGTCTGGTGGACTTCGCGCTGGCGACATCTTTGGCTGAGATTGGTTCTGAGTTCACTCACCACAGCGAGATTGTGGGAACGCTGGCTTACCTGGCGCCCGAGCAGACCGGCCGTACCGGCCGGTCGGTGGATCAGCGTGCCGACCTGTACGCGTTGGGTGCGACTCTCTATGAGGTGGCCACGGGTGACCCGCCGTTCGGTTCCGGAGACCTATTGCGCCTCACCCATGACCATTTGGCGCGCGTACCGGTGCCCCCGGAGGAGGTGCGGCAGTCCGTTCCGGGGTCGTTGTCGGCCATCATCATGCATCTGTTGGAGAAGGAACCCGACCACCGCTACCAGACAGCGGAGGGCGTGCTCTACGACCTGCAGCGGTTGCAGGACGAGGAGGCGGATCGCGACGCGGCTCCGATTCGCATTGGCGTGCGTGACTTTCCGCTGCGGTTGCTGCCACCGTCGCGGCTGGTGGGCCGCGACAATGAGGCGGCGGCGTTGGCTTCGGCGTTCGAGGATGCGCTGGCAGGCCGCTGTCGTGGGGTGCTGGTCAGCGGCATGCCGGGGGTCGGTAAGACCGCGCTGGTCAATGAACTGCGTTCGGTGGTGACCGGCAGCAATGGCTGGTTTGTGGCCGGCAAGTTCGACCAGTACCGCCGCGATCTGGAGTTCGACGCGGTTTACCAGGCGTTTCGCGCTCTGGGTCGGCTGCTGCTGGCCGAGCCTGAGGATCAGCTTGCCCAGGCTCGCGCGCAGATCGTGAAGGCGCTCGGTGCGAACGCCGGTTTGGTGTGCGCGACATCGGACGAGTTCGCTGCGCTGCTGGGGCTGCCGCCGGATGCGGGGGATCCGCTGACCGCGCAGGTGCGGGCGCAGCGGGCGGCTGTGGAGGCGTTGCGAGCCGTTGCCTCACTGCAACGCCCGGTGGTGTTGTTCGCCGATGATCTGCAGTGGGCAGGGCGCGCCCCACTGGGCTTCATCGAGTTGGTGCTTGGCGAGGAGCCGGTCGAGGGCCTGTTGCTGGTGGGCGCCTTCCGCGACAGCGAGGTCGACGCAGCCCATCCGCTCGCGGCGCCACTGTCCCGGTGGCGGGACCAGGCGGAAGTGCGGCACCTGCAACTGGTCAACTTGCCCGCTCCGGGTCTGGTCACCATGGTGGCTGAGATGTTGCACGTGGAACCGGCGGCGGTGGCGAGCTTGGTCGAGGTGATCCACCCGCACACAGGCGGCAATCCGTACGAGACGGTGGAGTTGCTCAACGCGCTACGCAGCGAAGAGGTGTTGATTGCGACGGCTGCCGGGTGGCGGTGGGATGCCGCAGCGGCGCGCGCCCACCTGGGCCACTCCGAGGTCGCCGAGCTCGTAGGGGCGCGTATAGACGCGATGCCGCCGGCGGGTCGGCAGGCAGTAGAGGCAATGGCGTGTCTGGGCGGGCGAGCCGAAATGAGGTTGCTGCAGGCCGCGACCGGCGCCTCGACGGACGTGATGGAAAATCGGCTGGGGGCCGCGTTCGACCAAGGGGTGCTCGTGGTCGAGCCTGGGGTCCACCAGGCGGTGCGGTTTCGCCACGACCGCATCCGCGAGGCGGTCCTGAAGGGTCTGCACCCGCAGCGCCGACGCGCCTTGCAGCTGGCGTTGGCGCGGCGGCTAGCGGGCGTGCCGGAGCTTTTCGCGGTCGCCGTAGAGCAATATCTGCCGGTGATTGACGCGGTCGACGATGCCGTGGAGCGGCGCCAACTGGTGGGGTTGCTGCGCCGCGCCGCCGACCAGGCCGCGCTGACCGGAAGCCACGCCCGGGTGAGCGAGCTGCTGGCAGCGGCGCTGCGGCTCATCGAACCCAGTCAGACCAACACGCTGATCGAGGTCCGCACTGGCCGTCACGCAGCGCTGTTCTGTATGGGGTACCTGGATGAGGCCGACGAGGAGTATCGGGCGATCACTGGGCTAGGCACCACTGCCTTGAGCCATGCGGAGGCGACGTGCGTGCAGGTTCGCAGCCTCACCAATCGGATCCGCTTGGCGGAAGCGATCGGCCTGGGCGTGGAGTCGCTGGCTAAGCTCGGCATCACCGTCCCGGACGCGGACCGGCTCCCCACGGAGCTTGGCAACAAGTTCGACCATCTGTACCGGTGGCTGGACCACGAAGCCGCGGATGATCTGGCTCGGCCGGACATCACCGACCCGACGCTGATCGCCGCGACCCGTCTGATCAACGCGATCCTGCCTGCGACCTACTTCGCCGAGGACCTCGCCACGCACGGCTGGTTAAGCCTGGAGGCGCTGCGGATCTGGATCGAGCACGGCCCGGGCCGCACCCTGATCGGTCCGGCCAGCACCGGCGTCTTCACGGCGGTGGCCCTTGGCGGCGACTATTCTCGCGGATACCGGGCGATGCGGCGGATCCTGGCGCTTGGCGAAGCTCGCGGCTACGAGCCCGACACGTCGCAGGCGCGCTACCTGTTCGCTGTGCAGAGCTGCTGGTCGGAGCCGATCGAAGACAGCCTTCACGCGGCCCACCGCGCCCGCGAGGGTTTGATCGCGGGTGCGGACCTCACGTACGCCGGCTACACCTACCAGACGGCGGCGTCCTACCTGATGGACTGCGCTTCGTCGCTGAACGTCTATGCGGCCGAGGTGGAGGCGGGACTGGCCTTCGCGCGGAAGACCGGCGGCGAACAAACCGGCCAGTGGCTCGACAACTACCGATGGCTGGCTGATGTGTTGCGCGGCGAAAGGTCCGCTACAGCCGGTGAGGTGGTTCCAATCGACTCGTACGCCGGCAACCCGCTGGCGGTTCTCTACTCGCATACCACGCGCGCGGTCGTCGCCGCCGTGTTCGGCGATCAGGTTGGTTTGGCGCGCCACACCGCGTCGGCGATGCCGATGTTGCCGGTTGTCGCGGCGGGCGCGTATTCGATGGCGCCGGTACACGTGCTGCGCGGGCTAGCCCTCACAGAGCAGGTCCGCGCCACAAATGATGGCGAGCGCGACGATCTGCTGGCCGAGCTGGACGAGGTGACAAAGTGGCTGGCCGCCCGCGCAGCCGACGCGCCGGAGAACTTTCTGCATCTGGTGCGGCTGATCGAGGCCGAGCGGGCCTGGGCGATCGACGACTTCCGCGCCGCCACCTTGGCCTTCGACGGCGCCCGGCGCGAAGTCGCCGACCGGCAGCGGCCCTGGCATCGAGCCCTGATCACCGAACGCTCTGCTCGTTTCTGTCTCGCCCACGGCCTCGAACACGCCGGCTACGACCTGCTTGCCCAAGCCCGCCACGAGTACCTGGCCTGGGGCGCGACCGCGAAGGCCGACCAGCTGAGCTGGGCCTACCCGACCCTGCGATCCCAGCCCGACGCGACAGCCGAGCAGGGCGACCAGTCCGACGATTACGCACATCGCCGCTCGGCCGTCACGACCGGAACGATCGACCTACTGGCCATTCTGTCCGCGTCGCAAGCGCTGAGCTCCCAGACCAGCATCGAAAGCCTGCACGCCCGCGTGGTCGAAGTGCTGCGCACGATGACCGGGGCCACAGGCGTGTATCTGGTGCTGTGGAACGACGACAGACAAGGCTGGCTGATGCCCGCACCAGAAGGCGCCGTCGAGGTCGACACCGGGCACGAATGCGCGGTTCCGATGTCGGTGCTGCGCTACGCCCAACGGATGGGTGAGCCGCTGGTGGTAGGCGACGCCACCAGCGACGACCGCTTCGGCCGTGATCCCTACTTTGCCGATGTCGAGTGCTGTTCGCTGCTGGCCCTACCCATTCTGAACCGCGGCAAGTTGCAGGCGCTGCTGCTGCTGGAGAACCGCCTCATCCGCGGCGCGTTCTCCACCGAACGGCTCGACGCTCTCAAACTCATCGCCGGTCAACTGGCCGTCTCCCTCGACAACGCACAACTGTATGCCGAGCTCACCATGTCGCGCGCGCGGATCGTCGCCGCCGCCGACCAGGCGCGCCGGCGTATCGAGCGCGATCTGCACGACGGTGCCCAGCAAAACCTGGTCAGTCTCGCACTCGGGCTCCGGGCCGCCCAGGGCTCGGTGCCGCCCGGAGCCAATGAGCTCACTGCAGAGCTCGACGAGCTAGCGACCCAGGCGACCGCCGCTCTGGACGAGCTGCGCGAGCTGGCTCGTGGCATCCACCCGGCGGTCCTCGCCGAAGGCGGACTGTCCCCGGCGCTCGAAACCCTTGCCCAACGCTGCACCGTGCCCGTCGAGCTGGACGTGCGGGTCGAGCGGCGCCTGCACGAGCACATCGAGATCGCCGCGTACTACCTGGTGGCCGAGGCGCTGACCAACGTCGCCAAGCACGCGCACGCCTCCACGGTCCAAGTCAAGATCGACACGGGCGGCGGCGGTGACGGTGTACTGCGGGTCCGAGTGAGTGACGACGGATGCGGCGGCACCCACCTCGTGGGCGGATCCGGCTTGGTCGGGCTCAAGGACAGGGTCGACGCACTCGCCGGTAGTTTCTGGGTGCAGACGGCCCCCGGAGCTGGCACCACTGTGTGCGCCGATTTCCCGTTGGGACCGGCCCGCATGCCTACACCTGCCCGAGCCGACACCGTGCCAATTCCCGACGTCAGGTGATGACGGTAGCGCAACTCGGGCAGGCGTTCCGGGCGGCGGAGCCTTCCCGCGGCGACCTCTCGAGCACAAGACGATCCGCGACCCTCGGGCGCCTGGCACCGGAAGTCAAGCACCGCAATGGGAAATCGTGGTGTCGTGGGCGACGGCCGTAACGCGACGGCCACCCTTATGCGGGCAACGCGTCGACGATACGGCCGACAACCTGCCGACTAAGCAGCATCCCGAGGTGGCCGACACCCCTGATCGTTATCGCCTCGACTTCGGCGTGGGCCGGTATCGACCGAAGGCCGGGCACGACCACGTCGAGTGTGGCCGCAAATGCCAGCCAGCGAACGCCGTCGGGTATCGGCGCGGAGGCGAGTCGGCGCAATAATGGCGAATTCTCCCGCAGCGCCGGGACAATCGCGCCGAACGGCAGCAACTTCGCCCAAGGCGAGCCCCCGAATGGTAACCCGAGGGTGACCACCGTGTCGATCAACCCGGCGAGGCGACCGCCCGCGATGGCCTGCGCTATGACGACCCCACCCAGGCTGTGTCCAACGAGATGCACCTTCTCCGCACCGGTTTGAGACAACTTCCGCTTTACCTCGAGAACGAGCCGATCGGCGAGCTGTTCCACCGAGGCTCCGAACGGTGGATAGGTGATCGCGTCGACGGTGAGGCCTCGAGCACTTAGGTTTTCAGCGATCACAGACCAGCTTGACTTTCCGCCCCCGAAGCCGTGTAACAACAGCACCGGGCGCGCCTTGGGTGCGGCGTCCGTTTGGGCGGGCGGCAGCAGAGCGCGTCCAGGGTCGGAGCCGCCGATCAAATGGAGCGGCAGCATCGCCGCAACTGCGACCATCATCGCCGTTCGCGTGCTTGCACCAGCGCCACACCACTGATCGTCCTGACCGCCGTGCGGGCACCCCCGATCGCGCTGACACGCGTTTTTGCATCTCCTCGCCTCTGCGCACTGCAGACCTGCGCGGATTGGCGACCTCTCGTGTTCTGCGCTTGCAACATCTCTCACTCCTTCGAGCGACGCCTACCCCTTAAGAATCGCGTTCGGCCAGTCGCGCACCTTCGAGGTCAGCCACCATTTCGTGTTCCGGCCCGCCGGTGTGGCGCGCTACCGGCTAGCCGTACGCGGCAGCGCCTGTCCGCCCCACCCGGACGACGTGACCTAGACGTGGGGCCAGCGGAAACCAGGCCCGATCAGCTCCACGCGGCCAGCGCGACGCGCCGCAGCTGGGTCAAACGACAACGGCGAGAGGCGGATTCAAGTTCGTCGGTGCGGCCGGGCAGATCGAGCACCAACCCGATCGCAGCACCCTCATCGCGATTGCGAGCAACCCGGACAACATCATCGCGGAACTCCCTCGGGTACGGCCTAGCCAGAGTGACATCCTTCCAGCCAGCCCATCAGGGATAAGCGGTCATCCAGCGCAGTAGTCCGCCACGCAAGGCGTATTTCATTGGCCACCTTCGGGTGCTGGCACAGCCCTACATGCCGCGCCGGCAGGGTTGGCTTCATCGGCCAGTTTTCGCACCGCATCCGCTAGGGTCGCCACGGTGATGGGCTCGATGATGTGGGGTCCGGACCTGCGACCGCCATCGGTACTTTGGTGATGCGACCAGACTCCGCTGTAGTACTTGGCGCTTGGGCCGATCACGGCGAGGGGTTTGTCATGCAGTGAGCTTCCATTCCACGACCCGGTGAGCCACTCAATTGCGTTGTGCAGCATCGCGGGTATGCGTCCGCGGTAGTGGGTCAATACCAGCGCCGCCTGCGCGTCGGCAGCCGCAGCGCGCAGTGCGACCACACAATCGGGGGTTCGTTGGGTCGGCACGGTTTGGCTATAGGGCGGCAGCTCGGCCAGGCCGTCGAACACGTTGAGCCTTATTCCGTCCGGTGAACTTTGTGCCGCGAGTTTCATCAGTTGGGGACCGAGGGTCCTGGCCCGGCTTCCAACGATCACCAGGACATTGATGCCCGACACAGCGCTGATTCTGGCCGAAGCGGGGCGGGGTTCGTTCGGGGTCGGTGCGCAGGGCGCATGCCGAGGCTGGGTGGTTGCAGTCATGTGACCTCATCTGGATGGGATTTCTTGTAGTCCGTGGAGGCGGCATCGCGTTCTCTTGGACGTTTCGATCGTCTGACGAGTGACCGATCGTGTCGACGTTGACGTGCACAACGCTGCCCAGCCTTTGGTGTCGGTGCACACAAGGTTGCCCGGGCGCCGCCGCTTCGCGACTGCGCTCACATTGTCAACTCGTCAAGAGCCGCATCGCTTCGAGTTGGTGGTTGTTGAGCAGATGCGCTTCGTCGACGACCAGCACGGGTATGCGCCCTCCCTCGCAGGTTTAGGTCGCCAGCGCCGAGACTGTTCGTCACCACCACCAGTGGCCTGCCCCTACTAGGGGCCTTCACCGAGGCGGCAAGACACCGGCCGACGGCATTCGTCGTTGCTGGTCGCACGGCACGTGGCTGCGCAACCCCAGCAATGACGAATGCCGCTGTGGACGGGCCGGTTCGGCGTGCCGGCGCCCGCCGGGGGGCGGGCAAGGGCGCCGCCGCGATCAGGAACTGAGCGCGACTGCCGCGGCTCGCGCATACATGGCGTCGAGCGCTGCGTACTCGGCTTCCTCGACCGCCGCCTCGGCGAAATCGATGGCATCCAGTGCGTAGCCCTCGGCCATGTCAGCGTCCCAACCGGCCTCCTTCGCCTCGTGTCGCGCCTTCTTCTCCTTGATGTCTCCCCTTACCTTCGCGACGTGGGCCTGCCACTTGGCACGCATCTCGTCCCACTGTGACGAGGTTTTGTCGTGGGCGGCGTGTGCCTTCTCTTTGAACTGGTCGGCAGCCGCAGTCGCCTTGTCTCGCGCTCGGTCGACCTCCGTCTCGAGCTCAGCTTTGGTCCGCTGATTGGCGGCCTTCAGCTGGTCCGTTGCCGCTTCCGCTTTGTCGGAGATCTTCTGGAATTTCGCGCTGAAATCCGTTTGTGCCATTGGGAACTCCTTGCATCGTCTGAGGCGGTCGCTCCGCCCACCGCGTCGATTCTGGGTGCCCGGTGGTTGCCGGTCATTCCGGTATGCAGGAAGGTCTGCATTGCAGTGAGCCCCCATCGGGGTTTCGGGTGTGCCGTCACGACATCTGGGCGGTACCGGGCAATCCTGGTGCGATGGCTAAGGCCGCCGAGCGGACCACCCTGACGCCGTGAAAAATCAATCGACCAATCTAACGTTTGGAGCAGAGATGACCAGTATTCGCCAGGCCCCGGCAAAAACATCGGGGCTATTTCATGGCGCCCTCGAGAACATCGTATCGAAAACGAAGTATTGGTGGCTGCTTCTGGTCACCGGCGTGGCGTGGGTCGTAGTTGGAATCTTCATCCTGCGCTTCGACTACACCACGGTTGAGGCGGTATCCATACTCTTCGGTGTCTTCTGCCTCGTCGCGGCAGCCAACGAGATGATGGTCGCATCGGTGTCATCGTCGGGATGGCGCGTATTCCGCGGGCTACTTGCGGCGCTGTTCGTCGTCGTCGGCATCATCGCTTTCTACAACCCGGGGGACACCTTCGTCAGTTTGGCATTCCTGATGAGTTTCTACTTCGTCTTCCGCGGGGTGTACGACATCGCAATGTCATTCGCCGCGAGCATGATCCAGGGCTGGTGGGTGCTGCTGATCGTTGGGGTGCTAGAAATCGCGCTCGGTTTCTGGGCTGCCGGTTCTTGGAAGGCGTCCGTCGTCCTACTGGTGGCTTGGGTCGCCGCGGGAGCCATCGTGTACGGGGTGGCCCAGATCGCCGCGGCGTTCCTCGTAAGGAATGCCGGCCGTGAGGTGGCCAGTATCGCCGACGGGAAGCCGACGCGCATAACACAGGCGGCCTGATTCGACATGGCTGGGCCGGGCGGCGAACACAGTTCGCCGCCCGGTCGCTATGGGCGAAGAAGCGAAACCGGGTTTGCTACTGCGTCCAACGCACCAGATCACGTGGTCACCCGCCCGACGATCATTCCGGAATGTCACCCATATTGAACACCGGTCCCTATGGCGGCCCCGGCCAGCTGACTGCGCTCGTAAACAGCTGAAATCTGTCCCCCTGCACGGCACCTGGGTTCCGGGTGCCGTGCAGGGGGACGTATGTCACGGTGACTCAGGCCCTCACCTACCCGGACGCGGTCGGCTGCAATCCCCCAAGCCGGTAGCAGAATACCGGCTGGCTGGGGTGCGTCGCGGCGGCCTACCCTGAAACAGTGATGGCATGCTTTTAGGGGTGATGCCATGCGCTGTCTAATTGTTGACGACAGCCCAGCTTTCATCGAGGCCGCGCGGAGACTGCTTGAGCGTCAGGGCATCACGGTCGTCGGCGTGGCGTCGACCAGCGCCGAGGCGCTGCAACACTACGAGGAACTCCGGCCGGACGTCACCCTGGTCGATGTGTATCTCGGCGCAGAGAGCGGCTTCGAGCTCGCGGAACAACTCCACCGGTCAGGATGGCCGACACCGCCACCGGTGATACTGATCTCCACTCATTCCGAGAACGACTTCGGCAAAATGATCGAGCGCAGCCCGGCTGTGGGGTTCCTGGCCAAGTCCGCGTTATCGAAGGGAGCGATCCGCGATCTCCTTCGCGGCGGGGATGACGGTGATGCCGCCCCTCCGGTCAGCGAGCCTTCAGAAAGGTGATCACGGCGAGCACGCGCCGGGAAACGTCGTCGGTCTCCGCGAGGTTCAGCTTGATGAGGATGCTGCGCACATGCTTTTCAACGGTGCCCCCGGTGACCCACAGCTCTCGGGCGATTGCGCCGTTGGATCGTCCCTCGGCCATCAGGGCCAGCACCTCTCGCTCCCGCGCGCTGAGCACCGACAGCGGGTCGTTTTGCCGGCGCCGCGACACCAACTCGGCCACTAGCGTGGGGTCCACCACCGAACCCCCCTTGGCAATCCGGTCGAGCGCATCGATGAACTCCGCCACATCGATGACCCGGCTTTTTAGCAGATAGCCGACACTGTGCCCACTGGCAAGTAGCTCCATCGCGTGCACGACGTCGACGTGCGCCGATAAAACCAGGATGCCGATCTCCGGGAACTCCTCCCGGATTACCCGGGCCGCATCCAACCCCTCGGTGGTATGGGTGGGCGGCATCCGTATGTCGGCGACCACCAGTTCGGGCTCCTTGTCACGCACCACCGCAACAAGCTGCGCCCCATCAGCGACCTGCCCGACCACCTCGAAACCGGAGCGCTCCAACAGGCTGGACAAACCCTCCCGAAGCAGGACCTCATCCTCGGCCACCACCACCCGTGCCGACGTCACAGCCGCGCCATCTTCAGCAAGAAGTCCATTCTTCGCCTGACTCCAAATCTGCCCAACGCATTTTTCGCGGGCGACACAAGTCACTCGCTTTGATCATCTTCGAACGACCGGACAACAACCGCTACCGATCCGGCGGATCCGGGGTTGTCCGATCAACGCTGGATTCGGCCAATTCCGGCTGGCAGGCATCCCGGAAAGGCGCATTTTCAGCCTTCCGGGAAGACCAGTTGCCACTTTCAGCACCGAAACTACATCGGCAGCCCGGCGGCC
>Ga0335073_10006518_pt1 | contig 16408 bp, 18 predicted proteins | sample Lox_Sample_22_FD_207093 | JGI IMG/M metagenome (GOLD analysis project Ga0335073, IMG submission 207093) | Soil microbial communities from Loxahatchee National Wildlife Refuge, Florida, United States - Lox_Sample_2.2 | ecosystem: Environmental > Terrestrial > Soil > Wetlands | place: USA... | reverse complement strand
CCTTTGCAGCGCATCGCGACGTCGAGACGGGGGCGCGGGGGCGAAGCCCCCGGAGAAAACTCAGTGCGCTCCGAGCACCACGACCTGGTAGTCGCTCATCTCCGCCATCGCGCAGCGGATGCCTTCGCGCCCGAGGCCCGATGCCTTGCGGCCGCCGTACGGCATGCTGTCGACGCGGAAGGTGGGCGCGTCGTTGACGACCAGGCCGCCCACGGTCAGCGCGTCCGCGGCCGCGCGCACGCGGCGGAGGTCGTAGGTGAACAGCCCGGCCTGCAGGCCGTAGGGCCCCTCGTCGAGGGCGGCCAGGGCGGCCTCGAACGCGTCGTAGGGCTCGACCACCACGACGGGGCCGAAGGCCTCCTCGCAGACGATCTTCGCGCTCCTCGGCGCGTCGACGATCACGGCGGGCTCGAGCAGCGCGCCGCGCCGCCGCCCGCCGCAGAGCACGCGCGCCCCACCGGCACGGGCTTCCTCGAGCCAGCTCTCCACGCGCACGGCCGCGGCTTCGTCGATGAGCGGTCCCACCACCGTCCGTTCCTCCAGCGGATCGCCCGGCTGCAGCGCCTCGGCCCGAGCGACGAGGCCGTCGAGGAAGCGCTGGTGGACCTGCCGCTGCACGAAGATCCGCTGAACCGAGATGCAGACCTGGCCCGCGTAGACGAAGGCGCCGGTGGCGCAGCGCTCGACGGCCCACGGCAGATCGGCGTCCTCGGCCACGAGGACCCCGGCGTTGCCCCCGAGCTCGAGCAGCGTCCGCGCCCGGGCCGCCTTGCGCTTCAGCTCCCAGCCCACCCGGGCGCTGCCGGTGAAGGACAGCACGCGGACTCGATCGTCGGTCGCGAGCCGCTCGGCCACCGCGTTCTCGCAAGGCAGCACCGACAGCGCCGCCGGGGCCGCGCCCGCCTCGCGCGCGATCTGCCCGAGCAGCAGGGCCGCGGACGGCGCCTGCGGCGGCGGCTTGAGCACGATGGGCGCGCCCACCGCCAGCGCCGGCGCGACCTTGTGCGCCGCCAGGTTGAGCGGAAAGTTGAACGGCGAGATGCCGACGACCGGACCGTCCGGGACCCGCCGCGCCAGGACGCGGTAGCCCGCCGCGGCCTCGTCGAGGTCGCCGGGGAGGATCTCACCGCCGAAGTAGGCCACCTCACCCGCCGCCAGAGCGAACGTCGTCGCCGCCCGCGCGACCTCGGCGCGCGCGGCCGCGATCGGCTTGCCCGCCTCGAGCGCGATCACGCGCGCGAGCTCCGCGGCGCGGGCCTGCAACCGGTCGGCGATGCCCTGGCAGACCGCGCGGCGCCTTCCCGCCGTCTGCCGCGCCAGCTCGTGCCGCGCGGCGACTGCCGCGTGCAGGGCACGCTCGGCCTGCGCCCAGGAAGCCTGGTGCACGCGCGCTTGAAGGGAACGGTCGTAGGGCGAGGCGATCTCCCGCGTTCCACCCTCTCCCGCGACCTCCTCTCCGGACAGCAGGATCTTTCGCTCGATCATGACCCTTCACCAGGACGACAGGACGATCCCCACCGACGGGGTGCCGCCGTCCGCGGTCGGCTCGGCATCGTAGCTCGCGCAGCCCGCGGCCGCAGCCCCGGCATCGCCGGCGCGCAGGAACCCTTCGACGAGGAGGAGCCGAGACGGCCCGCTCGCGACGTCCTGGACTTCGAACGCCATCAGCGTCTGCCCGGCGCCGAGCCGGACCTGCACCGGATAGGGCGCGAGGAGGGCGTTCACGCTCTGGGCATCGTCCGGGTCGAGGGTGCCGCCGTCGAGCCCCTGGAGCAGCGCGGGGCAGTCCAGCGCCGAACCATCCGGGCGCACGTCGGCGAGCACCCGGACGGTGAGACTCGCGGCCTGATCCCCGCCGAATGCAGCGGGGACCTCCGCGTGCGCGACCCCGAAGACCGGCGAACCGCCGGCGGGCTGACACGCCGACTGGACGCAGATGGAGTTGCCCAGGCCGCCGTCGCAGTCGTCGAGCGATCGACAGGCGGCGCCACAACCGCCGTCGCAACCGCCGCCGTCCGCGGGTGATCCGCCCGTCCCCTGGCTGCAGGCAAGAGAGGTCGAGAGAAGCGCCAGGGCGACCGGCCGCACGGCGGAGGCTTATCGGGCCGACAGGGGAGCGTCAACCACGGGCGGCACCTCGCGCCCCTCGCCGAAGCCGAGCACCCAGAAACGCGGCTTCGGCGTCCGCTCGAGGGCGCGCTGCAGCGCCTCCACCGGCTCGTCCTGGCCGTCGTCGGCGAGTCTGAACGTGCCGAAATGGATCGCCACCGCGGTCGCCGCGTCGAGATCGGCCTGCGCCCGGACCGCCTGCGCCGGAGACATGTGCACGGGGCCCATGAACCACTCGGGGCGGTAGGCCCCGATGGGCAACACCGCCAGTCGAATCGGCCCGAAGCGGCGCCGGATCTCGGCGAAGTGACGGCCGTAGCCCGTGTCGCCCGCGAAGTAGACGCTGCCGGCCGGGCCCTGGATCACGAAGCCCTCCCAGAGCGTGTCGTTGCGATCGAGGAGGCTCCGGTTGGAGAAGTGCTGGGCCGGCACGGCGGTCACCCGCACGCCCGGCGCCACGTCGAGGCCCTGCCACCAGTCGAGCTCGGTGGCGTGGGGCACGCCCGCGCGTCGCAGGACCTTGCCGTTCCCGAGGCCGGTCACGAAGCGCGGGCGAAAGGCCTGCTGGAGCCGCCGGTCGGTCGGCAGATCGAGGTGGTCGTAGTGGTCGTGGCTCACGAGGACCACGTCGATGGGCGGCAGGTCCTCGAAACGCAGGCCGGGCGACCGGACGCGGCGCGGCCCCGCCCAGGGCACCGGGCTGCAGCGGTCGGACCAGATGGGATCCGTCAAGATGTTCAAGCCGGCCGTCTGGATCAGGACCGTGGCGTGGTTGACGAAGGTGACCCGCAGATCGGCGCCCCCGACGCGGCGGGGCGGCGGGGGCCCGGGCGGCGCGTCGGTCCAGCCACGCCAGCCCCCGGGGTGCCGGTGAAGCGCCCACTTCATCAGCGACCGGGCCGGCTGCTCGATCGGATCTTCGTTGTGGAAGCGTTGCCCGTCGAAGTGATCCGACGTCGCCCCGCGGTAGCCTGGTGCCGAGAAGGCGCTGCAACCGATCGCCGCGTTTTCCGCCATGAGGAGGGCGAGCGCCACCCGGAAGAGGTCCCTGCGGCGCATCGCGGCTACTCTAGCCCCCGCCGCTCCTCCTTGCACGGCCTCTCCGCCCCCGCTACCTTGGCGCCGTGAAGTTTCCCGTGACGCTCAAGCGGCTCATCGACGGCCAGTGGCAGGCCCGTTCCCGCGGGAGCGTTGCCGGCGAGGTCGCCGTCGGGGCCCCGACGCGCGAGGCCGCGCTCGAAAAGATTGCGAAGGAGATCCGCTACCGGATCGAGTGGTGCCCCTGCTCGGCGGTGAGCGACGAGTTCGTGGAGCTCGAGGTGGAGGAGGCCGCGGCGAGCCGCTGGAGCGGGACCGTCTTCTAGAAGCCGCGGAACTGCTCGAGGACGGTGTCGAAGAGGATCATCTCGATCCGCTCCTGTTCCGCCTCTCCGAGCGCCTGGAACGCGAAGGACGCCCGGAAGTTGCCCTGGCGCTTCGCCGCATCGACCAGCTTGCAGCGGCCGATCACCGGGTCGACGCCGCCCGGGATGCGCAGCGTGAAGCCCACGAGATCGTCCAGCGTGGGTGGCTTCTCGACGAGCGCGGAGAAGCCTCCGCGGGAGAGATCCTGCGTCAGCGCGCGCACGCGGCCGCTGGCGAGGTCGAGGTCGATGGCGAGGGCCCGCGCCACGCGGAGGGCCTGCCGCGGCGTCTCTCCCGTCTTCAGGGTGAGCCGCTGCGCGACGACGAGGGCGCGCGCGAGCTCGTCACGGCCGGCGACGTAGGTCTTCTGATCGATCTCGTCGAGCTCCTTGCGGCGGGCCTTCTCGTGCAGCTTGCGGAAGGTCGAGATCCAGGCGCTCAGTTCCATGTCGCCATTTTACGGGATCCAGGGGGAATGTGGGATGCTCACGGCATGGCGAGCGTCGGCCACGTGGCGGTCGGGCTGGCCGCGGCCCGGCGCTGGGGCGGGGATCGGCGGCGGGTCCTCGCGACCCTGGCCCTGCCCGCCCTCTCGCTGCTGCCCGACGTCGACGTTCTCGGCTTCGCCCGCGGCGTCCCTTACGGCTCGCCGTTCGGCCACCGCGGCGCGACGCATTCGCTGGCGGCGGCGCTCCTCGTGGGCCTCGCGGCGGCGGCGCTGGCGCGCCCGCTCCGTCTCAACCCGCTGACGACCTTCGCCCTCGTCACCGGCGTGGTCGCCTCGCACGGACTGCTGGACACGATGACCGACGGCGGCCTCGGCGTGGCCCTCCTGTGGCCTTTCTCCCTGCGGCGCTTCTTCTTCGTGTGGCGGCCGATTCCGGTGGCGCCGATCGGCTTGGGCCTGCTCTCGCGCCGGGGCGCCGCCGTGCTGGCGCTGGAGAGCGTTCAGTTCTCGCCCTTCTGGCTCTATGCCCTCTGGCCGCGCCGGCGCCCTGGCGCCGAGCGGGCCCGCGACCTATCGTAGCGACCACGGGAGGTTTTCCATGTCCGACGGCTGTCAGCACCTCGATCAGATCCGGACCACCGCGGCGCGCACGGAGGGCTGCGAGGAGTGCCTCGCGACGGGGGGCCGCTGGGTGCAGCTCCGGCTGTGCCTCGGCTGCGGCCACGTGGGCTGCTGCGACTCCTCGCCGGGCAAGCACGCCACGGCGCACTTCCACGGCACGCACCACGCGATCATGCGGGAGTTTCCGCGCGCGAGCTGGGGCTGGTGCTACGTCGACGAGCTGACCCTGCCGGCGGACGTCGTCGCGGCGGTCGCCGGCGCAGCCGCCCAGCCGTAGGTCTCGTCCGGAGCGGCTCCCTGCCGGGGGCCCGCCGACAGCGCCTGCTTGACCGCGCCTGCGCCCGCCAAATATACTACACATATTTGGTAGGGTAATTTCCGCGGAGGCGAGGGAGAGCCCTCGACAGACCATGGCCGGCTCTCTCGCCTTGACGCTCATCGTTTCCACCGTGTGGGGTCAGACGGCACCGGCTGCCCCGGCGGCCCCCGCCCAGGTGGCGCCCGACCTCGCGCCGGCTCCCCCGTCCTGGTACGTGCTCGGCAATCAGGATTCCGCGTCCCGCCTGCGCATCGGCGGCCTCGTCCAGTTCGACGGGCGCTCCTACTTCGACGACCCGACGGGGGCCCTGGTCGACGGCTTCGTGATCCGCCGCGCGCGGCCGATCCTCGCGGCCACCCTGACCAACCTCGTCGAGTTCTTCCTCATGCCCGACTTCGCCGGGGGGACGCTCAACCTCTACGACGCGTACGTGGACCTGCGGCCGTGGAGCTGGCTGGCGCTGCGGGGCGGCAAGTTCAAGACGCCGTTCGGCCTGGAGCGGCTCGAGGACGACCGGGACCTGGTCTTCCTCGAGCGCGGCCTCACCGCGGACATCGACCCGGACCGCGACCTCGGCGTGGCGCTGCACGGCAACCTCGGCGTGGTCCACCGCGCGGTGGATCAGGAGCGCCCCACCGCCGAGGACGTCGAGACGTTGCATTACGAGCTCGCGGTGCTGAACGGCGCCCCCGACGGCGCCAGCGACAACGGCGCGACCAACGACGCGAAGAACCTGGTGGCCCGCGTCTTCGCGGTTCCCTTCGCGAAGGCCCGCAGCGACGCGCTGCGCGGGATCGGCCTCGGGATCGCCGGCAGCTACGGGAGGGAGCAGGGCACCGCCACGGCGACGAACCTGCCGACCTTCGCCACCGCCGGACAGAACGCCTTCTTCAGCTACCTCCCGGGCGTCATCGCCTACGGCTACCGCTCGCGCCTCACGCCGGAGCTGTACTACGAAGTGGGCTCCTTCGGGCTGCTGGGCGAGTACGTCGTCTCCCAGACCAGCGTGACCACCTGGGCGAAGTCCGCCACGTTGACGGACCAGGCCTGGCAGGCGCAGGCGTCGTACCTCCTCACGGGCGAGCACGCGACCTTCGGGGGCGTGCAGCCGCGCCGGCCGTTCAATCTCTCGAGGCACGGGTACGGCGCCTTCCAGATCGCCGTCCGCTACGACGAGCTGCTGGTCGATCCCGCGACCTTTCCGACGTTCGCGGACCCCACCAAGTCCGCCAACCGGGCGACCGAATTCGCCGGCGAGCTGAACTGGTACCTCACCTACGACTTCCGCTTCGGGGCGCTGTTCGCCCGCACCAACTTCGACGGGGGCGCGCCCGTTCCCGGCAACCGGCCGTCCGAGAACGCGCTCATCGGGCGCTTGCAGGCAGCCTTCTAGGGAGCGCACGTGCGGACGCCGATGCCGACGCTGCTGCTCTGGACCGCCGTGGCGGCGCTGGGCTGCTCCCACGAACCGGGGCGGGGCGAAAGGACGCTGCTCAACGTCTCCTTCGACGCGACCCGCGAGCTCTACGAGCAGATCGACGCGGCCTTCGAGAGCCAGTGGCTCGCGAAGACCGGTGAGCGCGTCACCGTCGAGCAGTCCCACGGCGGTTCCGGCAAGCAGGCGCGCGCCGTCCTCGCCGGGCTCGAGGCCGACGTCGTCACGCTCGCGCTGGCGCGCGACATCGACGTCCTTCACTCGAAGGGCAACCTGCTGCCGGCCGACTGGCAGGGGCGTCTCCCGGACCGGAGCTGCCCCTACTCGTCGACGGTCGTCTTCGTCGTGCGGCACGGGAACCCGCGCGGCATCCGCGACTGGGGCGACCTCGCCCGGCCCGGGATCTCGGTGATCACGCCGAACCCGAAGACGTCCGGCGGGGCCCGCTGGAACTACCTGGCCGCCTGGGGCTGGGCGCTGCAGACGTCCGGCGGCGATGCGGGCAAAGCCCGGGCGTTCGTCGCGGCGCTGTACCACAACGTCCCCGTGCTCGACTCCGGCTCGCGGGGGGCCGCGACGACCTTCGGGCAGCGAGGCATCGGCGACGTCCTGATCGCCTGGGAGAGCGAGGCGCTGCGCTTGCGCAGCGAGCTCGGCGCGCGCGCCGTCGACATCGTCCTGCCGTCCGTCAGCATCCTGGCGGAGCCGCCCGTCGCCGTGGTGGATCGGTACGCCGACGCCCACGGAAACCACGCGCTCGCCGAGGCCTACCTCCGGTACCTGTACACGCCCGACGCCCAGGAGATCATCGCCCGCAACTTCTACCGTCCCGTCGATCCCGCGGTGCTGGCGCGCCACGCCGACGTGTTCCCCAAGCTTCGGCTCTTCACCGTGGACGAGAGGTTCGGCGGCTGGGCCAGCGCCCAGAAGACACATTTCAGCGAGGGGGGCACGTTCGACCAGATCTACCAGGCCCATCCTTGACGAGCGGCGAAGCACGGCTCGCTCCGCGCGCAGGGGTCCTACCGGGGTTCGGGCTCGCGCTCGGCTTCACGGTCCTCTACCTGAGCCTGATCGTGCTCTTGCCCCTCGCGGCGCTGCTCATCAAGGCGTCTTCCCTCTCGTGGCGGGAGATGCTGGCCACGGTGAGCGGGCCGCGCGCGCTCGCGGCCTTCCGCCTGAGCTTCGGCGCCTCGGCGATGGGCGCCACGATCAACGCCGCCCTCGGCTCCGTCGTGGCCTGGGTGCTCGCGCGTTACCGTTTCCCGGGCAAGCGCGCCTTCGATGCGCTCATCGACCTGCCGTTCGCGCTGCCGACCGCGGTCGCGGGAATCGCGCTCACGGCGGTGTACGCGCCGACGGGCTGGGCCGGCAGCCACCTGGCGCGGCTGGGGGTCCAGGTGGCGTTCACCCCGATCGGCGTCGTCGTCGCGCTCACCTTCGTGGGCCTGCCCTTCGTCGTGCGCACGGTGGAGCCCGTCCTGGCCAAGCTCGATCCGCAGCTGGAGGAGGCGGCCGCCGTCCTGGGCGCGGGCCGGCTGCACACCTTGCGGCGCGTGGTCTTCCCCGCGGTGCTGCCGGCGCTGTCGACGGGCTTCGCCCTGGCGTTCGCGCGGGCCCTCGGCGAATACGGCTCGATCGTCTTCATCTCCGGCAACCTTCCCCTGCGCACCGAGATCATCCCGGTGCTCATCGTGGACCGGCTCGAGCAATACGACTACGCGGGAGCCACCGCCATCGCCGCGGTGATGCTCGTGGCCTCCTTCGGCGTCCTCGTGGTGGTCAACGTGCTGCAGGGGCGAATGAGCCGGCGCGGCGGCGCGGTGTGAGCACCCGTCGCCCAGCGGCGTCCCGGAGCACGCGGGCCGGGTCGGCGCTCGAGGAGAGCCCGCTGGTGCGCTGGCTGCTCGTCGGCGTCGCGTTCACCTTCGTCGCGCTGCTGGTGGTAGCGCCCCTCGCGGCGGTCTTCGCCCAGGCCTTCGGCCACGGGCTCGCGGCCTACTGGCGCGCGGTGCAGAGCGCCGACACGCTCGGCGCCATCGAGCTCACCCTGCTGATCGCGGTGATCGCGGTGCCGCTGAACCTGGCCTTCGGTCTCGCGGCCTCCTGGCTCATCGCAAAGTACGATTTCCCCGGGCGCAGCGTCCTGCTCTCCCTCATCGATCTCCCCTTCAGCGTCTCGCCGGTGATCGCGGGCCTCCTGTTCGTGCTGCTCTTCGGCAGCCAGGGCTTGCTGGGCGGCTTCGTCGCGCGCCATGGCCTTCACGTGATCTTCGCTCTGCCGGGCATGGTGCTCGCGACGACGTTCGTCACCTTCCCGCTGGTGGCGCGCGAGGTGCTCCCGCTCATGCAGAGCCTCGGCTCCGAGGAGGAGGAAGCGGCGCTGACCCTCGGGGCCTCCGGCCCGCGGCTGTTCTTCCGCGTCACGCTCCCGAAGATTCGCTGGGGGCTGGTCAACGGCGTGATCCTGTGCAACGCGCGGGCAATGGGGGAGTTCGGCGCGGTGACGGTGGTCTCCGGCCTCATCCGCGGCAAGACGATCACGATGCCGCTGCAGATCGAGATCCTCTACAATGACTACGACTTCGTGGGGGCGTTCGCCGTGGCCACCCTGCTCACCTTGCTCGCGCTCGTCACCCTGGCCGTCAAACGGATCGTCGAAGGCCGACAGCCCGGAGCCTCATGAGCGTCCGGGTCGAGCAGCTCACCAAGCATTTCGACAGGAACAGCCGCAAGCCCGCCGTCGACGACGTGAGCTTCACGGCGCCGCCGGGTTGCATCACCGCCCTGCTCGGCCCCTCGGGCTCCGGCAAGACCACCGTGCTGCGGCTCATCGCCGGGCTCGAGCGCCCCGATCGCGGCCGGGTCGTCATCGGCGACCGCGACTTCACCGACGTCCCGGTCCGCAAGCGCGGCGTGGGCTTCGTGTTCCAGGGCTACGCGCTCTTCCAGCACATGACGGTCCGCAAGAACGTCGCGTTCGGGCTGGAGGTGAAGCGGCTGGCGCGCGGCGCCGTCGCCGAGAAGGTGCGGGACCTGCTGGCGCTGGTCCAGCTCGAGGAGCTGGCCGACCGCTACCCGCACCAGCTGTCGGGCGGGCAGCGGCAGCGCGTCGCCTTCGCCCGGGCCCTAGCGACCGACCCGGCAGTGCTGCTGCTCGACGAACCCTTCGGCGCCCTGGACGCGCGGGTGCGCGTGGAGCTGCGCGGGTGGCTCCGCCAGCTCCACCAGCGGACGCCCGTCACCACCTTGCTCGTCACGCACGACCAGGAGGAGGCTCTGGAGGTCTCCGAGCGGGTGGTCGTCATGCACGAGGGGCGGGTAGAGCAGGTGGGAACGCCGCACGAGATCTACGACGAGCCCGCCACGCCCTTCGTGGCGTCGTTCATCGGGCAGCCCAGCCTGCTGCGAGGCCGGATCGAGGCCGGCCGAGCCTCCATCGGCGCGCACTCCCTGGCGGCGCCGAGCGGCGCCATCGAGGGCTCGGCCGTCCAGGCGTACGTGCGGCCCGCCGACGTCCGCATCGCCAAGCCGCCGGCGGCTTCCCCGGAAGACGGTCCGCAGGTCTCCCTGTCGATCGTCGAAGGGCTCAACCGCGTGGGCGGCAACGTGAAGGTGGAGCTGCGCCTGCCTTCCGGCGAGCGGCTCGGCCTGCAGATGACGCGGGCGGAGATCGACGCGCTCGGCATCGGCATCGGCGACCGGGTGCTGGTGGATCTGGGCGAGGCCAAGGTCTTCGTGGAGGACTACTCGATATGATCTTTTCGTCCGTCGTCGACACCGTGGGCCGGACGCCGCTCGTGGGACTCCGCCGGATCGGCGCGGGCTTGCCCGCCCGCATCGCCCTCAAGGTCGAGTCGCGCAACCCGTGCGGCAGCCTCAAGGACCGCATCGGCATCGCCATGATCCTCGACGCGGAGGCGCGGGGCTTGCTGCGCCCCGGCGGCACCATCGTCGAGGCCACCAGCGGCAACACCGGCATCGCGCTCGCGTTCGCCGCCGCGGCGCGCGGCTACCGCCTCGTCCTCACCATGCCCGAGCGCATGTCGCGCGAGCGCATCCAGCTCCTGCGCTACCTGGGCGCGGAGGTGGTGCTCACGTCGGGCTCCCTGATGCACGAGGCCGTGGAGAAGGCCCACGCGCTGGCGCGCGAGATCCCGGGGGCCCTCGAGCCCCGGCAGTTCGAGAACCCGGCCAACCCCGCCGTGCACCGCCAGACCACCGCCCTCGAGATCTGGGAGGACAGCGCGGGCCAGGTGGACGTGTTCGTGGCCGGCGTCGGCACCGGGGGCACCATCACCGGGGTCGGGGAGGTGCTCAAGCAGAAGAAGCCGTCGGTGCGCATCGTGGCCGTGGAGCCCACCAACGCCGCCGTGCTGAGCGGCCGCAAGGCGGGCAACCACGTGATCCAGGGCATCGGCGCCGGCTTCGTCCCGAAGATCCTGAACCGCGCCGTGATCGACGAGGTCATCGCGGTCCCCGAGGAGGCGGCCTTCGGCAACGCCCGCCGCCTCGCGCGCGAGGAAGGTCTGTCGGCGGGGATCTCCTCCGGGGCCGCGCTCGAGGGCGCGCTCCAGGTGGCCGGCCGTCCCGAGATGGCGGGCAAGCTGGTGGTGACGATCCTGGCGGATGCCGGGGAGCGCTACATCTCGACGCCCCTCGTCGACGAGCTGGTGCGATCCTAGCCGGCCTTGCGGCGCGGCGTTTCGGGCCAGCCGATCCAGCCGCCGAGGCTCTCGCGCAGCGACACGACCTCGCCGACCACGAGGAGCGCCGGCGAGCCCGTCCGCGCAGCCCGGGCGGCGATCGTGCCCAGCGTGCCCGTGACGATGCGCTGCCGCTCCCAGCTGCCGGCCTCGACCACGGCACACGGCGTCCCGGCCTTCAGCCCCGCCTCGACGAGCGCGGCGGCGGAGCGCGCCAGCTTCTGCCCGCACATGAAGAGCACCAGCGTCTCCGCCGCGGCCAGCCGCTTCCAGTCGGTCTCGCCGGCGCCGAGGCGCGCGGTCGCAAACGTCACCGAGCTGGCGACGCCGCGGTGCGTGACCGGGATCCCGGCGCAGGCCGGCGCGGCGATGCCGCTCGTCACGCCGGGCACGACGTCGAAGGGAATGCCTGCCTCGCGGAGCGCGAGGGCTTCTTCGCCGCCGCGGCCGAAGACGAACGGGTCGCCGCCCTTCAATCGAACGACGTCGCGCCCCGCCCGCGCCTCGGCGATCAGGATCCGGTGGATCTCGTCCTGGGCGACGTGCCGGCGACCGCCTTCCTTCCCGGCGAAGACGAGCTTCGCGCCCCGGCGCGCCAGCGAGAGCAGCCGCGGGTGCACCAGCCGGTCGTGCACCACCACGTCGGTGGCCGCGAGGAGGCGAGCCGCCTTGAGCGTGAGCAGCTCCGGGTCACCGGGGCCGGCGCCGACGAGGTGCACCCAGCCGGTCACGCGTTCTCCCGCGCGGATCGCAGCGAGCGCCGCACCAGGCCGAACAGCGCTATCAGGTCCCCCTCCGACAGCAGCCGGGCGCCGCCGCCGTCGACGATCGCCTGCAGCGCCTTGGCGCGCGCCGGTCGGGGGATCCGCGGCCGCAGCTTTCCCAGGAGCTCGGTGAGCAGGCCGAACTCCGGCCCGATCGCCGCGAGGGCGCGATCGCGAGCGGCCTTCGCCGCGGTGGGGCTCTTTCCGGCGGAGGTGACCGCGATGCACAGATCGCCGCGGCGGCCGACCGCGGGCACCGTGAAGTCGCAGAGCTCGGGCGCGTCCGCGGCGTTCGCGAGGATGCCCCGCGACCGGGCCGCGGTGACGACCGCCCGGTTGACCTCCGGCGAGGAGGTCGCGGTGAAGGCGAAGGCCACGCCGTCCAGATCCTCCGGCTCGAAGGGCCGCTGGTGCAGCGCGACGCTGTGCTCGGAGGCCCAGGCCAGCAGCGCCGTCGAGACCTCCGGCGCCACGACGCGCACCTGCGCCCCGCACTCGAGCAGCGCGCGCACCCGCCCTTCGGCGATCCGGCCGCCCCCGACGACCAGCACCGGCCTGCCGGCGATGCGCAGGGCGATCGGGTAGTCGAGGTGGGTCGGTGCCGCGTGCGTCACGGCTACTTGCGGCCGTGCAGCCCGCACTCCTTGTTCTCGGGGTTCTCCCACCACCAGCGGCCGGCCCGCACGTCCTCGTAGGGCTTGATGGCGCGCGTGCACGGCGCGCAGCCGATCGAAGGGAAGCCGCGGTCGTGCAGCTCGTTGTAGGGGACGCCCTGCTCCTTCACGTAGGCCCAGACCTGCTTCTCGGTCCAGGAGGCGAGCGGGTTGAGCTTCGCGATGCCGCCGTGCGCGCCGTCGAGCTCGATCGCGTCCACGCCCGTGCGGGTGGGCGACTGCTCGCGCCGCAGCCCGGTGACCCAGGCGGCCCGGCCGGCGAGCGCGCGCCCGAGCGGCTCGATCTTGCGGATGCCGCAGCACTCCTTGCGCGCCTCGAGCGACTGCCGGAACGAGAAGTAGCCCCGCGCGTTCTCGAGCGCCTCGGTCTTCACCCGGTCCGGAAAGTAGCTCTCGATCGTCACGCCGTAGCGATTCCGGATCGCCTCCATGACCTCGTAGGTCTCGGGGTGCAGCCGGCCCGTGTCGAGCGTGAAGATCTTCACCCGCGGCGCGTGCTTGCGCGCGAGGTCGATCAGAACCACGTCCTCGACGCCGAAGCTCGAGGCGATGGCGGCACGCTCGCCGAAGCGCTCGTCGGTCCAGCGCAGGATCTCCTCGGCGGAGGCGGCCGCCAGCTTGCCGCGGATGGACTCCAGCTCCTTCTGGGATACGGCCTCGGTGCTCGTCATGGTGTCTCGATCTCCGTGCGGTGAAAGACTTCAGCTCGCCGCCTTCTGCGCCCGTGCCCGGTAAGCCTCGACCAGCACCTGGGCGACCTCGGGGCGGCTGAACTCGGGGGGCGGCAGCTCCCCGGCCGCGAGGAGCTCGCGCACGCGCGTGCCGGAGAGCGCGACGTGGCTCGCGTCGCCGTGGGGGCAGGTGCGGCTGGACGCCATCTGCCCGCAGTCGCGGCAGAAGAACGAGTTCTCGAAGCGCAAGGGGATGATGCCGAGCTCCGCGGGGTCGAACTCGTCGAAGATGGCCTGCGCGTCGTAGCTCCCGTAGAACTTGCCGACGCCGGCGTGATCGCGCCCCACGATGAAGTGCGTGCAGCCGTAGTTCTTGCGCAGGATCGCGTGCCAGACCGCCTCGCGCGGGCCGGCGTAGCGCATCGCCGCGGGGAAGGTCGCGAGCAGCACGCGCTCCTTCGGGTAGTACTTGTCGAGCAGCACCTTGTAGCACTCGAGCCGCACGTCCGCGGGCACGTCGTCGCCCTTGGTGGCGCCGACCAGGGGGTGCAACAGGAGGCCGTCGACGAGCTCGAGCGCGACCTTCTGGAGGTATTCGTGGGCGCGGTGCACCGGGTTGCGCGTCTGAAAGGCGACCACGGTGCGCCAGCCGCGCGCCAGGAAGGCTTCGCGCGTCTCGCGCGGGGTGAGCCGCAGCTCGTCGCGGGGCGGTAGCTCGATGACGTCGACCTCGCCGGCGAAGCGGAGCGGCCCGCCGGCGAGCAGCTGCGCCACGCCCGGGTGCTCCGGGCTGTCCGTGCCGAAGGCCAGCCTGGCCTCTTCCACCGGATCGACGCGGTAGATCTCGGAGAGGTGGAGCGCGGCCATGAGCTTGCCGGCGCCGTCCCGCAGCGCCACGAGGTCGCCAGGGGAGAAGCCGCTGACGCTGGCGGGCGGCGCGAGCGTGACGGGCAAGGTCCACGGCAGCCCGCCGGCGAGCCGCTTGCCGTAGAGCACGCCGCGGTAGTCCTTCTCGGCCATGAAGCCGGTGAGCGGCGAGAGCGCGCCCACGCCCATGAGCTCCACGTCGGAGGCCTCGCGCGGCGAGAGGGTCAAGGCCGGCTTGTCCTCGAGCATGGTGCGCAGCATGCGCGCCCGCTCCGGTCCCACGAGCCGTTCGACCAGCTTGCCGCCGTGCGGCTGGGGAAGGCTCGGCAGCTTTCGCGTCGTCGTCATTCGGGGATCCTCTTGCTCAGGCGGCGCATTCGCCATCCAGGGTCACGACCTTGAACTCCACGCTGCTGCCGAGGTCGACGAAGTCTTCGGGCCGGGCGCTCGCCTCGTCGAGGGCGCACAGATCCGCCAGCGCCGCCTTCGCCTCCTCCAGCGGCAGCCGCCGGAAGAACTGCGAGGGCGACTCACCTTCCTGCCGGCGCTGCTCGTAGAGGGCCAGCAGCCGATCCACCGCCTCGGCCATCCGCCGGGCCGGCACCTTGCCCGCGAGCCGTCCGAAGCTCGCGCCCTCGCCCGAGATGCCGCCGCCGATGGTGACGAGGTACTGCGGCACGAGTCGCTCGCCGAGTCTGCGCACACCGCCCTGCAGGCCGATCGCGGCGACGTGGTGCTGGCCACAACCGTTCGGGCAACCGGAGACCTTGATGTCCGCGGCGGCGGCGGCACCGTCGGCCGCGCCCCGCTCCCGCAGGTGCTCGCCGAGCAACTGCGCGACGCCGCGGGAGGCGGTCACGGCGATGCGACAGCTCTCCGCGCCCGGACAGGAGACCACGTCGGCCACCGTGCCCGCGTCGGGCTCCCCGAGCCCCACCGCCGAGAGACCCTCGAAGAAGGCCGGCGCCTCCGTCTCGCGGATCCAGCGGAACAGGAGGTTCTGCTCCTTGGTGGTCCGGGCGGTGCCGTCGCCGTGGCGCTCGGAGAGGTCGGCGGCCGCGCGCAGCTGGGCGGCGCTCACGTCCCCGAGCTTGAGCCACGCGGTCGCGGCGACGTAGCCGGGCTGCCGCTGCGCCCGCACGTTGGTCCGGCGCCAGCGATCGAAGCGGCCCAGCGAGAGCTGCACGAGCGGGGCGCTCGCGGTCGGTCGCGGTGGCGCCTGCTCCTCGGCCGGCAGCGGCGGCAAGGGCCGGCCGCCCTCGGCCTTCACCGCGTCGAACTGGGCCTGGTAGAGCGCCCGGAAGCCCTCCCAGCCAAGCCGGTGGATGACCCATTTGAGGCGCGCCTTCTGGAGGTTCTTGCGGTTCCCCTCGGCGTTGAACACGCGGAGGATGGCCTCGCAGGCGGACAGGAGATCCTCGGCCGGCAGGAACTCGTGCAGCACGCCGCCGGAGCGGGGCAGCGTGGCGAGGCCGCCCGCCGCCGTGAGCCGGAAGCCCCGGCGGCCATCCTGCATGCGCGCGAGGATGCCGATGTCGTTGATGGCCCCCTGCGCGCAGTCGTCCGCGCAGCCGGACAGGTTGATCTTGAACTTGCGCGGCAGGCCCGATCCGAGCGGCGCCCGCAGGAAGAAGCGCGTCACCATCTCGCCGTACGGGGTCGCGTCGAAGGGCTCGGTGGGGCATACGCCCGCGTAGGCGCAGGCCGTCACGTTGCGCACCGTGTGCGAGCAGGCCTCCCGCGTGGTGAGCCCGGAGGCAGCGATGGCGTCCATCATCGGCCCGACGCTCTCGGGCTTCACGAAGTGGAACTGGACGTTCTGGCGCGTGGTCAGGTGGCCGAAGCCGCGCGACCAGCGCTCCGAGGCGTCCGCCAGCACCCGGAGCTGCGTGGACGACAGGATGCCCTGCGGGATCTTGACCCGCACCATGTGCACGCCGTCCTGGCGCTGGCCATAGATGCCGTAGCTGAGCCGGTAGGTGCGAAAGGCGTCCGAGCCGATCTCGCCGCGTTCGAACTTCTCCAGCATGGACACGAACTCCGCCGCCTCGCGGGCGTCGCCGAAGCTCGCCCGCTCGCGCACGTTCCCGGCCGACCCGTCGCTCGCCATGCTGAGCAATCTTTACAAACTCGATGTAGTATTGTCAAACGGCGCAACCGGTGCGCCGCCTCGCCTCGGCCACGTCGAGTTCGGGTTGCCAGCAACGCTTCCCAAACGTAAGCTCCAGCCCATGGACCGCCGCACCGCACTCAAGCTCATCGGCGCCGCGCCCCTAGTCGCATCCGCCGCGGGCGGGGCCGCGCACTCCAGCCGGCGCCTGGGCCCCATGCCGTCGATCTTCCTGGCGCACGGTGCCCCGCCGCTGCTCGACGACCCGCTCTGGGTCGGG
>Ga0335073_10006515_pt1 | contig 16414 bp, 17 predicted proteins | sample Lox_Sample_22_FD_207093 | JGI IMG/M metagenome (GOLD analysis project Ga0335073, IMG submission 207093) | Soil microbial communities from Loxahatchee National Wildlife Refuge, Florida, United States - Lox_Sample_2.2 | ecosystem: Environmental > Terrestrial > Soil > Wetlands | place: USA... | reverse complement strand
ACCAGCCCGAGCTGATCGCGAAGTTCATCCTCGAGGCCGCGCTGACCGGACGCCGCGAGAAGGTCATCGGGTCCTGGAACAAGATCCTGGTGCTCGCCGGGCGCATGTTCCCCGGCCTCGGCAACCAGTACGCCGCCCGGGGCGCCTGGTCCAGCCAGCTCACCAGCGAGCACATCTCCGCCGACCGCCCGGTCAACCTCTACGAGCCCGCCGACGCCGAAAAGGACCACGGCGCCCACGGCCAGTTCGACCATATGGCCGGCGGCTTCCTTGACCCGTCCTACCTCAAGACCCTGCCGACCACCGCCAGGACCTTCGTCACCGCGCTGGCCCGGGACCTGGCCGGCAAGCGGCGGCGCGTCACGCTGCCGCCCCGCCCCCGGCCCAGCATCCCGCTGACCCAGAAACGGTGAGCGGGCACGGCAGGCGGCCGGCCGCCGTGGCCTCGCCCGGCGGCATGGCGGCCGGAGACGTCGGGCCCGGCTGCTGCCGGCCCGCGCAGCCAACCGTACAGCGGTCTTCAGTCGGCCGCGCTCGCGGTCGCGGGTCGCGGGAGCGGTGGGGGCTCGCCGCCGCCGGTCATCCGGTCGGCAGCGGCCGATTCGCGCTGCTTTGTCGTGGCCGGCGGAGCGACGGGCATGCAAAGTACCGCCGTCCGGCGACTGGGCCAGATGTCCACGACCTATCTCACCAGCACGCTGACCGGTCTGCTTCAAACGCTGGCGATCCGCCGCTGGCCGCCTTCGTCGCCGACGCCGCGCTCGGCGCGGTTGCCGCGCTGGAATCGACGTCCCTGGTTCCCTCTGCGGTCCTGATCCCGCTCGCCGCCGTGGCGACGGCCTCGCTGCCTGCGGCGGTGCGGCGGGCCGGGCCGTTACTGGCTTGTCCTGGTCTGGCCGGGCTGCCTGGGAAGAAGCTCGGCCAGTGTGGTGGCGAGCTTGCGCAGTTCGGCCAAGTGCGCCTCGGTCAGCTCAGTAACCAGATGGTCGCCTTCCTCGGTGAGCTCCACGCGGACAACGCGGGCATCCTGGTCGTCCTGCCGCCGCCGGACGAATCCGCCGGCTTCCGCCCGGTCCACGAGGCCCACCGTGCTGTGGCTTTGCAACAGCAGGTAGTCGGCGAGTTCTCCGACCGACGGCGATTGCGGACCGGGGTGCCCCTTGATCGCCACGAGCAGTTGATGCTGGGCTGTGGTGAGGCCCACCGAACCCGCCTGCTCCTCGCTCCACCGCAGGAAACGCCGCAGTGTCACCCGGAAGCGCAGGTTGTTCCTGAAATCATCGTCTGTCGGGTGGATGGGACCCTCTTCTCGTCGCCCGCAGCAAGAGATCGTATCGCGATATGCACGGCCCGGCGCTACCACGTTCACTATATCGCGTCGCGATTTTTTGAGCTCTTATCCGTGGCGCGGAAGGAGGCCGATCCGGTGATCGTGTTGCAGGCTGCGCATTCCCCGGCCGCCGGGAACGCCGTGGTCGATGTGATGCTCTTGGGGGAGATCGATGTCACTAATGTCCCGTCGCTTTCCCGGTACCTACGGCGGATTCTGGACCGGAGCGCCAGTGGGCTGATCTTCGACCTCACCGGGGTCCGGTTCCTCGACTGCGCCGCCGCCCGGGCAATCGTCGGCATCGGGCGCATGCTCCCCGACGGCCAGCGCCCGGTACTGCGCCGTCCGACATGGCAGGCCAGGCACGCTGGGAGGTGTTTGTCATCGGCCTCGCCCCCCGGGAGCGGGAGACCGCTGGCCGCGATCGAGAACCAGCTCCGGGCGAAAGACCCCAGGCTCGAGGCCATGTTCCGGGTCTTCGGCAATAGGGATCCCGCGGTCGGCGACAGCTCCGGATGTCCATATCACTATGCGTGGCGCGCCACGGGCCAGGCACCATGATCATCCTGCTAGCCACGATCGCGACGCTGCTCATCACGTGTGCCGTCGTGCCCGCGCTGCTGGCTTAGCGGCACACCAGAAAAAGCTCGTATTGTGAATCTTTCCGTACCCTCGGGGTAAACGCCCACCATGCCCACGGAATCCATGGTTACCGGCCGGGCGGTCCCTGGCGCCCCGCGGGAACAGCAAGCCCCCGGGAAAGCGTGATGGCGCTGCCGGGCGTCCCCCCTCAGGGGGTTACCGCGCACCGCGGGCCGCAAGCCGATGTCATCGAACTGATCATGGCAGACCACCGGAGGGTCCGACGCCTCCGTGAGGTGCTAGAGGACGCTGTCCGCCGCGGCCCTCCCGTCGGCTCCGGGTGGGCGCTGGTCGAAGTCTGGATACGGCTGGCGGACTTGCTCGAAGCGCACATGGCGGCCGAAGAGGAGATCTGCTACCTCCCCATGTCCCGGTCGGGCTCGGTCTCGCCGGAGCGGCGGCGGGACGCGACAGCTGACCATGGCGACATCCGTGAGGCGATCGGCGAGGCGAGGCTGCAGCTCGCCGGCTCGGCAGTGTGGTGGGCCGCGGCCAGGGCCGTACTGGCGGCCAGCGGCGACCACTTCGATCGCGAGGAACATGACATGCTGGCGGCCTGGCTGCCCAGCCTGACGATGAGCCGGCGCCTCGAACTCGGGAGCCAGTGGCTGACCTTCATCAGGGCGCGGCGACTGGAGACGATTACGGTGCGCCACGCGGCGGTGCCCGCGTGCTGGCCAGGCGCCGGGCCCTTCTTGCCTGATACCGGGGCGCATCCGGAAAATTTATATCGTATCACGACTTAACTATGCGCTAACAGGTAAGGGGTACGAGGAGCAGAAAGGTCAGCGTTAGGAGGACAGCGATGACGGGGCCAGCAGCCGATCCGCACGTCAGATTACAATCTCCTGCTCCCACGAGCACAGCGTGGCACGGCATAGTAAGCATCTCCGCCGTCGCACCCGCAAGGTGGTCGTTAAGGTAGACGCCGAGCATTTCGTGCTGGGACGGCCCGGTTGTGATCGCTGTGCTGGCCATGATTCCTCCTAACGTCAGCTTCGCTGTTGCCCTCCCGCCGCACCCGGCAGGTCTTCTCGTCCTTGACCTGCGCCCTGGTGCTAGCTCTCGCCAAGCTTTCTCGCGAGTTCGTCACAGCCCATCTTCGACCGGCCAGGCAGGTCACGCTGACGAGCGATCTCGTACAACTCCGCCCGCGTCTTTGGAGACGTGCCGCCGGCTCGCTTGCGCCGGGCCACTGCCGCGCCCTGCTTTCCCAGCGCGGTCTTCGGCCCACCCCGCGAATCGCTGGACTCAGGGCGTCAGGCCGACTCGGACGGCATGCACAGCGAGAGGGCAGCCGCCAGCGCAACGACCGTGAGCTGACGGGCCGATCCCATCACCTCGCCGTCCAGCTCCCAGGGCTCTTCCCGGTTCAGCGTTATCAGCAGCTCAGCGAACTGAGTGCGGTAGATCCTGCCATGGGCCGGACGCCTAAGCAGGATGGCCGCGGCCGCGGCCAGCCATCCGGCCAAGCCGCCCGCAATCAGCGCAACGGCATCCAGCTTGCCATCGTCAGGCCGCGCATCCGGCAGGAGCGGGAGCCCACCGCGCAGCCAGCCCACGTTGCCAATGATGAAGGCGCTGGCCCGCATCCGGCGCGGGCGGCCGCCGTCGACGCTGACGGTCACTCTCATCGGCCGGTCGCCCAGGTGACGAACCGCCGAGATCACGTACGCAAACCAGCCGAGCTGCTTCTTGAGCGGCTCACTGGCGCCGCTCAGCATCCGGGCATCCAGGCCCATGCCCGCCATCACAACGAACAGCGTCCCGTTTACCCGCCCCGCGTCAACCGGTTGCCGTACGCCACCGAGCGCGACCTCGAGCGCCTCATCCAAGCCCATCGGCAACCCGATATTGCGAGCTAGCAGGTTGCCGGTCCCCATCGGGATGATGGCCAGCGGTACTCCGCTATCGGCCACACTCTCAGCACATGCGGTGACAGTGCCGTCACCGCCGCAGGCGAGCACGAGGTCGACCCCGGCCGACACGGCCGACTTAGCCTGCCCCCGCCCGGGATCCTCCGGCGTCGTCTGCAACCAAAGCGGCTCGTCCCAGCCGTAATCGGCCATAACCCTGCGGACAGACTTGCGGAACGCGTCGTCATCATCCAGCTTCGTCGGATTCACCACGATTGCGGCACGGCTCATCGGCGTTATCTGTCCTTACGATCCGGCGGCTTACCCGCCTGCTTTGGACAATAGAGACGCCACCGTACGTTCGGAAGATTGAGATCTTTCCTGAACGTAGGGTGGCGACTTGATCAGCGCATCGCGCTTCGCACGGCCATCCGGCAGCTTGCGGGGTCCTCACGCTCGCCGACGCTGCGTCAAGTTAGCGCCGCAGCATCCAGATGACCAGGATGATGATCACGATGACAACGACGGTTCCGAGGCCGATATACATTGTATTCCTTTCCTAACGCCTGCCTACGGCTATGCGGCTACCCAGGCGAGCCCGGACTAACCAGGACCCGGAAACCGTGATCTGCCGGAGAGACTGGCTGTCACCCGAGGAACTCGTCGTCGGCTGAGACCGGGAGCAGCATCGGGCGTCCGATCTTCCGGCCTGCGGCCCGGCCGGGTCACGGAAGGCGGCCCGGCCTTGCCGGCCGGCTCATGATGCCGCTGATCGGTGCAGGTCGGCCAGAACGGCGTTGGCGACCCTCCGTCCGGACACCAGTGCGCCCTGAATGGACGGCGTATCGCGATGATCTCCGCAGACGTAGCGGCCGGGGCCGAGCCGGACCGGGAGGGCCAGGGGCTGCCCGGCCCGCATCACGGGAAGAGCCTGGGGGATCGCGTACGCGTCTACGAACTCCCAATCGCGGGTGCTGGTCTGGTACATGCGGGCGAGGCGGCTGCGCACCCGGGGTTCCAGGGCAGGGTCCGCGCGGCCAGGAACCGACGCGGCGGCCAGGGCGGCGCCCTCCGGCGCGTACCCCGGCACGACGTCGCTGAGCACCACGGCGTTCAGCAGCAGTTCGTCCGCACCATCGACGACCAGCACCGGGGCACGCAGCGGCGATGCCGGGATCCGGTAGTAAAACGTGGTGACCGCATGCCACGCTGGCGCTGCCACGTGCGGTGCGAGCGTCGCCGCGCTGGCCCCGTCGGTGGCGATGACCACCGCCGTGGCCCGGACGTGCTCGCCCGCCTCTGTTCGCACGCCGCCGCCGGTGACTTCGGTGATCTGTGTTCCTGTCCGCACCGTGCCGGCCGGAAGGCGATCGGCCAGCTGCCGTGGCAGCATCTGCATGCCGCCCTCGGGCAGCGCGCCGCCGCCGCGCAAGAAGCACCGCCAGATCAGGTGAAAGAGGCGGGCAGGGGTGCCGAGGGACGGGTCGAGGAACACTCCCGCCAGAAACGGCCGGAAGACTTCGGCGATTACGGCCGGGGAGAACCTGCGCTGCAGGTCTTCCATGGTGGTGGAGGCCGGATCCGCGGCCCGGATCACTGACCCGGCCGCAAGCATGTCCCGCAGCGACAGCGCAGCCATCGCAGCGCTGTCGCGGGGATGCCCGAGCAAGAACCCAGCCGCCCCCGCCAGAGCCTGCTCCCCGTGCCACGGTGCGGCCAGCCATCGGCGGGCCGTGGCAGTGGTGGTCAGCACGCCCCGCATGAACGGTCGCGGCTTGAGCACGCTCAGGTCGGCCTGGCGGCGCAGCTCAGGGTAGGCAGGCAGCAGGACCTGAAATCCGCGGTCGAGAAGAAAGCCGTCGCGGCGGTCGGTGCGGACCCGCCCGCCTACATCCTCGGCGGCTTCGCAGACCATGGTGGCCACCCCTGCTCGCTGCAGGTGAACGGCCGCGCTGAGTCCGGCAAGGCCAGCGCCCACAATCACGACGTCAGCATCCACTGTCATGAACTCCTTCCGTGGGTTCGCCGCGCCTGGTCAGCAGGCACGCATGCGAAGCGGGCCGCGCGGCCGTAGCGTGATGCCGGCCGCGATACGAGGATCACCGTCCACCTGGGCCAAGCTGCCCTCGCACAGCGGGGTCAGCGCGGTGCGCAAGATGAGCCGGGCCAGGTGTGCGCCCAGGCAGGTGCGCGGTCCCGCGGCGAATGGCAGATAGGACCAGCCGGGACGGCCGGCGGTAAAGCGCTCTGGCCGAATGAGATGCGGGTCGTCCCACAAGCTGGGATCGGTATGGGTGAGATAGGGCGAGTAGAGCACCAGCGTGCCCGCCGGGACCGGAACACCCGCTGCGGTGCAATCCTGAGCGGCGACCCGGCTGCCGAGCCAGCCCGCCGGGTAGCGCCGCAGGATCTCGTCGATGAACACCGGCAGTGCCTGCGGCTCACGCCACTGCCGGTGGCGAGCGAGGTGCCAGACGGCCCACGCCAGCGTGTGACTGGTGGTGTCATATCCGGCGGCCAGCGCGACCCTCAGGTTTTCGACCGTTTCCTGCCGTGCAGCGCGGTGGCCGTTAGCCACGCCATCCGCGGCGGCCGCCGTGAGGTGAGCGGTGATGCTGCCCGGGGGCGGGTCGGCCACGGCTGCGGCAATAGCGGTCTCCACGCGGCGGAACGTCTGCGGGCGGGGCAGCATCGGCGCCGGCAGGCCGCGGTGCAGCGGACGCAGAAACCGGCTCAGCAGGCCGGCCGGCAGCGCGCCGCCGAACAGCGCCGTGTTAAGCATGTCCTGAACGAGCGCGGCTGACCAGCTGAGGGCCTCGAAGTCACCGCGTGGCCGCCTGGCTTCGGCCACCGCGGCGAGCCGGCCTTCCATCGCGGCCATGGCGTGCGCGCTGAAGTGCGGGCTCAGGCCGCGCCGGCTTGGGCGGTGCCAGGGGGCGTCGGTGTCCACGATTCCGGCCGCCAGGTACGGGCTCAGCCCGCTGAGGCTGCCGCGGCTACGGAAGGTGGTGAGGTCGGACAAGATGGCGCGGTTCCAGTCCGGCCGGTAGCCGACGATCGCGGGCCGCCACAGCCTGAGCCGGAACACCGGGCCGGTGCGGGCGCCGGCCTCAAGCAAGCGCAGCGGGCTGACCGTCCACTGCCACAGGTGGCCGAGCACCGGCAGACCGGGTGGCTCCGCCAGGCCGCGCGGCGCCGGGACGGTGCCGTTCACTGGTACCTGCCCGGTACTGTGCGGCGGCTGCCGCGATAGGAGCGGCCCTTCCATCGCGCGGTCCGCCGGAATGCCAGCGCGTACACCGGCAGTGCGGCGAGCGGCGTGACCGGCACCAGTGCCGCTTCGCCCGGAGCGCCGCGGCCGGTCTTCGCGTTGACCAGGACGCGCTGGGCCACGCCGAGGACCGCCGCGGTCCGCCACAGCCTGCTGCGTCGCCAGGCCAGCCACGGCACTGTATAGGCGAGCAGATGCCAGGCGGCGGTCGCCGCCAGCGCGCCGTCGTGTCCGCCGTGCGCGGCGCGCAGGTTCTTGCCGAACCCGGCCACGGACTCCCGGTATCCCGAATACATACGCGCGCTGACCAGGTCACCGCCGAGGGCCAGGCCCAGCCGGAGCCCGGCGCGGCGGGTGCGGCGTCCCAGCGTCACGTCCTCGGTCATGTCGCCGGCCACGGAGGCGTGGCCGCCCAGCGTGTCGTAGGCGGTTCGCCGGAACATGAGCAACTGCCCGTTGGCCGTCGCCGCGGACGGCACCGGCATGCGCAGCAGGCAATGCGGCAGGAAGGCCAGGAGCACGTCGTCGATCAGCGGTACGAGCAGTCGTTCGCCCAGCGAGCCGGCCTGCTGGCGGGGAAACACCGAGAACGTGTCGGCGTGCTGCGCGCACATCTGCGCCCAGCACGCGTCGACCGCTCCGGGGGCCAGCAGCACGTCGGCGTCGCAGAACACGAGAATGTCGCCCCGCGCGTTCATGGCCAGCTGCTGGCAGGCCCAGCTCTTGCCGGTCCAGCCGGGCGGCGGCGGCGTGCCGCGCAGCAGCCGCACTCGCGGATCGGCCGCGGCGGCCCGCCGCACCACGGCCGCCGTGGCGTCGCTGGACTGGTCGTCTAGCACGAGGATCTCGGCGACATCCTGGGCAACCAGCCCGGCCAGCGCAGCGGGCAGCCGGTGCGCCTCGTCCCGCGCCGGAACCAGCAGGGAAGTGGCCGGGCGGCGCGGGCCGGCCGACGCGGGTGCCTGCCTCCTCAGCACGGGAAACATGACAAGGTTCGCCACCACGCCGGCCAGCTTGACGGCGTGGAAGGCGACCACCGCGCGGGCTAGCGCCGGGGCCATGGCAGCGAACCGCGGGTGGCGTCGACCCGCTCGTCCCAGCTTCGCCGTCCGCGCACCACGCGGGTGAAGCCGGGCAGCGGCCGGCGGGGGTCAGCGCGCGCACTGAGACTGTCCACGCCCCGCACATCCTCGTGCAGCCGCTCGCGCAGCCGCCCGGTGACCTCCGCCGCCGTCCCGGCCGCTTCGACCTCACTGAACACCACGTAGGCCTCGGGATACTGGCCACCGCGCATCAGGACCCGCACCGCCACTGAGCACAGCCGGGCCGGTGCCCGCGCCGCGGTCCAGGCCGCGCCCGGCGCGAGCGGGCGCGGCGGCCCGGCGGGAAGCAGCCGGCCTTCCGGGTATATGACCAGCACGGCACCGCTGCGCACCGCGGCCAAGGCGCCGCGCAGTTCGTCGGTGCCCACCACTCCGATGTGGCGGGCGAACCGGTACCGGCGCATATTGGCGACGTCGGCCAGCAGGACCATGCGGCGCCCGGCGCCGGCGAGCAGTTCGCCGGCGATGAACGGGTCCCACCAGCTGTGGTGGTTGGCCGCCCAGACCAGCGGGCCGTCCGGAAGGCGCCCGCGGACCCACACCCCGGCCAGCCCGCCGCGCACCGTCAGCCGCAGCGCGGCGAGCATCGCCGAGCGCCGGCCCTCCGGCATCAGTGGGCGCAGGCCACGGGCCGTGCTCAGGTGGCGGCCCCCGGCCACGCTGCCAGAGCCCGTCTTATTCATCGCCGGGCTCCACGGCGAGGCCCGGAGAACTCCGGGCGCGGCCCGCGGGTGCGGCCCGTTCGCGGCGCAGGGCCCGCTCCCACAGCGCCAGGGTCAAGGTGATCATGGCGAACGCGAACCCGAAGTCCTCAACCGGGATGTCCCACGGCCACCGCACCCCGGAGATGGCCGCCGACCGGTAGAGCACGATCGGCGCGGACAGCTTGGTCAACCAGCCGTCCACGGCGACCTGGAACGCGAGCGTGATCGCGATCGTCGCCCAGAACCGGCGACGCCGCAGGATTCCGGTGCGCAGCGCCGTCAGCTCCACGGCTACGACCGCGGCCGGGGCGCAGACCGCACCGATGGTGTAGGCGCCCGTCATCGGCGTGCCCCCGTGCCACGCCGTGCCCGCAGGCCGTGGGCTCCGGGGCCGAGGACCTCGTAGGTCAGCAGCGCGCAGACCGGGACGACCGCGAAGAACAGCCATTCTTCGACGGGCAGGGCCGCCAGCCGCGGCCCCAGGATGTAGCGCGCGCTGAACCACCAGTCCCCGCGGTGTACGGCGATCAGGTCCCATCCGGCGAACGCGGCCACCACGGGCACCACGGTGGCAAGCAGCGCTCTGGGGCGTCGGTACACGCGTGCGCCCCCGATGATCTCCAGCGGCAACGTCACCACGACGCACAACCCGAGGACCAGCAAGTACTGCCAGGCATTCATAGCGCTCCCCGCACCGCGCGCGGGCCGGCCGCGCGCCCTCGCCGAGGTGCCGCAGGCCGTCGGCTAGCCAGGAGACCCCGGGGCGGAACGGACCACACCGGCTCCGTGCGGTACCCGCGGGCGGCGAGGATGGTATTGGCGGCGCCGATGCCGGTGGCGGCCGCGCGTTCCATCAGCGCGGAAGGGAACGGTGTCGAGACCCAGTCCCCGGCGAGCGTCAGCCCGAGTACGTCGGTGCGCACGCCGGGGGTGCTGGCATGCCCGCCGACCGGGAACCCGGCCGCGTCGGTGCCGACGCGGCAGTACCGGTCGAGCTGGCGCAGGCCGCGGATCTCCGGCCACAGCCGGCCCAGTTCGGCCAGCATCGTGGCGCCGAGCTCGGCGGCGGCGACACCGGACGGGCAGGCGTACGCGTGCAGTTCGACCACCGATCCCCCGGTCCGCCGGTGCCAGCTCCGCGCCGCGGCCTCGAAGCGGTGGTACAGCGTGACCGAATCGAGGACGCCGGGATCGGCGATGCTGGTGAACTGCGCGCGTTCCTGACGGACATCGCCATCCAGCCAGTACCGCGCCACCGCGTACGGCGGCCCGGTCCGCGGGCGCCCCGCGACAGCCGCGAGCTGGTGGTCCGCGGACGTAGCGCAGGGCGAGGCGGCGAGGATCCGCGCGGTCGTCCCGGCGTCGGTGGCCAGCACCACCTCATCGGCGGTCAGGGTGCCGCCGGTGCCGGTGTGGACGCGCCAGTGCCCGGCCCGGTCGCGGTCGACCGCGGTGACCTGGATGCCGGTCTGAATCTGTGCGCCCCGCTGCTCAAGGTAGCGGCTCAGGGGCGCCCAGATGGCGTTGTGGTAATCGGCGTGCGGCGCGTCCATGCCGAGACCTTCGGGATTGCCCAGGAAATAGAAGTGGAACATCGCCACCAGCTCGGCGGCCGACATGGAGGCGGCGTCGTTGAAGAACGAGTGAGCGAAAACGTTGAACAGCATCACCCGGGCGCGTTCCGGCAGCCGCAGCGCGGCCAGCAACTGCTCGGCGCTGACCTGATCCAGGTCCGCGTAAGTCTGTCCGGCGTCGAATCCCAGCAAGCTGCGGCCGACCGTGTGGTCGGCGCGGGCCAGTTCGCGCAGCCGCAGGCTGGGAGAGCGGAGGGCGAGCGCGAGGATGCTCAGCGGCGGGGCGGGGGGCAGATGGTCGAATTCTTCGTCTGGCCAGCGTGCCGAGATGACCGGGTAGCTGCCGAGCGGCTGCAGCAGCGGCGCGGGCCCGGTGCTGACCCGGCGGAGTATCCGCCGCCAGTTGTAATACTGCCGGAAGAAACCGTGGAACCCGTGGTCGACCCACTGCACGGTGCCGTCGGCCAGGGTGCGCGGGTGCGCGGCGAGGCGACCGCCGAGCCGGTCGGCGGCCTCACAGACGAGGACGGGGATGCCGCGTTCGGCGAGGACCACCGCGGCGGACACCCCGGCGATGCCGCCACCTGCCACGACGACCCGCGGGCGATCCGTTGCCGCGCCGCGGGGGCCCGACGGAGCGCTCGCCAGGTATGGGCGCATCCCCGCCATCCGCCCCACCAGCCTGGACACCGGCGCCACGACGTTCACTTCTGCCGGTCCGCGGCGGCCGTGGCCAGGCTGTGCAGGGCGGACGCGACATGGGGCGGCAGTCCGGCACGGTCCGCGAGGGCACACGCGATTTGGACGTTATGGCGGATCTTCTGCTCCACGCGGCTCTGTGCTCCGCACCGGGCGAGTTCACTAGTCAGCTCGGCGGCATCCGCGCGGGTGAGGGCGGCGGTGCCGGCCAGGGCCAGCAACTCCTGCCCGCTTGGCGGCAGCATGTCCGCGGCATAAGCGAGGAGCTGGGTGGGCTTGCCGGAAAGGAGGTCGTCGCCGACGGGCTTACCGGTCCGCAGCGGGTCACCGAATACGCCGAGCAGGTCGTCGCGAAGCTGGAAGGCCTCGCCGACTAGGTCGCCGTAACGCGACAGGCCGGCCGGCAACCGGGGCAGGCCGGCCAGCGCGGCGCCGAGGCGCAGCGGGCCGGTCACCGTGTACTGCCCTGACTTCAGCAGCGCGGTGGTACGTGCCACCTCGCGGGAGCGATCTTGCCGCGCGGTCCCGGCCAGGTCGAGGAACTGGCCGAGGACCAGCTGGTCGACCATCCGGCGCCAGACTGCGAGCGCCGGTGCGGGCAGCGCGGCGGCAAGCCCGCTGGCGATGGCGAACGCGAGGTCGCCGGTCAGCAGCGCCATGGCGGCGCCGTAGCTGTCCGGGTCCCCAGCCCAGCCGTGCTGGCGATGCTGCGCTGCGACCTCCCTGTGCAGCGCGGGCCGTCCCCTGCGGGTGTCGGAGTCGTCCATCAGGTCGTCGTGGATGAGCGCGAACGCGTGCAGCAGTTCCAGCGCGGCGCACGCCTGCAGCAACAGCAGGGTGCTGGCGTCTTCCCCGGCGATGGCGTGGCCCCAGTAGCAGAAGCGGGGCCGAAGCGCCTTGCCGCCGTCGATGTAGCCCCCCATGGCGCGCCTTGCTCCTTCCAGGTGGTCTGCTCGCGGGCAAGCACGCCGGCCAGGTACGGCCGGAGTTCCCCGGTGACGAACGTGACGTCTGCCGGCACCAGCACGCCGTCGGCCCGGCACATGTTGACGCTCATGCCGGCCTCGCCAGTTCCCTCGCCACCGCGGCCGCCCGCTGCCGGCGCGGGACGACCGCACGCCCGGCCAGGACGTCGCAGTCGGCCCGCTCAACGCGGTCGAGGATCCCGCCGTAGACGGCGTAGGCCAGGCGGACGCAGCGGCGGGATCGCGCCGGCAGCATCGCCAGGCCCGGTAGCGAGGCGCGGTAGTGGACCCGCGCTCGCTCGATCTCGAAGGCGACCAGCCGACGGACCGCCGGGCTCGCCGACGGCGCCGCCAGATCGTCCCGGCGCACCCCGAACCTCTCCAGATCCGCCGCAGGCAGGTACACCCGGTCGCGGCCCAGGTCTTCGGCGACGTCGCGGATGAAGTTGGTGAGCTGGAACGCCAGGCCGAGCTGGCGGGCTGACTCGCGTGCCGCCGCTGCCGCCCCGGGCACCGGCCCTGGCTCGTCGTCGGGAGCAAGCAGGATCGGCAGCATCATGGTGCCGATCACGGCCGCTGATCCCTCCATGTACTCAAGCAAGGCGCGGTAGTCGGCATAGCCGCGAACGTGCAGGTCCATGCGCATGCTGGCGAAGAAGGCATCGAAGTCGGCGCACTCCAGGCCGAACGTGGCGATGGTGTGCTGCACGGCAAGGAGGACCGGCTCGGCGGGCTCTTCCGCACCGTAGGCCGCGGCGTAGAACTGCTCGGCCCACAGGCCGAGCCGCCTGGCGCGCTCGGATACCGGGAGCGGGACCCCTGCCGGGCCGTCCGCGTCGACGATGTCGTCGGTGTAGCGGGTGAAGCCGTACAGGGCGTGCACGTGCCGGCGCTTCCACGGCGGCAGCAGCCTCGTGGCCAGATAGTAGCTCCGGCCGTGCCTGCGGTGCAGGTCGCGGCAGCTCGCGTATGCGGCGTCCAGCGAGGCCACCCACGGCGTGGAACGGGTCATGGGGTTCCCTCATGGGAGCAGGTCATGGTGTCTCCGCGATAACGGGTCACGGTGTCCCCCGGAACGGGTCACCGTCCTACAAATCGACGCACATTTCGATTCAAACTAGCTTAGGGAGTACGCTAAGCGCAAATGTCAGCCAGCCGGGCGGCGTGCGCCCGGGCGGGAGGTACTCGATGCGGACAGTTACCGGAGCCACCGACAGGGTGGTCATCGTGGGCGCAGGGCTCGGAGGCCTGGCCTGCGCTCTGCGGCTGGCCGACACCGGGCGGCAGGTGACCGTGCTGGAACGGAGCGACGGCCCGGGCGGCCGGATGGGCAAGCTCGACATGGACGGATACCGGTTCGATACCGGCCCCACCGTGCTGACCATGCCGGACCTGCTTGAGGAGACCTTGAACGCCGCCGGCGAGCGGATGTCCGACTGGCTGGACCTGGTCCGGCTGGACCCGGCCTACCGCGCGCACTTCGCCGATGGCTCGACGCTGGACATCCGGGCGAGCACGGCGGGCACGGCCGAGGAGATCGCACGGCTGTGCGGCCCGCGCGAGGCTGACGGCTACCTGCGCTTCGCGGACTACGCGCGCAAGCTGTATCACCTGGAGTGGAGACGGTTCATTGACCGTGAATTCGACCATCCGTGGGACCTGGTTAGCACGGACCTGGCGCGGCTGGCCGCCTGGGGCGGGTTCCGCCAGCTGTCGGCCAAGGTGTCGCAGTTCCTGAGCGACCCGCGCACCCAGCGGGTGTTCTCGTTCCAGTCGCTGTACGCCGGCGTACCGCCACACCGCGCACTTGCGCTGTACGCCGTGATCGCCTACATGGACACGGTCGCGGGCGTGTACTTTCCGCGCGGCGGCATGCACGCGGTCAGCGCCGCGCTCGCCGCGGCGGCCGTCAAGCACGGTGTGACCATTGACTACGGCCGTGAGGTGACCAGTGTGCAGGTCACCGGGTCACGGGCGCGCGCCGTGTGCACCCGAGACGGCGACCGCGTCCCCGCCGACGTCGTGGTGCTCAACCCTGACCTGCCAGTGGCCTACCGCGACCTGCTGAACCGGCCGCTGCGGCGCCGGCTTCGCTACTCCCCCTCGTGCGTCGTGATGCACCTGGGAGCATCCAGGGCCTACGCGGGCGTCAGTCATCACAACATCCACTTCGGGGAAGCCTGGCGCGCCACCTTCGACGACATCACCCGGCGGGGCCGGGTCATGTCCGATCCGTCGCTGCTGGTCACCAACCCTACCCGCACCGATCCGGGTCTTGCCCCTCCCGGCCGCGAGGTCTACTACGTGCTCGCTCCAGTCCCGAACCTGCAGTCAGGACCCGACTGGTCGCGCGTCGGTCAGGCGTACGCTGACGACTTGCTGCGGGTCCTAGCCGACCGCGGCTACCCGGGCCTGGCTGAGGCGGTGCAAACGCGGCAGGTGATCACCCCGGCCGACTGGGCGCGGACAGGGCTGGCGGCCGGCACGCCGTTCGCCGCCGCGCACACATTCAGCCAGTCAGGGCCGCTGCGGCCGGGTAATCTCGCGCCGGGACTGGACAACGTGGTGTTTGTAGGTTCCGGGACCCGCCCGGGAGTTGGTATCCCTATGGTCTTGGTGTCGGCTCGTCTCGCAGCCGAACGGATCAGCCCGTCATATGGCCGGAAGGATGGATGAACTCTGTACCCGACGCCGGCCTGAGCGCGGGCGAGGCCGCGCGGAGAATAGGCGTCGCCGCCACCACCATCCGGACCTGGGACCGGAGATACGGCCTTGGCCCGTCGCAGCGCGAACCCGGCCGGCATCGCCGCTACAGCGAGCACGACCTGGCCCGCCTGGAGCTGATGCGGCGGCTCACCGTAGACGGGGTCGCCCCGGCTGAGGCTGCCCGCATCGCCAAGGCGACTCGTGACGCCGCGGACCCGGCGCTCGCGGGAGACACGCTACAGCCCTCAGACTCGTCATCCCGGCGAGCCTCCGCGCTGGGGACCGCCAAGGGCCTTCGCCGCGCGGCGCTCGCGCTTGACCCCGCCGATGTGGGGCGACTGCTGGAGCTGGCGCTGGCAGGCGGCGTGGTGAGCGCATGGACCGCGGTCATCGCACCCGCCCTCCGTGACCTGGGCAGCCGGTATCCCACCGCGGCCCGGAACATCGCGGCCGAGCATCTGCTATCCGGCGCGGTCTCCACCGCGCTGGCCCTGGTGCCGCGGCCGGCTACGCGGCCTCGGGTTCTGCTTTGCTGCGCGCCAGCTGAGCTGCATAGCCTCCCGCTGGAAGCGCTCGCCGCCGCGCTGGCGGAACGCGGCGTGGCCAGCCGGATGCTCGGTGCCCGAGTGCCCGCCAACGCCTTGCGGGACGCGTTGGCCCGGACCGGGCCCGCCGCTGTCCTGATCTGGGCCCACGCGCCGCCGACCGCGGACTACGACCAGATCGCGGAGGCCACCAGGACCCCGCCTCGCCCGGCTATCGTGGCCGCCTGCGGACCAGGCTGGGATCCTGCGTCCCTGCCGGACGGCGTCGTGCTGTTGACCAGCTTCCGGCGAGCGCTTGCGGTCATAACCCAACTGCCCTAACCCGGTCCAGTCCCGGCCTGGAAGCGGTCAGCCAGTACGAGGCCGAGCGCGGTCACTTCACCCCGGATGAGATCGCCGAAGCCGACGAATGGGCTGCCCGGGTCACCCAGCCGGCTGGTGACCGCCCGATGTGGGCCCGTCATCGTGCCTTGCTCCTGCGCCGCGTGGTCGAAGGGGCCCTCCGGCGCGGCGACCTCATCGTCAGCTCCGGCGACGGCGACCTGGCCGCAATTGCCGCCGCTGTCAGCCGCCGCATCGACATTGATCGCCCGTCACACCGGGCTGCTGCCGGCGGTTACCTGACGTGGCCGGCTGACGATCACGCTCCACGGATACCAGGCGCAGCAGATTCGGTCCGGGAGTTGCGGCGGAAGTACCGCCACATGTATGGATTAGAACGAGGTAAAGGCTGTTGTTCGTTGCACCTGCCGGTACCGCGGTTGATCACGACTGAGCGGAATATTGCTTGTCCCCCGCGGCTTGACCGGGCTCGGAGCGGTTGAACGTCGGGATCCGGTGGACCGGCCGGAGGGCAGGAGGCCTGTCGGGTCATGGCTGGCAGCGACGTGCGGGAGCAGTCCAGGGCGTCATGGCCTGAGGTCGGCCTACCGTTCGATCTTCTTCAGTCGAAGCTCCGGCCCCCCGCGATCCGGGCCGGGACGGTCCGCCGGTCGTCGCTGCTCAAGCGGCTGGTGCGA
>Ga0335073_10006514_pt1 | contig 16416 bp, 14 predicted proteins | sample Lox_Sample_22_FD_207093 | JGI IMG/M metagenome (GOLD analysis project Ga0335073, IMG submission 207093) | Soil microbial communities from Loxahatchee National Wildlife Refuge, Florida, United States - Lox_Sample_2.2 | ecosystem: Environmental > Terrestrial > Soil > Wetlands | place: USA... | reverse complement strand
TGCCGGCCTGGTTACGGTGGCCCCGTGCCGGACACTGGCTGGACCGAGGTCGTAGCCCTGGCCGCGGCGTACCTGGTCGCGGTGATCACGACTCCGGCCGGGATCTCCGGCGCGGTGCTCCTGCTGCCGTTCCAGGTCACCGTGCTGGCCACGCCCAGTCCGTCGGTGACCCCGACCAATCTGCTGTATAACGTGGTCGCGACACCCGGTGCGCTGTACCGCTACTGGCGGCAGGGACAGACCGGCGGCCGGCTGGCCCTGGTGCTCATCGCCGGGACCCTGCCCGGCGTCATCGCCGGATCGGTCATCCGGGTCAAGCTGCTCCCCGGCCCGCACGTCTTCGACCTGGTCGTCGCGGCCGTGCTGATCCCGCTGGGCATCTGGCTGGCGCTCACCACCCCGCCCTCCCGGACCGGCCAGCCGGGCCGTCCGGTCCGGCTGATCCCGGCCCCGGTGCTGATGGTCCTGGCCGCCGTGGTGGGGTGCGTGGGCGGGATCTACGGGCTCGGCGGCGGCGCGTTCCTGTCGCCGGTCCTGATCGGGTCGGGCCGCGAGCCGTCCGAGGTCGCCCCGGCCACGCTGGCCTCCACGTTCGTGACCTCGGTGGGGGGCGTGATCACGTTCACGATCTTGTCCCTGCACCAGCACATCTCGGTGGCGCCGGACTGGCCGACCGGTATCGCCCTAGGCGCCGGGGGCCTGGCCGGCGGGTATACAGGTGCCCGCCTCCAGTCCCGGATGCCTGATGCGCTGATCCGCCGCCTGGTCGGCGTGCTGGTCATCGCGATCGGGGCCTACTTCCTGTCATCCGGCCTGGGCTGACCGCAGTTCACGATCCGGTGCGGTCCCGGAAAACGCGGAAGCTGCCGGGCGGCAGGCTGGCCTGTACCGGACTGCCCGCCGTCAGCTGGAGGCGGTCGAGGTCCCGGTGGAGCATGAGCGCCGTGACAGGCGGGTCGCAGCCGAGGGTGATGCGGGCGAGTGGCCGGGTGTGAACGATCTGCCCGACGTGGGCGGTGAGGCTGCCATCGGCTGGCGCATCCGGCGTCGCGGGATGCAGGTCAAGGTCTTCGGGCCGGTAGAACGCCTGCACGGGGCCGTGCAGGTCTCCGGCGGCGTTGCGGAGGACGAGCTGCCCGATCCGGGCGGTGCCGCCCTCTGCCGTGCCGTGTCCGAGTTCTGACCAGCCGAGCAGGCGGGCGATGTCGGGGTCGGCGGGCTCGGCGGCGACGCTGGCGGCTGGCCCGGTCTGGCGGAGCTGGCCGCCGACGATGACGGCCAGATCGTCACCAAGGCTGAGTGCTTCGTCCCGGTCGTGGGTGACGTGCGCGGCCGGGATGGCCAGCTCGGCCAGCAGCCGCTGCAGCAGGGCGCGCATGTCTTCCCGGGTCGGCTGGTCCAGCGCCGACAGCGGCTCGTCGAGCAGCAGGAGTCCGGGCTGGATGGCCAGCGCGCGGGCCAGGGCCACCCGCTGGCGCTCGCCGCCGCTGAGCGATCGCGGCGTCCGGCCGGCGAGGTGCCCGATGCCGAGCTGACGGAGCAGGTCATCGGAGCCATCACCGGATGCCGCGCGGTGGGCTCGCGGCCCGAATCTGACGTTGTCCCGGACGGTCAGGTGGGGAAACAGCGCGGCGTCCTGGAAGACCAGGCCGATGCGCCGCCGCTCGGGCGGCAGGCAGGTGATGTCGGTTCCGGCGAGGCTGACCTGCCCGGCCCGCTGCGGGCGCAGCCCGGCGATGGTCTCCAGCAGCATGGTCTTGCCCGCGCCCGATGGCCCGAGCACCACGAGCACCCGGTCAGCCGGGACGTCCAGGCTGACCGGGCCGAGGGTGAACGACCCGGCCCGGGCGCTCAGCCCGCTGACGCTGAGCCCACGGTCAGCGGTAGGCACGATCGACCCGGGCGAGCAGCCGGCCCGAGGCCAGGGTCCGCAGCACGAGGAACGTGGCCAGCGTGACGATCAGCAGCACGACCGCGGCGGACGCGGACTGGGTCAGGCCGGACTGCAGGAACAGGTTGTAGATTTCCACCGGGGCGGTGGCCGGGTAGTAGGCAATGATCACCACCGCGCCGAACTCGCTGATCGACCGGGCATAGACCAGCACCGCGCCGGTCAGCACCCCGCGCAGCCCGAGCGGCAGCGTGACGCGGCGGAAGGCATGCCACGGGCTGGCGCCCAGGCTCCGCGCCGCGCGTTCCAGCCGCGGATCGATGGCCTCGAACGCGACCCGGGCGCTGTTCACCGCGAACGGCACGCTGACGAACAGCATCGCGGCCACGATGCCCCACTGGGACCCGTAGAACGACACCCCCAGATGGGCCGCCGGGCCGCCGACCCAGCCGGTCCGGCCGAGCAGGAACAGCAGCGCGATCCCCGCCACGGTATGCGGCACCACCAGCGGCAGGTCGACCACCGCCTGGATCACGCCCCGGCCGCGGAAGCTGCCCCGGGCCAGGAGGTACGCCAGCGGCACGCCGAACACGGTCGCAATCGCGGCGGTGATCGCCGCCGCCTGCAGGCTCAGCAGAATAGCGTCCCGCACCGCGGCCATGCTCGCGGCCTGCCGCAGGCTGGCTACCGATGAGGTGGTCACCAGCCGGATGATCGGCAGCACGATGAACGCCAGCAGCAGCCCGCCCAGCAGCCAGGTGATGACCCCGAACCAGCCCGACGGCCAGACCCGGGCTGGCCGCCGCGCCGTGGTCGTTGTCTGTGTCGTTGTCACCTGGTCATTGTGCCGCCGGGCTGCCGGGCTGCGGGTCTCACCCGCCGGATGATGGCCACGGGGTGGTGAGCGGCTGGATCGAGGCGGGCACCTTGCCCTGCGGGTTCGCCAGCGCCGGGGAGATGACGGTGAACCCGTTGCTGCGCATGATGGACTGGCCCTGCGGGCCGAGCACGAAGCTGATGAATTTCTCGCCCAGCGCCGCGTCGGGTGCGCTGGCGGGGATGGTGAGCCCGTAGATGATCGGCTTGGCGGTCAGCGTGCCCAGCGACCCGGCGTTGATGGAGACCTTGCCGTACTGGGCGGCCATGGCCGGGTCGGACAGGTTGATCTGGGTCGGCAGCGCGATGTCCTTCAGGTGCTGTTCTTGCGCGGTGGAGGTGTAGATGGCCAGGTAGTCGATCTGCCCCGACTGCAGGGCGGCGATCAGCGAGGTCTCGGTCTCGGCGACGCTGGAGTCCGGGGAGTTCTTCAGCACCGAGGCCGACAGGCGCGGCTGGTTGTAGTAGCCGTTGGCCAGCTGGAGCATCTGCAGGGTCTGGTAGCCCGACGGGTCGGCGGCCGGGTTGGACCGGCCGATGTGCACGCCCGGCTCGGCCAGCACCTTGTACCAGTTGTCGGCGGTGAGCCCGCTGGCGCCCTTGCTGTGGCTGGTGTAGGCGAAGGTGATCGCGTTGGAGACGAAGCCCAGGTACCAGGTCGCGTCGGCGGGGAACATCAGCTTGGGGATCAGCGAGTAGTCCGCCACGCCGAGCACATCGTCGGGCTGGTGCAGCTGGGTGACGGCCTTGACCATGTCGCCGCTGGCGCCGAACTGCGAATGCACCGTCACGCCCGGATTGGCCTGCTTGAACGCCGCGATCTCCGCCGCGAACGGAGTGGCCAGCGTGCCCGCGCCGAACACGATCAGCGTGCCATGCGCTCCCGGCGCGGCCGCGCTCGCGCTGCCGGAACTGCTCGCGCTGCCGGCGCTGCCGGGCGTGCTGGAGCTGCTGCTGCAAGCGGCGGCCACCGTCACGATCAGGCAAGCGGCGACGGCAAGCCCGCCCCTGCGGAGTGTGCGGCCCACGACTGCCTCCTTCTGTATGACTACAGAACGGGGCAGAGCCTAACAGGGGCCGGTCTCACCGGGGCGTCATTTCAGCACCCGGGTTCGCAGCGCACGGCCGGCGGCTTGCCCTGTTGGTAGAGTCCTGGGGCATGGCCAGGTATTTGCAGGTCAGCGAGGAGATCGCGAGCAATGTCGAATCTGGGCTCCTCGGCCCGGGGGACGAACTGCCGAGTATCCGCGACGCCGCGGCCCGGTACAACACGACTGGCTCCACCATCGCCCGCGCCTACCGGCACCTGGCCGACGCGGGCGTGATCGATGTCGCGGACCGGCGCCGTTCCCGCGTCGCCGCTCACGGCGATGCCGCGGCCAGGCGGCTGCTCGGCGGTCACCCGGTCCTGCGGCTGGCAGGCAGCGATGACCCGGGCCTGGACATCGTGCTGCGCCACAGCGGCGCCAGCGTCGTCACGGTCGGGACGCGGGGCAGTTTCCATGGCCTGACCAGGATCTGGCAGGGTACCGCTGACGCCGCGGCGATCCATTTGCGTCACCGCTCTGGCGGCCGCAACAGCCCGTTCGCCCGGACGCTGCTGCGCGGCCGCCGACCGGCGATCATTCACCTGTGGCGCCGCGAGCAGGGCTGGCTGACGCCGGCGGGCAACCCTGACCACATCACCGATCCCGCTGACCTGCGCGCCCTGCGGATCGCCCGGCGCCCGTTCGGCACCGGCACCCGCGTGCTGCTGGACCGCCTGCTGGCCGAAGCGGGAATCGCAACGGCCGCAGTGAGCGGCCCCGAGGCGGGATCCCACCTCGAGGTGGCCATGTCGGTCGCCTCCGGCCAGGCCGACACCGGCCTCGGCGTACGCGCCGCCGCCACCGCCCTCGACCTCAGCTTCGTCCCCGTCGCCTGGGAAGACTTCGACATCGTGCTCAGCGGCGACACCCTGCCAGCCGCCGAGCCCCTGATCGCCGCCCTGCGCACTCCCGCAGTCCAGTCATCGATCAGCGCGCTCGGCGGCTATGACCTGTCCCGGGCTGGCTCGGTAGAGATACTGGCCTGACCGGTTACGTGCCCGCCGGTAGATTTGGCGTTCGCCTGCCGGCCATGACCCAGCTGATGGAGGGCCTGCCCGACGCCTGGGTGACGACATCACCATAAAGTGCGACGTGATGTTCTTGTGGCCGACCATCGGGTACTTATCGAAGTCTGGGACGACATTCCCGGAGCGCCGGTAGCCGAGCAAGCCGATCCGGACGATCAGAGCCGCCGGGGCCTGATGCTGATCGAGGCGGTCTGCGATCGCCGGAGCTGGGCGACCGTACCCGGCTGGACCGGCAAGGTCGTGTCAGCCGAACTGCGTATCCTGTAGCCAAACGAGCAGCGCATTATCGACCCGGCCCTCTTGGTGGCCGGACGAACGTGGCTGCCAGCGCCGCGATCGTAATCCGGTTGCGCGGGGGTACGGGGCCCGGCAGCTATGCTACGGCCAGGTGCGGGGCAGCCAGCATAAGGAACGCGGCGACCCGGCCGAATGTCTCCCCGATGGTGTGACCGGCCAGCTGGGACTGGTAGGCCCGGTACCGTGTCATCTCCCACGCCTGCCCGCGCGGCGGCAGCGATCCGAGGTCTGGCTCGGGCACCGGTCTCCACGTCCAGGCCGAGACACCGCGGTCAGCACCGGGATGGCTTCGCTCCGGCTGGAGGAAATCGGCGGGGTCGAGGTGATATCCCATCTGGTTGCGCACGAACCGCAACCCCGCGAACGTTCCCTCGATCGTCCGCCGCCGGGCGGGAGCCTGGGATTTCATGGCGCTTTTGTAGGCCTGGCGGTGATATCGCACCAGGGTGGCGTCGACGATGGTGACATACCATACTGCCTCGCTGATCACCGCGAACCCGTGCCCACGGTCCAGTACCTGATCCCTGGCCAGCTGCTCTACGGCCTCGCGCATCGCGGTGATGGACCACTCCAGCGCACTCGCCTCGGCCTGCGGGTCTCCGGTGTGCTTGCGGTTCCAAGCGACCCGGCAGCGGGGACGGCAGAACCGGGCATGCTCCCGGCGCGGCGTGAACACGGTGCCGCACTGCTCACAGGTCCGGGTATCGGCCACCCGCCCATGCTACGCACACCATGGGCGCACGCAAGCCTGCTCATGCCGGGCATGCCGGGCGCACGCCAGCATGACGTGGGGTCGCCGCGGAGGCCGGGCAGACCGGTCCCGTGCGTGACCCCGCGAGGTCTGGCGGCCCGGTCGATAGCGGGCATATGCAGGCACCTGCCCAAGACCGGGCACCAGGAACATGCCGGTGAGCGTCGGTCAGGTCCTCACGGGGACGATGCCTGGTCGGCCACGTGCAGCGGCTGGGGGGCCGCGGCCGGGGTGCTGGCGGGCATGTCTTCCAGGCTGCGGCGGGCCGGCTCGGGCAAGACGAAGGTGAGCGCCATCCCGAGCACGGAGACCCCGGCGGTGAGCAGCAGCGTGCCGCGCAGGCCAAGGGAACTGTTCAGTACCGGGAACAAGAACACCCCGATGAACGCGCCGAGCTTGCCGATCCCGGCGGAGATCCCGTGTCCGGTCGCGCGCATGGCCACTGGGTACAGCTCGCTGGGCATTACGAACGTGGTCATGTTCGGCCCGAACTCGGTGAAGAAGTAGCTCACCCCGTATACCAGCAGGAACGGCGCCACGGTCGTGGTCATGCCCGGCACCGCCGCGATGATGAAAAAGCACAGCGCCATGACCGCGAACCCGGTCCATTGCAACCGCCGGTGCCCGATCCGGTCCAGGCAGGCGATCGCCAGCACGTAGCCGGGCACCGCCGCGACCGCGAAGATGGCCAGCTGCAGGGCGATCTTGGTCGTGGTCGAGGCGTGGGGGGAGATCAGGCCGAGGATCTGCGGGGTGGAGATCGTGTTGCCGTAGTAGGCGTAGTCCAGCAGGAACCACGTGCCCGCCGTCCCGGCCAGCATGATCAGCCACCGGCGGTCCGTCAGGAAGGCCCGCAGCCCCAGCTCCTGGCGCGGCCCAGCGGACCCGTCGCCGCTGACCTGTCCGCCGGTGAAGTCGGCGATCTGGCTCGCCGCCTGCTCCGCCCGTCCTTGCACCTGTATCTGGTAGCGCGGTGATTCCGGCATCAGCAGGCGCAGGTACAGCACCGCGGCGGCGGGCACCGCACCCAGGCCGAGGAGCACCCGCCACGTCACAGTGTCGCTGGCCCCTCCGCCGAGCAGGGCCAGCGCGACCAGCGGTCCCACGATGAGCCCGAGCGCCTGGGTGCCGAACACCATCCCGACCAGCTTGCCGCGGTCCTTGCGGTTGGCGTACTCGCTCATCATCACCGCGCTGACCGGGTAATCGCCGCCCACCCCGAAGCCGAGCACGAACCGGAACACGATCAGCACCCAGAATGACGGTGACAGCGCCGACCCCAGCGCGCCCACGATCATGATCGCGGCGACCATCCAGTACACCCGCTTGCGCCCGGCCACATCAGCGAACCGGCCGAACACGAACGCGCCCAGGAATGCCGCCGCCAGCATCACGCTGTTCAGCAGGGCAAGCCTGCCCGAACTCAGGTGCCACTCCTTGGCGACCAGTGTGGAGGCGATCCCGATGACGAACAGGTCGTAGGCGTCGGTGAAGAACCCCATCCCCGAGACCAGCACCGCCCGCAGGTGGAACCGGCTCAGCGATGCCTCATCCAGCGCCGCGATCAAGTCCCTGGACCGCGTCTCGGTCATGGCACCCCCAACCTGCAGGGCGGCCTGCCATGACCTCTGACCTGCCGCAATCCGTCTGCTGCTACGGCGCAACCTAAGCGGCCCAGGTGACACCCCCCCGAACCAAACATGAACGCCAGATGAACACACGGCAACCAGCAACCGAATTGGCAGCTGCCTGCCCCCGCGCCCAGGCCGTCCACAACAGCGCTCCTGACAATGCCAGCGCCCACATCCGGGTGGAGGCCAGCCTGCTAGCCGGGCGCAGATCCGGCGAGATCAGTCACCCGCCGCGCGAGGTTGACGGCGTGGTCGCCAAGACGCTCGTAGAAACGCGCCACCAGCGTCATCTCCATCGCCACCGGCAATGTCATGCGTCCCGAGGCGAGTTCGGCGATCAAGCTGGCGTGCAGCTCGTTCATCTTGTCATGACGCTCGCTCAGCGCCAGCGCGACGGTACGGTCGCGGTGGCGCCAGGAATCCCCGACCTGGCGCCACATGCCCCAGGCCAAGTCCCCCATCCGCTCGACGAGCCTTCGACTGCCTGGTGAAAGGTCATTACTGAGAACTTGACTGGCCCGCGAGGCGATCTGGACGACGAGGTCGTGGGAGCGCTCGAGCTCGGGTACGATGCGCACCACCGACAGCAAGAAGCGCAAGTCTGAGGCTACAGGCGCCTGCAGCAGGATCTCCCGGCTGGCCAGTTTGTCGATCTCCAGGTACAGGACGTCGATGACCTGCTCATGTTCGGCCAGCACCCCGAGCCCCTCATTGTTGCCGCTCACGAGGGCATAGGTTGCCCCGGGCAGGTCTTCAGCGACCATCGCGAACAGGCCGGTGACCTTGGCTTCGATGGCCTCCAGCTCGCGCTGGAATAGTTGTCGTTGCTCGACCACGGCCAGAGCCTACCGGCCGCCACCCTAGCCCGGCAGCGGGCGAACTGGTCGGCCGGTCTCTCACTTACTGGAGCCATCAGAGTGAACGACTTTCTGAGATTCCGGACAGACGTGAACGGCTGGCAGGGACGCACCCGGGGTCACGCCTGGGTACTGAACACCATGCCGACCAGCTTCCCGCAGTCCTTCCGGTTGGCGTGCTCGCTCATCAGCACCGCGCTGACCCGGTAGTCACCGCCGACCCCGAACCCGAGCAGGAAGCGGAATCGATCAGCACCCAGAAGGACGGCGACAGCGCCGATCCCAGGGCCCCGGCGATCATGATCACCAACGTGCCTGGCTGCGCGGCGACCTGATCGCCGGTGGCAGAACGGGCGATCAAGCTCGGAAACCAAGATGGAAGGCACTGCACCGACGACGAAACCCGCCATCCCGGCCATGCCGAGATTGCGCCGGCGATCAAGCAGGCGGAACGCGGTCCTGCCCGGATCGTGCTGGGCGCGGGTGCCGGGCGGCGGAGCGGGCGATGACCGGCGCGGCCACGAGCGGGGGGAGGGCCCAGTAGGCGGCAGTGGGGAGCCGGTCCCATAGCGGCAGGTTCTTGCCGTTGTCGACGTAGAACGCGGTGAGCAAGACGGTGTAGGAGCCGCCCATGGCGAGGATGTGCGGGATGTGCCCGGGCCAGCGGCGCCAGGGGCGCCGGGCCGGGTGCCGCCGGTAGTCCCGGCCGGCGGCGGCCAGGGCGAAGGCGAGCGCGCCGAGCAGGGCCAGGTACCAGTCCCGGGCGGGCCGGATCGCGGCCATCGCCGTGGCGGTGGCGAAGACGACGGCGCTGGCCCAGTAGTAGATAGTGCCGGCTCTGGTGTGGCGGCCGTGGCGCTTGGGCGCGGTGGCGGCGATCGCGCCGGAGATCACGGCGGCCAGGCCGACTGGTATGGGCAGCCTCCCGCTCGCAGCGAGCTGGAGCGGCTCGCCCGCAACCTCGGCACCAGCCCGGACGCGGTGCTAGCCGGGCTCGCCGGGGCCGACGCGATCGCCGTCAGCCCCGGCGGTGAGATCCGCGCGGCCTACCCGTTCTCCCCGGCCCGCACGCCGATCCGGGTTTCCTGCCTGGTCCGGGTGACCGGCTCGGCTGTAGCCACCAGCTAGCCGTAGGAGTAGCATCTCAACCCTCGGATAGCTGCTGGGTCTAGACCCCGCCTTGCGCATGAGCAGGACGGGCAGGCCTATGTTGAGCAACGAGCCAGCCATCCGCGACGACGGCGCCCATGTCGTCGTCACGCTGCGCGGGGATCTAGACATCGCTAACGCCGCGGACCTCGGGGCGGTGCTCTCGGAGGCCGTGGCCCGTAACCCGCATGTCATCGCGGACCTGTCGGACCTGACGTTCATTGACTGCGCCAGCCTGGGCGCCCTGGTCCGGGCGCGGACACGGGCACGGGAGGCTGGCGGGGACCTGGTGCTCGCGGGGGCGCGGGGGAAGGTGTTGCGTGTCATCACCCTGCCGTGCCTGGCTGTCGTGTTCCCCGTCTATGCCAGCGTGGACGAGGCAGCGCGGGAAAGATCTGACCTGTGCGTTTCGTAATTTCGGTACAGGCTGGAGTACGGTTCGCAGCCGTCGCGCGGAGCCTGGTCTTCTCGATCTTGGGCGGTCAGGCGGCGCCGCAGCGGGCGAAGGTTACGCGGCTGGTTACCGGCTAGTCAGCGGTTTCGTGCTCCTCGGTCAGGGATCCCTCGCCTCGGCGCGGTGGTCTGGTCTGGTACGGACCGTCTCGGCCACCCAGGCGAGCGCCAGAGTCGCGTGCACCTGGGCGACGGCAGCCCAGACGGCAGCGCTGTCCTGCCCGTCTCCCTGGCCGAGGTATTCGGCCGCCTTCGCGGCGAGTTCTTCGGCCTTGCGGTGGTGAGCTGGACCATCCGTCGCCACTCCAGTTGTCTCGTTGCCCGGTATTGGAGTAATACCGCGTGCGGCGATACAGCGAACTTCGCTTGCCCATCTGGGCGGCAGATATGCGGAAGCCCGGCCAGCGGGTGACCAGGGCTTCGAGTGCGGTACCAGCCCGGCCGCGTCCGCTGCGGCCTAGCACCATGTGTGATCATGGGTAGATGACCCCGAAGGCGCGCGAGCATGAGAAGTCCCCGTGACTGAGATCCGCCGCCTCACCCAGGTGCAGATGGCTTCCTTCGGCTACTCCATGGGCGAGCTGCGCCAGCTCGCCCGCGAGCACGGCATACTCGTACCGCGTGACGCCCTGCACCATGAGGTAGTCCGCGCGCTCACTGCCGCAGGCGTCGGCCTGCCGCCTAAGCCGGTTAGCCACCGCTGGTCCTGAAGGGCGCCCGCCCCGGCTCATCTGGCTAGAGCGGGTGCTGCCGCGCCTGGGGCTTAGAAGGACGGTTCGTCGCTGTCCCCGCACAACTGGGTCTCAAGGCCAGCCACGGGCGTGTCCGCCAGGTCCGCCGCCATGATCTTGGCCGCGTGGCAGGCGGCGCTTCCAGGTGCTCCGGCCAGCGCCATTCGCGCACAGGCAGCAGGGCGGCGCTGTTACGCCAGGATGTTGATCGCGCGGGCGATCACGAGCCCGGCGATGCCGAGGGAGACGGCCGCTTCGATGATCATCAGCAGCTTGGCCCACGGCTTGATCGCGGAGATGTCGGTGGGGCTGAACGCGGTGGCGGTCCAGAAACCCAGCGAGAGGTAATCGACGAACGTCGGCACCCAGGGAGCCGGCACGTACTGGGTGTGCAGCATCTCCGGGAAGATGAACGCTGGGTTCGCCTGCGGACGGTGCGCGCGGGCGGCGGCGCCACCGCGGTCCAGATCCCAGTACCACAGCCCGAACGCGATCACGTTCGTGGCCCAGATCACCCCGCCGGTGGCCAGCAGCCCGGTGGCGTTGTTGGCGTACAGCTTGTTGTTGCTGAGGATGTCATGGAACAGATGGATAGCGGCCAGCAGGTTCGTCACCGTGATGAAGGCGATCACGGCGCCGGTGACGATCCGCAGCCAGGTCTTCTGCCGGTCGATGCGGCCCGGGTCCCCGATGATCAGCGCGGCCAGCAACGCCAACAGCACGGCCGGAACCACCCAGGCGGGGTCCACCCGGTACTTCGCGGGCAGCGCCACGTGCAAAAACGCGGCGACCACGATCGCCACCGCCACCGGCCACCAGTGCTCACCCCGCGCGACCTGGACCGGCGTCGCCGGGGGCACAGCGGCTGGCTCCGGACCGCGCACCATAACCTACAGTACCGACTGTTAGTAGGTTTCCAGGCATGCGTGTTATCAAGCCGTCAGGCTAGGCGTCGGACAAGATGCTGTGGATGCCACGGATGGTGCTCTTGGCCATGGGCTTGCAGACGTGCGGACGGCAGCCGGACAGCGTGCAGTCGTGGCCGGGTTTCAGCCCTTGGAGCCTGGCGAGGTCGGGCACCGACAGGTGGGGCGGGTGGGGCTCGAACCCACGACCGGCGGATTATGAGTCCGCTGCTCTGACCGGCTGAGCTACCGCCCCGGCACCGGGTGCACACTACACCACGTCCGCGCCCGGCGGCGACGCGGGCTCGGACGGCAGGATCTGGGTCAGCCCGCGCGGGCGGTTCGGGTACCTGTCCTGCTCCTGGGGGTAGCCGAGCGAGACCTCGGCGAACCGCACGCCGTCCTGCCAGGTGGTCCGGGGGATGTGCAGGTGGCCGTAGACCACGGCCAGGGCGCGGAACCGCCGGTGCCAGTCGGCGGTCTGCTCGGTGCCGCACCACTGGGCGAACACCGGGTAGCGCAGGATCCGGGTGGGCTCGCGGGTCAGGGGGAAATGGCTGACCAGGATGGTGGGCAGCTCCGGGTCGAGGGCCGCGAGGCGGGGCAGGGTCGCGTCGATCCGGGCCTGGCACCAGGCCTCCCGGCTGGGGTACGGGTCGGGATGCAGGAACCGCTCGTCGGTGCCCACCACCCCGGCTTTATAGGCCAGGGCCAGCCCCTCGGCCTTGGTGCTGGCACCGTCCGGGCGGAAGGTGTAGTCGTACAGCAGGAACAGCGGGACGATCACCGCGGGACCGCCGGCGCCCGGCCACACCGGGTAGGGGTCCTCCGGCGTAAGCACGCCGAGGTCGCGGCACCGCGCCACCAGGTGCCGGTAGCGCTCCTCGCCGCGCAGCGTCACCGGGTCCCCGGGATGGGACCACAGGTCGTGGTTGCCGGGCACCCAGACGACGGTGCCGAACCGGCCGCGGAGCGTGCGCAGCGTCCACTCGATGTCCGCGACCTTCTCGGCCACGTCGCCGCCCACCAGCAGCCAGTCCCCCGGCGCGCCGGGCGGCAGGTCCTGTACCCACTGCCGGTTCCGCGGGTAGGACACGTGCAGGTCGCTGACGGCCAGAAGTTTCCCTGGCGCAACAGGAGCATCCGGCACGCTATCGAGCTTCGCACACGGACTGGGCTGGGTGGGCCCTTGACCCCGATAGATGGGGCTAATGGCCCACCCACCCCAGACGACGGACGCCGTTACGAGGACGGGTGGTGCCTGTGAGGCAGATGAGGTGAGTGCTAGCGGATGGGCTCGCTACGCGGACGGCGGGTCAGGTTCGGCGGGGTCCGGAGACACGGGCGAGCGGGGGGACGAGGACAAGTCCGGGGCCGGGGATGACTCAGGGACCGGGGGTGACTCAGGGACCGGGGGTGACTCAGGGACCGGGGATGACTCAGGGACCGGGGATGACTCAGAGGCGGGGGGCGAGTTGGGGGCGGGGGGTGACTCTGGACCGGATGGTGGCTCGGGAGCTAGGCCGGACGGGAGCTCGCCGACGTCAGCCAGGGCGACCAGGAGGTCGTTGAGGCGGGTGACGAACCCGGCGGGCTCCTCCAGACGTGCTCCGAGGGTGAGCACGGCCTGGTCGAAGAGGATCTGGGCCCATTCGGCCAGGCGCGGGTCGGCGGGCTCGCGGTTGAGCCGGCTCACCAGGGGGTGGTCCGGGTTGATCTCGAGGACCGGCTGGCTGGGCAGGCCCGAGCCGCGCAGCCGGCGGATCAGGTTGATGTCGATCTCGGCCTCGTTGGCCACGATGCAGGCCGGCGAGGTGGTCAGCCGGCTGCTCACCCGGACGTCGTAGGCCCGCCCCTCCAGGGCCGCCTTCAGCTGGCTGACCAGGCCGGCGAACTCGGCGCTGGCCTGCGCCTTGGCCTGCGTTTCCGCCTCGTCCTCGAGCTCGGACAGGTCGCCGCTGCCCTGGGCGACCGACTGCAGGCGCTTGCCGTCGAACTCGCGCAGGCTGGCCACCACCCAGTTGTCGATGCCCTCGCCGTCGCCCAGCAGCAGGACCTCGATGCCCTTGGCGCGGAACACCTCCAGGTTCGGGCTGGCCTTGGCGGCGGCCAGGCCGGGGGCCATCAGGTAGTAGATGTGCTGCTGGCCGTCCTTCATCCGGCCGGCGTAGTCGGCCAGGGAGACGTCCGGCTCGTCCGAGGCGGACTTGGTGGAGGTGAAGCGGAGCAGCTTGGCGATCTCGTCCCGGTTCGTGAAGTCTTCGGCCAGGCCCTCCTTGAGGACGGCGCCGAACTCCTTCCAGAACGCGGCGTACTTCTCCGGCTCCTTCTCCGCGGTGTCGGCGAGCAGCCGCAGCACCTTCTTGGTCGCGTTGGACCGGATGCTGTCCACCACCCGGCTGCCCTGCAGCAGCTCGCGGGAGACGTTGAGCGGCAGGTCGGCCGAGTCGATCACGCCGCGGACGAACCGCAGGTACTGCGGCATCAGCTGGCCGGAGTCCTCGAGCACGAAGACCCGCCTGATGTGCAGTTTGATGCCGCGGGTGGCCTGCGGGATCCACAGGTCGAAGGGCGCGCGGGACGGGACGAACAGCAGCAGGGTGTACTCGTAGGTCCCCTCGATCTTGCTGTGCACCCAGGCCAGCGGGTCGCTGAAGTCGCCGGTCACATGCTGGTAGAAGTCCTTGTAGTCCTGCTCGGTGAGCTCGCTCTTGGGCCGGGCCCACAGCGCTGAGGCCTGGTTGACCCGCGAATCCTCGGCCGGGCCGCTATCGTCGCCGTCCTCCTGCGGCGCGGGCATGACGATGGGCAGGCTGATGTGATCGGAGTACTTCTTGATGATGGAGCGCAGCCGGAAGTCGCTGAGCAGGTCGTCCTCGCCCTCGCGCAGGTGCAGTACCACGGTGGTGCCCCGGCCGGGGACCTCGGCCGGCTCCAGCGTGTACGCGCCCCGGCCGTCCGAGGTCCAGCGGACGCCCTCCGCCGCGGTCAGCCCCGAACGGCGGGTGGTCAGCGTGACCCGGTCGGCCACGATGAACGCGGAGTAGAAGCCCACCCCGAACTGGCCGATGAGGGACGCGTCCTGGCGCTGGTCGCCGGTCAGGGCCTGCAGGAACTCGCGGGTCCCGGATTTGGCGATGGTCCCGATGTGCTCGATGACCTCCTGGCGGCTCATGCCGATCCCGTTGTCGGCGACGGTGATCGTCCGCGCCCCGGAGTCGTAGCTGACCCGGATCTGCAGCGGTCCTTCAGCCTCGGGGAGCTCGGACCGGGAGAGCAGTTCGAGGCGGAGCCGGTCGATGGCGTCCGAGGCGTTGGAGATCAGCTCGCGCAGGAAGATCTCCTTGTTGCTGTACAGCGAATGGACCATCAGGTCCAGGATCTGGACCACTTCCGCCTGGAAGCTGAAGCTCTCCTGCTCCGCCTGCTCGCTCACGGCATCTCCCCTCATCTGCTGTGACGGTACCGGCTCTGCGGGACGGCACGCGCCGTCTCCGTCCGGTCCAAGAAATTACCCGAACGGACCGGGTGCTAGCCTGGCCGGGTGCTGCGGACGTTCCCCCGGGGTTTTCGCTGGGGCGTGGCTTGCTCGGGTCACCAGACCGAAGGCGGCAACACGCGGAGCGACACGTGGTTCCTCGAGCACGTGCGGCCAACGGTGTTCCGGGAGCCGTCCGGGCAGGCCTGCCGCAGCTACCAGCTGTGGCGCGAGGACATCGACCTGGTGGCCGGGCTGGGCCTGGACACCTACCGGTTCTCGGTGGAGTGGGCCAGGGTCGAGCCGGCCGAGGGCGAGTTCTCGGCGGAGGCGCTCGCGCACTACCGCGCGATCGTCGGCTACTGCCGCGCCGCGGGGATCGCGCCGGTGGTCACCTATAACCACTTCACCGCGCCGCACTGGTTCGCGCAGCGCGGCGGGTGGCTGGACCCGGGAGCGCCTGAGCTGTTCGCCCGCTACTGCGGGGTGGTCACCGAGCAGCTGGGCGAGGGCGTCGCCTGGGCGGTGACGCTGAACGAGCCGAACCTGCCGCGGCTGCTGACCTGGCTGGACCTCCCCGCCGCGGTGCGCCAGGCCGAGCGGGCAACGCTGCTGGCCGCGGGCCGGGCGGCCGGCGTGCCGCGCTACCGGGTGGCCAACGTCGTGCTCCCCGAGGAGATGGACGCCATGGCCGACGGCATGGTGGCCGGCCACCGGGCGGCACGGGAGGCCATCAAGGCCCGGCGCCCCGGGCTGCCGGTCGGGCTCAGCCTAGCGATCGTGGACGACCAGGTGGCGGGCGACGACGCGTCGGTCCGGGACCGCAAGCGCGCCGAGGTGTACGGCCGGTGGCTGGAGCTGGCGCGCGGGGACGACTTCGTGGGCGTGCAGAACTACGAGCGGGCCCGGTACGACGCCCGCGGGCCGGTGCCACCGCCGCCGGGGGCCGCGCTGAACCAGCTGAGCTCGTCGGACATCTACCCGCTGTCGCTGGCCGGAGCGGTCCGCTACGCGCACGAGGCGGCGGGCGTGCCGGTGCTGGTGACCGAGCACGGGCTGGGACATGCTGACGACGCCCTGCGGGCCGCGTTCATCGAACCCGCCCTGGCCGGGCTGCTCGACGTCATCGAGGAGGGCGTGCCGGTGCTGGGGTACCTGCACTGGACGCTGCTTGACAACTTCGAGTGGGTCTTCGGCTACGACGTCCGGTTCGGGCTGCACGAGGTGGACCGGGAGACGTTCGCCCGCACGCCCAAGCCGAGCGCGGCCGTCTACTCCGCG
>Ga0335073_10006513_pt1 | contig 16416 bp, 25 predicted proteins | sample Lox_Sample_22_FD_207093 | JGI IMG/M metagenome (GOLD analysis project Ga0335073, IMG submission 207093) | Soil microbial communities from Loxahatchee National Wildlife Refuge, Florida, United States - Lox_Sample_2.2 | ecosystem: Environmental > Terrestrial > Soil > Wetlands | place: USA... | reverse complement strand
GGGGCACTCCTTTCGACAACCGGAATGACAATATCTTCTCCATTCCATGTACGTGTCAAATTTTATGATCATGTACTTGGATTACCGTTGACACTGGCATCACGAACAGATGGCAATTTGTATAATGCTGGGTTGAGTTCGTATGCTATGTGTAACGAGATGAAGAGAGAGGAAATTTGTTATTTGGAAATGTGTCGGGAACGGGGGTTAAAAACACCCGTGTTTTATGGGGAGTATTTGTTTATGAGAGATTTGGTGGGGGTTCCTGGCGAGGAGGAGGAGTATGGGGTTCCTGCTCTTGTGTTTGAGGATGAAGAAATTGGGGATGAAAAGAAGGAGAGCAATAAAAAGGAGAGTGATCAAATGGAGATGTTGGGTGTTGATCCCCAGATACCAAAGGTGTCGGAACAAAAAAGTACGAAACCGGATACTGATCCAAGTCATGAGGATCCGTGGTATTGGATTGAGACGGCTTTTGCAAGGGCCGCTCGAGGATGTGAGCCGGTGTTGAGGACGATGAGGACATGATATCCATATAGATCAAATTGGCGTTTCATGAGATAGAAGAATTTGATAATGTCATTTGTCTTCGATGTCTTGTTCATTACGGTCTATTCCAACTTCATATGCATCTTTTTGTTGACCTGGTTTGTTATTCAATATCAATTCCCGAACGGGCAATTTAGACACACGTCGAGGTTTGCCACTGACGCCATCCCGTCAGGAACCAGACCAATTGCTTCAATCTAATGACACTCCGAATCTTCGCTTCCCCGCACTTTGTGCCTTGGCGATGATGGTGACGTAGAACCATGTGCTCGATGAATTTAACCCCACAGTTGTCTTCAGTTGATCATATTTGCACGAATCTGAAGTTCTAAACAACAAATTTGAAGAACAACTGAAACTTGCGAAGATGAGTACAGAAACTGTTTTTGATGTGTTTCGAGAGCGCGATGAGAATAATTTGAGTCGGTATGCCAAGAATGCAACTACCGGGGTACTCTCCCTCTCCGCGCCAAATAGACTGGAGGTACTAATTCCGTGTAGGAAATAGCATATTATTGTCTTGTCCAACCTGAACAAATCTCCATTCATCGCGGCGATAAAACATCGCCTGTCATCGCAATAACAGAATCATTTCAAGGCAAAGACGGAATCACAGAAATCGGTCTAACTGAATCCTCAATCATCGTTCCAATGCGTCATAAACATCATACTCTCCCCCTTATGCACGGGAATTCATTCTTCAGGTTGAATGGGAAACAATACCAATGGAAGAAGCACCAGGAATTAGTTGAGGAGGATACAGGAAAGGTACTTGCTAGATTTGAAAGTGAAGAGGGTGAAGAGAGGATTGGACGGATTGTGATTGTGGAGAATGGGAGTACAGCGGATTTGGATATTTGGGTTGTTACGTGTTTGATTGATCAGGAGAGGGCTGATGAGGGGAGGAATCCTAAGGTATGATCTTCTGGGTTTAGTCTGATGTTAGAAACCGGCAGTGGAGTGAGTTTTGTTTCGTTGGTTATTCTTTTGGGATAGGTGGGGAAATGGGAAAAGTGATTGCAATGTTGGTAGGTAGTTTCTAATTTGTACGTATCAATTAAGGATTTCAATCTGAAGCTTTCTTGTAGTTAAAGTGGTGCGATTAGACTGACATGTCTGGACATGGTTAGAACTAGGATCTTTCCCGTGCTTGAATTAGTCGAACGTCAGATGAAATTTTGGGATCCCATCTGAAACCGTGCACTAAACTTTAAGTCGCCAACCACCTCATCCAAAGCCAACGACCGCAACAATTCAACTAAAGTTACATCTACGACCACCACCAAGCGAATAGCTTTCGGTACGGGATTCATGTATTCCCATCTCAAGCTGTAGCAACTCGTGAGCCAAGTTTACGCAATGCATCAAAGGATTGAACAGCCACTAACTCATTACGCTTCTCAACATAAACTCAGTGTCATTGACGTCGACAGACACCGGGTACTCCTATTATATTGGCTGCTAACGAATCAGAATTCTAAGAAATTCGAGACCGGTTCTCATCAATCTGCAACAACATTCGACTTCTGGATGCACTTTGGGTATTGTCGGAGGGAATTCTCATCTCAGAAATACCCTTTTCGCATATCACCGGTACGATCATCTCATGAAATATATGGACTGAATATCTCTATTGGTTTGAACCGACAGAAGTATTCGAACGGGAAGAGACTTGAAAGACGGATGGAAACCTGCGTTGCACCTCTAAACTAATTCAATTCTTTGAAGAAGTACGTGGCATTCCTCATGAAAATGGGACAATTTATGAGTCTCATGCATCTATCGGCATATATATGACCAAGTTATGGCACTACGAGCTGCATGTACAAAAGTAGCCACTGCAAGTTTGGTTTTGCGAGCTTCAAGAATTGTCAGAGAAATAGTTTCGTTGACTGGATTTGTTGTGTTTGTGACTGCCATTCCTAAGTCTGTAGCCCTAAATAAAGACAGACTGCAGTGTATTTGACGATGTTCGCTCTTATCGGATTAAGGTTTTTTAATAGCGTATTTTGGGTCGGGAGGTTATAAAATTCGAGTCACACGAAAGATAGGAAAAAGAAAATCAAACACCCGACGCACGCGAATAAGATACACGTAAATTTACAGCTATTTAATGCGATTCAAAAACTGCGGTACAAAATGCCGTGAATCGCATATAAAATGCACAGACTTCTCTTCACCCTCCTTCTTTCCTGACCATCATCAACTCCGCTAGCTAGCTACTTGGCTTAAATACTCCTCCCAGAATAAAGTTGTTCTGGTTAATTGTCTTTGGTGGAGCTGATTAAATTCTATTTTGAATTTGGCCAATCAACGACGTCATCTGCTGCTCGTGGCGCTTTTCGTGGCCTGAAACGAGCAATCGTCAAAATAAAACAAAATTCAACTGAACGAAATTACGTGGACTCAAAAAAGTTAAATACTTCATCCGGGCATCCTTGCTCTTCCTCATCCTCATCTTCTAGACTCTGCTTTCAAGCATCCTTTCCTGCTCCTCAGCTGAGTCTATTCGTCTCTTATCGCCTCCGTCACGCGCCGATTTCCAACTACTCAATCCTTCACTCACCATGTCTTCAGTCCCATCACCGCCAGACACCGAAGGACGCGCTTCTACCGAGTCTGCGCCAACAACCGCACCAAGTTCAATAACTTCTGAACCAGCTCCCCTCTTCTCCGGATCACCCGCTTTAAAGCCTATCATCCCGGACGCAGCTCCCTTTCCCAACAAATTAACGCGCGAGCTCAGCATCGAAGAGAAGTTGGCCTCACGTGAAATAGAAGCACCCGTCCCCAACGATTTCCCAGGAAAGAAACCACCACGGTCTGCTCATATTGTCGCAAAAGGAGATTTTGAAGCAAGTAATCATTTTTATCCTCGTTGTTGTAAGTATTCCCTTCCCCTTTCCCTTGTTTGTGTTTTCTCCGTTGGACCGGGCGCGGGATCCGCGCTCTTCCGCGGCGCTTTTAGAATCCTTGCTGATGTGTTTAGTGAATGCCCAGATTCATCCTACGGTTGCTGCCTTTTTCAATTTGAATCGAGAACGAATTATCCTGCGATATTGTCATTTACATCCTTCTGTTTCGGAAGAGTTGTTGGGGAAGTATCTCGATTATCGTCCGAAACATTTCCATTGGGCGGGAAGCGATTTGTTTACTGTTACCAATGCACAGGGAACTCGACAAAGTATCATCATTGAAACGAATTCTTGTCCTTCCGGTCAAAAGTCAATGCCTCTTCTCCAAGATACAGAGGAATACGGCGGATACAAAAAGGTAATTGACCAATTTGTTCGAATGCAACAGATTGTGCCAAAAAAGTGGGGCGGTCTAGCTGTTATTTGGGATAAAAATCAAATGGAAGCTTCTGGATATGCAGCTGTCATGGCGGATTTATGTAACGAGCAAGTCTACATGACTCCCTATTACGACAATGATGCGGATCCACCCGTTAAATGGGTCGATGGGATTATGCATGTCAGAACTGCTGACCATGAATGGCATCCTATTCGTGCTTGTTTCAGATATGTTACGAATGCACCATGGAAACGAATCCCTGTGCGAACAAAAACACTGGTAATGAATGAGATTGTTTCGTGTCTTGCTGGTGGACGGAATAAGATGATGGCTCACAGGGCTTATGAGTTGTTTAATGCAGAGTTGGCTGGGACTGGATTACATATTAAAGTTCCCGAAACTTATACCAATGTCCCTAAACCGGATATCCCTCTTCGAGTGCAATTGTGGGGCGGACACGCAGTTCTCAAAGTCCCGTATTCGAATGCAGGACAAGGAGTCTACACCATTACCAATTCAGATGAATTGGATTCATTCATGTCAGCAGATCACCACTACGATAAATTCCTCGTTCAATCTCTCGTCGGAAACGCTTCATGGTCCTCTGTCGGTCGCGAGGGATTGCAATATCACATCGGCAACATACCGGATAAAAAAGGACGTACCTATGTGAGTGATTTGCGAGTGATGGTTATTGCAAGTGATGAAGAAGGTCCCGGAGGTGGATTCAGTCCTGTTGCAATTTATGCTCGACGAGCAAGGAAGCCACTTGCTCGGCATTTGAAAGATGGTGCAGAGAGTTCGTGGGATATGTTGGGAACTAATTTATCTGTCAAGATGGAAGATGGATCTTTTACTACTGATACAAATCGACTTTTGCTCATGGATAGAAAGGACTTTAATGCCCTTGGGATTTCCATTGACGATCTGATAGAGTCTTATATTTCGACTGTGTTGAGTGTCATTGCGATTGATAAGATGGCTTGTTTGCTGGTTGATGACAAGGGAAGATTTGATATGGAATTATTCAGTGCATTGAATCCGGATGATGTCTTGTGCGCGGAGATTTTGAAGTAGATGGTGGGATTACGGAATTGGGAATATGGAGTTTGATGGGTGCGTTCTCTCATTGTAATGTCTTTTGCGTCATTTTGGAAGGGTCGAGTCGCATTGCTATGTATGGCTTGGAGTAATTAGTAGATGAAGTTCTCCACTTGAATTTGATTCTCGTACACATGTGAGATCCGTAAATAGTTAATTTGATACATCCCTGAACTATCGAACGAAGGACACTACAAACATCCAAACCATCAAGAAAATAGAAATACACCATTGAACAAAATTAGTGTTTAAGAAACTGACTCTTGAGATCCCACGAAACAGCATTCAAAATCTCACAGATTGCCTCCAACAAATATTCCGCTTCATCGTCTCTTTGAGTAGCCCTGTACCTTCTCAACAATGTAGCCCATTGTCCAGAAGACCTAATATCATTCCAATTCCTTGCCAAAAAGTCCCTGTACACACCCCTGACAGGAGCATGTGTTGCACTCTTACAATACGGATCGAACAATCTGTCGAAAATGTTGTCAACGGAACATGTCGACATGAGATAATGATACGCCCTAGTTTGCAATTCAGATAATCCCATAATCCCCGAGAGTCGATAAATTTCATTCGGATTCGCTTGACGTGGGAAATTATGGATCACCTCCCATCCATATCCGACTCCGCTGTCCCTGCTCGAAATAGGTCGTCCAGTAGGATCATTATACATGCCTTCTTTATACGGCAATTGAGTGTTGAAGCGCAAATTCAATGTCCCCGTATAAATGTAATAAAGGATATTGTGGTAATCTGTAAACCGGGCATTGTTGACCGAAATCACTTTGCGATTTCCACTCCCAATTAACGACTTGCATGATTTTAGATTATAAATTTCGAGGACTTTTACCCGCAACGCTGGGACATTTGTATTCGTTTCGTAATCGTACTTCACTTGGAATTCCAAACTCTGCGGAGCGCTATCCGCGAATTCTCCTTGCAACACTATTTGTGAGTTTAGATGGGGAGACAAAGTACAGCGTCTGAAGTAGGGAGAAAAACGAACGAGTAAGTCGGATGATGCGAAAAGGGTTTTCTCCCCTTCGAGACCTTGTTGCGCGGTTTCTGGGAAACGAAAGATGACGTCTCCGTGTTTAGGATCTAGGAGATGTCCTCCAAATGTTTCACGACGAATTGCGTCGGCTTGAGTGTACAACAAATTCGTGGTATCTGGACCTTTGCGGTTTTCCTGCAATTAGATTTATAATGACAAGAGCGAACGTCAATTCTGAGGATGATGCGGAAATCATCTTTTGCAAAGAATGCCTTGGAATCAAGAAGGACAGTTGAAGGACAAATGTGAAGCCTAAACAATTAAGAGCGAAAGTTTTGATTCCTCACCATTCATAAGTCTTGGTACCAACAGGACCACTTCTGAAAGTAATTGGAATTTCCTATTCGCATCAGCCATGCCTTGAGAATTGTGTACCTGACGATTCAAACTGCGGATTTGTGAACGAACATCACCTTGGAGAAAAGGCGATAACAATTGTCCGCCGATATGTAAATCGAAAGAGACAATTACATCGCGATCCCATAGATTACACATCTCATCCAATTCGAAGCGAGTGGCAATCGCTTGCAAGACTAAACTGAATGATTTATAGGTTCCTGTAGTTTCAAGAGCGACTGTAGATGGGGGTGGCGCTTGGACGGGATGGATTGTATCCACTGCTCGGCCAGAGACTACATCGTATGGAGATGGCACATAAAGGGGTCGTGCTCCTGGAACTTCTTTGTACTATCCATTAGACCGAGTCCGAAAGGAATGAGGAGCATGTACCGGAAACACTTTTAGACCCCATCGGTTGTTGAGGAGGACTCGAAATTCAGGTTGTGTGAGGGCTTCAGGATATTCTACATGTTAACTCTCTTCAATCGGAATGGGAGAAGTACGTTTGAAGTCGAGCGTGAAGCTTTCAGAGGTAGTTGGAGGAGTTACGACTGTAGGACCGGTCCAGTCGCTGAAGCCTTCCATCGTTGCGTGATGACGAGTACAAAGGGCGAGGAGGCTGGTTTATAAAGAGGCGGCCTAGGGAGAAGAACAAGGTTTGAGGGTCCTTGCGAATTAACCGCCTTGGAGCAATCCGGTTCTCATCTCGTCTTTGACTGGTGGATGCAAAAATAAAGTTTGAGCATCGCATAAGCGTGCAGCATCGGGGAGAGAATCCGGAATACGGCAGGCCAGAGCAGTTGCCATCGAAGTCGATGGAAAACGTAACAAAACGATATAGTTTTCTGATCGACCGAATCCTTCCTCCATGAGAATAAAGTTGGACTTCAATTTCGAAGAACTAAGGCTGAAATGGTGATAATACACTCCTTGAACATGGCCAGAGGACGCGTAATCCGTCGAGAACATCCCACCCAGTACCAGCCCCCTCACTCGTGCAACCGATTTCATTGATGGATCCACTCGAAGGATTAGCATTTTGGTCGGAATTCTTGGTTGGCCGTTCAGCCTCCCCCGAAAGTTTAATCGAGGAATTCCATTTCTGTATAATACCCCTATTTGAAACCGAGGGAGGATGACGAGTCTGTCCGAGCTTGTAGTCGATGGAAACCTTCATGGCAGTGGAATTTCGATCCTGTGATTCAACTGCTGCAAATATATACTTGTCTTGTCTTAAATACAGTGGTCCGAACTTGACTTTATCTCAGAGGTTTTTCACGCTGAAATCCGTCAAATCTCCCACAAATCGACTAGACAGAGCTCATCTGACGATAAGTTTTAGACTTAAGCTTGATGCTCCTGCTTGATGAGGAAAATGGACCCCCACAGGTTTCAGGCCCCCACCGCCTCGATGTCATTGCGGATTGATGTCATGTTGTACCCCTGACGGAATAAAAAAGTCGTCGGCTGGGCCGCGGTCAAGATGCGTTAATCATCGGGTCCACCGACTTTGATGTTTGAGGCTTAGGCAGCGGCCTCTGCACAGCCCTCCATCTCGAAATGACAACACCTTATCTCTGCGATTCGAGCAGTATATCATCTTCAAAAGACTCAATTGTCCTTTCATCCTGGTTTCCAACAATTCGACGATCCAGACAGCTCGGAATCGACCGCTACGAACATCGGTAATTCCCGGGAATAATGGCCAAAAAGCTTATCGCCAGAGCTCTCAGCCCGGAATTCGCCTGCAGTAGACGAACTTACCCCCCTCTCACTCAAGGCAGCCGCTACTTCGCTCAACAGATATTTCTAGCGCCCTTCTCGCGCTTCGTTTCCAGACGAAGCGCATCCACCATCGGCATCTCCTCCGGTTATTGCGACGGAATTTATTGGCTTGTTGCTTCGTGTTTGCGCTTATCAGTTCTGTCGCCGACTGTTGGGCCCTTGCCGACGTTGACCCCTCCATGTCGTCGGCGCCAAATGGATTGAAGAGGGATGCTTCCCAATACGATACCCCTCCATCAAATAAACCAACCAAAATACGCAGAGCATTAGCTGCTTGTAAAAATTGTCGCAAACAAAAAACTCGTTGCGATCATGGTGGCGGTGCCCCTTGTCATCGATGTAAAGTATTAGCGTATTCATCCCAACTTCAATGGTGTTTTGTTGATGATGCAGGTTGGATTGCGAATTCGATAGTGAGACCATTCAGGGTTCTGGGATTCAAAGTGCTCCTGGGTCAATGCCTACTATGATTCCTAGTCCAGGAAGTGTTACGGGAGATGTTGTCCCTGCAGGCCACCGCATGGATCGGTTTGAATCGCGGTACTATCCAAACTGCAAAATCTAGATTTCTAATTGTAGAATGGAGAGAATGGAACGCTCTATTCATGAATTGATTGCTGCATTGAATCCCAATGCGGCACGTTCACAACCGCAACCTGTTTCCTCTCCGTTTAACCTCAACTCCAACCATGGACAGCAAGGAGGATCTGGAGATGAATCTGAGGAAGAAGATGATAACGGCACTCGTCCAACAGGCAATACGGATGTAAGCGAAGAACGTACACTTGCCTGCAAAGACATCCGAATTGACTGTAGAATCTCCCGCTCCAGTGGAAATAATTCGGGATCTTGCATCCGAATTCCTTGATGGTCAAAGCCCAAAGGCAAGGAACAAATATCCCGCTCTTGGCAGTGGAGACGATATCGTCAGCAAGGGAATTGTCCCTGAATCGCAAGCTCAAGAATTAGTCGACATGTACCTTCCCTTCTAGATTGTGGCTCATTGTAGTTTCCTAAGGGAGTACGGAAAATGGCTTGGATTTCCACCCGTCTCAAATCTTCTGAAACATTGGCGTGTTCATTCTCCTCTTTTACTTGCAGCGACTTGTCTTATTGCTTCTCGCCATCTTCCCTTTTCGTCTTCTCTCGATCCTCTAGTCACTGCTTTATTTGCTGAATCTCGTCGTCTCCTTTCATTGAGTCTTCTGAATGTCCCTCGCAACGTAGAAACTCTTCAAGCAATTCTTATTCTTTCGGTATGGTCTCCCTTGGCAAGACGGGAGAAGCAACAAGATCGTCCTCTTTCAGGAGCTCGGACTCTAGACAGCTGGCTGGTCTCTGGATATGGTGTCATGTTGGGAATGACAGTAATTCGTTTCAATGATCTGACGAGATCTGTTGCAGAATTCAAAGGACCTAGAACACCGGTAGGAGGCCAATCTAGGGAGAGCGCAGATGGAATATCTCAACGATTACGAGTTTGGAATCATCTTTGTTTAATTCATTTGCAGTATGTCCAATTGTCATGATGAAGCTGATTGTAGTTATTGTGTTGGAACCAGGAGACCTTGTATTATTGAACCTTCTTTGTTGGAGAGATGTCGAGCTATTCTTAATGTGGATGGAGTGGAGCCGTCAAATCATGATCGACGGATGGTTGCCGAAATCAATCTTTATTCGAAATTGTACGGCTTATTGCAAAGAGTGACAACTCGTGCGCGAGGGACTGAAGATGGTGGAGAACTTCAAGCGTGGCGAGAAGAGTGGGATTATCTTTTCCGTATGTCATTTCGTTATCTCTTCTAACAATTAGATGTGGACGGCCATCAATACATTGAGATTGGATATTACTTTGCTCATCTGATGCTCCATTCTCAAGCTCTCAAGCTGCTTGAATCGGGAGGTCGAGCAACCCCTGACAGTTCTCCTGCTCCGGGAACACCGTCGGCCGATCCAATTGAGCAGAAGAAATCCCACATGAGTGCCATTAGCCAACTCAGCACTCAAATTCTTCAACGTGCTCATCGCGTCGAAGTAGCTGAAATCAGAGTATTTCCCTCTATTTCTCCACTGTTTCTAATAATATTAGCATGTCACTGATATCATTTACTTCATCCTTGCGTTTGCAGGGGTTTCTTTATGTCGACTACTCCCTTCAATTCTTATCTTTGGTCCCGTGAAAGCAGAAGAATATCGAGCAACTCTGAATGCCACAATCACCGAAGCAGTCGAGTGGCTTCGTGCAGTGGCAATTTCAGAAGAACATATCGCTTTCAAATTCTCTGAAATTATTGGCGGTCTTCATAATCAAACTCTCCGTCGCGAACAACGTCGCAATCAATCTAGTGGTTCCCTCAGTGTGACTCCAACAGAAGCTACACCAAGTTGGCCATTCTCACAACAACCGCCTAGTAGTGCACCTAATAGCGCTACAGGATTTGCACAACCATTCCCACCTACACCCACTTATCATGTTATGCCTGAATCTCCACACGGAACAGCGGGATTTAGTCCATTCTCTTCTGGAGTGACGTATCCTCAACAGGGATTTGGACAAAATACGGGCTATGATGAGAGTTATTTTGTGGGATTGTTCCCTGAGTTGATGGGACCTGGATTTATTGATGGTGGATATGCTGCTGGATTGGGACAAGGAGCGGTGAGTGGCAGTGGAGGATTTGAAGATTCTCTCGGTTTTTGGGGGTTCAGGAATAGTTAAAGATTATATTATTACGTTCGTGACAAGATACCAGGTAGTAATATGGCGAAAGTGCTTGCAAGACGATCTCACTGAAATTGAATTGGCCTACTCTACCTTTCTCTATTGCAGTGAAGTGACCTGCTGAGAAGAGGCAGAGCATAATCGAGGAGGGCCGGATGGAGTTGAAGCAAGTGACCGTGCTTTGCGCTGCTGTGCTTTTAGGTTGTGTGCAGAATAATCCATACTTCCCCAGGACCCTGGTTACCCGGAGGGGGTCCAGTCCGGTGGATTAAACCTGTAAGAATCAAAGAACTCACATCTGACGGTGTCAATTAACATCTTTTCTAATGATCGCGAAGACTAATTATTATGGACATCCGTAATTTATTCTATTTTACAACACCACCTCTCTAGAAGACGAGGTAATACACAAACAATCCAGCTGCCATCAATCCTCTTGCTGAGGTCAATTTACTTGCAGCACCAGTGAAGACAGGAGCTGTGGTACAAGGTGTAACGCTCGTAGGTGCAATTGTTTCGCATTCCGTGCTTGTAGGCTCAATAGTCTCACACTCACTAGTCGGAGCAACGGTAGTTTCGCATTCTTCAGTAGGTTCGATAGTTGCAGTCTCACAGGGTGTTTCAGTAGTAGTGCATTCTTCAGTGGGTGAGATAGGTCCACATGGTTCAGTAACAGTGTAAGTGGTGGTTCCTCCTTGTTCTTCACATTCGCATTCTTCGGTGACGGTGCGTGTGGTGACGGGAACAAGTTCGTTCCAATTTGTGGGGAGCGTGAGACATTCTTCGATAAGTGTGATTGTCCAGCCTCCAGGACACACTGGACAGGAAATTGTGGATGTAACTGTGACTGTTGTTGTGGGACAAATGGGACAGGGAGTAGTGCATGTGGGATATGGCCAGTATGTGGACGTTGGAGGAGGTATCCAGGTTGTAGTTTGTGTGGGATGCAGTCTGTTTGATTTTGCTCCGGTTGTGGGAGGTGGTGAACCGCTAGACCATGATAGAGGAGGTTGGCGTGTGCTTTTTAGAGGTGTTCTGCTACGGGTTTGGTTGGTGTAGGACAATGTTGATTGAGGAGACAAGGTCGATTGAGGCACGGAATTGATGCCACTGCCAGAACCTGCAATTAGCTTGTGAAGTCGTGGAGAGAAAAGTACCAGCACCAGGCCATGTAGTAGCGAGATCGTCGTCATCTGTAGCGACAGCAAAAAAACTCTCATTGGCATTGAATGCAGCAGGAGTAGTGAGGATCAAATCATAAGTACACGAGAAATTTTGGTTTTCAAGACTGCTGCATGCGAATTGGAAATTACATATCGAGGGGATTACGACGGTGGTGATTACACTGGTAGTTTCTCGAGCGACTGTAGCGGTGTAGAATAAGGTTTGTTCGCCACTTACTGAATCGGTGCCTGTTGGGGGTGCGACATAGCCTTCGATGATTCGCGTTGGACCTGTGCCGATTGTGGTTGTGTCGGTGGATTCTTCGTTGATGGCGATCATGGCATCAATGCAATCTGCGATGCCTTGTGGGATGAGATAGTTGCTTGAGTCATCGTCTACAGTCTGGAAGACTTGTGCGAAGGTTGTTGAGGAGAGCGCCAGTAGGGCGAGGGCGGCGAATCGACGAGCCATGAGTTGGATGGAGATGCCGGAGAAGCGAGCGTGTCTGCTGAATATAAATGAAGGGCATGCTGGAGCATGACAATATAATTCCTCCGAGTCAAGATCGACTGGAATGTAACCTTAACGTCAAGCGGGTACCGTTGAAGCGGTGAGATGAGGTGGTCCAGGGGGCGAAGAGTCGTTCTCGTTGTTGGCAGGGGATCATTCCGAGCAAGGTTATTTAATTTGTCCCGCGTTTACCGACGCGTAGTAGGGTTAGGACCCCCATCGGTCCCAGGCGTGGCTCTAGCTGCAACCCCCGATTGGACAGGGACTACAACCATAAAATGCCTCCTGGACGACAACAGACCATAACAGACGACAACAGTCGACAACGGGCATTCAACCCCTCGATACACAGCCAGTTGGGACATGCCTTCAACTGCATTCCAGCCGACAACTAATTTGTCCATCTGAATGCACCTCCATCCTCCCTCCACTGTCCGCTATAAGATGACGTCCCTCTGCTGCACCATGTCTTCGTCAAAATGCGTTCCCACCTCTTGCTCTGTATCGCTTCCCTATGCTGTATCTCCCTTCGCAAACTCACTAACAACACCAGGCACCGTCGCTGCATTGAAATTCCCTCAAATGGGAAACCAGATGATGGTTCCTCGTCGAGAGCGAGGTAATTCGCCCATTCCATTCGGTTCAGAACGACGACGAGCACTAGATGGAGTAGCAAGACGGAAAAACATGCAAGAACGCAGAAAAGAAACTGCTGAGCTTGAGGAACGTGGTTTGTGGGACTGGATTACAGATGATGTCTTTGGTGTCTCTTGGAATTCTTATGTATCAGGCTATCCCTCTTTCGGAGAAGGTTGTCCTTCTGTGAAAGCCCCTTTCATTCGTTCGCCCGTAAGTCCCCTATATCTTGATCCACTAATGTGTAGACTGGAATTAGTCCTGCTGAAGCTACTTATCTTGGATCTCGAAAAGCCGCTACTATATCTAATTTCCAAAAATGGCTTAATCAATTGGCGATTCCGGGAATGCCGTCTCCGTCTTCTTCGAACTTTCCTAGAGTTGCGATTGCGTTCAGCGGTGGAGGACTTCGAGCAATGATAAACGGTGGTGGAGTATTCGATGGTCTCGACAGTCGTTCTACAAGTGCAAGTCCTCTCCTCTCCTCTGGAAAACCTACCGTAAACGGTCTCCTCAACTTTGCAACTTATATGACTGGTAACGTCATCGCAAAACAATACTAATGATAGGTTTGTCGGGCGGATCCTGGTTGGTGAGTGCTTCGGCTCAAAATAACTTTGCTACTATCGACTGGCTTCGTACAAATATTTGGAAAACACCACAACTTCTTCCTGATCTCTCCGACTTGGGATTCTCTTATGCCAACATGGCATCCGCATTTGCAAGACGAGTCTCTGCTTTCCCTGATCTCACATCTCTTGTGGACATTTGGTATCTCCCTTCAATCATCATCAGCTGATTTCAGGGGGTGGTTAATTGGTTATGGACTTATCAGTCGTGGTTTGAGTCCTGCAAAGACTCTTATCACCGATATCCTCTCCAAATCAAATTACCTCAATGCCGGCATGCCATTTCCTATTATCGTCATGGACCAAGCACAAGGAGGTTCTCTCTACGATGCCCAGAATGTCAATGTTCCAATTTTAGAAGCGTCCCCCATTGAGTTTGGCGATTGGAATCAAACTAGGGGATTCGTCAACACACAAATGTATTTCTCGAATTATACGTTTCTGATTGTTAGGATGGGGACTGTATTTTCTGATGCAAATTCGGTGTCCAAATGTATGCAGAATTTTGCATTGACACAATGGATTGCAGGTGCCTCTGCTGCAGTCTTTCCAGGAGCACTTCCTCAAATCGATGCTGCTCAGGATTCTATTCGACAATGGATCAAGAATTTGTATTCTTCTATTTGGGGACAAATTGCAATTGGAGTTATCTCAGGAGTTTTCCCACCTACCCAATCAATCATCAGAGATATTGACAGTGCCAATCTCGGAGCAGCCTACCAAGATCTCTCAAACAGAGGCTTGTTAACAGCAAATGTATCTCTCCCCTACAATATCGCTGATTAAAAGGTGTATAATCCATTTGATTATTTCGTCAACGGAAAGTTTTCTTTCGGTGTTCCAGCAGATCCTAATGGTCCTATTTTACGCTTAAACGACGGAGGAATGGATTTCCAAAATATCCCTGTTGCACCATTACTCTATCGAGATGTAGATATTATCGTTGCAGTCGATAATAGCGGCGATACTCCCTCCAATTGGCCAAACGGAACCGCCTTATACACTTCCATGCAATGGGCACAAGCACGCAATATTCCATTCCCTATAGTTCCCAGTCCAACCCAACTGGTGCAAAGTGGGAATAACACCAAACCTCGATTTTTTGGATGTAATTCAAATACAGGGCCCTTGATTGTTTATCTTCCTGCTGCGGCGGTGATTAATGGTGCTAATGGCGTTGTGAATATTGGAACTGTGAGTTTTAGTGTGGAGGCTAATGCTGTGCCGGTTATGATTGCAAATGGACAGGCGAATGCTTTGAGACCTGCTGGAACGCCGGGCGCTAATGATGTTCCGAGTAATTGGGCTCAGTGTGTTGGGTGTGCTGTTATGGCTAGACAGCTTGCTAGGGCTTCAGTTCCGCTTCCGTCGGTTTGTCGAACTTGTTTTAATCAGTTGTGTTATAGTTAGATTGTGGATAAGTGTTCGAAAATGTACGATGGATTAGATATTAATTAGAGATACATTAGATCTCAAGTCTGCAAATCTCCATCCTATTCAAGTTGATCTGCATTTGCCTTTGCGATTCGATGCGATCATTGCGGAAGTCATGTCGCTGACCAACAGGATCATCTTGACTGGAGGAAGTGAACTTCGCCAGGTCAGATACACCTCCAGACACGTAGAACCAGTGATTTTTATATCGAATTCTCCGGGATCTCAGTCTTCCCGGAGTGTAGTCGAGGGCGTTAAACATTTCGCGATTCCTGTTTCAAATTGGAATCCGGCCTGAATTCCGCGCCGCTAATCTTCGAGTCACACGCTCAGGGTCCGTGACCAAATTGACAGAGACCAACTTTTCGCCTGAATTCTCCCTTTCCATGGGCACCCCTCTCGACATAGGACTCGCTGCAGCGGGCATAGCCATCAGTATTCCTGATCTTGTCGGCTCCTGTTTGACACTTGGACGCACGATATTAGACCATTTTCACGATATTCGCGATGCAGATACCATTGCCAAAGAACTCGCAGCCAAGTTCACTCTACAATGGGGAACCATGGAACTTCTCCTCACGAACCTCGATCGTATTGCAAAGTGTCTGTCACTAGAGCCACAACTCGTAACTGAGTTTGAAAACCTGCTCACGATCCTGCAAAATCGACTTGTCAACGCCATGCCGAAAGCATCCAAAATGAAACTTTGGACACCCTCGAATCCGGAAACAAGAACCATTGGTTTCAAAAGTGGGGTGGCATGGGGAAAAGCAGATTTAGAGAATATGCTCTCTGCGGCTAAGGAATGGGAAGAAATGGTGTCAAAGCGGCTTTATTTAATTGACTTTTTGAGGGTTTTGGATCGGGCACCAGAAGGACAAAGATGGGACGGAAACATTCCACGTCTCAATTCGGCGTATCGCTCGCAGAGCTCTACCGTCACTCAATCTACAGAATGTCAGACAGTGGAAGTTGTTACAATGAATCTCGATCCGAAATCCTTTTCCCGCGAGATCGTCGAATTCTCTGCCCTTTCCTACCTCCGGAACGTGGAGCCCGAAGAACATTCATATTTAGTCGAGAGCCACATCTGGGACGAACATCAACTTAGAGAAGTTTCAGCCTTCGAAGAGAGAGTGTATGAGACTGCCAGGATGCTCAAAAGCGCAGAACCCTCACGCATGAGTATTCTTCCT
>Ga0335073_10006512_pt1 | contig 16416 bp, 13 predicted proteins | sample Lox_Sample_22_FD_207093 | JGI IMG/M metagenome (GOLD analysis project Ga0335073, IMG submission 207093) | Soil microbial communities from Loxahatchee National Wildlife Refuge, Florida, United States - Lox_Sample_2.2 | ecosystem: Environmental > Terrestrial > Soil > Wetlands | place: USA... | reverse complement strand
TACGCATGGATGTTGACAGTTTTCTTCTTCTCTTATGCAGCTTTTGAAGTTCCTTCGAATCTGTTGCTCAAACGACTTCGTCCTTCAGTATGGCTTCCATTGATCATGGTTGCTTGGGGAACAGTCATTACGTACCAAGTGCTGAAGATCTCAACTAATATTAGTCTAATGGGTCTTGTTCAAAGCTACGGCGGACTGATCGCCGCTCGATTTTTCCTGGGAGTAGCTGAAGCTGGTCTTTTCCCAGGTGTGGCATACTGTATTTAATTCCTGAGTGTTTTCAATAATCGACCGACCGTCAGATATTACCTTGTGGTACCGACGGCATGAGGCGTGTTATCGTACAGCGCTTTTTTTCTCTGCCGCCACTGTTGCAGGTGCCTTTAGTGGCATTCTTGCGTACGCCATTGAAAAGATGGATGGAGTTGGTAGACTTGCGGGATGGCGTTGGAGTTTGTTTCCTTTTATCGTTGATTGCTGACTTTGTAGTTTTCATTCTCGAGGGTATCGCAACCGTCGTGGTGGCTATAGTTGCATTCTTTGCAATCTACGACTTCCCGGAAACTGCGTCATTTCTCACAGAAGAGGAACGTGAATATGTTGTCCATCGTCTCAAATACGATGGCACCAATGTCGCCATGGATAATGAATTTCGGTGGAAATATGTCAGACAGGCATTCTGCGACTGGCAAATCTATCTCTCGTTGTTCATCTATTGGGGGGCCGTTGTGTAACTTCAGCATGCTTCTTACTCTGAATTGTAGTCCTTTGCATGGAATATCGCTTTTTCTTCCTTCGATTATTGCGCAGCTCGGATACTCTGGCCCGCATGCACAGCTCCTCACTGTTCCTGTTTATGTCTGCGCTTGCCTGGTATGCATTCTCATGGCATGCCTCTCGGATCGAGCGCAAAGGCGTGGTGTCTTCACTTTCGGTCTCCTATTACTTGCACTGGTTGGCTTCATTATAGCGATGACAGCCGATCTACCCGGGGCTAAATACGCTGGCGTTTTCATTGCCCCATCAGGTACGTGTTGCTTTGATTCAGAAGCTTATGAAAAGGTATCTATCCGGGATTCCCCAATGTGGTCTCCTGGCTGGCAAACAATCTTGCTGGAGACTATAAACGCGCTACCGGCATGGCAATGCAATTGTAATTAAGTATGCAAAGAAACAAGTCTAATTTGCATTGGAATTGGGAACCTTGGGGGTGCCATCGCCAGCAATATTTGGAGAGATCCGCCCAAATACAACCTCGGCAACGGCCTCACGATTATGTTTATTTGCATCGGACTTCTTTCGACGGCGACTATGTGGATTATTCTTCGTTTGATAAATGCGAAGAGACTCAGGCACAGGAGGATGCGAGCATGTATGAATTGAGTGATGCTGAACGAAGCGAGAAAGGCGATAAAGCGCCTAATTTTATATACACCCTGTAAATAGTTTGGGAGGGAAGATTGCCTTTTCAATCGGGAGCAGTTGAGAAAGAGCTATTAGAGCCAGGTTATACATTCCAATAGAGGTATCATTCCCAACCACTCCGGTTTACGTAGCTCTCGAAAAATTACCCGCCTACATACAAATACATCCATAGGATCAAAATTTTTGTGACTCGGCTAATAAAGTTTAACATCCCACTCACGGAACGAAATCCACACCTGATAGCCTCAATACTTCGGCACATGATCAAAGAACAAATCCCGGCTATTGAAAAATGAAATGAAAACCAAAGAGGTGCCTCCACTGCTATGGTAATTACATTCCTCGCTGACCTCCCATATTACCCGAGAGATCCCCGAAAAGATCTTCGAAATTGTATGTCCAACCCATTGCTCCATCCCCCGCAAATATTCCTTGATTGGGCCAGCCGGTTCCACTGAAACTCTGAAGCGTTTCGGCAGCGGCGGCGTCAAGTGTTTGGGTCGTTGAATACGGAGCCGATTGTTGCATGTCGTACCTCGTCGGATTCAAAGGAGAATACGATGCATCCGACCCCTGTGGGGAAATGTGCACGGGCGTCTGGAAGTCGCCGGGAGGGATAAATTGCTGTTGAAAATTGGTTTGCGGCGGTTGTAAAAGGTAATTAATTTGCGGCGACGAGGTGTTGCTAATGTTGTGTGATTGGAGGCGAGATGCAGTATCTGTATGATATGAACGCCGACGTTTGTTGGGACCGACCCCATCGGCAGCATGATGTCCTGCTTCAACCTTGGCTTTCCATTCATCTACAAAAGTCTTTGACATTGTCCGAGACTTTTTCGCGGCATGGAGAGGAATCATCCATTCGAAGGATTCGATCGCCATGTTACAAACCGCAGCCCATTCGCGGGCTTCCTCAGCAAAAGGATGTTTGATGAGCATTGTAAGGAAAACGAGCTCTGCCATAAAGTTGTAGTAACAATAGTACACCCATTTCCGTAAGGGCGGGTCGTGCTGGAGCGCGGAATGAATGAGGGTGATGTTTTCCTTGGCGGCGTTCATGCCCATTTCGTTGCTCGCCTCGCTGGAGAGGAACGGGGTTGAGAAGTGAGGGACTGTCAGCAGAGGTCGGTGCATCACGATATAGACGTGATTGAAGTGACAATGCATTGCGACGCGTGCGCGGGTAATCCACGATGGCTCGTTAAAGTCGTTCATATAGCTGCTTGGATGCGCAAACACGAGATGGGGTGGAAGATTGTCCCGCCATTCGGAAAATTGTCGGTCAAAGTCAACCAGAGCTTCTGTGAGCGCAGGCAATGTCAAGCTCTTTTTCTTAACCGGAAAAAGCTGCAAGTCACTTGGGAACATTTGAGAGGACATACGACTTTCAATACTTTTCGGATGATTCGTGAGAACCGAGAGAGGGCGATGAGATAGGTGACTTTTGAGGGTCCCACTTGGGCCACCATTATCGTTTGATCGATACCTACGTTCTGTAATTAGTCGACGGACTGTGCATGGTTTTACGCTATCATCCATCTCTACTGGCAAGTCGACATCAATATCGCTGTTGCGAATGCACAATGGTCGACCACTGTCCAAGGCTATCTCGACTTCAATAACGTACATCTTTGTATCAGCTAAGGTCTCAGATGGAGACGAACCTGCCACCATACTCGTTTAGACATTTCGGCGACTACGGGTTTGCCGACACCTGGCCAGGCAGACTCAGAATATGCCACCGAGACGGATGACCTATTAAGACCAATAGAGTACGCCAAACGAATTGCGAGGCCCAGCAGATTGTACGCGAGATTCGGTTTGATGACATGCTGAGAGTATCCAGCCTTCAAGTTAGTTTCAGAGTTGTGATTGCGGTTCTCTCATACCAAAAAGTAGACCGCCAAGCAAATCTCAAAGCAACACTCCTCAACAGCATTGTTAATTCCTTCCCGGCCTTTTGCAAACCATTCCTTGGCCCAAAATGCATGATCGTTATATCCATCTTCGTACAATGCCCCGAGTGCAAGAACGGAGTAGATCAAAGGAGCGGTGATTTTCCGAAGATTTGATTCCGCTTGTGGACTTGAGCTCTCACAGCTTAGCCGGGCCCAATAGTTATTATACAAGGCGCGGAAAGCGCCTTCATGCAGAACTGGTATTAATGTATGAATAGTGGCGAAGTAGTTTGCGAGATGTCGGTCGGCGATGGGTTTATTTGCAAGGTCATCCGAACTTGATGTGACTGGTTTCCGGGGCGTATAATCTTCTGTTGAGGCGGTTGCCGGGTTTAGGAGAGCGTCGATTCCGGAGAGTTCATCGATCCGACGGGTGGACGGTGGAGAAGTGCCAGGTTTTTGCGAGGCGACTGGAGAGGTGGCAGCTTGGTAGAGATCTGATGCAATGGCTACAGTACTCGTGGCGCCTGACTGTCAGCCTGGACAGGAAATGGCATACCATAATATTCAGTTGAGCGAGATTCGTCGATATTGGCAACTGCCGTGACTCCCTCTCCTCCTGGTTCGATGAGGTGTTGTTCTGCTTGAGGGAGGTCAGCTCGAACTAATGTAAATAGGACGGTACATCTCGACTGATCAGAATCAACTAAAGAATTCTGACGAGAGTCTCTGAATTTGGGACTGAGCCTTCCTACTCGGTCTCGATCCGAAGCTTCCCGCAAATATTGTTCAATATTCGCGACCCTGTCAGAGAGCAGTTTTACAGACCTGGGAGAGGTTAGACATGTGGCTGTTGAGGAGGGTTTGAACTCTGGTAGATATAGCAGACTCTGTTCTACGGTGCCCAGAGGCACCATTTGAGCGTCGAATACACAGTCTACATTGTTTTGCTTGCAAAATCCGCACGGACGTAAGCCGTCGCACTGCAAAAAGTTAGTACAAAGTCCAGTGAAATCGTATATAAACCTTTGCTTTCCTATATTGCGATAAACGTTAGCATTCATGGAAAAGAGAGATTTTGGACAACTCATACCTTTTCCGACAAGCATGACATGCTTCGGGAACTCTTCTCCTCTTTGAGCTATTGCCGCTCATGTGCGGGTCAGGCATCCGCCGGGGTTGTTGGTGTTCCATGGCCATGAAAGTGCAAGACACACCATTGAACAGAAGCAGCCGATCCAAATACTCCACCTTGCGCCCAAGCGAGCTATTTCAAGGGCCCCGGTCCGTTAGCCTCTTACCAAACAGAGCTTTTCGTTTGGGGGTGAAATTTTTTGGCTGCCCCGCAAATCAGATTGGCCTTATATGGTAATTTGTCTGAGCCGGAAATGTACGGAATGGGTGGTTCCGAAGGCAATGGCTGGTACCTTGGCGTGTTCAAGTAGGACAGCGGCTGGCTCGCCTACGATGCCTTAAAGTGTCACACGACAATTTGGTCTCCGCGGCGGTACAAGTATCAAGTTGTTGAACGCAGGTGCGAGTGCTCCTTGTGTCGATTTTTGAGTCAGGGACCAAAATCAGTTGGGGCCGAAAGTGGGGTCCCGACGGAGGTCACAAGATGAAGCGGACAACGTCTTCACTATCAAAACTTAACTTTTGCAGATAACGAAGTTTTAGGTCAGAATCTGGTCACGGTACCTGACAATATCTCTACACACTAAATCTTGAACCCGGGATTCCAGGATCAAAGGTAGAAATTTCAGGAGCTCATATAGGATCTCTCAATTGATGGGGTTGTAGCCTGGAGATGGGATACTGCAGAGGCGGCAGAGCTTTCCGTGCATCTCGTGGACGCCAGTTTCCGATCTTAATGCGAGAGTATAAGCCACGAGGCGTCTTCTGTGAAAAATTTCCCTCGGTCGGAGGTAACGCCATGTCATACGAAATGAAAATTTTAGCGAAACGCTCGCCAAACTACTCGCTAAATGAAAAGCATAACCCCAATGAATAATTTTAACTCGCTTTCCCTCCACTCAGGTCCCGTCCTTCGCCTAAGCTATTGCATCACAAGTTGCCGAGCCCACATATGACAAGTACGCCTCATCTTCCATATTTCCGTGCACTTTGACCGACCGAGCACCGCCACCGACGTGAGTCTTGTGTGACGTGAGGTGCTTCCCGGGACCTTGAATCATCACCACTGTGGCGGACTTCTCCGCCGCTAAAGGGGTCTACAGAACCGAACGGAGCGGAGCGCCGAGTCCAATAAGAGTCCTTTTTCGGTGGGGGGACAATTTGAACGAGTGAATCAGGATGAGTTGATGACGATCTCAACGCGGTGGGACTCGACTATTCGGTCCGAAAACGCCGAGCAACCTTTCACGCTTCGTGATGTTTCGCAATCGCGAGGTGCGAACATTCCGCGGAGGACGTGTCTGAGCGGTAATGGAGAAGCCAAGCGACCGCTACAAAGTATGTATGCCTGTGTGGAATAACAATCATTTGAGCCCCCTTACGACATCATTAGCCTCCATCACTCCGAAGCTCTCTAACCTCAACGAAATCACATACACACCCGAAATATTGTTACACCCAGACCTGGAGCCTCACCATTAAAGCATATCCTGTGATGAGATTTGAAAATCGTTTCCCTGCTGATGAGAAAAAAGAGAATGACGTCGTGGATATCTAATTAGGTAGAGTTCCCGCGGTGCCTCGCAATAGCCTTTCCGACCTCTCGAATCAGGAGTTTCCAAAGGTCTTGTGGAGCCGATCCGCGATCAGGCTATTTCTAGTTGGGAATTAGTAATTTCGAGAATTTCTTTTGGCTATGCAACTGTATCCAAGAATCCATACTTTATTTAGGATGTTGAACAATAAGGTTCAAGGTGTGTGTGTTTCCCCTCTTCACATGTTAGGAACAGGCGCCTATCGCAAGGCACAATGCGGAATAAAAATCATCCGAAACACATCCGTGTGGGGTGCTTAGATTCAAACTTTATATTTATAAAATGTAATATCAAAATTGAGATGCCGAAGAAGTCTCCGAAAAGGAACGGCAGTTCCAGGTCGCACGGGACATCTTGAGAGCAGGCTATGATGCAAGACTTATCGGGCAACAACCCCGGACAATGTGCTTTAGTTCGGAAACAAGTTTCAGGGGGGTTGCCGATCACGTTTGCGGACATTTCCCACCCGATGGGGAAAAACCGCTAATAGCTATGAACAAATAAATGGCATTGAGATGCTCCGTGCGGTAGAGTGGCGGTAACTCGGCACGTGGGCCTTAAATAGTTGTCGAATTTTTTAACTTTGAGGATCGTGCGAGCCAAGATGAAGCGGAAATAATTCAATGCGCTTTCGATAACGGGAAATTTGAAGACGGCTGTAACTTCCAAAAAGAGATGCTATTGTTGCACCCGAGTTATTCCTTTCTCTCCTCACGCGGCTGGAACCGGCTAGCTAAAAGAGGAATCGGATGAAATTCCGGCCATTAAGGGTGGGATACGAGCGCATCGGACTATAGCGTATCGGGAGGAACCGCAACGACTTTTCCCGCATTTGGCATTGGCGCCTTTGCTTTATCCGCCCGATCTTGGCTATCCCACAGAGTCTCTGCCGAGATCGCGGCAGAGTAATCTTTCTTTTCCTAGATTTGGATTCTTTGAAAGCTGAAGCTGCCGGCGTGGAAATTTGAAAATGATTTCCTCCGGCACCACTTTATCCGTGTAACGAGGACTCTCCGGCGTCATCGGAAAGTTTAATTTCGACCGGCGGTTAGAAAGCGGTCAAGAGAAATTGGATGCCCAAGCGCCACCTCTTTTCTTGCCGACGAATGAGGTCTTGTCTTGGAAAGTTTTAAGTGTAAATTAAATTCGTTGGGTGAAATTTGTGGTTCCTTTTTCCCCAGAAGCTGATCCGAATACACGGGATCCCACGCACTAGTGCGTGTGTCCGCTTCTCCACACTCTTACCACACACGCACACACACACAAAATTGATATGAGTACATAATTTTCATCTCCCGAAGCACTTTTGCTGTAACTACCGATTTTTGCTTCACCCAGGTCCGGTTTGTACTTGGCCATATTTTCTGGGGGCAAACTACCGCTTCGGAGATAGGTCCACTACCGACCCTGCAAAGCGCCATAACTGCGCCTTGGCTTCGGACGATTGTCTTTCCGAATCTGCGGGGAAATGGCCAGCCACTCCTCGCAGGTACAGCAGCAGCACCAGGATCGCCAACATTTGCGCCAACATCAGCAGCAGCAGCAACAACATCTTTCTCCTCAAAATCCACTTCATTCACCTCATCAATTGTACCAGAGTGGCTCGTCGCCCGATTTCGATGGACCTTCACCCATCGCAAGAGACCACTTGCATCATCAGAGGTCAGGGTCTGAAACTACCCGGGGTGGAGGAGGCGGACGGAGTCGACAAGATGATGACGACGATGGAACGAACCCGGAATGGGGCCTGACAAAAGCCGGCAAGAAACGTCAACGTCTGCCTTTGGCATGTCAAGTCTGTCGGAAAAAGAAGGTACTTTAAATCTCTGGACAACTTTTTTTCCCCTTCTTCCGTTTATTAATACGTGGGAATAGATCCGTTGTTCAGGGGAACAACCGATATGCAAACATTGTCTTCGATTTTCACTACCCTGTGTCTACAAGACAACTACATCTCGACGCCCTAGAAATTCCCTACGAAAAGATTCCACCGCTTCAGGGGGGGACAGAAGGAGAGATTCATTGACAAAATCGACCGAAGGTCCGTCGGCAAGTCCGTCTCCGCCACCTCAAGCCTCCACAAGCCATACTCGCCTTCCAACGATACAACCGATATCAGCCCCTACCAATTCACTCGCTTCTCCAAATCTCTTCTTTGATCCATTTGAGAGACAAGACGTCCCGGCCGCTCCATCCTTTGTCCATCCATCCTCACTTCCAGGTCGACCAGCCGGTCCAGTGCGGTCGATCACCGGCCCGCCTTCAACGGCGCTTTCTGTACCATCGGATATATTTGGCCAGCCGGGACGGACGCCCAATACGAAAGCTTTCGATGTAGCCTCACATCTGCCGACCCGACTTCCGCCTGTACGTGAAGTGCAGTCTAATAATCCGCCCACGCCTCCGCCACTCAACGTTCCGTCCCCAACACCGTCTGTCCGGTCGGCCAAAGTTGAACCACATATACCTCTACCGCCACGAAGTGTCTTGCTCAAGCTGGTTGAGATCTATTTTACACACGTGAATAACCAAACGTATGGCTTTCTGCATCGACCAACGTTTCTCCGCCACATCGAGGAGGGAAAAGTCCCTGATGGGCTCCTATACTCGATATGTGCCATATCTGCCCGATTTTCACCGACCCATGCACCACCACCGCTTGCACGTCAGACCGCCAAAGAACCCCCAGCATATCATGCCGGAGAGCCGTATGCCATCGAAGCTCGTAAACTTGCCCTTCGCGAATTCGATAAACCGACAGTACAAAATGTTCAAACACTCTTACTTCTTGCTCTCCACGACTTTGGAGGGAAGAAGGGACAGAAAGCTTGGATGTTTGCCGGGATGGCAATTCGAATGGCCAGCGCCTTGAGGCTAAACAGAGAAGTTGACGGCGACGCCATCGGAGCCGAAAATGTGGCTAGTGGAGCAGAGTCTCAGATGACATATGGAACAGTGGAGGCACGAGCAACATCGAGAGAAAAGGTCAGTTGGACAGAACGTGAAGTTCGCCGACGGACATTTTGGGCTTGTTTCATCATGGATGTAAGTCTTCTTTCTCGCGATATGACTAACATCAGCGATTGAATTCTACTGGAATGGAACGGCCACATGTAATCCAAGAGACGGACTGTCATGTCCAGCTCCCGACTGCCGAGCGATCGTTCATGTTTGGTATACCAATCAAGACAGAACGTCTAATACCGCCCCCATCGTCGTCAGATGCAGCGTCTCTGCACCCGCATACTCACAGCATGGGCTCAGAGGCCTACCTCGTCCGGATCGTCGCATTATGGGGTCGCGTGACCAAATACGTAAATCAAGGAGGACGTCTGTACGATGTCAGCCCTCCATGGACAGCTGGCTCAGGTTTTGCAAAGCTGAGTTCAGAATTGCAAGAATGGGTGGACGGATTACCATACTGGCTCAAATACTCGTCGTCAAATCTCGCCGATCAAGTCGCCATCTTACAGGCCCCAAGTTTCGTATTCATGCACGTCGCCTATCATACCATCGTCTGCACGCTTCATCGTTTCTCCGTCCCTAGCGCAAACATGGCTACAGAGCCCCAAGTCGAGGAATCTGGGTTACCATCCTGGAATCCACCCCCAGATTTTCTGCAAACAAGCGTTAAAACATGTTTCGAACATGCAAAATCGATCAGCACTATCATGGCCGAAGTCATCTCTCGTTCAGATTGCATCGTCACTGCCCCTTTCCTCGGATTCGCCATGTTTACAGCCAATCTATTCCATCTCCACCAAGCGTTCACCCCATGTCCGTATGTCGATGAGACCCCAGAAGACGCACGAGAATACTTTGCAACCGGCGTTACGGTGCTAAACGAACTACGTATATGGTGGGGACCGCTCGAGATGTTGTACAAAGCAATTCGTGTGCTCTGGCAAGCCAAAGCTCGCAACTCACAAATTCAAATCATGAACGAACAAGCAACTCCCATGGCAGCTACGCCCGCTGCTCCGCAATACGAAGGAGGCCTGCAATCGTGGTTTACGGGAATGACCCCTGGTCCAACCGGATCCACGCCACGTCCCTTCTGGATGTCGAGTCAGCCTAATTCTCCCGGGCGAGGAGAACATTTCGATACAACGGGACTCATCCCTCTTCCTGGAGGCAATTTCGGTCTCGATTTCGTCGATCCCAATCTCTACTCTAGTATGAACGGCGAAAGTTTCGGCGACATAATATTCGATAGCACTCAACTGGATATGTTGACAGATGGACAATATCAATGGTGGGGAGATTTGAGTCCAGCGACATTCGGCACCACTCTCGATACCGGTTTGGGAACAGGTTTCGGCGACAACGGTAAAAGTCCTGCTCCGCCTCCAGTCACGCCCGGTCGACCCTTGAGTCCGTTTTCGAATGCCCTGCACGGATTTGGACGGTCCCTGGGGACACAACAGCGGAACGGTGCAAACAAAAGCCCAATCATGACGAAGAAAGAAGCCGATGAACACAAGAGTATCCTCGAACAAATCCACAAAGACGAGAACTCGGTCATGCCACCTCCGAATCTGACGCCGCGAGGAGTCACTGGCTCGACGCCCGGCACGGCACCGGGAGTGAGTAGTGTGAGTCCAGGAAGTGCAACGGGAAGTGGCCAGGCTGGAACACCAGGATGGCCCTCGTCAATTGGACATTTACGGAATACGGCTGCAAAATCTCCGAACGACGACGACGACGATAAGAACGAGGATGGATCGGAAGAGGAGGAAGCCGCAGATCTTCTGGTCTACTTCCACGCTCGTTCGGGAGCCGGCGAATCCAATGCCGTTGACGATTCTATCGAAGTGCCTGGCGATGACCCGCGCCCTACCCGTGCGATGAGCGCGTCTAGTGCGTCTTCATCTACCGCTGGGGTCGCCGTCCGCGACATGTTACGCAAACGCAAACGTCAAGAGGAGGAGGATTTTCAACTAACGTCTGTCGCACAGTCTGGGAATCAAGCCGGGATAGGTAGTGGGAATATCTTCCCAGGCAAGAGTGATGGCACGGGGACTGCGAAAGAAGTGGGGAAGGGATTGTATTTGGATCAGGCCCCCCCGACGGGGAGTGTGGATTTGTTGAATCTCTTGAGACAACCTGGCGGACAGAGTGGATAATTCAGTTATATCTTTTATCAGGGTCATTCTTTCCGGATTGGGAGGAAAACGGGGTATTAATATAATCTGGAGTACTTGTCGGTATTCATGTAGCATAGAAAATTTGAGTAGCGTAGTGAAATGTACGCAGAAGAACCGAAGGGTATCTGTCTCAATCCATACTTCTTGCACAAATTGCACTTGATCAGTATATTACGAGTAATCTCATAGAGGTTTTCATTTAACTATAGAGCTATTACATCCACTCCCGACAGCTCAATCTAATTTACATATTTCCTATCTACGGGATATAAATCCTTGAATAACTAGCAACCTTCCTCCTACAGCACGGACAGCCACCAAAATTCCTCACAGCAAGAGTCTGCCGACAATCATCACAGAGCGCGAGACACCTATAATTAGTCTCTACCATTACAAAGAAAGAAGGACATACCGACACGGCCAAAGGACAATCACGCGCGGATTAGTCCTACAAACTGCACATTTTTGAACTTCTGCGACGTATCGATCATCGTCCGTGTCTGCGGAAGACCGCCGTCGGGGCCGTCGATACCGAATCAATTTCTCTAGTCGTTGAGATTCCGTCTCATCGCGATAACGAGAACGGGTAAGAATCCGTTGGGAGGAGAGATGTGAAATGAGGAGTTGTGAGTCTTCGGACTCAGCTTGTGAAGAAGGGTTAAGGAACGTGGAAATCGTTGTTGCGATGTTGGGGAATAATTCCGCTAGAGGATTAGAATCGGTATCATCCTCTTCGTTATCTTCATCGGAGGATAGAGCGCTGGAGACGGCGGAGGGAGGATGAGAGTTGTAAGATGAGGGAGGATTCGGTTCGAGATTGTCGAATGGAGTTTGTTCGCGTTCATTCCGTGGCATTTCGGTGAGCGGGACGATTTCTCGAAGAAACGGGCTAGGTTCTCGGAGTTGTCTGTTGAAAGGACTGTCTTCGCGGACGAATCTTGTCGCCCTCACAGATCGAGGCACAGGCGTATTCTCCCGACTAAACGATCGCAAAGGGTATTCCTGCACCGGCTCATCAAGAGAGTCTTCTTCGTCATCAGATGGAGGCGGACTTGTTTCTCTGTCACTGGGCACATAGTCTTCGTCCTCGTCCTCATCGTATGGCGTGACTCCTCTCGTACTGTATGGTGTCGCGGCTCTCATCCGCGGTCGAGGGGGTTCCTCTCCTCTGAGATATCGTAAAATCAAAGCGAGATATGTCCGAAACGTTGCCCGTGCAAAGTACAACGTAGCTCGAAAATTCTGAGTTCGACTTGGAATACCATTTCCCCTCGTTTTCGTCACGTTCCCTGTTCTAATCCATTCTCTTCGGAATCCAATCCCAGTACGAATCGCATGTTCTTCCTCCAAGTCCTGTTCGTCCGCGTTTTCGACGACTGTTGTTCGAGGCATTCGTAACGCTTCGTTTTCGTTGAGAAAGGTGGCTTCCTGAACGGATGTAAGGGCGATCACTCCCCATTTGAACAGCCAAGCATAGAAATCTTCATTGAGACCGGGGACGCCGACTCCGCCATCCCAAATTGACGTTCGAAGATCTCGTCGTCCAATGAGCATTGTGGCGAAGAGTGATATGAATGTACAGATACATAACAGTATCAACGTCATGATGTAGGGGATCTGGAAGAGGAGTAGGATGCTGGGAAGTTGAACGAATCGACCCGATACGATCGTGTAGATAAAGTACATAAGAGATACTATCCCGTGGATCATCGTTGGAATCAACTAGCTATTAGACAGAGCTGGAGAAGGACATACCCGATACGCGTGCCAGTTGAACAATGCAACAAGATGACTATTGACAAGAGTTCCCGAAACACTCAATAACGCAGCAATCAAAACTTCCGGAGTGGGAGTCAAATTCGCCGTCTCTGCAAATGCAAAAGCATATTCGATGACCGTCATTCCATTATCTCCCGGCCCTGTCCGCATTTCCAAGCTCGCGCAAAAAGTCTCGATAAAGTAACTCAAGCAGGTACATTTAAAAGTGTACCACAGGACATTCTGAGCGGACGTAAGGCACGGTTCTGGCCAAGAGAAGGGATACGATTTGGGAGATTGACAACGAATACAGGAGAGAAGACGCATCGAGCAGTGGAGGAGGAACAATATCGGCGCTGTTCGGAGGAGCAGTCGTTGAGAGAATTTCAGTCGGATCGGACGTCGGACAGAGGCATAAGTCATCGTCCGGTTGACTAGCGCGTACTGGACCATTTTCAGTCAAATTCAGATGGAGACAAGGATACCATGAATAGAGTTAGCATCCAGTAACTTCGTGTCGGACCTCCAAAGAAGATCCCGCCCGCAGAGCCAGAGACAAAAATCCGTTGGGACTGCGCCGCAACATACAATAGAAAGCCCAAAGGCGTGGAAGTATTGTACGTTGAAAGTGCTTCTGCCGCGAAAAGAGTTTCGGTAGGAAGGACTGGAGCGGAAGTTGTCACTGTAGCCACATCGCTTGCTGCCGTGATCAGGGACGAAGTAGAGGAGGAGGTTGCCGGAATGGTAAATGGGAAGGCGAAATTATTACGGAGGTAGTTGTGAGGGGTAAATACAAAATCGAGGGCGTTCATCACAGCATTTCTTCTTTCGTTGACGAAAGTAATATGAGAAAAGAGGAGTCGAAGTAGACCACGAGCAGGGAAGGAGTTGTGAATCCGGTGTCGTGCTTGATTTAATTTCGTGCCATGAGGCGGGGATCACAATACACAAAAACTTATCGCTAATTGTCTCTCAAGCACTTTACTCCTCAGAACTATCAATGGAAAACGCCCCACATGGAACAAAGCATATCTGATACCATTCTTGACTCGAAAAGGATTCATCAACAATCTCAGGAAGATAATGTCAGATACAATTTATGACACATGACGTGATCACGACTATCGAGGGTCTATACAGTTATTCGAACGTCATCTCAATCTCCCGTAAATTTAATATCCTCTTCTGGAAGTGCCCCTCGATGCGCCTCTCAGACTTCCATTATTGTTCCCCCAGTATCCTTGCTGTCCACTCATCGCTTGAGGTCCGGAGGGTATATTCATCCCTCTACCAATTAATTCCGCAATCACAAAGGAATCATACGCATTGGGAGAGCCCATTCTCGCGGGAGATCCCATTCTCTGACCAGGAAATTTCGGTGGTTGTAACTGCTGTTGTTGCCCACCTTGTTGAGGCTGCCCACCGTACTGTTGCTGTCCATACCCCTGTTGGGGCTGTTGCTGCTGCTGTTGTTGCTGAGGATACATCCCAAATCCTCCGCCGCCAAAATTTTGTTGCCCCGATGGACCAGGAGGTGGACCGAATGCACCACCAAATCCAGGTTGGCCAAACGCGCTTGGATCAGGCATCATTCCCATTCCAAACATCATTTCGGGGGTCATGGGGAAATTTGACATCATGGCTTGCATTTCAGGAGGCATGCCTGTCATCATCTATGTCGTTAGACCCGGTGTATGCGATGGGGATCCTACAGACATGACCTTGGCAGGATTGAATTCGTTGCGAAGGTTCGTTTGCTTAGAACAGTAGGCAGTCCATGTAAACTCATCAAAGCCGTAATTGAAGTAATCTGTAGCATCCGCACCTACCAGTCAGAACCTTCCACGAGGTGGAACATACCCGGTTTTCGCCAAGGTTTCTCTTCCAGAGATTCAAGGTCAAGGTTAAATAATGATTCACCGTTATATTCCGCTACTTTATCAATCTCGACACCTTCCACAGCCTGTGTGGGTGGTGCAATAGAAGTTTCTACTATCAGAAAGTATACTGAAGACGCTGTACCTGCTTTGATCTGATTCGCTGTTGATGCAGCCTTGTCCGGAGTGGCAGCAGGTCTCTGTGTTCCACGGAGAGTGAAAGGTGTCGCTGCCCTACTCTATTAACCTTGACGGATACAAGTGACATACGGTGGCGGTGCAGCTCTCTTTCCTGGTTCTGTTTCAATCACAAATTCGATGTCCTGAAGTCAATAACAGACTCGCGAAGTGAAGACTTACGGAATCGTCTTCGTCTTCTTCATCTTCGTCATCGACCTCTCCTTCTTCACTGACGTGTTCAGCGTCAAGAGCATCAGTAACCGGTCGAGTCGGGCGTTGACTAGCACCTATTCCCGTATTACCAGGATGGGAGGCATCTCCGTACAGGAACTCGTCCTCGTCTTCGTCTTGGTTCATCGAGCGATATAAAACAAAAAGCAGCCCGCAGACTTTGGAGGGAGATCAACACAAATTTCGAAAATGCCCACACCGTGGCGCCAGATGAGATGCGAAGTGAGGCCTGTAGAAATAGATCTTGAAATACCCTCCATTCTCTCTTGGTTCAAAGGTTGGATTATTTTACGCTATATCCATTTCTCCTGTGTGAATTGTGGTCTCAACGGCTCTCCGTAGATGAGCAGTATCAAACCCAGTGCTCCTGTCCGACAGTTGGAATTTGAAATAAACTTTCACGTCACTCATTTGTATCCCTTAGGTCATTTGAGCCAAAATTTTGAATAAAAGCGATGCTACGCAATGCACAACCCTCCAACGAAAGCACCCAACTTAGAAAAGTCCCTTCATCAATACTCTACATGATCGACCACCCTCACATCGCCCCAACATTCTCTTGAATTCCTCCATTCTCCGTCAACCCGCCCGACTCACTCAACACCCTCAACCATCCACTCCCCGCCTCCTCCCTCAGCGCCTCCAATCGTCGTCGATACTCTTCCCCTCCGCCCGCCTCTGTTCTTACTCTCTCCTCTTCCGTTTCAACTTTATCTCCCGCCTCCATCGTCGTAACTGTCCCATCCAACGACACGATGCGTTGTCGCGTGGGTTTCTTCCGTGCGTTCCGGCCTATCGTCTGACTCCCCTGCCCTCGTACGGGAGAGGGCGATGCTTCCCTTTCAAACCCGGGTGAGTGTATTAGCGGGGGCGGAGACTGGAGACGTTGTGCTTGTGGTGGGTGGGGTGGCTTTTCGAAAACTCGATCGATCAAATGGCGTCTTTCTACCATTCCGGGACCAGATCCGTCGAGTTGAATGTCTTCTGTGAAACCGGGCGTTTCGCGGAAATAATTGAAAATGGAGACCCGGAAGGATTGAATGTGGGTTCTGGTGAAAGGGTTTCCGGAAACCCAGATCTGTTGCATGTTTGGCGCCGCTGTGAGACGACTTATTTCGGCGGGATCAAGAAGTAGGTTGTTTCTAATATCCAGGCTACAACAATTTTAGTT
>Ga0335073_10006510_pt1 | contig 16418 bp, 8 predicted proteins | sample Lox_Sample_22_FD_207093 | JGI IMG/M metagenome (GOLD analysis project Ga0335073, IMG submission 207093) | Soil microbial communities from Loxahatchee National Wildlife Refuge, Florida, United States - Lox_Sample_2.2 | ecosystem: Environmental > Terrestrial > Soil > Wetlands | place: USA: Florida... | reverse complement strand
TCGCCATAGTCAGAAACGTACCGCCAATCAACCCCGACCAGAACGTGTACTTCACCGTGGGCTGAAGCGAAAAATCCAGCGTCCTGAATTTACCCGCTGCTCCCGCGATGCTATGCGCGGTCGCCCATCCGCCGGGAACGAGATGCAGGATCGTGAGCAGCCCCACCACGGTGCCCGTCACGTACACGGTCTGTTGCAAAACATCCGTCCAGATTGCCGCGCGGATTCCCCCTCGAAATGTGTAGAGAAGCGTCAGCACAGTCACCACCGCAATTGCCGCCAGGTCGCGCTCGAAATCGCTCATGCCTTTGAGCAGTCCTCCCAGGGCAATACGCACCACGATCGCCACGGCAAACACTCGCACGCCCTCGGCCGCCGCGCGCGTCAGTAGAAAAACGCCGGCAGTGAATGTGCGCAGACGCTGCCCAAAGCGCTGCTCCATCAATTGGTATGCCGTAACAAGCTTGCCGCGCAGGTAGTGAGGGATGAAAAGAAAGCTAACCAGCACGCGCCCGATCAGATACCCGAACACCAACTGCAGAAATGTGAAGTTGCCGTCGTAAGCCAGTCCCGGCACGCTGATCACCGTTAATGTGCTCGTTTCCGCGGCGACGATTGAGAGAGAGAGCGCCCACCATGGAATCGCATTGTCGGCTAGGAAATATCCTCTGAGGGTCTGCCGCTCGTTTCTGAAGCGCAACCCGAACAGGGTCACGCCAACCATGTAGACGAGAACTATCCCCAGATCCAGCTTGCTTAGTCCCATGAATGCTTCCTGGCGGCATTTTTCAAGCCGACCGGCCCGGGGTCCGGCGCCTCGGAGCTCCGCCTAATCTTCGCCCAGCCTACTGTGTTCTTTGCCGCAACCGCAAACGTTCTCGCGGGGCGGTCACCTGTTTCTCCCGAGCCCGGAGAGACAGCCGTTCGGCGTTGCCCGAAATGCCGCCCAACCGCGCCTCCCGCAATTTGATCCGGCTTGTTCAATAATGGTTGAGAGGCATGACAAGAGCGCAAACTGGGGAAATCCACGTGACGTTTCTCAACAAGCACACTATGGCTCTGGTTCTGGCGCTGCTCGCTTGCAGCCGTGCTGGAGTGCTGGCAGCGCAAACCGGAGTCGCCGAGCAGGCCATGGTGCTTGAGCGGCAAGGGAAGCTCGTGGAAGCCGAAGCCGCATGGAAGGCGATTGCCAAAGAAAACCCATCGAATGCGGAGCCGTTCGCGCATCTCGGCTTCATCGAATCCAAACTGGAGCACTATTCCGAAGCCATCGCGTCCTATCGGCACGCCATGGTCCTCAACCCCGGCATGCCCGGACTGCGTCTGAACCTCGGCCTGGCCTACTTCAAGGCGAGCGATTACAAGCAGACGATCCAGGACCTCGAGCCGCTGCTCAAAGAGCAGCCCGACGATCAACGCCTGACCATCCTCATCGGCATGTCGCACTACGGGCTCGGCCAGTTTGCCGCTGCTGCCACTTATCTCAAGCCTGCCGCCGAGCGCGATCCGCAGAACCTTGCGCTCCTGCTCACGCTCGCGCACAGCTGCCTCTTGTCGAATCAATACCCCTGCGTTCTCGACGCCTACCATCGCATCATCGCCCTGAATGCCGAGTCCGCCGAAGCCGACATGCTTGTTGGCGAAGCGCTCGATGAAATGAAAGATACCGAGGGCGCGATCCGCGAATTCCGCGCTGCCGAAGCGGCAAACCCCAAGGAGCCGAATGTGCATTTCGGACTCGGCTACCTGCTGTGGATGAAAAACGAGTATCCCGATGCGGCAAAGGAATTTCAGGCCGAGATCGACAACGATCCGCAGCATTTCCAGGCCATGCTCTATCTCGCCGACTCCTATGTGCAGATGAACCAGATGGAGAATGCGAAGCCGCTCCTTGAGAAACTGGAAAAGATCAATTCCGAGAGCGCCAAAGAGCACCTCGACCTCGGCATCGTCTATGCGGACGAAGGGCACAAGCAGACGGCGCTGGCCGAGTTCCAGAAGGCGGCCAGGCTCGCTCCCAACGACGCCAATCCTCATTGGAGAATGGGACGCCTCTACCGCGCGATGGGCCGCGAGGCTGAAGCGAAGGCGGAATTCCTGAAGACCAAGGCTCTGAATCAAGCGGAAGATCAAAAGCTGCTCAAGATCATGGCTACGCTTCCCAATAACAAGCCTTCCGGGGGAAGCAGCGATAACGGCCCCTCGAATCATTAGGCCCATCGATTAAATGAAAAGGCCGGGGTCGAAACCCCGGCCCTTGGCAGTGGTGGCTCGGTGAATTAGTAGGTGAGCTTCATCCCGATCTGGATTTCGCGCGGGATGTGAGCGCTGGTGACCTGGCCGAAGCTGGAGTCGGTGATGCCGTTGTCGACACCGTCCCAGCTGGTGTGGTTGAAGGCGTTGAAGTACTCGCCGCGAATCTGGAGCCGGAACCGCTCTCCAAGATTCAGGTTCTTGATCGAAGCCAGATCCCAGCGTTGCATGCCCGGACCGAGCAAAGTGTTCGAGCCCTCCGAGCCAAAGTGCCCCGAAGCCTGCCCGAACGACGAGGTCGAAAACCACTGGTTCAGAGTCTTGGTCTTCTGCACCGAAGCAACCTGGTCAGGTCGGATTGCGATGTCGCCGTTTTCCGCCAGCCCAATGCCGTTCAGCCCCATGTTCGGAGCGGTCCCCGCAACGCAAAGCCCGGTGGTTGCGTCCGTCGTGCACGCAAACGGATCGCCCGGTTGCGTCACTTCAAACGAAGTGCCTGAGACCATCGACGTGATTCCCGAAACCTCCCAGCCGCCGAGAATGTGTCCCACGAAGCCCTGCTGCGTTCTGTAGAACGGCAGGTCGTAGACGTAATTAGCTTCCAGCACCTGGGGCGTATTCGAGGCCGACGGACCGTAGTCGAGCTTCAGGTCGTACAGGTCCTGGTTTGCCGTGCCGCGATCGTTGGAGTTTGTGGTCAGATCCTTCGACCAGGTATAGGCAAGCCCCACCGTGAGACCCTTTGTCGAACGGTGGTTGAGCGAAACTTGCAGCGAGTTGTAGTTGTTTGTGATCAGCGGCGCGCGGGTATGGAACGGACCGTAGCCGATGTAGGGCCGGATGGCATTCACGTCGACGTCGGGGCCGGCGTTGGTCCTATCCGTAAGCGACGGCTGGTTCATGTCAATCTCACCCAGCAGATGACGCGCCTGGTTTCCTACATAGGCGAGCTCGAGCACCGTGGTCGGCAACAGCTGCTGCTGAACCGAGAGGTTGAAGTTGGCGTACGAGGGTACCTTGAATTCGGGATCCCCGGACGTCGTGAGGGTGTTGGGGCCATACGCCAGCACATTGGCGCCGGAAGGTGAATCGAACGTGGTGTTGCGGATGGTCGAGTACTGCACAAGCGGCGGATCGCCGAATGCATTCTGCTCCCACATGCCGTTGAGCACGCGGTCATAGAAGATGCCGAAGCCACCACGAATCGAAGTGAGTCCGCGGCCATCCGGGTTGAACGCGAACCCGAGGCGCGGTCCGAAGTTGAGGTTGTGATTGGGATTGACGTAGGCGCCATAGGGCGAGCACTGCACCAGCGGCCCGATCGCCTTCGCCTGCGTGCAGGCAGCTCCCTGCGGGAAGATCAGCCCGTTGGCATACGTCGCCGGAATCAGCGCATTGCCATTCAGCGCCTGCCCGGCAACGAAATTGCCGGAGAGTGGATCGATGGCCGGCGCATTGCTCGCGTTGTAGAGCAGCGGGTCGAAGTTGTTGAGTGTGTCGTTGACGTCGGTCGGCGACGGGAAGCGGCTCCACCGCACACCCAGATTCAATGTCAGCTTCTTGTTGATCTTCCAGTCGTCCTGTACGTAGGCTTCGCTGTTGATGTAGTGAAGGTCGGGGATCGTATCGCGGCTCGCCTGCGAGTAGGAGTAGACGTTGCCGAGCAGGAAGTCGCCCCAGTCTGAAAAGACGAAACTGGCTGCGCCGCTCGAAGCATTCTCGGTCTTCAGCATCTGCTGGAACTGGAAGCCCGTGCGGATCGTGTGTTTGCCAAAGGTCATTGACAGGTTGTCGAAATACGTGCGGTCGAGGTTGCGTTCCTTGTAGGGCGCGCTGCCTTCGCCCAATCCCTGGATTCCGCCATTCAGGAAGCTGATCGAGGGAATGCGGCCATAGGGGTCGCTGTAGGTCCAGTTGTTGGTGAGCGCCCCGCGCACAGCCGATGAATCTGCGGTCACACCAGGCTCCAGGCTCGCGGCAATCGATCCCTGCGCCCACACGAATTCAACTTCGTTTACGAGCTTGGGAGAGATGGCCCAGGTCAGGTTGCCCACCACGTTTTTGCCCGGCGCGTCGACCGAAGTGGTCATCATGCCCGGATAGTTATTCCCAGCCCACAACCCCGTGGGATAGACGGTCGGCGTGTCGTCTTGCATACCGCGCGCAAAAAAGTGCACCTTGTCGTTGAAATAGTGATCAACGCGCACGATGTCCTGGCGGAAATTGTTGAACTGCGAATACGACTGGTAGAACAGGTTGCCGTCGTTGGGTGCGAACTTGCTGAACACGTTGCTCAAATACACCTGCGCGTTCTTGCTGTAGCAGGCCGAGTTGATCTGCGTCGTGTTGCTGGTCGCGTCGTAGGTGGTGCAACCCGCCAAACCGTTGGGCCCGGCAGGAACAAAGTCGCCGGCAATCGTGCCCGCCAGCTCCGCGGTGCTCGGCGGCGTCACCGAGATGGGATCAGGAGTGCTTGTCTTGCGCCACTCTTCTGACCAGAAGAAGAAGGTCTTCTTGCGGTCGGCGTTGTAGACCTTGGGAATGAAGATCGGGCCGCCCAGCGTAAAACCGAAGTCGTTGTAACGCTCAATCGTGCGGGGTGTGTTGGTCAGGTTGTTGAAGTAGCTGTTGGCGTTCAGGGCGTTGTTGCGAACAAACTCGTATGCCACGCCGTGGAATGAGCTGGTGCCGGCGCGGGTGGCTACCAGAACCTGTCCGCCGCCCGACCGGCCGTAGCCGGCGTCATAGGTGCCGCGCTGCAGCGTGAACTCCTGGATGGCGTCGACGCTGGGAACGTTGGTCAGGGTTGCGTTCGAACCGCTGTCATTGATGTCGGCACCATCCACTGTCCAGTTGTTGGCCGTTTCGCGCGCGCCGTTGACCGCCAGAGCGGTGCCATCTGAAAGTCCGAAGCCCACTTCATCGCCGAGCTGGTTCACAACACCCGGCTGTAGGGTCACCAGCTGCTCGAAGTTACGATTGCTCAATTCCAGCTCCCGGACCTGCTGTCCTGAGATGGTTCCGGCCTGCGCGCTGGTGTCTGTGTCGATCGAAACGGGATTGTCGACCACCGTCACCGTCGTATTCTCGGCGCCCGCCTTCAGCTGCACATTGAGCGCATGCTTTTCCGCGACGTTGAGAGTGATGTCGGTTGCCTTGTACGTTTCAAAGCCGTTCGCAATTACCGTAACGGAGTAAGTCCCCGCCGGCAGGTTAGTCACAACATAATTGCCGATCCCGTCGGATTGAACCAGGCGAGATGCGCCGTTCACGCCGTTTTGCGTCACCGTAATCGCAGCGTTGGGAATCGCCGCGCCCGTGGAGTCGGTCACGGTTCCGTTCAGCGTCGCGGATAATTCCTGCGCGCGGACGGCAAGCGGCCAGCTCAACGCCAGCACAAGAACGAGCCACAGCGCGGATCGCCCGCCCTTGGAACTCGCCCACCTCCCCGCTTTGCCACAAGCTGAGTTGAATGGTTTGGCAAACTTGGGATTCGAGATCGTCTCCTGATGCATCATGGCCATCTCACCTTTCTGGGAAAATCCTGTGATGTCGACTCGCAAAGCGCGCTTCGACGGGGTCCTTTCAAGTGCATTGAAAAAGCAGCATCGCCTTGAAGAGGTTCACCCTGGGATTTTCAGAAAAGTGAGGGCCAGTCCGGTCTCGTAACCCTGAGCCGATGTCCGGAGACGCTCCAAAGAGCAAAGCTCTCAATTCGCGCCGGACTTTTCTGGTCGTGCATCACTTTCTCCCAAGGTGGTGCAAATGCAATCGAACAAAGATCACGCTGTTGTCTTGAGGTTCACTCCGGACGTGCGCCGAGGGAGACGTGCCCGATTCCTCGATTCACGGCCCGAGAGAACATTCTTTCCCGAAAACAATATGAGAAGAACACATAAAGATCAAGGGGAAAATTGAACAAAATGGCGGCAAATGATCAGCAACCCGGTATTTTTGGGGCTCGTTTGGTCGTCAAAGCCATCGAACTTGATCGACTTGCGGGAAATTCGCCGCCGGCATGAAGAGCGCTCAAACTCTAACCACCCTGAAAGCGAAGGAGTTATACCTGCGGATCAGGTCCACCGGCGCGGTTCGGGCACCGCAACCGGATTTCAGGCGCGAATGACCCGGATACCCTGCCGCTCAAAAGGAGCGATCGCCTCCGCCGAAGCCTCGGAGTTGGTGATCAGCACGTGTATGTCATTACTCGGGCAGATGAACGCTGGGCTCACATTGCCCAGTTTGCTGCAGTCGGTCACCACAATCACCTGCTTTGCCTGCTTTAGCATCTTGCGGTAAACCAGCGCTTCGTCCGCTTCGAGGGTCGTGGCGCCACGTTCAGCATCGAGACCCGTCACGCTCAAAAACACTTTGTCCAGGTAGACGTTATCCAGAAACGTGAGCGCCGCATTCCCGGTCAACGAAAACGACCACGCCCAGGGAATCACTCCACCCGTCAGATAGGTGCGGATTCCGGGCTGATTGCACAACTCCATCCCGATATTGATCGCGTTGGTGACGATCTGAATCTTTTCACGATGGCGCAGGCTGCGCCCGATGTGGGTCGTCGTGGTCCCAGCCGTGAGCCCCACGGTCTCGTTTGGCTGCACCAACTCAGCCGCCGCCAAACCGATCCGGCGTTTCTCCACAGCAAAGCGCTGCTCGCGCGCAAGAAAGGAGCTGTCGTAGCGGAAGGGTTCGTAGAGCAGCGGCTCGACCAGCGTAGCGCCGCCATGGGTGCGGCGAATCAGCCCGCGGTTCTCCAGGCGTACCAGGTCACGGCGAATGCTCGGAGCGGAAGATCCGGCTACGGCGAGAATCTCTTCGATCGACGCCGTACCGACAGATAAAAGAAACTTGATGATCTGTTCGGAGCGATGGTTCAAATGGTCCGACATGTCGACCTGATTCTACACGGGCTAAAAGAACAGAAAAGCGCTATTGTCCACACTTTTTGTTCATTCCGCGGATTTTTAGACCCGAATTTCCAAGATTATGACGAATTCATGGCTCTTTGATCAAGAGCACTAAGGTTCTAAACCCACGGCAATCCATGATTGCCGACCGATCGCGGCTTTCAGCAGTGTTGGGAAAAAAGGAAGACCAAGCGGGATCACAGAGTCTGGGTCGCAAAGATCGCAGTGTTAGCGGCCATGGCCTTTATGGCTCGGGTTGCGTCGCCTCCAATATGCGCGACGATTTCGATGCCCGCCAAGCCCTTGTTTCCTGCCATGATCTCCGCATCCGTCGAGGCATCCGCGGCCCGCCGCGAACTCAACCAGCTTTCCGAGCAGATTCACTATCCGCTCTCGGAATTCGTCCTCGCGCCTGGCTGAGCGGCAGAATCAACCGCCTGCGCGCACGCGCCCGCCGCGAAGTAGCGCCTCAATCAATCCGCAGTGCACGCACGGGATCAATCGAGGCTGCGCGCCGCGCCGGAATGATGCCGGCAACGGCTGCTGCCAGCGCCAGCACTGCAATCGCAACAGCCATCACCGGAACGTTCACGCTGGTTGTGTCGTAGAGCTGCGACTTGACGTAGCGCACGCAGAAGATCGCCACCGGGATGCCAATCGCCAGGCCAATCCCAGCCTGCAACATAGCTCCCCGCATCACCAGGCCGATCACGCGGCTGCGCGCGGCTCCCAGCGCCATGCGGATTCCGATCTCCGGGGTGCGGCGCACAACGGTGTAAGCCGTGACGCCGTAGAGACCGATGGCAGCCAGCAGAAGCGCCAGCAGGCCGAAGAGGGAAGTCAGCCGCGCGATCAGGCGTTCTTCGGTGAAGCGATCGTCGATCTGCTGCTGGAAGGTCTGGAACTTCACGATGGTCAGGTTGGGGTTGATGCTCGCCAGGGTGTCGCCGACAACCTTTTCAAAGCCGGGAATCGGGCGGGTTGTCTGGATCACCAGCGCTCCGGCGTACATCGACTGATCCTTTTCGAGCGGGTCGTTCGGATCGTTGGCGCTGCCGGCGCGCTGCGTCAGTGGCAGGAAGTACATCGCGTGGTTTTTCCAGTAGACGCTGGTGTAGGTCGTGTCTTCCACCACCCCGACGATCTCATGCGCGCCATCCAAGCCAACCTGGCCGGGCCCCGAAAATCCAAATCGATGCCCGATGGGGTTCCGCTTACCGAAGAACTGCTTCGCGAATTCCTGGTTCACGACTGCCACCGGCGGTGCATTCAGCGTGTCCTGTGTCGTGAAGCCACGTCCCGCGACGATATGGGTGCCCACGGAGTCGAAGTATTCCGGCGTCCCCTTCACCCACGATGCGCCTTTGTTCAGGTCCGGCTCGCCCTGCACCTTCACGCCGGATCCCCAGTTGTTCTCCTCCATCGGCGTATAGGTGGCGAGCCCGACTTTTACTACCCCTGGAATCGCGTGGAATCGATCGACGATCGTCTGGTAGAGAGGCTCGACTTCGGTGTTCTTGTAGCCCGCTGCTTGCGGATTGATGTGGGCGATGTAGCGGTTAGTCGCATCCAGCTTCATGTCCACGTTCTCAGCCTTGTTGAGGCTTTGGGCGAAGAGCCCCGCCGCCACCAGCAGCACCAGCGAGAGTGCGGCCTGCAAGACAACGAGTGCGCGCTGCAAAAACGATGCTCCGTGAGCCGTGGTACGCGCATTCGAGCGCAGGGCTTCCGCCGGTTGCGTCCGCGCCGCCATCAGCGCCGGCGCAAGGCCGAAGAGAACGCCCGTCACCAGCGAAAGCGCAAACGCAAAGCCAATCACAAGCGGAGAGGGCGAAGCTGTCACCGGCATGTTGTGCTGATCGGGAAAGGCGAGCGCCAGCAGCGCATGTGCCCCGAGATACGAGACCGCGAGCCCGAGCAGCCCCCCCATGCCTGACAGCAGGACGCTTTCCGTCAGCAGCTGTCGCACGATGCGGCTTCGCTGCGCGCCTAGCGCTGAGCGGATCGAAAGCTCTGCGCGGCGGCTCATGCCGCGCACCAGCAGCAGATTGGCGATGTTGGCGCAAGCCACCAGGAGCACCATCGCAGCAATCCATTGCAGCAGCTTCAGGTGATCCTTGTAGTCGTCCTGCATGTTCTGAATGCCGCCGCCCCCCGGTGTTATCACCACGTGCGTGCGAGGCAGAACCTTCTTGGCGCGCTCATCGGTAAATGTCTTGAGCGGAGCAAATTGCTGCTTCAGCAGCGTGCTGGCCTTCGCCTGCAGAACCGTGAGCGACGTGCCCGGCTTCACACGTCCGATCACATACGCCCACTGCGTGTCGGGATCGTTGAAGTAAGGCGCGCCGATTACCTCATCCATCGCATACATGGGCAGAAAATACTTCGGCGGATTCGTGTCGATCCGATCCCCGTAAAATCCCTTGGGCGCAATCCCGATGATGGTTGCCGGCTTGGTATTCACGTAGAACGCGCTTCCCACCACGCTGGGATCGCCGGCATAATCCTGCTGCCATGCGTCGTAGCTCATCACCGCGGTGATCGGAGCGCCTTTCTGATCGTCGGAATCCATAAAGAGCCTGCCCGCCGCCGGCGAAAGACCAAAGACGCGGAAATAGTTGCCGGACACAAACGTTCCCATCACCGATTTCGCCGCGGTCTGATGTCCCGCGCGCCGCACGGTAATTGGCCTCCACGCATAGCCCGACTCCATCGCGGCCAGTTCCTCAAACTCCGGCAGGCTCTTCTTGAACATGAGATAGGTATCAGTAGAAAAGAGCGAGTAGTCCCCGTTGTCGTGCCAGCCGCCGTTCACGCAGCAATCGTCCTGGTCGCCGATGCGGACCAGCGTCTTTGGATCGACGACCGGCAGGTTATGCAGCAGGATCGCATTCACCAGCGTGAAGATCGCCGAGTTGGCGCCAATACCGAGCGCCAGCGTCAACAGCACGGTCACCGTGAACCCCGGCGTCTTGCGCAATTGACGGAGTGAATAACCCAGGTCCTGCACCAGGATTCTCATCGCTCAACCTCCACACCTCGGGGACTCGACCGCACAGCGCATTGCTTTGCCCAGGAATCTTGCGACACCGCTCCCAGGCCGCGTTCGCGGAGCAGCTCTATGTGTTACTGACTGTAACACATAGATTTGGAAAGCGTGCAAGTGAATATTCTGGCGGTGGCGAATGTTGGCCGCCTCACCTCTGCGGCTGGCGTTTTTTTCCCGAGCGATCTCCCTTCTCCTATCGTCATTCAATAGGAGAGAGTCGGCCGGCGTAGCTGCGCGACAGCCGCCGGAAACACCCTCGCAATCCGCGCCGAAGCCCACCGAAAAGGACCAATCGTATGTGGCCGCATCTGAAATCCGCGCTCCGCAACCTGCTGAGCAAGCAGCGCGTCGAGTCCGATCTGGACGAAGAGATTCGCAGCTACGTGCACGCCTTGGCCGATGAGAAGATCGCTGCCGGCGTATCCCCCGCTGAAGCCCATCGCCGCGCGCTCGCCGAAGGCGGCGGAATTGAACGCGTGAAACAGGCGGTCAGGAATGACCGCGCGGGCACGCTCGTCGAGTCTCTCGCGCAGGATCTTCGTTTTGGCATTCGCCAATTGCGCCGCAATCCCGCATTCACCTGGACAGCAGCGACGACGCTGGGGTTGGGCATCGGTGCGACGACCGCGGTCTTCTCGGCTGTCTATGCTCTTCTCTTGCGCCCGCTTCCGTTTCCGGAATCCGGCCGCCTGTCGGTCATCCTCCAGACCTGGCCCAGGAAAACCTGGTCTCCCCTTCCGATGATCTCGCAGGATTTCGTTGCGGCAAGATCGACGCTGAAGTCTTTTCAGTCCCTTGCCGGTTTTGTCGACCGGGGCGACAGCAACCTGACCGGTTCGGGCGACCCCGTGCGGGTCAAGGCGGTGCTGGTCACCGCGAACTTTCTTCCAATGCTGGGCATCGCTCCCCGGCCGGGCCGCAACTTCCTTCCGAGTGAGGACCGCGCCGAGGGGCCGGCGGTGATCCTCCTGAGCCATCGATTGTGGGAAAGCAAATTCCATGGCGATCCGGCCATCGTGGGCCGTGCCGTTACGCTCGACGGCAAAACGCAAACCGTGGTGGGCGTGCTGCCCGACCAATTCCTTTTCCCCGACCCGGGGATTGAGCCCGACGTCTACTACCCGGCAGCGTTCGACGCCGACACCAGCGTCTCAAGGAACTCGCATATCATCATCGTGAACGCGATTGCGCGCCTGCGCGACGGCGTCAGCGCACAGCGGGCGCTCGCCGAACTGCAAGCATTCGCTGCGGCTCGCGCCAAGAGCTATGCGGCGGAGATCAGCGCGTTTGCCGATGGCCGCCGCCTGTCTATTGAGCCGCTCCAGCGCCATCTAACCGGCGACGACCGCAGGAGCCTGCTGCTTTTGCTGGCCTGTGTTGCGGCGGTATTGATGATTGCATGTGCCAATGTCGCCAACCTGCAACTGGCGCGCGCCTTGACACGCCGGCATGAAACGGCCGTCCGTGGCGCCCTCGGCGCAACACGGCGGCGACTGGTGCGACAATTCCTGGTGGAGAGCCTCACGCTGTCGGCTCTCGCAACCGCGATCGGGTTGGTGATCGCGCTCGCTGCAACGTGGCTCGTCCGCCAGGGAGGTATGCCAGGCGCGATGGCCGGAACCTCGCAGGTGGCTCGACTCATCAGAACACCCATTGGGAAACTGGGCGCTGCGGTCGAGGTCGATGGGACCGTGCTTCTGTTTATCGCCGGGCTGGCCCTGCTGACCACAATTCTCTTTGGCCTCGCCCCGGCCATCAACAGCGCGCGAACCGATCTGCGGAGGGCGCTGCAGGCAACCGCGCAGCGCATGTCCGCGGTCCGCGAGCAGCGCTTGCTGCGTCACGGATTGCTGATCGCCGAAATCAGCTTGGGCGTGGCGCTCCTCGCCGCAGCCGGCCTGTTGATTCGCAGTTTTGCCAACGAGCTCGCAAAGAATTCAGGATTTGATCCGAGCCACACACTGACCGGAGCCGTGCAGTTTCGATGGGCCGACACAGCGAGAGTCACGGAAAGAGAATTTCCCCAGGTCAGAAATTTTGTCGACTTGCTCTTGCCGCGCCTGCAATCCATTCCCGGCGTGCATACTGCCGCTGTGGCCAGTGCGCTGCCTCTTTCCAACGAGATGTACTGTCCGAACAGCGTGTTCGTGTTCGGAGAAGGCCCGCTTCCGCTACCGGATGAACGGCAAGGCGGATGCGTCATCGCGATTACTCCGGATTATTTTCGCGCTGCCGGCACGTTGCTTCTGAAAGGGCGCTTCTTCAACGCCTCGGACAATTCCGCGTCTGATCGCGTGGCAATCGTCAACCAGGAGTTTGCGCGACTCTACATGAAGGGCAATCCCCTCGGCGGCCGGTTCCGCACCAATGTCAACTCCAGCAAGCCCGGCACCGACTTCACCTTCAGGACCATCGTGGGCATTGTGCAGGATGTCCCCTATAACGGCCTCGATCAAGGAGCCCAGCCAGAGGTCTATCTCCCCTTCGATCAGGTCGCGCTTCCCAGGCTCAACCTCATGCTGCGCGCCGATGTTGCGCCCGACTCGCTGTCTGCCGCCATGCGCCAGGCGGTAACGGCGGTCGATCGAAACCAGCCGCTCTTCGATGTGGAAACGATGGACGAGCGCGTCGCCGACGTCGTCGCGCCTCGGCGAATGATGATGCTGCTGACGGCCAGCTTTGCCCTGCTCGCGGTCGTGCTCTCCACGGTGGGCGTCTACGGAGTCTTTGCCTATTCGGTCAGCCAGCGCAAGCAGGAGATGGGCATTCGTATGGCGCTCGGCGCCTCGCGCGCCCACGTGGTTCGCCTGGTGTCGATGCAGGCATTGCGGCTGATTCTCGCAGGCAGCGCTCTCGGCCTCTGCGCTGAACTGCTGCTCAGCAAACTGCTCGCGAGTATGCTTGTGGGCGTTACAGGTCGCGATCCCATCTCACTATCCGCAGCCTTGCTTTTGATGATAGTTGTTGCTTTTCTGGCGAGCATGATTCCGGCGGCAGATGCCGCTCGAACCGACCTCATCACTACACTTCGTGCGGAATAAATTCGCCCCCGCTTCAGACGAAACTCCAGGCTGGTTCAGCTGATTCTCCGCCCATCTAAGCAGGCTCTCGGCTTACTCGGTTCGCAACGCCTGCATCGGATCGAGCCGGGAGGCGCGCCAGGCCGGTGCCAGACACGCCAGCACTGCGACTGCCAAAAGCGTCGCAATCACGCCCCCAAGAACCAAAGGATCCAGCGGCTTCGTCCCGAATAGCATCGACTGGAAAATGCGCGTCGCCGCAACGCTCACCACCAGGCCAAGCCCCAGCCCGAAAAGCGCCGGCCGCAATCCATCCACCAGCATCAGCTGCAGAAGCTGATCTCGTCGCGCGCCCAGCGCCATGCGAATTCCCAGCTCCGTTGTCCGTTGCGTGGTCAAGTACGACAGCACGCCGTACAGTCCCACTGAAGCCAAGAGCAGAGACAGAATTGCGAAGGCAAGCACCAGACTCGCGCTCAGGCTTGCATTCACTAACGATTCGCCGATCACGTCGTCCAGTGTGCGCACATCCGAAACCGGCATTTCAGGATCGAGCGCCGCTATCTGCTTTTGCACCGGCACCGAAAACTGCAGCGGATCGGATGCCGTGCGCACTGCAAGCATCTCGCCTCTCTGGTCGCCTTCAAGAATGGGAAAGTACATGGCCGCCTTTGTCGCTTTGCCGACCTGGTACAAGGTGTCCCCAACCACGCCCACGATTTCGTAGTCGACGTCGTCGGGCGACCCGGCGGGCGCATGCGCAGGGACATGCAGGTGCTTGCCGATGGGATCTTCACCGGCAAAATACTGACGCACCAGCTGCTGGCTCACAATCACCTTGTGAGACCGAGTGCCGCGTTCGTCGTTGGTGAAAGGTCGCCCATGGATAAGCGGAATGCCGAGAGCGCTGAAATAGCCGGGGTCGGCCCAGCGCGTCAACGCGTCCGGAAGATCTTGCCCAGACTTGAGGGGCGGGTGTTCCTTCACCGTAAACACGTCATCGCCCCAGTATCCCGCCCCCGGAAGCGTATTTCCCAACGCCGCGGCGCGAACCCCGGGCATGCTTCTCACCCTCCCCAGCAATGTTTCATTGAAGGCGTTCACCTTTTCTGGCGTGTCGTATTTCTTTTCCGGCAGGCTGTAGCTCAGTGTCAGCGTGTGGCCGGTAACGCAACCCACATCTGCCGAGCGCAGCCGCAGAAAGCTCTTGAGCAGCAGCCCCGCGGCAACCAGTAACACGACCGTGATTCCAATCTCCGCCGTAAGCAGCCACTTGCGCATCGCCGTGCGCGCTAGGTTGGTCGACCCCGTTCGCGCCGAAGTCTGGAGCGCCTTCATCATCGACTTGCCTGTGGTCGAGAGCGCCGGCAGCAGGCCGGCAATCAGCGCCGCCGCAAACATCAGCAGGCACGCAAACCCAATCACCGCCCCATCCATGTGGATTCCTTGCGCCGTGGGCAGGTCTTTCCACTTCTGCGCGAGCAACTGCGTCGCGAATCCCGACAGCAAGATGCCGCCTACGCCTCCTGCTGCGCAGATCAGCAGGCTCTCGGTCATCTGTTCGCGGATCAGCGTCCCGCGCTGTGCTCCCAGCGCGCTGCGAATCGCCACTTCTTTCTGCCGTGCCGCGCCCCGCGCTACCAGAAGATTCGCGACATTCAGGCAGCCGATCAGCAGCATGCAGCCCACGGCGGCAAGCATCACGTTCAACGGCTTTCTCACATCTCCAGCCAGATCTTCATTCAGTGAACGCGAAACGACATCTTCGGCTACAGGATCGTGTGGGTATTGCAGATGAAGCTGGTACTGAACGGCACTGACTTGCGCCAGAGCGCTCGCAAGGCTCACGTCAGGACGCAGCCGCGCCACCACATGGCTCTGGTGCCAGTCGTGATGCTGCAGAAAATCCGGCTTGGCGTCCGTCTTATAGGGAATCCACAACTGAACTTCAGCATCGGGATAAGTGAACCACGAAGGCAGCACTCCGACCACCGTGAACGGCCGTCCATTGAGGTGAATCTGCCGGCCCACAATCGTCCCATCGCCGGCAAAGCGCCGTTGGAACACGCTCCACGTCAGCAGCACAACCGTGCTGCCGGGTTTGTCCTCCGATTCAGCAAATGTGCGGCCCAATGCCGGCTGTACCCCCAGCACCTGAAAGAAATTCCAGGAGCACGCGACGGCTGAGACGGCCTCCGGCAGTTCGCTCCGCTCGCCGCTCAGGTTGTATCCGGCATAGCGCATGATCGCCATGTCTTCAAAGCCATGCGTCTTCGCACGCCAGTCGTAGAAGTCCGCGGGCGCGACCGGGTTGTAGTTGAACTCTGTTGCGTTTGCCCAGCTCCCGCGAAAGTGCTCGTGCAAAACCACCAGCTGGCCGGGATCGCGAAAGGGAAGCGGCCGCAGCAGGACCGAGCGCACAATCGTGAACAGCGACGTCGCCGCTCCAATGCACAAAGCCATCACCACCAGGGCGATCATCGAAAACCCGGGCGTGCGGATCAGAGCGCGCAAAGCATATTTCACATCGCGCGCGGACTTCGTCAAAGGCAGCGGGGAATTGTGCGACCAAAGCGACTCCCGCACTTGCTGCGCGTTGCCCAGCTTCACGCGCGCCTGCCTCCGGGCTTCCTCGGGAGCCATTCCCCGTGCGACGTTGTCCGCCGTCTCTTCCCTCAGGAACGACTCCATCTCCTGCTGCACCTCGGCGTCGGATCGCTTGCGGCGAAACCATCTCAGCCAGCTCATTGCGCACCTCCTTCTTCGCCCATCACCAGTCCGATGGCACGCGTCATCTGTCGCCAGCGGCTTCTTTCGCGCGACAGCTGTTTGCGCCCCGCCGCGGTCAGCCGGTAGAACTTGGCCTTGCGATTGTTTTCGCTCGCGCCCCAATACGACGAAACCCAACCGCGCTCCTCGAGCCTGTGCAGCGCCGGGTAGAGCGATCCCTGTTCCACCTCCAGCACGTCCTCCGAGCTCCGTTCGATGACCTTCGCAATCGTGTGCCCGTGCGCGTCACCGCCCACCAGCGTCCTCAGGATCATCATGTCGAGCGTGCCCTTGAGCATCTCGCTTTGCGGTTGGCCGTCTCTATTCATGCCCCACCCCTCGAACTCCTATGGGACGATACTATACCCCTCGAACTTCTATGGGACGTTGCTATGTGACGAGCCAAAGTTC